>Ga0316576_10000024_pt1 | contig 43767 bp, 41 predicted proteins | sample S0NA_FD_203075 | JGI IMG/M metagenome (GOLD analysis project Ga0316576, IMG submission 203075) | Rhizosphere microbial communities from salt marsh grasses in Alabama, United States - S0-2_050615r3r5 | ecosystem: Host-associated > Plants > Roots > Rhizosphere | place: USA: Alabama | collected...
CTATCATGATTTAATTATCGCTCCTTATTATGGAATTAATCTGACGATATTGTTGCGTCAATCATTTTTGTTCCATAGATCAGAATCACATTTTCTTTTTTCTCAGATTTTCCATTCTCTGCTGGAATTCGATGTCTATCTCAATTTAATGCCTTTGTACCATTTGGCAAGTTTCGCTTATGATGTCTATAAAAATTTTGATGACTGAATTGGACTAAAGCGCTTCGATAATTTCCCCCTTACAGGCCAAAGATAAAATTCAGATAAAAGTTTATACCCTACGCCAACAGCTCCGTCTTTTGTATAGAGCACCCATGCATAATTAATGTCATACATACTTGTTGTTGAAGACCAATAAAACTTCTGTACATTCACAAAAAGATGGTCAACCGGTAAAGCCGGAGAATGTTGGCTCATATCAGTCAAACTTTCCAATTCAACAATACTTGGGAGTCGCCAATCGTTATGCCCATATTTATAATCTCTGTTCATCTTCTCTATTAAATCAAATGCCGACTTCCAATCCAACATGCCATTGTAATAATTCGAATTCTTCAGCCATGTCAGGTTTGTAGCGTTGTCATTCACAGTATAGGTGTCTTCTATGAATCGGGGGTGATTACTTTGTAAGCCAGACTGCAATTCTCCGTCCTGACCAGTATTGTGGCAATCTACAATATCTCCATTTTCGTTATAACAATTTCTTTGCCCGGTCCTAAAAACTTGGCTGTCAAGATGATCGGCAATGCGAGCAGGCCACACCATATATGAACCGTATTTCATTCCTTTGAATACTCTGGCCCCCCCTAAATGGATGTACCAAGCCTGGTTTGGCAGTCTGGCACAACTTGTTGACGTCCAGTAGTAACCGGTAAAAACATTAACAAATGGGTGACCAGAAGGTAGACTCGGGTTGATAGCTTCACGGCTCATTAAGCTAAACAATTCTCTACGATTCGGAAGCTTCCAATCATCAAAGCCATAAAGCTCTGAATGATTTAATTCTTCAATAAAGGTTAATGCTTCATTCCATGTCATTGGGAAATCAGACAAAGAAGCATTTTTTGTCCATATTAATCCTGTTTGCGTGTCTAAGACGGTTTTGTCTTGTTCAAGAAATCGCTTCATATCTCAATTTATTAACATTGCAGATACATTTTTTCAAATTGTTCCTAAGATAATTCCGCATTCCGGTTGACTTTTTTATCCTTACGCTTATGTTTTGATTTAAAGAAGTTATCTTGATGTTACCATGAAAAAGAAGACAAAAATCACAAAGTCCACGGAAGACAAGGAAATTTTTACAGAAGGTTATCGACGAGCTCGTGACCTGCTCTATGAATGCAGTCGACCGGAAGGTTTTTTGGCCAGTCCAACAGACAAAACCAATTATCGGAGAATCTGGGGACGCGACGGCGTTATCATAGGCCTGGCGGCATTGATGACAGGTAAACTCGATTTGATCGATACCTTTCGCCACACGCTCGAAACGCTGGCAAAGTACCAGGGGCCTCATGGAGAGATACCCAGCAATGTCGATCCGCTAAGTGGGCGTATCAGCTATGGGGGAATGACCGGCCGGGTGGATGCGGATTTGTGGTTTATGATTGGATGTGGAGAATACTGGAAAGCCACCGGGGACGATACTTTCCTGGACCACATGATTCCAGTTATCGAGAAAGTCAACTTTTTACTGGGTGCCTGGGAGTTCAACAACCGTGGGTTTTTATATATACCGGCCACCGGAGACTGGGCGGACGAATATATCCATAACGGCTATATTCTTTATGATCAACTGCTTTATCTACAAGCCTTGCGTACACTGACCGTCATCCGTAAATATGTTCATGAATCCCGAGACCATGAACTTGACAGACGTGTCAGTCAACTGAAGCGTCTCATCTGGGATAATTACTGGTTTGATGAAGACGGCAAAGTTCCGGACGACGCTTATCACGAGGTCCTTTACGAAAAAGGGCAAAACGCTGCCACACGCTGTAAAAACCATCACTGGCTGCCTTTCTTTTCTCCTCATGGTTATGGCTACCGTTTCGACGGTCTGGCCAACGTTCTGGCGTCATTGTTAAATGTGGCCGACGACCAACGCCGGGAAAAGGTCGACACATATATCGAAAATTTGACTGAAAACTTTCACACACGCCTGCTGCCGGCTTTTCATCCGGTCATTACGCCGGTTGACAAGGATTGGAAAGAACTGCATATTACGTTTTCATACACATTTAAAAACAGACCCTATGAATATCACAATGGCGGCCTATGGCCCATGATCACCGGTTTTTACGTCGCCGACTTGGCTCGGCGCAACAGAAAAGATGCCGCCCGGCTTTATCTGAAAGGTATTCATGACGCCAATGCCTCTGAAATGAATTCAAAAGATTGGAGTTTCCCGGAATACATAAACGGCAAAAACTTCATTCCAGAGGGAACCCGAAATCAGTGCTGGAGTGCCGCAGGGGCAATTATCGGCCATCAAGCTTTAAATGGTAAGTCAATGTTTAGGATCAACGATCATGAACAATAATATTTTACTGTGCAGTGATATGGACCGAACGATCCTGCCGAACGGCGATCAGGAAGAATCATCAGAGGTCCGCTTCGTTTTGCGTCTTCTGGTTGAACGTCCGGAGATCCACCTGGCCTATGTGAGCGGTCGAGACAAGAATTTGATTCAGGAAGCCATTGAAGAATATGATCTTCCTTTTCCGAATTATGCCATCGGCGACGTGGGGACGACGATTTACGAATTGACGGGCACTGATTGGCGTCCGTGGGAAGCCTGGTTTAAAGAAATAGCAAAAGACTGGAATGGATTAGAGAGTGAAGATTTGACAGGATATCTGAAGGGATTTGACGATTTGACACTCCAGGAGGCGGAAAAGCAAAATCGTTTCAAACTTAGCTATTACGCGGATAAAAATGCCAGTGGCCGGCAATTGGTTGATCAAATACAAGCGTATCTGTCAAAGCAAAGGCTGAGCAGCCGAATTATATGGAGTGTGGATGAGCAGCGTAATTCGGGCTTGGTAGATATCCTGCCGCAAAGAGCTTCCAAGCTGCACGCTATTAAATATTTGATGGATCAGAAAGGATACCGGAAATCAAAGGTCGTTTTTTGCGGCGACAGCGGAAATGATCTTAACGTGTTGACCAGCGACATCCGGGCCGTTCTGGTGAAGAATGCATCCGAAAACGTGCGCCTCGAAGCCATGGAAAGTGTTGTCAAAAATGGACGAGCGGAGACACTTTACATGGCGAAGGGGGAGTTTATGGGCATGAACGGCAATTACGCTGCCGGCGTGCTGGAGGGATTGACGCATTTCGAGCCCGACGTGCGTCCGTGGATTGAAGCAGCTGTATATCGTCTTGGTATTTCTCAATAACGTTTTAGCAAGAATATTTTTTACTGAAAGACCAAAAGAAAGGGCGGCGTTTCAGATTGTATTGAAACGCCGCCCTCATGTGTTACGAATAGCCTCCGTGAGCGTTCAGAACATCCGTCCGTTCGCTAAAAGACGTTTACCCTGTGATCAGGCAAGATCGAATCGGTCAAGGTTCATTACCTTGTTCCACGCCGCTACAAAATCGTTCAGGAACTTCTCCTGGGAGTCCTCACATCCGTAGACTTCCGCCAAAGCCCGGAGCTGGGAGTTCGAACCGAAGATGAGATCGACACGGGTGCCGGTCCACTTGAGTTCGTCGGTTGCGCGATCACGACCCTCGAACACGTCTTCGTCTCCCGAGGCTGCCGTCCACGTTGTGCTCATGTCGAGCAGATTCACGAAGAAGTCATTGGTGAGCGTTTCGGGCTGCTTGGTGAAGACGCCATGCCGGGACTGTCCGAAGTTGGCATTCAAAACGCGCATACCGCCGATGAGAACCGTCATCTCGGGAGCGGTCAGCGTCAGCAGTTGCGCACGATCAACCAGCAGTTCCTCTGCCGAAACGGCGTATTTTTTCTTTTGGTAGTTGCGGAACCCATCTGCTTTTGGTTCGAGTACGGCGAATGACGGTGTGTCAGTTTGTTCCTGCGAGGCATCCGAGCGTCCCGGTGAAAAGGGAACGGTCACATCGTGACCGGCATTTTTCGCTGCCTGCTCAACACCTGCGCATCCGCCCAGGACAATCAAGTCGGCGAGGGAAACCTTTTTTCCGCCGGACTGCGCGCTGTTGAACGCCTTTTGGATCTCCTCAAGGGTCTGGAGCACAGTCTTCAGTTGGGCCGGCTGGTTGACTTCCCAATCCTTTTGCGGATCAAGACGAATGCGCGCCCCGTTCGCACCGCCTCGCTTGTCGGAGCCTCGGAACGTGGATGCCGACGCCCAGGCGGTCGAGACCAGTTGGGATACAGATAATCCCGAAGCAAGGATCTTGGCCTTGAGGTCGGCGATGTCCTGCGCGTCGATCAGCTCATGATCGACGGCAGGTACCGGGTCTTGCCAGATCAGTTCCTCTGCCGGGACTTCTGCACCTAGATAGCGCGAGCGGGGGCCCATGTCGCGGTGGGTCAGTTTGAACCAGGCCCGGGCAAAGGCGTCCTTGAATTCTTCGGGGTTTTTCAGGTAGTGGCGCGCGATGGGCTCGTAGATCGGGTCGAACTTCAGCGAGAGGTCTGCCGTGGTCATCATCGGCCTGTGCTTCTTGGACGGGTCGTGGGCGTCGACGATCATGTCCCTTTCGTCTACGTCTTTGGCCAGCCATTGGTTTGCACCGGCCGGGCTTTTGACCAGTTCCCAATCGTATTTGAACAGCACCCTCAGATAGCCCAGGTCCCATTTGGTCGGGTTCGGCTTCCAGGCGCCCTCGATGCCGCTGCCGATCGTATCGACGCCTTTGCCACTGCCGAAGCTGCTCTTCCAACCGAGCCCTTGCTCCTCGATGCCTGCCGCTTCTGGCTCCGGCCCCACATGAGACGCAGGGCCCGCGCCATGACACTTACCGAAGGTGTGTCCGCCGGCGACGAGCGCAACGGTCTCCTCGTCGTTCATGGCCATACGCGCGAAGGTCTCTCGAACGTCAAGGCCCGAGGCGACCGGGTCAGGGTTGCCGTCCGGGCCTTCCGGGTTCACATAGATGAGGCCCATCTGCACGGCGGCAAGCGGGTTCTCGAGGTCCCGGTCGCCGGTGTAACGGCTCTTGGGCTTTTCACTGGTAGCCAGCCATTCATCTTCGGCACCCCAATAAATGTCTTCTTCCGGTTCCCAGATGTCTTCGCGCCCGCCGCCAAAGCCGAAGGTTTTGAATCCCATGGACTCAAGGGCACAATTTCCGGCGAGGATCATGAGGTCGGCCCAGGAGATTTTCCTGCCATACTTTTGCTTGATCGGCCAGAGCAGCCGGCGTGCTTTGTCGAGGTTCACATTATCCGGCCAGCTGTTGATAGGCGCAAAGCGCTGGTTGCCGGACCCACCGCCTCCGCGGCCGTCGCCCATGCGGTAGGTGCCTGCACTGTGCCATGCCATCCGGATGAGGAGCCCCCCGTAGTGACCGTAGTCGGCCGGCCACCAGTCCTGCGAGTCGGTCATCAGTGCAAAGAGGTCTTTCTTCACAGCCTCCAGGTCGAGTTTCTTGAACTCTTCAGCGTAGTTGAAATCCTCGCCCATGGGATTGGACTTGGAAGAATGCTGGTGTAAAATGTTAAGATTCAACTGATTCGGCCACCAGTCCCGTATCGACATACTTCTGCCGGTGGCTTGTTCACGTCCTCCGCCCATTACCGGGCTTTTGCTATCTTCATTCATAAAGTTTCCTCCTTTTGTTGTTTGAACTTATGCACCGTGTTGCTATGAATATCGTGCTTCGGTGCCAATATATCTAATTAACGTTGGCGGACTTATCGATTGATTTTGGTGATAATGGAAGATTTGAAAGATCGTCAGGAAAACGTCGAACCATTTTTTGAGCGCAAGATCCGGGGTCGGCTGTATTTACATTATGAAATCAGCGACAGGGGCACCAACATTATGGGTCTGATTTTTCTTTTCAGCCATGTTGACACCCTGATTCATTTGATTATAGAAATAAAATCGTGCAACGATTTTATGAAACTCCCGCCCCGCTGAAAGCGTGACGGGATCTAATAAATGAAAGGCTAAAATTCCTATCCCTGCAGCCCCGAAGACGGAATTTCCGCTTCGCTTCAACACGCTTTTGGGGTATTTCGGAATTGGTACCACAGCCCATCGGGCTGTGGTACCGCACTTTCGCTTTAAAAAGGATCTTATACTTTATTTGAATTCATCCCGCGCTGCCCCGAAAGTCGGGATTTCCGCTCCACTACAACAAGCAGCGGGGAATTCAAATTTAAACTTTCTCTGCCATACAGTTGCTGCATATACCGAAAAAGTCCAACCGATGATTCAGAATTTTAAAATTAGTTTCTGATTCGACCTCTTTTTTCATTTCATCCAGGCTATCCAAGTCCGGGTCGACAATTTTTTTACACTTGATACAGATGACGTGTGGATGGGGGTTGGGCCTTTTTCCATCATATCGATTGCTCCCATCCGGGAACCCTAATTCAAGAACCTCACCTAATGATTTAATTATTATAATATTTCTGTATACAGTGGCAAGACTCATTGTCGGAAAGTCTTTTTTTATCCGGGCATGGATAGTTTCAACGCTGGGATGACCTTCACTTTTGGCAAGGATTTTAACGATAGCCAGCCGTTGAGGCGTTATCTTGTGTCCATTATCCCTTAATTTTTGGATGATGATCTCAAATCTTTTTTTATGGTCTGCCAACTGACGCCTCTTTTTCCTAATTAATAATCATTATTAATTAATACCGAATTGCATTTACGTCAACCCCTATTTCAATCGTTCACATATGATGCCTTCATTGGCTAATTTGTATCCATTTTAATTCGTAGGAACATGAAATTCAGGTGGGTTAATATTGATAATTTATATAATTAGATGTGAAAGGTCAAGATTTTAATTGAAATACGGGAGGTTAAACAATCCAATGTTCCGCTGCTTCATGTTTGGAAAAAATTTATATCGTTAAGGTATCAAACCCGAACTGTGACGTTTAGTATTTCTTACTTTGTGCAATATTCTTTTTCAAATCATCTATAAGGCATTTTCGCTCTTTGGAAGACAACCCCTCTGCCATCTCTAAAATAAATAGAGCCATTTCCAAACCCATATTAAAAGAAATGTTTACCCGATCATCTCTCAACGCCTTACAATTTAAATCAAGCTTCATAATTCTACCCCTTTCCCAGGCCGGCATGTTGTTTTCAAGGGGTTATTTTCAAAATGTATACCAAAAGTTGATCGGGGAAAATTTTTTCTTTGGAAAGTCGAATATCCATTCTATCCAATAAGTTAGGAGGTTGTTTAAAAAAATGTGATTTGGCAGGTGGTCTAAAGAAAGTCTTTGGATGCACAGAAAAATGTGCATGATGCACAATTATTTGTGCATGACCTTTGAAGTGTCGGGAATGAATATTGGTGTCAAGCTTGAATTTTGAATTATGGCTTCAAGTTAATCACTATTCAAGACTTGACACCAATCATTCTCAATTTAATGCTTATGAAAACTTATAATTTGAAGAGTATCCCGGAAATCCTTGAATCCCGTTCCCGGCAGCTGACAGCTGAAACCTGACCCCTAAAAAAGGTTCGACACAATTCATTTAAAGTTATTCGCTTTCGCCTGAAGACCCTGCTGCTTGTCGAAGCGAAGCGGACTTGTCCGCCGATCTTTGTGGCGGAGATTTATCCGCCTCTGGAGGATCCCGTTTACGGGGCTGCGGGAAGTTTCATTGCTCTTTTGGGGCCTCTGATGCTTCTTGGGACTCTCCGGTCTTCTCGGTTTTTTCAATCGCTTCGGCTTTCTCGGCTGGCTGTATCTCGAACTCAGCTTTACCCAATATATCTCCGTTTTCAGAAACGATCTCCACGTGCCCTTTACTTAATCCCTTATAAAGTCTTTTAGAACTCCATGTGCGCCATGGATTTGATTTTACAGGCAGTTTAACTCTCGCAACTTCATCATCCCCAAAATACCAGACATGATAAACATAAGTCGCACGGTCAGCCCCGCCAATTTTGGTAAAACAGTATAGTTTGCCCAAATCGTCAGGGAATACAGTTTCGACACCTGAGGGCTGCCGATCCTCAACAGCGGTACAAATTTGGATCTCTTCCAAAACCAGTGCAGGCGGTTCTTGCGCCACAGGTGGAGCTGTCTCTTCCATTTTTTGCTCTTTGGCAGACTGTTCCTGTTCAACAGCTGGAGTTGTATCTTTCATTTGTTCTTTGGCAGATTCTTCCTGGGCGAAACAGACACCTGAAAGAATCAGGGCACTGATTAATACAAACACTGTTTTCTTTAACATATTATCCTCCTGTTACATTTTTTTATGGTAAGATTTTACATTTAAAACAGGGCTATATCCTTTTTATGCCATTCGTCCCGGTGAATTTTTGGGAGAAATCACCTGTAATAGAAATTTTATAATTTTTGGAGCATTCTGTAAATATTAAAATACAGCTTTTTGAGATAGCTTCTAGTTAATTTTCGAATGCTCTTGATTTCTTTTTGGTTATGAATTAATTGAGGAGTCGAAGAGTTTTTCTCGTAAATACTTGAATATAGCGGATCGGGCTCTAATTTCCGCTTCCGTCTACGCTCTCCGAGCTACGACGGACAAGACGACGGGACAAGTCCGACGTCACTTTTCTATCTTAGACGGGACAGGACGGCCCGTCAAACTGAGCGGCAAAGCCGCGTTTCATAAAATCGTTACACGATTTTATTTATAATTCAAGCGTTGATACCATCTTTCTTTATTGCTTATGAGTTTCTTTGTACATTGGCGACATCCCGGGACCTGGAAGCTCTTCCGGCTGGATGATCGACTTCTGCTCATAATTTTCGGCATGATTGTGGGGGTGTGCAGTGGCATAGCCTCGGTTGCCCTCAACCGCTCACTGGCAGCGATGCTCGAATGGCTGCATCCCTTCCGGCACATTTGGTGGGGGTTTTTACTCCCGGGGCTGGGGGCGGCCTTGTCCTCAATTTTTCTTAACAAGATCATGAAAGAAGGGGCCGGGCACGGAGTACCCGAAGTTATTTACAGTATATCCCGTTACCGGGGACTGCTGCGCTTTCGCACCAGCTTTTCCAGATTGATTTCCAGCTGCCTTACCATCGGCAGCGGAGGTTCTGCAGGCCCTGAAGCCCCTGTGGTGATTAGCGGGGCGGCCATTGGTTCCAATATCGCTAAACTTTTCTCTCTGAACGACCGCCAAAGGGTGGCACTGGTGGGTTGTGGCGCTGCCGGGGCCATATCCGCCATATTCAACGCTCCCATCGCCGGCATGGTCTTTAGTATGGAGGTCATTCTCAATGAATGGTCGGCAGTAAATATTATTCCCGTGGGAATTGCTTCTGTTGCCGGCACCGAAATAAGCCGTATTCTTCAGGGTAATCAGATCCCTTTTTCCCATCACCAGTTTAATATTGGTTTTCTCGATATCACGGCTTGCTTGGGGCTGGCCATAGTGACCGCCATTGCCTCCATACTTTTCAGCCGTATGATCAATTATGTTCATCATCGGGTGGACAAGGTTTTCCTGCCGGCATGGGTGCGTGCCGCCGTCGGAGGTTGTGTTGTCGGCTTTCTCGGGTTTTTTCTCCCCGTTGTGCTTGGAGAGGGTTACACCCCTGTTCGAGCTGCAATCGAAGGGACGTTCACCCCGGGCATTGCTATCGTGGGGCTGGCGACCCTTGGCAAGATTGTTGCGACTGCCCTCACCCTTGGGTCTGGTGGTTCCGGCGGCATCTTTGCCCCCTGTCTGGTGGTGGGGAGTTTTGCCGGCCTGACCTATCACCGGGCCCTGGCTTTCCTCTGGCCCCATGTGGCATGGGCGAGTGAGGGCTGCTTTGCCCTGGTCGGTATGGCAGGTCTCATGAGTGGTGTGCTCCAGGCGCCGCTTACGGGTATCTTCCTCATCGTGGAGGTTACCGGGGGATATGAAGTCATATTACCCCTTATCATAGTGGCGGCCATTTCTACCACCATTTGTTATTATGTGGAGCCGGCTTCCTTCTACTTGAAAGATTTGGTTGAGAAGGGAACCCTGTGCAGACCCCGCACGGATGCCGGGATTCTGGCAAACTTGTGTCTGGAAGACCTGGTTGAGAAGGACTGCATAAAAGTGAAAAAAGACATGATGCTCTGCGATTTTCTAGAGGTCATAAAAGAATCTCCAAACAGCTGTTACGCGGTCGAAGATGAGGAAACCGGCGATTTCATAGGAATCATCTCTTTGGATGAAATCAGGCCATATCTGCCCAAGTCAGAGACGTGTGAGACGTTAACCATCGGACAAATAATGAATATCGGGCCTGTGGTCGCAAGCCATGACGATGAGTTGTCCGAGATCCTGCACAGGATGGAAGCACAGAATATAAACAATATCCCGGTGGTGGCACACGGCAGGTTCATCGGTATACTTTCAAAGACAACGCTTTTGGAACACTATCGCGAAGAGCTTATCGCTCAAACTCATTACCATAAAATATGACTTTAAATCTGAATTCCCCGCTGCATGTTGGAGTGAAACGGAAATCCCGACTCCTCAGCCATTTAAAGCTGGAACCCCCGGGCTAAATTTCTTTTCTGTCAAAAGTGACCAGCATTAACGTGGTTATCAAAATAATATAGAAAGCGACATTCAGAATCGGATGAACAGGTCCCATGCTGTTAAAACTGCTTTGACTGATAATGGAATCGGCGTAAGCCTGAACCATGTAAACCTTCGGATATAAAATTCTCCACATGGCAGGCGAAGAGGCCGGGACCGAAGGCATCGATGTCTTAAAAATTCCGCTGTGTAAGATCTGGTACCCACCGTCGGAAATATAGCCGATGAATAACCCACCGACAGTAAAAACCGCGCTGATGAAATCCGGCAGAAAAAGGGACAAAAAGCACACCGAAACCACAATAAAAAGAAGATTGATGGAACAGACCAGGGATGCGGTTAAATACCCTGGGATGATAGCGCCGGTCTTTATCCACGCTGTCAGGAAGATAGTTGCGTGAAGAATAAACATGAAAATAAGGCTCAATAACCATGTGCCGGTTATTCTACCGAGGATGTATTGCCATCTGAACACCGGCCTTGAAAGAAACAAGACCTGACTTCCGTCTTCGTGGTCTCTGCTGAAAATTTTCATCGACAGCAGGATGACGATCAGGAACATGCCGGATGCGATGATCTGGAAAACAATTTTTGAAACATGCCAGGCAACCATAACATTGTTCAACTGTCTTCCGTTAACGACATACTGGCCGTTGTAACATCCGCGAATCATCATCACGAAAAGGATGGAAAGCCCGAGTAGAACAAAAAAGCTTTTGTGCCGCATCTGATCGCGAATGGTGTAACCGGTAATTTTTAAAAAACGATTCATTTCTCTTATTCGGTGTATTTTATAAACACATCCTCCAGTGTCTCGTCATCCTCTATGATTGAACGAATCGAATCCTTGACGAGGATTCTTCCGTTGTTCATTATTGCCAGCGTCCGGCATGTCTTTTCCACTTCCGAAAGGAAATGAGAATTCAAGAACACGGTAACACCCTGGTCGCGCAGGTTCTCAAGAATATTTCTCACATCCCGGATACCGAGGGGATCGAGACCCGTCACCGGTTCATCGAGTATCAACAATTTGGGCTGGCCGAGCAGTGCTGCGGCGAGGCCGGTGCGCTGCTTCATGCCCTTGGAATAAGCGGCTGATTTTTCCTTTTCCCTGCCTTTCATGGAAACCACCTCCAAAACCCGGTCTACTTCCATTAGTGCATCTTTTCCGGTAGATCCAATCAAAGCCGCGTGCCGCCGCAAATATTCATGCCCTGAAAGGTAAGGGGGGATCATGTGATTTTCGGCCAGATAGCCAACCTGTTTTCGTGCTTGGGGATTTGAAACGGGAATCCCGTCAATGGTGATGCTGCCCGAAGTCGGTTTGATAAAGCCGAGGAGCATACGGACGACCGTTGTTTTGCCGGCGCCGTTGGGACCGAGCAATGCGAAAAATTCGCCCTTTTCAACGCGGCATGTGATATTGTCGACCGCCGTAAGTGTATTGAATCTCTTGGTTACAACATTAAGTACTATCATATTTCTCATCGATTTGCGCCCCCGATCCTCGGGATTTCGCAAAGCTCAACTTGCTGTTCCTGAACCCTGATCCGCATTTTTGAGATGGCTTGTAGATGCATCACTTTGGCTTAACATCACGGCATTTTCGTTCCAGTTGATGAACAATTCGCGAGATCATTTGATCAGATAAATTACTGCCGGTTTTAGTTTTGGCGATAGATCGAAAGTTCTTGGGGTTAATGACCCGTATGCCGCCTGAAGCAACTCTTTCAACAAACCATCCCGGCAGTGCAACGACAGGTCGAACCTTAACGGCTTCGCCCACTGCGCTTCGCAACCATTTGGACAACCACTCCGCCTGCCTTTTGGCCTGTTCGATGGATTGAACGTCCATACCATCGGGGAATTGAAGACACCTGCCGTCGTATTTAACCTTGGCATCTGCCTTTCGATCCTTTGACGTTGGTTTTGATCGGGCTTTTGTTTCTACAGCAAATACGCCTGAGGCTCCGACGACAATATGATCGATATTAAACTTATCACCGGGAAAATCATGATACACATAATACCCATCTCTCATGAGCTGATTGAGTTCCTGGCCGACCGCTATTTCACCTTCATAGCCCAATTGATAAGAACGTCGCAGATTCAACAATTTTACTAATCTAATAAGGCTATACACGACAAAACCGATTCCGGCGATGACATATATGTCAAGTGTCAATTCTGAATTTACTGGATTACTGAAATGTAAAGAAGATATATAAATAGCATAAAGCAGTATAGGCGTCGTAATGAGTAAAACAAGGTTTTCTGTCACCCTGTCGTTGATCTCCATGATTTTTTTATTTAAAGATTCTCCCGGGCTCCTTAAAAAATTGTCGGTAAATGGCGATCGTTTCCCTTTTATCTGCCGAGTTTTCCGCAACAAATAAAGTACTGAAGCAATGATCGCAAAGATTCCAAAAAATAAGATAATTGGAAAGTACATGAACACCCCGTTCAAGTTCGTCTCCTTTTCACCACGTCATCGACTATCTTTGGGGTCATATTATTTCGGAAACAATAGGGGTCGAGCTCATTGAAGATATCAAGGCCGAAGCCGTAGCTGACAGCGGGACAGCCGCCGCATACCGGTCGAACAGGGCAGGTACTGCACGACTGAGATCCGGCCCGATAGCGGCGGGCAGCGTTGCCGTAATAGATATCATTCAATCGTTCCCGATAAATGTTGCCGATCAAGGAAGGCATTTTTCGACAGGCATGTACTTCACCATCGGGCAGTACGGCGACGAAGTTAAAGGCCGCCCCGCAGCCGTGACCCGCACATCCACCATCAAAAGGAAGCCCTTGTTGCCAGCGCAACAGATTAAACAGGTTGTCTTTAAATCCCATGCAGGGATTCGTCGCAGCGGCGTCCATATACCGGGTCAAAAAATCGGGGAACCTCTCAACGGGAACGGCTGACAGTTCAGCCCCCCGGCCCACCGCTGTCAGCCGGTTGAAGGTGAACAACTCCGTAAGCCCTTTCAGGTGGTCGGCCAGTTTTAAAACCTGATCCATGTTGTCGCGGGTAAGGGTGAGCATCACCATGCGATAGACTCCCAACTCTCCCAAAAGCTTCAGAAAATCCAGTACACGGTCAAAGTGGCCGCTGCCCCGTATAAAATCGTTATGCGCTTTTAGTCCTTCAAGACTGATCTGGTAGAATTCAGGTTTTTGCACAGCCAGCATTCGTTCTATACGGTCTCGTGGCATTGGATTACCAAGAATGGCGGTCATAAAACCGCGATCGACTGCCTCGCTGTAAAGTTGATCAAAGTGAGGATAAAGCATGGGGTTACCGCCGGAAAAGGAGACCTGACCGAACACATAGTGCTCCCGGCAAAAATCGAAAAGATCGTCGAGAACCCCCAGGGCCTGTTCAAGGGTCATGGCTTTACGATCGCTGCGATCGTAACAGTGACGGCAGTCCAGGTCGCAGGTTTGGGTGATGTGCCACTGCAATGTAAAGGTCGAAGACGAAAAAAACTCAGGGTCGTTCACTTCACCTTTCGGGAATTCTGCGGGGCGTTGAATTCGCGAAGGAGGCACCAGAATCAGGCCGATCTGCTCGGCCCGATAAAGGACGTTGTCGATAGCCCCCACTGCAACACCTCCTTCAGCAGCGGCCTTACGGGGCTTGATCCCTTCGGCCACGATTTTGAGAGCCAGAAGGTCACCGGCTTCGGCGTTGCGAACTTGGATACTTTTTTTGCCGGGTCTTATCAACACCAGCACATATCCTTCGCAGGGTTCCGGAACCACGGAACGGTCGGACAAGAATTCCGGCAGGTGTTGCCAGCTCACCGCCATCAGCTCGAGAGCCGGGTTGACAATGGGATGCGTTACCCCTTCCGGAATGGATGGTGGAGATGTCATCAGGCGGTGCCTTGATTCCTCAATTCTTGCCAGATCAAGGAGAAAGGGGTAGCGACGATAGTGCTCGGGATGTCGAGACAGAACTTCCGATAACCCTTTGTCTTCTTCCAAAATATTTTCAAGATCCGGTAAGAGTTCAAAACAAGCCGGGTACTGCTCACGAAAGTCTGTTTTGAAACGATGTGTGGACATGTAAACCCCGTTGGATGCAATCCGTTTGAGCGGTATAAAATGCAAGAACCGGCAACTTGAAGCTGCCGGCCCTTGATGGTTTCCGATCATCGATGATGTGTTGTCATGCAGCCTGCATGATCATTTGTTGCCGCTTCAGCCACTTTTTCCGGTTTTTTTCTTAACGGTATTGGCCTCCTCCTCTGCAGCCTTTTTGGCTTGTTCCTCGGCAGATTGCGCTTCGGTCTTCATCTGCTCCGTCTTCTGTTGCTTTTCCGTGCTAACCGCTTTATCTGTGGTGCCGCTTGCGCCACTGCCAGCCGGTGGTTTGGCTTGTTGTTCAGTGCTGCCCGCACTGGGTTTGGCGCCTCAACCGCTGCCGGCGTGGGCACCGGGTAACGTGATCCCCCCCATGCTGATCAAGCTGGCAATGCCCAAGGAGGCAAGCAGTTTTTTCAGATCCTTTTTCTCCATAGTATCCTCCCCCGGAAATTTGGCTTAATGGATATAGGACAACCCAATCAATATTTTTTCAACCATTGATTTTTTCTATCATACAATATTAGGACTGTCAACGAAACGATGGAAAATCCGTGCCTTAACCAAATGATAATAATGCAACGAAAGTTGAAGGATAAAAGATTGGGTAACGGGAACATCAAGATAAAAGCACGGTTAACATGCCCCCTGTTTACAAAAAGGTTTGCCTAGAACGGATGGAATCTGTTAAAAGAGGCGGCAATAAAAAAGGAAACGTTTTCCCGAAAAATTCGATTCTGGGTCATAAAGGAAGCGGATGCGGGTCCCGAACGGTGGGGTCATGCCGGGAATACGGTGTCTGGAATAACGATCACCGCGGGTTCCGTCCGTATGAACCGTGCTACAGATCGAAAAATTGTGAAATGGTCAGGTTTCGAATATTGTGAATACGACAACCGACAAAGTCATGGATCTGAATCAGGCCGTCAGGAAATTTGTTTCCGAAGGGTGCCACCTGTCCATCGGGGGCTTCACGGCAAACCGCAATCCCATGGCTGCCGTGTATGAAATGATTCGTCAGGGGGTACGCGGGCTCCATGTTTATGCCCACTCCAACGGTCAGGGGATTGACGAACTGATCGGCGGGGGGTGTGTGAGAAAACTGGAAGTGGCCTACGCCGGCAACGGACGCTTTGCGCCGACCTGCGTGCGTTTCCGCAGGGCGGTTCAAGAAGGGAAGATTGCCGTGGAGGATTACTCCAACTACCAGATGAGCCTCCGTTTTCTGGCAGGGGCCATGGGCGTGCCGTTTCTCCCGACGCGTTCCGGATTCGGGAGCGATATCCTGGAAAAATGGGGATTTCCCAAGAATGAACGGCGGCAAGATCCGAAACTGCCGGACCGGAAACTGTGCGTCATTTCCAACCCCTTCAGGGAATTGGGCGGGCCCGGTCAGGTCGTCCTGGTCCCGGCCATCCGGCCGGATGTCACGATAATCCATGTGCAGAAGGCCGACAGGGCCGGCACCATGAGGATCGAGGGACTTCCCTTTACCGACGTGGAGCAGGCCAAGGCCGCACGGCATGTCATAGTAACTTGTGAGGAACTGGTGGACCGGGAGGTTCTCCGAAAAAATCCCGATGCGAACCAGATCCCATTTTTTTGCGTGGACGCCGTGGTTCATGTTCCCTACGGAGCCTATCCCACGTCCTGTTATCGGTATTACGACTATGACCCGGAATATCTGAACCGTTACCGCAGACAGGCCGGGGAGGATGCGTTGTTCCGTGAATATCTGGACCGGTTCGTCTATGGTGTTAAGGACCATGCGGAATTGATCGAATTGCAGGGGGTGGAGCGTATGGAGCGGATAAGGGCCGATGCAAAGACCGGATATGCCCCGGGACTGGAGAGGCGATGATTCCATATACCCCAAGGGAGATTATGACCATCGCGGCGGCCCGGGAGATCCAGGACGGGGAGATCGTGTTCTGCGGGACCGGCATCTCCATGTTGGCTGCCATGGCGGCCAAGCACATCAGCGCCCCCAACAGTGTCATCTTTTTTGAGACCGGGGCTGTTGACGCCCGTCTTGACGAGGTCCCGATGTCAGTGGCCGATTCCCGGGTCATGTTCGGGACGGCCGTGAACGGGAGCCTGATCGATGCATTTGCTTTTATGCAGAATTCAAGGACCGGTCGGAAAGTGGTGGGCATTCTCGGGGCGGCCCAAATCGATAAATTCGGGAATCTGAACTCCACGGTTATTGGGGATTATGCCGAACCCGATGTCCGATTTTCAGGGAGCGGTGGTGCCTGTGACGCGGCCGCGTTTGTCAACCGCACCATTATTTTCATGCAGCAGGAAGAAAGAAAATTTGTTCCTGAAGTGGATTATATGACGAGTCCGGGGTGGATGAGCGGGCCGGGAAGCCGCGAGGCGGCCGGACTGCCGCCCGGCGGGCCTTCTGCCGTGGTGACGAACATGGCCGTTCTGGGGTTTGACGAAAATACAAGGGAAATGTATCTGCGAAATCATTATCCGGGCGTCTCACCGGAGGAGGTATCGGAGAACATGGGGTTTAAGGTCGATCTTTCCCGCAGCGCGGAATTGCGGCCCCCGTCGGATAAGGAGTTGAAAATTCTTCGTGAACTTTGCGACCCTCAACGCCTGATTCTGGATTGACATCAAGTCTCGGTTATCCGGGCAATCTTGAGTTATAATTTAATTGTTGCCGGGAATCCTCCCTGCGATCAAGGCATCCGGAAATTAAAAAATAAAAAAGGGAATCATATAGAATGATTCCCTTTTAGTTTAGTTAAGTCCATGTCAGTCGCCAGATAAACAGGCGCATTTCATATTTTTAGAGTGTTTAAATATAACTCTTGAACGATATGCTGTTTTTCAAATTCGTCAATGATCGAGTTGAGCGGTAACATTTACCGGGTTTGTAAACGTATCAAATACAGGTGAGTACTTACAACCCATTTGAACAAGTCCTTCCAATTCCTCGTCAGGAACATCCGCCTCGATTTTGTAGTATATACGAACGTTCTCATATCCTCTTCTAACCTTATCAGATATCCCGAGAAAACCACGAAGATCAATGTCACCCTCTAATCTTGCCTCTACTGCATTCAATTTAATACCTCTTGCAGCAGCATGATAAACGATTGATGTGGTAACACAGGCTGCCAATGCGGTCAGGGCGTATTCAACAGGATTCGGTGCTATATCTTCGCCCAACAGAAGTGGAGGTTCATCCGCATCCAATTCGAACGGATTGGCATGGTCGTGTTCTTGTTGTACCCCATGAAAATTTTTTATTGTTGTATGATTATGGCCACCGTTGATCCATTTGTGGTCGGCTCGAAATTTAAATTTTCCAAGGACGGGGGCATTTTTTATGGCATCGATATTTCCGAACAATTGATCTACATTCACGCCGTTTAGAATCGATGGTTTTTGTTTTTCAGCAGTCTGTTGCATTTTGATCACCTCCTTTTGTTGTCTTACCAGAGGTATTACAAATAGAGCTTGCTTTTCTTGATAAATTTGTATTTCATTTAAGGAATTAAGGCACGATACGGCCTTGTAATTTTAAACTAATAATACCAAATAGTTGTATTGTCAATCTCGTCAATCAAATTAATCAAAACTATCGCTAAAAATAAAAAAACTTCGCCGAAGTCCGATTGAAATTGTAGATAATCTTACAATATATTGAAATTATAGAAGGTATAATTTTTTTTTTAAATGGAGTCGACTTGGGAAGTAAGGGTGATAAAGTTCATGGTGAAAGCAATGATAAACGATTTGTGAGGTGTTTGGCATGTGAAGAATGTGACCCATTAAACAGCTCTTTTTGACCCAGAAAATGCGAGTTTAAGAGCGTTTTAAGCCTATTTATAAACCTCTTTGCCAATTATTATAAAGGGTTATCGCGACACACCCCCGGTTCTTAAAGATTTTTCTTGATTATTTTAAAGTGAACAAATATAGTGCGCAATTTCTAAATCAACCAAAACACTATGCGGACCTTTTTTCGCGTATATTGTGACCTTTCTTTTCCAAGCCTTTCTATTCTCACAAATATTCCGAAATTCGCTTCTGCTCCATCAGAAAAATAGAATCAAGAAAAAGTCTTGCCGGTAAAAATTTTCCGTGAAGCGGTATTTTTCTGATCGGTTGATTTTGAAGTAGGTTCCAGATAATTATACGTTTAGGTGAAAAGAAAATGATCGAAAAACAAGACATATTAACGAATTCATCCGAAACTTCTCCGGTTAAAGTCAAGTTAAACGGATTCAATGACTACCAGGAGTATTTGGGGTATAGCAAGTCTTTGTTCAGACTAAAACCAGAGGAATACCAAGGGTTGTTCGGCGTTTTGCTGAAATTGCAAAGTATAGGTCAAGATGCTGTTCAAACGATGCGGTTATTGAAAAGCAATACCGATGATGATGATAGTTATGAACTCATCAGATTCATGATACAGTTCGATGGTATGGATATGGGAGATATTCAAAGCATGTTATCTTCCTAAAATTATCCCTTAATGCCATTTTCGGGAAAATCTCGTGTTATCGAAAGGATTATTAAATTGTTTAATTGGATAAAAAAAAGAACAACGATTAAGTCATACGTAAGGCAACTGCCTTTACTTCTGAAACAAAAATACGGAAAACACAAACGATATTCAGAAGAAGAAATAAAGACGTCCATTCAACTGGCAGGTTTTGACAATTCATTTATCGAATATGCCTATGCAATATATATGTCGCGTAATGAGTTTGGGGGCTTAAAACATAAGAATAAAGATCTTGAGGATTACGACACGTTGAGAAAGGAAATTGCAAAATCTTTTTTTAGAGGAAATACATCCTTTACAATTCATGATGTGTTAGAATCTGCAATCATTCCAAAGAGATGACCGCTAAGATTCTATCAGGCAGCAACGCTTTAATGTCAATATTTCACCCTCGTCCCATAATTTACAAAAACCCATTTCACCCCCGGTTTTTTATCAATTCCCTGTAGAAATTAAAAACGTCGAAGTTCGGATTTTGCCAGATCATTGGCTGACGAGCTTCCAGGTCCGAGAAGGGCTTGTTGACAACTACAGGCTTGTTATGGGTCATGCCTGCCTCTGTCCCATAGTAGATGATAACGGGTTGTTCCAATTGAAATTGGATTGTGGCTGCAGCTTTGAGTTTTTCGATGTCGTTATTGCATTCAAATAAAAAGCGGTTCATGTCGTGATTGTCCAGAAAAGTTGCCAGAAAATAATCCTTGGGATATCCGGCAAAATGGCGATTCATGGCAGATCGAAGGATCTCGCTTTGTCTTAAAGCCCGGTTGCGGATCATATGGGTTTTCATGAGTTCCAAAAACCTGAAATCGAGAACGCCGTCCAGTTCTTCATAATATTCTTTTTGAACGCTATCCTGAGATCCCTTAAGGAGTCGTCTGAACAACCATCGGATGAATTTGTTTTTTATCTGTATGGTCTTCAAATGTTTAAATCGGATTCCTTCAAGCCAAGCTTCTCCGATAAGAACTGCCCGGGGAAAGGTCTCTTTTATTTCTTTTCTGAAATACTTCCAAAAAAAATGTTTCGGGCCCATCACATGATCGAGTCTAAAACCGTCTATCCCGATGGAAAGCCAGTATTTTGCGGCGTTAATGATATAATCCCTTGTTTCAGGATAATCGAGATTGAGTTTAGGCAGCTCTTTGACGTCTAAAAAACACAAATAATCGTGTGGCCACTTGTTGAATATAAACCATTTAAAGTATTTGCTGTTTTTGTTGTTTTGCGCTTCGAGGAAAAACGGGTGATGTTTAGAACAGTGGTTTGGCACAAAGTCGGCGATGATGCGTATGCCGTTGTCGTTGGCTTTCTTGATGAGTTCTTCTAAATCTTCGATCCCGCCGAAATTGGGCTCGACCTTCATAAAATCGGTGACATGATATCCATGGTAGGCGCTGGTTTCGAAAAAAGGAGATAACCAGAGTGTGTTAATCCCCAGGTCTTTCAGGTAACCGAGCTTTTCAGTAATACCTTTAAGATTTCCGCCCAGAAATTCGTTTTTATTCCAGTCCCCGGATTTGAAGCCCGCGAACCTGTCGATCAAAATGTGATAAACGATCGCTTGTTTGAACCAAAGGACATTTGTCATTTCAGTTATTTTTCATACCTCAATTGGCGAAAGTTGAGGCTTTCTCGCGAAAGGTAAACAGAAACGAAAGAAAATGACAGAATTCATATTTCACTAATGGTAAAGATATTAAAACTCAATCAAACCACGAAAACAATTATTAAAGTAAATATCTTATGTGAATTGACCAAGATTTAAATTTGAATTCCCCGCTGCTTGCAGCGCGGGATGAATTCAAATAAAGTATAAGATCCTTTTTAAAGCGAAAGTGCGGTACCACAGCCCCGTGGGCTGTGGTAAAAATTCGGAAATACCACAAAAGCGTGTTGAAGCGAAGCGGAAATCCCGTCTTCGGGGCTGCGGGGATAGGAATTTTAGCCAGCCAAACAAACGGCGGGTAAACCTTTCGCTTATTAGATCCCGAAGGTAAACCTTCGGGAGTTTCATAAAATCGTTGCACGATTTTATTCATGCAATTGCCAATTTGAAGTCACGATATAATCCTGCACCCTTACATTTTGTAATATGAAAACAATATCTTAAAAATGATCCTTGCTTGATATTTACAGTCTTGGTTTGGTACCTGCAAATTTAGTGAATTTCAGATACTGGCTAGGTGTCTGCGATAAATCATCGCCCGTCTATTAATACCACAATGTGCCATATAAGCATTTGAAATGACAACACTTACTATTGACAACTTCACATATTGACTTATTTTATTATACTTGGTCTCTATGTTAATCCTCTTTTTCAATTCAATTCTTTCGAATAAAAATTCTAATTCTGCTGTGTTCATTTTAGATTAGTTACTTCCTGTCTGTTCTTCATTTCAAGTCTTTAACCTCTATTCTGGAGGTTGTCATTATGGAGAAACCCCTCAAAATGTGCATGCCTTGCGCCTGACAGGAAATATACGTCCTGTCAAGCGCATGATCCTATCAATAAACTAAAACCAATCGGGACATAGACGGTCGGTGAGAAGGTTTATATGAAAGGAGGTCGGGCATGAAAACAATTCTAAAAAGCGTGTTATCAATAATTGTGTCATTCTCGTTAGTAATTTTTATCGGTTGTGCAGCAAAGACCCCAAAGGCACCTATGGATTCCAGTAAAGGATTTACAACAAAAACAGGATCTAATGTATATTATAAAGTTGTACTTAAAAGTATGGATCGAAGAGAATGTAAATCACGAATGAGAGTTGTTGGAGATCCAAGCCTGTATGATGCTGTATATTTTGATGTTGAAGTACATAATGTTCTTCCAGAAACGGTTGTGGTGGCATATGATGCCGTTTTTACACTAGTAACAGACGAGGGGAATCATATAGATTGCTGTGCTGTCGGATGGAAAGGGGCTTTTGATGGAGATATAGGAGAAATAAAATCAAGAATTTTAGAACCGGGAGAGAAAAAAACTGGGACAATTGGTTTTCCATTAAAAAAAACCAGTAATCCGACTAAAATAATATTTGATCCTTCTTTGTTAGACGTTCCCGCAGAGACAATTATATTTGAATTGCGATAAAAAAACAGAGTGATATTTTTTTAATTGGGGGCAAATCCTTTTTTTAAAGGGTTTGCCTTTTTTTGTCTTTTTCTAAGAAATAGAATATTTGTAATGAGAATTTAAACGCTCAGACCCGTGATACTGGATAGGTATCTGCGATAAATCACCTCCCTTCCATTCTTTCTATTTCACCTAGATGTTATATTGTAGTCATTCCTTTTCGCCATCTGGCTCCTTTTTCGTGAGGTTTAAATCATGTAAATCTTTTCATAGAATTTATGTAATTTACTTCATTATTTCAACTAGTTTGCTGTGCAATGGCTCGGTCTCCCTCCCCAATCGTAATCGATATAACCATTTGATATTTATATAATAAATAATATATATTTGTTTTTGCACGGTTTTTGCAAGATCAGGACATAGGACAAAAGTTTAACAAAGAGATGGAGGAATGAAAAAGATGAAGAAATTATTTATGTTTTTATGCATTGTGGTTTTGTTCTTTGGGATTTCAGGCTGTCCAGGTGATGACGCCCAGTTCATGTCCAGTACACCAAGCGTTGTTAAAAAAATCTCTAATGATAACCCAGGCGGCTCTGGAGCCTTAACGGTCGGTGAAAATACTGAAGGTTCACCAGTCCCCGAGCCAACTACACTTGCAATGCTTGGCGCTGGATTGATTGGTATAGTAGGATTCGGACGCAAAAAATTTAAGAAATAAGTTTCTTATAATCATTTGTAACTAATAAGAAGCAGAATTATTTAACCTTGACTTCTTATTATCGACGAATTACCGATATCTACTACCATTCCGAGATGTAGCTGTAAGGGAGACGGGCGAGTTTTATAGGTGAGGTTGTGGAGCCACTCCGACTCTGCAATATATCACAAAAAAATCACCGTTTTCTTAATAAATATTTTGACCATTCTTCTTTTGAGTCAAAAAATACGACACTTTTAGTGGCAAATATCGTTAATCCATCGGATTATGAAAATGGGTTGTATCTCTAACTTATTGAAATAAATGATATATTCATCTTTTTCGCTGTTGGTTGTAACATCTCGCACGCTTTTTGCATTAAATCTAAATACTTGGTGGAATAAATTAATGGCGTGTTAATTTATCTTCATAACTCCTCCAAGTGGGGCGGTCTAAAAGGACCGCCCTTTTTTATGTCAACGAATTACCGACATCTGCAATATATCGCAGAAATTTCAAACCTAAATTCTTTACGAATATCACAACACCTGATAAACAATCTTAAAGTCCAGATACTGGATAGAAATCGCAAGTTTAGACAAGGTCATATTCATCCGGTTATTTCGATATATCTGTATATGGCTGACGTTTGGATTTTGGTCAGGTATCGCGACAAGCCTGTGTCTTAAATATGATTGACTAATTCCTGCCGATTTTGGTATAAATTTATAACATTTCAACTGATCCTCCTATTATAGATGCCCTGAGGCGGTTCTCCACTTATGAAATTGACTTCAGTTATCGCTTGATTATTACGCTCCTACAAATATTCCACACATTGAGTTCATCTTTTTGAAATCTAAAAACGAGGGATGTCATATAGCAGATGAAGATTTTTGACGTAATTTCAATGACATTCTCACCACTGATGCTCAAGAATAAAGCTGCTTGATTGGCTAGAATGTTGAAATTTATGTTCACTTGTTGAGTGGTTTATCAATTTTTATTTTTTTTCAGCACTAATATCGGTTCTAATTTGTCATCAAATAAAACCAAGATAATAGATACATGAGGCATCGTTCAACAATTCAATGAATAAAAAGGGGGGCCGTTATGAAAACCACAATTCTTGGAATCCTAATAGGCATATTCATATCGATAGGCTCTGTCATTTCAGCGGCTCAGGCAGAGATCAAGGTTGGTATCGCCGGACCTTTGTCTGGCAGCGCGCTCAATACTGGCGAACAGCAGGAAATTGGCGCTCAAAAGGCGATTAGCCATCTGAATGACAAAGGGGGCCTCCTTGGAGAGAAGATTATCGCCATTTCAGTGGATGATGCGTGTGAACCGAGACAAGCCAAAGCGGTAGCTCGACAACTGGTGAGCGAGGGTGTTGTTTTGGTCGTCGGGCATGTTTGCTCCGCCGCTTCTCTTGCCGTCAGCAATATCTATGAAGATGCCGGGATCATTATGATCACGCCTGCTTCTACCAATCCCAAGGTTACCGATGAAGGTGGGCCTAATGTATTTCGGGTGATAGGCCGTGACGATCAGCAAGGCACGATTGCTGGCAACTACCTGGCCGACAAATACAGTAAAAGCAGGATTGCGATCATCCACGACGGACAAGCCTACGGTTTGGGATTGGCAGAGTTTACAAAACGTCAGTTGAACAAACGCGGGGTCACCGAGGTCATGTTCGATAGTTATTCCCCGGATCAAAAGGACTACAAGTCGATTGTAAACAAACTCGTCAAGAACAAAATTGATGTTCTCTATGCCGGCGGCTACCTAACCGATATTGGAATTATTTTGCGTCAGGCCAAAAAGGAGCTGCCCAATCTTCGTCTGTTTTCTGGCGATTCGCTGGTTAATGTCCAGTTTCTGTTCGTCGCGGGAGAAGCAGGCGAAGGCACTTATTTTACCTTTGGCCCTGATATGCGCCTAAATTCGGAGGCTGCAGACGTCGTTGCTGCCATTCGTGATGAGGATGCCTACGAACCAGACGGTTATACCTTATATAGTTACGGTGCTGTTCAGGCGTGGGCGCAGGCCGTTAAACAAGCAGGTTCCTTGAAACCGAAGGCTGTCATCAATGCCTTAAGAACAGGCAGTTTTGACACCGTGTTAGGTAAGATTGGTTTTGATAAGAAAGGCGACGTTACAGGTATTAGCACTTTCGTCTGGTATGTATTCGGCAAGCAAAATTACTCATTGGCCAAATGAGCGGATTGACTCGTATCTCATCTAGCTTCATCCAGATACCCTGACTCGTCAAGAGGAAAGCTACAGGAATTGATGACCAATGGATAAGCCAAGAAAAATTACATCCATGGGCGTTAGAGGGAGGCTGTTGCTTGCCTTTTTGGGAATTTCTTTGCTTTCACTGGTCGCTGCAGCCTCTGGTTTATATTCTCTATTGCAGGTTGGCGGCGCGCTCAAAAGGATCACGGAGCAGAGGGTTCCCCAAGCATTATCTTGGCTGGAACTGTCACGGAGCGTTGAAAGTGTTGTACGCGCGGCACCAGCTTTGCTGGTCGTGAAAACCAATGACGCACGAATCGAAGTTTCGAATGAAATCGCCTCGCAAATTGAAAAACTTAAGCCGTTTTTGCAGGGTAACAGCAACTATGAGACAGAAGAAGAAAAATCAGCAACGGCCGACGTCATGAGATTCTTCGCCCAATTGACCAAAAATCTTGTTAGGCTGGATGAACTTGTGAAAAAAAGGATTTCAATTGTCGTTCTCGAAGAAAAAAGGATTCGCGACCTATTCAGGGCCAATAGTATAGCTCAACGAATGCTGTCCCCTGGTGAGCGCATACTCGGTGCCCAGATGGCGGATTGGAAAAGGAATCAGAAAACGGCCAAAGTAAACCGATCGTCAAAAGAAAAGTTGGATCTTGTAGATTCGATAATCAGCTTGATTCCACAGCAAAGGGCTGTTCTTCTTGTCGACTCAATTCACAGTAGCCTCCTGAAAATCACGGATGCTGATTCCGCTGAACGTATAGATGTCTTGATATTTCCTCTGAAAAAATCTCTCCAGGAACTATACGAGGTCTCTCTGGTCGTTTCAAAGCTGGCGAAAAGGCGTCTGGCGAAACAAGTTGCGATACTTGAAGACCTAACAGCGGGTCCGAACAGTCTCCCGCAGATCAGAAAGAATGAATTGCTTGTCATCGCTGAGGCCGAAGAGCTTTTGGCTGTCAACGAGCGACTGTCAAAATTTCTGACCAACAGGGTCAGCTTCTTAGTAAATAGGGCGAATTCGGATATTGAGAAAGCGAACCATCAGGCGGCAACAATCCAAGCCCTCAACCGAAATATTTTGATCGGCATCGCTGCCCTGAGTATCGTGAGTTCTTTCCTTATCGTGTGGCTTTATGTGGGGCGTAACCTCATTGCCAGACTAACCGCACTCAGCGATAGTATGCTCGCGATTGCCGGAGGCAACCTCAGAGCGCCTTTGCCGGAACCCGGCAGTGGTGATGAGATCGGTCGCATGGCAGAGTCCTTGGTCGTTTTTCGTGATACTGCCATCGAAGTTGAAGAAAATAATTTGCGCGATATTGAAACGGCACGTCGAAGGCTCGTCGATGCCATTGAAAATTCATCTGAAGGCTTCGCGTTCTACGATCCTGATGACCGTTTGGTACTTTGTAACACAAGGTATAAGGAATTGCTTTACCCGAATACGGACATCAACATTGAGCCGGGAACAGCGTTTGAAACGATCATTCGGAAAGCTGCCGAAGAAGGACATATTGATCGCGCAGAAGGCAGTATAGAAGAGTGGGTTGCAAAACGTTTGGCGCTACATAATAGCCCAGGTAAACCATGGATCCAGCAACGTAGTGGTGGTCAGTGGATTCTGATCACTGAGCGCAAGACTGGGGATGGCGGAACTGTTGCAATTTACTCCGATATTACGGACTTGAAGCAGCGCGAGGAGGAACTCACCACGAAGTCGAACGCTCTGGAAGAAACCAACAAGAGACTCAAAAATGCCCAAGAACAAATCTCGAAGTACATTGATCCGAATGTAACTGAAAAAATATTCAAGGGTGAATTTTCAGCAGAGCTATCTCACAAGCGAACAAAGTTGACGATGTTCTTTTCCGATATCAAGGATTTTACTCAATTTACCGATGCATCCGATCCAGAAGACGTGGCTAGATTGCTCAATGAATATTTAGGGGAGATGGCACAGATCGTCCGAAAATGGGGGGGAACCATTCCGCAGTTCACCGGGGATAGCATTTATGCCATTTTTGGAGCGCCAGATTCAAAGGGGGAACGTGAAGATGCGTTAGCGTGTTTGCGTATGGCGCTGGAAATGCAAAATAAGATGAAAACCCTTCGAAAGGAGTGGTGGAACCAGGGCGTACAATTTCCTTTCGCAATCCGATGCGGCATTCATACCGGCATGGCCAATGTGGGTAATTATGGTTCGGAAGGATTTATGGAGTATTCAGCTATCGGTCTGAACACAAATCTCGCTTCCCGCTTGGAACAGGCCTGTCAACCAGGTGAGATATATCTATCGCATACTTCATGGGCCTTGGTTAATGATGAGATACCTTGCGAGGAAGTCGGCACCATTCAAGTTAAAGGATTCCACTATCCCATTCAGACTTACCGTGTTCTACAGAATGATGTGGAAATGGCTCCTGAATCTTAAAAATTATTTATTTACAATAGCATAGAAAAGTTGTTTGTAGAAAAGTTTGAATAGCCCCAACCGATCTGTTAGAAACCATGATTTCGTCTCTCTACAATAGAGCAGAAATCCAACCATACGAATATATTCTGTGTCCCATAGATGTATCTGAAAAAAAGCAAATTGCAGATACCTTATTAAGATAGGTATATTGTCTTATTGGTTTTGAACTTAAATCACAAATCCATTAATTGGACATGTATCAAATTCGAACTGTAAATATCAATCAAGGATCATTCAATTTCCAAAGATACTCAGGTCAAAAGAGAGACCAGCAGATTGCATATTTTTAGCCAGTGAAAGCTGCCAGGCACCTTTTGGATCCATCAGTGTATAGGCAACACCTAAGTCATCACCTAAAATCTCTACGCCTTCCTTTACGAGTACTGAAACCTTCGCTCTACCTAATGCACCATATAGATACCCCAGCCCAAGTATGGCATTCTGTCTTGCCCGAAATTTTGCCCCGTCTGGATTTTCTTTTGAAGCACCTATGTCATCCAATGTTAGAATGACCACCGCGTAATCAGAGATTGCTGCAATGCGTTCGAATTTATCGATTATTGTGTGTCCGGCGTTTGCTTTTTCATTAAGAATAACAGCCTTTAACCCCAATTTTTTAATAAATCCAGCCACAGAGACTTTAGATTCATCATCATGACCATGAACCAAAATAACCGTATCTGATTCAGGCCCATCTTTTTCTTGAGCTTTGGAAATTATGACCTTTTTCGGGATAGATTCGGGTTTTTCGGTTGTTGATTTATTGGTTTCATCAATCTTAGTATGGATCACAGAAACCGTATCCGAGATTCTGTTGTTTTCTTGAGGTTCTGATGGTGTAATTTTTTTTGGGATGGATTCGGGTTTTTCGGTTGCTGATTTTTTGGTTTCATCAACCTTAGCACGAACCACAGAAACCGTATCCGAGATTCTGTTGTTTTCTTTAGGTTCTGATGGTGTAATTTTTTCCGGGATAAATTCGAGTCTTCTTATTAGTGATTCAAGTGCTTCGATTTTGTTGGAAATGCCTTCATAAAAGCTTGAAATTTTCTCCGCCCAAGATGCTTTCATCATAGATGCGTCAGACATTGAAAATCTTTTGTAATCTTCAAGGATAACCTCCGTATTAAACAACCGTCTCAGAAGCGCTTCATTGTAATCATTCCATTTCTGTCTTTGTGTCTTGGCTGCCTCTAAATCTTTTTCATCATAGATTGACAGGTCAAGCAAATTATTCCCCGAGGTGACGCAATCATAAATTTTACTTTCAGCTTCCGTTCTTGGAATGATTAAATTCGTGATGGTTCTATTTCCCCTAAAGGTTGAGTTTTGTTTTGCCATTTTAAGACCTTTATCGATGCTTTAACCTGTGGTTTAATACCGGCCAACCGGTTAACGGGTTAACCGGCTAACCAGAAATAGACACTTTTATAAACCAGCCCCTTTCTGGGGTTAAACCAAAGTTGGCCCCTCTGAGGTCGGTTAATTGCGTATAATTATACCCTATTTCTTACAAAATAGCAAAAAAAGGCAGACGCTTTAAAAAGAATCTGCCTTCAAAATCACGGTTTTTAGTTGTTTGATAAAAAAAGTTAGAATTGTAACTGGCCTCGAGCTCTCATTTCCAAAGGCAATAAGCTGTAATAAATGAACGCGTTGACCGGCGTCTGAACCCCAAAAGCATTACCCAATCTCACCACTACACCATTTTGTTCATTAAGCTCTGAAGGGCGGCCTTCGATAATATCCCGCTGCATTGAGGCTGTACCGTCTTCGGGAAGCGCGTCTATAAATTCCATTGTTTCTTCCACGACTTCTTTTGAAAGCTCGACTCCACGAGCAATGGCAACATTGAAAACTTCTTTCATCGATTCCAGCAGCATTTGCCGGGTCTCCGGCAAACTGCGGAATACACCGGCTGGAGCGCGTGTAACAGCTCCAACTCCGCTCCATGGAGCGATGAGAATAAATTTTTTCCATAATGCGGCAATAATATCTGTTGCGATTTCCACTGTTAGTCCGGAAGCTTTGGAAAACGCTCTGAATAACCTCTTCGTGCGTTCACTTTCCTGATTGTCGAGCTCGCCGAATGTGATATAAGGATCTGCGCCAACATGGCGAATGTGCCCGGGCCCATGTGTCATGCTGATAATCCTGCAAAGACCTCCCAAAACCTTGTCCGCACCGAGCACCTCAGACAAAATTTCAGGCGCTTCAATGCCATTTTGTATCGGCACGACAACGGTGTTCGGTCCTATCATAGGGAGCATTGCTATTGAAGCTTCACTTACCTGCCATGACTTTACACAGCAAAGGATGACATCCACCTCTCCAACCGTCGCCGGATCATCTGTCGCAATTGCCGGATATATAGAGAAGTCTCCGTTGATGCTGTCAACTCGAAGACCTTGATTTGTTATGGCTTCCAAATGCTTGCCGCGGGCAATAAAGGTAACATTCATTCCCGCTTGTGCCAGTCGTCCGCCAAAATATCCTCCCACACCGCCAGTGCCAAATACAACGATACGCATTTGATTTCTCCCTCATATATTTTACGCAAAATCTGAATTGCGTGACTATATTTTTCCTTATGAATATAGGATGCCTCCTGTTCATGTGGATAGTATATTACCGAAAATGACGCTATAGCTCAAATGTCAACCTTTCAACAACGTCCCCGTCCCCGAAATCCCACACATAGTCAATGGTTTGGGTTGTGGATAACGCTGCCTAAAGCTGAAAACTCAGGACACCCAGAACATCGAATGCGCCTCCTTCTTTGATTTTAAGAACAACCCCTTCACCAGGTGAGATGCCCTCTCCCGTGATTTCTAAGATGTTTTCAAAATGCGTGACGAATATGACCAGCTCGCCATCAGCGGGAAGAGTTGCAATAAAAGACCGCAGTGCCTTGATATTTGGTTCTCGATTCTGCGGCCTGCCATAGAAAGAGTTCAGGGCCGGCAGCTCCGCGACGGGTCCGAGCCCCAACAGCGTTGCTGTTTCCAGGCAGCGGCACCACTGGCTCGAATAGACTTTAGCGTCTTTGATTCCTTTTGAGCGAAGCCAGTCACCAATGGCTCGGGCCTGGGAGCGGCCACTATCATTTAGATTACGCTGGGTGGTACAATCTCCAATTTTGAAATTGCCCGGGTCACCGGAGCCGGGAGCATAGGCATGACGGATCATCAGAATGTGTCCGCCGGACTTCATTAGTTTAAACAGATCGTCCTGGTTCGCGTGGGCGTTCATTACGACAAGCGCCATAAACCCAAAGAAGCTGATTATAAAAATCTTGAGCAAACGCATCATTAAATCCTTTCCAGCGGGGAACCCTTGAATTCGGGTCGTCTTAATTTTGCTATGGGAAAATATTATCCCAAATTTTATCGAGTTGCTGCAAAGCGTCGTTCAGACTCTTTCTGCGGATGATGTTTTTGTCCAGATGAATAATCTCCCATCGCTCGAGCTTGTATAAAGCATCCTCGATTTCAAAATTTATACTACAGTTATGTTCGCTTTCAAACCAGCGTTCTACTGTATCATCAAGTTCAGTTTTTGTAAGATCTCTATTTTCTACCAAAAGAAAATAATAAGCCAAAATCGCTTCTTTGAATTCCTCTTCTTCGGCCGCGTCGATAAGATGATGAAACACCCCTGTGTTGTTATCAAGGTTCTTAAAGTAGAGGTTGTCAGAAAGGGCTTTCATGAACTTAATTTTCCGGTTTTTGAACTTGTTTACCTGTTTGAATAAAAAAAGGCCCAGCGTTGCCAGACCTAAGCCCAAAGCAATAAGGTGCTGCGGCTCGATCCTTACTTCTTGTTTGCTCAGGCCGAGCCAAAACGAAATAACCGAGGCAATCAAAAGGATTGAAGCCCCAAGCTTGGTTGTAATTACAACGATGCCGCTCACTACGGCCGGAATACCGATGATGAGTTTGTCGATAGTTTTCATGCGGACCTCGCTGTTTGGGAAGAGCATCTCGAGATCTGCTTTTGGAACATCTTGGAACAGCTTGATGATGGTGGAACCCGGGGTAAAGTAAAGCGCTTTTTGATCTTTGGCTTTAAAATAATCCTCTTCTTTAAATTTGATATAGATTAACACCCTTTCATAATTCGTAAATGTGATCGGTTTTTTCTTTAGTCCGAAAAATTTTACCAGAGTTTCTTTCTTTGAACTTTTACCGCGTTGATAAAATAAGACGTCTTCAAAATCATTGAAGTCAACACCAAGACGAATCTTAAAGAGAGATTCCTCTGCCAGCGCTTCTTTGAGGTCTGTATCGGTGATTTTTTGGAAGTTAGCGGCGTTGAGGACTTCGGTCAATGTCTCGACAAGTTTTTTTTGAAGTTCTTTTTTTTCTTGCCCCGAGTGATCGTATATCAATCGGGTATCTGCATCGGGGTTAAAGGGGAAATAGCAGTTTTTGAGCGTTTCCACTTGATGATGGAACTCAAAATGAATAAGGCTTTCCAGGAAGTTGCAAAACTTTCTGAACAAATTTTGATCATCTTCAGAAAGCCGCGAATCGTTGATACACATTTCTATAATATCTGCCTTCCTGAAAGGTATAAAACGATTCCGATTCTGGTACCCCGTCACGATCTTCTCCTTAGTTAAGCTAAAGGAAAAACGATGCGTTAAGTTTCATCACCCAAAGGGCCAGGCTTTGGTTTGCCCCTTAAAGGGACTGTTTTATAAAAGTGTCTAAAGTGATCTAAAGTGCCTATTTCTGGTTAGCCGGTTAACCCGCTAACCGGTTAGCCGGTATTAAACCACGGGAGAACCGGCATAACCGGCTAACGGGCATAACCTTTTTGACTTTAGTTCACTTCAAACTTTTTTATCGATATTCCAGGCATAGCCAAAAAACTCTGACCACACCCAGAAGACGTGGTTTTCTATGCCCAAATAAATCATATATTATCAATAAAAACAAGTTGGATAGATTGCAGGGGATTAAATGTTGACACGCAAATTTTGCTCTCTTATAATTTTAAACGTTTTCACATCAAAATTTCAATATTATCAGCAATAAAGGACAATTTTTATTAGAAACCATCTCAAAAATGTCTTTTGTCCCAATTTCTGTGTTGGGACCTCGTTTCAACTCCTCAAAATACTTTAGTATGTCTGCGGGTTGAAGCTCGGTCCCGCCTTGACTTTGAGCCAAAATCCTATTTTTTAGATGGTTTCTAAAGGAGAATGGTCAATGAAAAACACCTTCGAGAAACTCGGCGCATTTTATCTCGGCAAGGCCTATGATATGGCTACCAGAACGCGTAAAGAAGATCTTATTCTCTATGACTCTAAAGATCTTAATACTCATGCGGTTATCATTGGAATGACGGGTAGCGGAAAGACCGGATTGGGAATCGGTATTTTGGAGGAAGCTTTGATCGACAACATTCCCGTTATCGCCATCGATCCCAAAGGAGATCTAACAAATCTGCTGTTGAATTTTCCGGATCTTAGCCCTGAAGATTTCCGACCTTGGGTGAACGCTCAGGATGCTCTGAATAAAGGTCTTACCATAGATCAATTTGCAGCAATGCAGGCTGAAACCTGGCGGAAAGGTCTCGCAGACTGGGGTCAAGGGCCCGATCGAATCGCCCGCCTGAAGACCAAGGCTGATGTTGCTGTTTATACTCCGGGAAGCCATGCAGGACTTCCGGTGAGTGTTCTAAAATCCTTTTCTCCCCCTTCCTCTGTAATTCTTGAAGATCCCGACCTTATTCGTCAGAAGATCCAAACGATGGCTACGAGTCTTCTTACACTTTTAGGCATTGAAGCCGACCCCATTATCAGCCGGGAACACGTACTTCTATCCAATATTTTCGAAACAATTTGGTCAGAGAATAAGAGTCTCGATCTGGCCGGACTCATCCACGCCATCCAGGCACCGCCTTTTGAGCGTATCGGGGTGATGGATCTGGAATCGTTCTATCCGGCCAAGGAACGTTTTGCCCTGGCCATGCGGATGAACAACCTTCTCGCATCACCGGGTTTTGAATCCTGGCTGGAAGGCGATCCACTCAATGTCGGACAGATGTTGTATACGGCACAGGGAAAACCCCGGGCTTCCATATTCACCATTAGTCATCTTTCGGATATAGAACGAATGTTTTTCGTTTCCATGCTGCTCAACGAGATTTTAGGATGGATGCGTACGCAACCCGGCACGTCCAGCCTGCGTGCCATTTTGTATATGGATGAGATTTTTGGCTACTTTCCACCCGTGGGCAATCCACCTTCCAAGACACCTCTCTTGACACTGTTAAAGCAGGCCCGGGCATTCGGCTTAGGTGTTATCTTATCAACCCAAAATCCGGTTGATTTAGATTACAAAGGACTTGCCAATACCGGCACATGGTTTATCGGTCGTCTCCAGACCGAACGAGACAAAAAGCGCGTTCTGGAAGGCCTTGAAGGCGCTGCTGCGGGCAGCGGATTTGACCGCAGCCGAATGGATGAAATTCTGGCCGGTTTAGGAAAACAGGTATTTCTGTTGCACAACGTGCACGAGAATGAACCTGTGATTTTCCAAACCCGGTGGGTAATGTCCTATTTGCGGGGGCCCATGACCAGGGAACAAATCAAAGTTCTTATGGGTCCTAGAAAAGACCTGATGGCAGAAGAAGCCAAAAGTCCGGCATTTGCTGCAGCGCCGGGTCCATTAAAACCGTCTCCGTCTGTCTTAAGTGCAGAAGGACCGCCCATAGTGCCTCCGGGGATCGACGTATTTTATATGGGCTCATCCGGTACCGGCCATGGCGTGGTATATTATCCTGCTGTGGCGGGTCGTATCGATGTTCACTATTCCAGCGCAAAGTACAGGGTAGATACCACGGAAACATTGGCTCTTTCGGCCCAGTTGGAAGAAGGCCCTGTTGCTTTGGACTGGGACAGTGCCGTTAAGTTTGACTCACTGATCCTACAGGACACGCCGATAACAGGCGGGGAATATGCCGATCTGCCGAAAGCTGCGCAAAGCCCATCCAATTTTAAAAAGTGGAACAAGGATTTGTCGCGCTGGATTCGCCAAAATCAGCCCCTGGTGCTTATGCGCTCCAAATCGTTCAGTTTGATTAGCCAATTAGGTGAATCCGAGGGAGAGTTTCGATTGCGGTTGGCACAGCTGATGCGTGAAGAACGTGATCTTGAAATTGAGAAACTGCGTAAAAAGTATGATCAACGATTTGTCACGCTAAAAGATCGCCTGATGCGCGCAGAACAGGCATTAGCCAGAGAAGAGGAACAGGCCAAAGCAAGCAAAATGCAGACCGCGATATCTTTTGGCACCGCCATCCTCGGCGCTTTCTTGGGTCGTAAAGCAGTGAGCGCCGCATCGGCACAACGGGTCGGAACTGCCATGAGATCCGCCAGCCGTGTTCAGAAAGAAAAAATGGATGTGGACAGGGCCCAGGAGAGGGCAGAGGCGGTTCGCGTACAATTGTCTGAACTCGACGAGCGCCTGCAAAAGGATATCGATGCCATAGAGTTCTCCATGGATGCTGAAACCGAAAAGCTTGAAGAAATTTTTGTAAAGCCTAAGAGTACGGATATTACCATAGAAATTTTCGGGTTGGCATGGATGCCGTTTAGAAAAAATGCAGGAGGCGGGCTGAGCCCTGATTGGCGATAGCCGATATTTCCAATAGTTCAAGCAGCAGATTTTATTTCCCGGAATCACGGGACATGGAAAAATCCACTTCCGGTAGTTCACGTTGAGTTGCCAGGTCCAAAGTAAAATATTTTTTCTTTTCAAATTGGTATTTTCTCGCGATAAATTTAGCAGGAAAAGATTCGATAAGTGTATTAAATTTTACTACGTCACCGTTATATCTATTTCTGGCCTTTTGGATATCCTCCTCTATTTCACTTAGGCTGTTCTGCAGATCAAGAAAATTCGCGCTGGCTTTAAGATCCGGATACGCTTCTGCCAGGGCGATGAGTCCGCGAAGAGATTTGGAAATCTGACTTTCCTCTTTAACCCGATTCGAAATGCCGCCTGAACCGGCCAAGTAATCGTTTTTTATGTGAAACAGTTTCGCTTCATGTTGCTCGTAACTTTCGACTGCGCGAATCAAGTTGGGAATCAGGTTATAACGGCGCTTCAACGCAACATCAATACCACTCCATGCCTCCTCAATCCTGTTTTTGTACTTGATAAACCGGTTATAGGTTTTGATAAACCAGGCAATTGTTACTAAAATTATAAAAATAACGATCACAACTATCGGTTGCATAGCGCCCCCTTTTCTTACGCTATTTCACATCAGTTTTCCTCGAGTATGGGTGTCAAACCTTGACCAAAATGCTGCCCAAATTCCTTTTGTCGAAGGAGATAAATCATCTTAGAGCACTTTAAATCGTTTTATTGTCAAGAATGAAGATTTACCCTGCATGCCCTGTTCAATCAGCGATAGCAACCGTTTAACCCGTTTAAATCCATTTATCCAACATGCTGAAAACCTGATTCAACCGGGTTGAAACGTGTTTAACCGGGACCGGACCCCGTTTTTTTTTGCTCAGCGGATTTCAGCCGGGAAGCGACGAAATCCCAGTTAGCGAGATGGTCGAGTACATTTTTAACAAAATCTGACCTGCGGTTCTGATAGTCCAGATAGTAGGCATGTTCCCATACATCCACTGTGAAGATCGGCTTCAGTCCATGGGCTATGGGGGTGTCTGCATTGGCGGTCGTCATAATCTTTAGTTTCTCACCGTCAAGGACCAGCCAGGCCCAACCACTTGCAAACCGGCTATTGGCTGCCTTCAAAAACGCTTGTTTAAAGGTGTCGATGCTTCCAAAGGATTTTATGATCCGATCAGCCAGCTCGCCGCCGATCTTTCCGCCGTCCGGTTTGAGGCATTTAAAGAAAAAAGCATGATTCCAGGCCTGGGCGACATTGTTGAATATCTCGGTGTACTCTTTTTTTCCGGCCGTGAGCACGATAATCTCATCAGCGGTTTTGCCTTCAAAGCCTCCCTTTTTAAGGAACTGGTTTGCCTTGTTCACATATCCGGTATAGTGTTTACCATAGTGAAAGCGCATGGTTTGATCAGAAATATACGGCTTGAGTGCATCCATCTTATAGGGAAGCGGTTCCAGAACAATCGATGTTTTCTCTTCGGCTTTATTGCATCCGATGAGCAGAAGTGCCAAGCCGATCATCCCAAGAAGACACATGCCTTTGGGCAGATGATACCCTATTTTTAGCCAATGTTTTTTCATGAAGTCCTCCTTAACTGAAAAGACGGTGTCAAATCTTGTATAGTGAATACCTTTATAATATTCATCATTCAAGGTTTGACAAGATTCACTCCACGTACTGCAAAGGCCCTAAAATCTTTAGCGTATTTAATACCATAGGCGGTTTTTTTGCCCCAAGCATATTCGAAGCACCAGCTGGTGGGTTTGTTCCTTCGTTCTCCTGACCATACAAACCCAAACCGTCCGGCTGTTTTTAAATACGGTGGCAGATTCTGCTCGCCAGGGTTATTTTTATATAAGGTTTTCAACTCATCGATGGTCGGCAGCCGCCAGCCACCACCGTCAACATTAAAATCGCTGACCCACAATCGGGCCTCTTCCCAGCTGGTATCTTTATCAGGTCCGTTAATCCACTCCAGGCCCGTTAGGGAATCCTTTACAACACCCGTTTTAGAAACGTGAAATCGATTGACGAATTTCCAGTACTCTATTCGGTTATGGGAATCAAAACGCATTTTATTATCTCTGTCGCTTTTGGGATTGTTCTCGGAGAGCGTTTTTGAAAAACCTTCCCAGGCAGCCAACTTTTGCTTTGGTGTCAGGTTTTCCTGACGGTCTATTTTAAGCACTTCCTGGTATTTCTGCTCCCGTTCTCTTTGCCAGGCGCCCCAGTCGAATTTGACTTTAGGTTTTCCAAGGGGAATCTTTTCGAGCTCATTTTGGATGGCTTTGTAGTCATTTTCATTGAAAGAGATGTTCGTAATTTCTTCGGTCTGAATTTTGTGTTGGGTTAAATTGGTGGCCTTTACCCGTACAGGAATGACGTATGTATGTGAAATCCACAACCTTATTTTAATCTCCGAACCCCACTTCGGCCGGGGCTGTGTATACTCGATCACTGTCGTCCGGTCACCGTCCAGTGTTTCCCGGGCGATGATCCGCGTGTCTTCTGCAGCTTGAGCCTCTTTTAAAAATCGGATAACGGTATTCACGGTAAGACCCGGCGATTCGATCCATTTTCCATTATAGACAACATAACTTTTTTTGCCGATCTTTTTAAGACCCCCCATAAAGCCGCTGACATATACATTTTCATCATGAATCCCTATTTTGATTATCATAACCGTATTGGCCGGAGAGGTGATTTTGGTCTGGTAGCTCAAATACCGTATGGAATTTGCCTTGCTGAAAATATCTTCCAACGTCAATGCCTCAGGCGTGCCGGCGCGGGTAACGACAAAAGATGCACCTACCATCAGAACTGCAAATAGGATCGATACTGCGTGTTTCATGACGCTCCCTTTTTTAATCACCTTGCATTCATAAAGCTATCAAATGTCAATCTTACAAAAACGTCCCCAATTTTCTCCGACAGTCGTCAGATCAAACCCATTTTATTTAACTCTTTCAGTAGGCTTGCACCTTGCGAAAGACTGTCAAAAATAATTGCGGAAGTTATGGTTGCAGAAGAAATCGCATCTACATCCGGGTTGAAAAGAAGACGTTGAGAAATGGATTTTCCAAGTAACCGTTTTCGCATTTTGGCGACATCGTCATCGTTCCAGATCTTGTTACCTTTTTTAGTCAACTGAATCGGCACAAATTTGAGAATTTTGCCCGAGGTGTCAAATGCATAGATAAAGTGGATATCATGACAGTCACTGCAAGCAGGAGGGCGGCTGATAACTTCTGCAAAAATGCGCTCAGATCGGCCATTACGCTCAACAAGGCAGGTGAAAACTTTTCGCGAACCCTTGGTTAGGGCAATCTTATGAAAGTCTTTTATCTCTCCATTGAAAGTGGTGAAAACATTCTTTACTTTTTCCGAAAGTTCCTTATCCGTAAGCAAAGGTTTGATAAGAATTGTTTCCGCTGCAATATTCCGACTTTCCTTGCGAATAGATGCCAGGTCCTCGGTCATCAACTTGCGCAAGTCAGCAAATAATTCTTTATATTTATGATTGGTACCCAGATGTGTTCCCGCGACAACTCCGGCATTACCGGATGGATCTTGCCTTACGTATATGGTAAATGGTGTGCGACTTCCTCCGATGGCACGGTGCATTTCAAAATTTTGATCCGGCAAAATAGGAAACAGAACCTTGCGGTTATCTCGAAAATCTTTGACCTCCAAATCTCCGTTTCCAGCAGCAACACCGATGATTTTGATTCGGCCTTTTGTTTCAGGATCGTTCTCGATGAGATTAAAAAGTTTGTTGTACACCGGGGCCTGCAACTGGCAACTTGGACAATAGACACTCAAGATCTCAACGATTACCAAATCCGCCTTGACCTGCTTTAACGTGAATGTCTTGCCTTCTGTTAGACCGAGATATGCCCTTTCTTTCGGATCTGCCGGCACCTGCATGGGAATTTCAGGGAAAGGATCACCGGCCTTGATAAGTTTTATGGTTTTTGCTTCAGCTTCTTTGAAATGACCTACAAAAAACCAAGATACAAATAAGATCATTGAAATTAAAAGAGTTAATCTACGCACAATACCTCCTTTCATCGTGAGATGGCTTGTCGGTATTCTACCCTCACTTTATGTGAACCTGTCTCAAAAAAAAGATTAGGGTTCAGGGCAAGGCGTGGAACGGTGAAAAAGCGGATCATACACGTCGTATGTGAGCATTTTGAACCGTTTCACAACACAGCCATGGGCACTTAACTTGTTTTTGAGATAGGTTCATGTTTAAATAGTCAAGACGAAAGCCTTGTGTCCTCCTTTAGCATCTTCATTTTAACCAAGGATCAAAGATGACCCCAATGCTTTTGAATTTTATGAACGGTTCTGGAGAATTCTTTTTTAAACTGTTCGTTCTCCGTGTTTGAAAACTCGCCGAAATTTACAATTTTCAATTCCCTCATCAGACTCAGAAGTTCAATAATTTGTCTTTCGGCAAGTGTATTGGATTGAGCAATCCTGCCGGATTTGTTTTTGATATTTTGAATCGACGAAACAGCATCTTTCAATGGGTCGTCGGGATCGCTGAAGCGTTTAAGCAAAATTTCAAAAATTAGCGTAAAAACAGCATCGACTCTGTTACTTTTTATCAGTGTGGGGCTGTGTAAAAAAGAGACGTCTTCCTGGACGCTGACGGAGCCTTTTCCTGTAGCCATTATTTTTTCAAACCAGTTAATGGTGTATCTCATATAATCATCCCGGTGCCATGGTCTCTTTTCCCAGATATGCGCCCTTATGACCTTGGTCAGATCGGCAATACACGCCTGTGAGGTATCATAATTATAGGTTCCAATTAACGCTCCGGATTGGAAAATGTCGACTCCGGGGTTTTTGGCGTGCTCTGATATTTCAGCGCATATAATTCTTAGATCTTTGCCGGGTCTGGCTATCAGAATTTTATAGGATGGCTTTCCCTTGTCTATCCGATGGAGTTCATCCGCGGAGTCAGGCGGAGCAACCTTTCCGGCAATAGATGGCGGTAGAAAAACGGCACGAAGGTTGGGACTCAGATCAACCGCCTCCAGGGCGGCCATGAAAACAGGAAGGTCGTCTTTTCCCAGAGGCTGAACAGGAACCAATATTCCGGGTTCCATATGCGGTAAAAAGACATTCAGTATCTCCTCAAGCCCTCCTTGCCAGTGGGCACTTCTGGGATCTTTTTTTTCTTCGATCCATTGTTTGATTTTATCTTGTATCTGCTCCATTAAGCGCTCCTTTGTCCTAAATTGAATGGCTGTCCCTTCTTTTGCAAGGCAAGTTCCTCAAGAGCATTCCCGGGCAACCGGCTAAAGAGGTTTCAGAAAGTTATTTAGCTGTTATCTGAACCCAACACCGAATCGATGGCATCCCGCAGTTTCAGAAGATTATCTCTTCCAACGATCCGAATCCTCTGTCCGGGAACACATTCAAATGATGGGCAAAGGATATTTAAAACCACACTTGCACCCGACTCACTTATTTCCACAGTGTTTCCACTCAATTCAAGCGTCTTGATCTTTGGTGTGTCCATGTCGCCTCCTTAATACAAGAAGTCAATGCGCGGAACCTTCGCAAGTTTTTTTCAGTTATTTTTCATACCTCGATTGAGCGAAAGTTGAGGCTTGCCCGCCTCACCGACGGCGGCATCTTCGATTGGCGTGTTGGGGCATCAGACGTCGCCCTGCGGGCTATGCCCTGACAAGAAAGACATTTTTGAGATAGCTTCTACTCATATTCATTCATTTCTATGGTGAGCTCCGGGAACTCTTTAGTGAATTCCTCGGTTAAAGCCTTCAATATGTCGGACAGCAAAAGGCCCTGAATGATCTTGCAGCATTTTGGGACACGTTGGTTTGTGGTACTAAAAAAAACAACCAGTTTCTTCTTTGATTCACTATATCGAAGCCGTCTCACCAACCCCAGTTGGGCAATGGAAAGTCCGGTTGTCGGCTCTTTGACACGGTCTAAAACCGCATCGATTTTTTGTTTCATTTCCGGGGTCATCATTTTTTATTAATTGATATCATATTTTCTCAGGACAGATCAGGTTAACTGTTGGAAAATATGTCCGGTATCTGTTTACATCTCGTGTAATTAAGTCCAGGCCAAGTACAGCAGCTTGTGCTCCTATGTAGAAATCAGGTAAAGGAGATCTCTTGGTTCCTCTTCCCTCCCTGTACCTTAGATAAGCTTTTCCAGCCAGAAATAGAGCTTCTTTTGGAATTTCTAACATTTGGAATCCGCCTTTATGAAGGGCTGCCTCTAGTTCTTCTATCTTTTCGAAACCAATAGAAACCTCAGAGTAGACTATCGAGTTTATATAGAGTGTTGTGTAAACGCTATAATTAGCTAACGCAGATTCAGACCAATCAGCCCAATTAGGATCATCGAGGAAAATATCTAAAATAATATTAGAATCTACGAGGAGGCCCTTCATTTATCTGCCCTCGTTAAGGCCATAATTTCGTCTGTCGTCATTTTTACAGTTGCAATACCACGTAATTTAGCAAATTTACGGGTCACCGCTTTTTTTCCTTTTCGCTTCACTAAAAATACTCGACCTTTTTCCTCGACAAAATCGACTTCTGTGGCAGGTGTTATACCCAATTTTTCGCGAATGTTCTGGGGAATTGTGACTTGACCTTTTGTAGTTACTCTCATGACTTCTCCTCCTGTATTCAGTATTACTGGTAATAGTAATACATTGTTCAGGCGGAGTCAATATTAATTTTTAGCATCGAACATTATTATGTTGTGGAATTCTTCTTTTTGATAAGTTACCCCAATTTGGGACAATTTTGATCCATCAGACGTAATATGTTAAGCACGTCCCCAAAGTCCCGAAAATGACGCTTTAGCTCAAATGTCAATCTTTCACCAACGTCCTTTAAGTGACTTGTTTATGGTTTTTCTCTAGATCTCGAAGCGTTTTTCATATGTTCCGACAAGATTTTTATGTATTCTTCTTTTACCGTTTCTTTTCCATATTTTCTTTCCAGTCGTCGAACAGTAAAATGCCCGCGCGCAACTTCCTGGAAATGGTCGACAAATAAAAGGTTGATGGTCGCGCCTCCAAGGGCACCAATCACCGGTACTCCCTGGGCAAATACTTTTTCAGAAACGACTGTGCCAAAGCGAGACGAAAGCTGGGAGATTAATCTTGCAATAGGCGGAGCGCCGCTTTCCGTCAGACCTTTTGCTGCAATATGTTTGGCGGCATCGCTTACGGCTTTTGCCAGGGCAGCGCGAACTGTGAAATACCCTGTTTCAGCCCCGTCATCTTTATCGGATTTCCCGCCAAAAGCAAAAACTTCAAGACAGGCCAGCCTTGAATGAAGTGTTGAAATATCCTCTCCTTGGCTCCGAGCGATATCGGCAATGGAACGTAAAATTATCGATGTCGATATGGGAAGTTCTATTGCCAGGGCTGGTAATCCAAAGGCTCCACCCAAAGCACCGCTTATACCGCTTGCAATTTTATGAGCGGTTGTTGATGCGCCGTTTTTGAACTCTTTGTCCATTGTTTTTACGGTGAGGGCCAGTAGATTCTTTAAGGTAATCTTTACCGCATCCTGTATGTTTTGAGATGCCTGGACAGGCAGGCTGTCGATAATTTTTTCAACAGGTTTTTCTATATAGCTGGAAATTCTGGAAATGAAGCTGGGAAATTCGAGACGCACCACTGCTTGCTTAAGATCCTCATAATCTTTTCCTTCAATAGCCATGAAATGTCTCCGACAATTTCAACATTTCAACAACGCCCCAATAATCCGATCTTCTTGCAAGGGTCAATAGTAGGCTTGACCCTATGGTTAACTGGCTTGCGTAATAGGGTCCCGATTAATCGGGATCCTCCAGAGGCGGATAAATCTCCAACACACGGGATAGGCGGACAAATCCAATTCGCTACGACAGGCAGAGAAGATATCTTTATTTTAATACGTTGTGGATAAAATATCTTGATAAGCCCTATTGAGCCTGTTGGCGATTACCCCTGCCAGTCGCCTCATAATGATAAAGCCATCTCCGGCATTATGTTTGAGTATCTTATAAAGTTCTTTTCTTTCAATTTTAAATACTTTTAAATCCGTGTCGCAAATTCCGGACGCAGTGTACCTGCCGGATTCAAATAAACTTGACCAGCCAAACACTTCTCCCTGCTCCGATAGACTAAATACCAGAGAGCCCCCATTTTTTACCATCAGATTAAGGGTTCCTTCTCTTAAAATATAGAGGTTCTCGGCCCTTTCGCCCTGATTAAATATTGTTGTACCTTTATCATAAAC
>Ga0316576_10000025_pt1 | contig 43297 bp, 30 predicted proteins | sample S0NA_FD_203075 | JGI IMG/M metagenome (GOLD analysis project Ga0316576, IMG submission 203075) | Rhizosphere microbial communities from salt marsh grasses in Alabama, United States - S0-2_050615r3r5 | ecosystem: Host-associated > Plants > Roots > Rhizosphere | place: USA: Alabama | collected...
GCGGTCGTGCTGTACGAGCTGGAAGGGCTGAGCTTGGCCGAGATGTCCACGGAGTTGGGCGTGCCGCTCCACACCGCGGCGTCGCGGGTGCGGCGGGGGCGCGAGCGGCTCAGGCGATCGCTCGAGCACATGGGGTACGCGCCGCTGATGCAGACATCGGCGGTGCTCTGCGGGGGAGAGCCACAATGAACGGGATGCCGACCAACCAGGGGGAGGAGCGCACGGCCTGGCTGGAGCTGGCGAGGCGACAGTCGCAGAAGCTCGCCGAGGCGCGGGTGCGGCACGTTCCAGCGCTCAAGGACTGGTCCGCGCGCGGCAACGGGAGCGAGCCGCGGAGGTGGCGGCTCTCCTGGGCCTTGGCGCTGCTCCCGCTCCTGATCCTGGGCGGGGCGACGGGGACCTGGGCCGCCCTGGCGCACCTGAGAGCGCAGGGCGATCCACGGCCAGCAGCGGTTGGCGAGCCGCGGGTCGAGCCAGTCGGCGCCGCGCCGCGTTTGGCGCCAGCGGCTCGACGGCCCGCGGCGCAGCCCCAGCCGGTGGTGGAGCCGGCTCCTCTTCCGGCGAAGCAAGAAAAGAAGGCCCGACGCAAGCAGAAACCGTCGGGCAAGAGCGTGACGGAGCCGCCGGTCGCGACCGTTCCCTCCGTGCCGAGTGACAGGCCCCAGCGGGTGATCTTCGGCTCCTCGTCGGAGCCGGTGATCATCGTCAACCCACCCGCGCGGCTGGGTCCGCTCTGGACCCCCGAGGACTACAAGAGGCGTGGTCTGAAAGGCTCGCACTAGGGGGGCAGCGGTCGCCTGACCCGACCCTGAACGCCAGCACGCCAACGAAGAGCAACCAAATGGCCGGTCCCAGCGGGACCAGACAGGAGAGATCTGCGATGAAGACGACGTTGATTGTTGTCCTGGGGTTCCTCGCCGCGCCGGCGCTGGCTCAGGTCGCCCCGCGGCCCGCGGTCAAGAAGAAGGCCACCCCCCACGTCGCGAAGCGCACGACGGCGGCGAAGACGCCGAGCCCACAGCGCTTGGACTTCACCAAGGGGGACCTGGTGGAGGCGGGGATCGACACCGGGACCAGCGACGTCATCAGCGTCCGGCCCCCCCCACGGCTCAGCCGCCTGATCCCCATACGGGCTGACTTCCTGCCCGAGCTGATCAAGTCGGCCGAGGACCTCTGAGTCGGCTCACTGCACTTCGAAGAGCTCGAGGCCGCCCTTTGGCGTGGCGCTGGGGTCGAAGTAGAACGTGCTGCCGTAGACCTTGCCCCCCTCGACCACGAGGTCCGAGTAGAAGCCGTAGCCCCGGGCTCCGCCCTTGAGCAGGCGACCCAAATCCGGGTCGCTCGCCGTCTTCGGCGTCCAGCTGTTGGGACCGTCCCGCACGGCGGTGAGCAGGTCGGCGTTCTGCGCGTCCTGGTACACCACGCGGACCTTGCCCGAGGGCTCCACGACGAGGGCGCTGTCAGCGCCCACCGGGTGCGTGCCGTCCGGGCGCACGCCGTCGTCGATTGTCTCCTTCAGCTTCGTGGACAGCGTCGCCGGGTCGACCTGGGCGTAGAGCAGGGCGTACGCGGTCTCGTCCTGGTAGGCGACGTGGATCGTGCTCGCGCTGTCCACGACCGCGGAGCAGAACGCCCCGACCCTGTCCGTGGCCGAGCCGTCGATGATGGAGGTGGTCCAGGTCCCCGACGATTGGGTCGCCGCCATCAGGTTGCCCTTGACCCTGTCGTAGAACAGGACCACCGGAGTGCTCCCGGCGACCACGGCGGCGGGCCACAGGCCGGTCGCCACCGGGATGTCGACGAGCTTGGTGTCGGGCAGGATGGCGACGCAGGCGCCGTTGACGCAGGCCTCGTCCGTCAAGCACTGGGGCGAGCAGCCGGTCCCCGTCTTCTGGCACAGGCTGCTCCCGTCCTGCTGCACGACGCAGGCCTCGTCGGACGCGCACAGGCCCTGGCACGACATCTGACCGGAGGCGATGGTGGTGATGGTCCAGTCCGCGGGGGCGGTGGGCCGGGCCTTGCTCGCCGCGGCCCAGCGCAGCTCGGAGTTGAAGACGCCGCTGCCGCCGTCGATATTGAGCGCGAGGTAGGCCAGCGCCGGTTTGCCGTCCACGAGGGTCAGCGAGGTGTACCGCCCGACCACCTCCTTGGCGCCGGCGGGCTGTTGCACCGTGTGCACCGTCCACTTGCCCGCGGACCGTGAGGCGAACTTGACGCTGCGGTTGGTGACGTCGAGATAGCTGATCATCGGCTCGCCGCCGCTGTCGACGACGATGTCTGTGTCCTGACCGACGTCGTCGCCCTCCGCCGTGATGCCGTCGCGGTACGCGCCGGGGCTCGGGGGGCTCGTGGTGGTCGGGACGCCGTCGACCACCTGTTCGGTCACCTTGGAGATGTCGCTCGTGTTCGCGCTGACCAGCACCAGGTCGCCGTACCTGACCTCGTAGGCGCTGACGAACAGCGTGCCCGACGCCGCCGCCAGGGCGGAGTGGCGGCCGAGGATCCCGTGAGCCGACGCCGGTGTGCCTCCCTCCACGACAGCGTCCGTTGGTTTCCCGTCGATGTCGGGGCCCATGTCGCCGGGGGGCGTGGTGCCGTTGTTGCAGTCACAGGCGGGGAGGGCGAGCAGGAGGCCGAGGGCGGTGGCGACGAGCAGCAGAGAGGGACGGGGGCCCGGGACGCGGTACATGGTCACTCCTGACGAGGTGCTTTCGAGCAGACTATACCACAGGCGAGAGGGCTAGGCCGGCACGCTCCGCTTGACCTTGGCCAGCACGACCTCGGGACGAAACGGCTTGACGATGTAGTCGATGGCCCCGAGCTCGAAGCCCCGGTTCACATCATCGGCCCCCGCCCTCCCCGAGACGAACATGAAGGGGATCGACTGGGTCCGCTGGTTCGATCGGAGCCACTCCAGGAAGGTGAACCCGTCCATCGGCTTGAGATCCACCTCGGAGAGCACGAGGCTCACCTTCTCGCCGAGCAGGACCAGGGCCGCGTCGCCGGTGGTCCCGGCGACGATGGCGTCGAACCCGGAGGACTTGAGCTGGCCCTCGAGGAGCGCCGCGGAGCGCGGATCCTCGTCGATGATCAGCACCAACGGCCGGTCACCACTGCGCCCGGGAGCGCCGCCCTTCAGCGCCGCCAGCTGACCGACCACGACGTGGTCGAAGAGACCGCGACCGGCGGCCTCCTCCAGGCGCTTCGCCGCCGCGTCCGGGCTGCACCGTCCCCCCGGGGCGTCGGGGTTGCCGACCAGGTCGCAGAACGCGTCGGCGACCTGCAGCACACGGGTGGTCAGGGGGAGCGCGTCGCCCGAGAGCTGTCCCGGGACGCCTGCCCCGTCTGACTGTTCGTAGAGCGTCGCCAGCGTGTGCATGACATCCGGGGCGAGCTTGGCGGAGGCGAGGAGCTTGCTCGGGGTGTTGTAGGCCTCGATGGCCTTCTGCCGCAGGTTGTTCGCCTCGATGCTGAGCAGCGTGAGGTGTGTGTCGACGGGCTTGCCCAGCTCGTGCACCAGCGCCGCGAGCTGCAGGTCGGGCAGCTCGTCCTGCATCAGTCCGGCCTTGGTGGCCAGCTGTGTCGCGAGCTTCGTCACCTCGGTGGCGTGGCCAGGCCACCACCCGTGCCCTCGCTCGAGCTCGGAGGCGAGGACCTGAACCACCTGCAGCAGCCCCTCCAGCTGGAGCGGGGGGGAGGGGAGACCCGGAGAGGACTTGCGCGAGCCGGGTGACGCCGTGGGCGGCGGCGTGGTGGGTGAGGAGACGTCCTCCGTGTCGAGCACCGGTTCGTCGTACCGGAACTGGGGCGGCTGGTTGTTCGCCTCCGTCTCGGCCGGGGGGGCGGCCCCCTCGCCGAAGTCGATCAGCCGCTGCTCGTAGATGTTGAGCATCTCGCTGTAGTTTTGCCGCAACGACTCGTCCATGCGCGCGAAAGCGTGGAGGTCGCCGCGGTAGAACTTCCGGATCCCCGCCTCGATGGCGTGGGGCAGCGAGACATAGGCCATCACCTCCTGCACGCCTGCCCTCCGCTTCGTCTCCTCGATCACCGTCTGGTCCGATGGGTCGGGGGTGACGACGCTGAGGGTCGTGCGCTGCTTGTCACAGCGGATGGGCAGGACCTGGTATTTCTCGCAGAACTCGAGCGAGAGGAGATCCAGCACCCACTGGATCACCTTCGCGCTGCTGAGCTTCTCCGTCGAGACATAGCGGGTCTGGTGGTGTAGCCCGAGGAACCTGAGCAGCGAGGCCTCGTCCAGCGCCCCCGAAGTGATCAGGCCGCGGCAGAGATCGTCAGGGCCCGAGCGCGCGGAATCCACTTTCGCCTGAGTGGTGAGGCCCTCGGCAACGAGTCGCTCTGCCAGCCAATTGTCGTCCAGCATTCCAGTTCCCCGCGCGGACGCGAGCCCGTAGTTTAGTCAACGCGGTCGGCATTGCAAAGGTTTATGCCGCCGGGTTCTGTGGAGCTAACGGGCGCCGGTTCGGGCAGACCACACCCATGCGACGATGCGCTTCTTCGCCTTGACCTGACAGTCCGGTTGACGGCCGGTGCTGGCGGGACGGGACCTCCTGTTTCTAAGATCCGCTCTCCTTGGTGTCTTCTTCGCCCGGAAACTCGTTCACGGACGGGTACTTCATGATCTCTTTGCGGGCAATCTTCCACGCCTTCTGGACGATCCACGAAAGCGACCGGTCCTGCCGCGCGGCTTCCTCTTGAATCTCCTTCAGCATGTCCTCGGGGAAGTACAGACTTTGTTTTCTCTTGTCAGATCCAGGCATCGTTCAACCTTCGAGAAGTCGAGCCCGGGAAGCCGGGCCACCACGGTTACCGATTCGTGTGTAGGTTATGGTAGTGGCATGTCAGAAGAAGTGTCAAGGGACTCCTTGGATCCTGGTACGTTGCCCAGGAGCGCGTCAGCTTGAACCGCTGGCCGGTGCCATGGTATTGGGAAGCGCGGAAACAAGGCGGTTGCCGCCGGAAAACCGACGATGGATGAAGCCCAGGACGGACGCAAGCAACGAGCCACGCAGCGGCGCAGCGAGCGCCGCTTGCAGATCCTCGACGCGTGTCGAAAGGTCTTCAGCCTCAAGGGCTATCACGCGAGCTCGGTGGCCGACGTCATCACCGCGGCCAACATCGCCCGGGGCACCTTCTACCTCTACTTCCCGAGCAAGCGGGCCGTGTTCGATGCGCTGCTCGAGGAGATGTTCGGGCAGATCGCCGGCACCCTGCGGCGAATATCAACGGCCCGGGGCTCTGACTCCGTCCTTGAGCAGATGTACGGCAACGTCCGCCGGATCGTCGACGTGTTGGAGGAGAACCGCGACCTGACGATCATCCTGCTCCGCGAGGCGGTCGGGCTGGACGCGGACTTCGACCACAAGCTGAACACGTTCTACGAACGGCTGTCGGGTGTGATCGAGGGCGCGCTGCGCCTGGGCCAGAGCATGGGGCTCGTCCGGCCCTGCGACACTCGGCTGGTGGCCTACTGTGTTCTCGGGAGCCTGAAGGAGGTCATGCTTCGCCGGTTGACCAGCGGAGACCAGTCGCTCGATCGCGACGGGCTGGCGCAGGAGATCATGGACTACAACCTCCGGGGGGTGTTCATCGATCCCGGGCCCTGAACCCCGTGTCCCCCCCGTGTCCACATTCGCTTGACCCAGACTAGTCATGCCTTTATACTCGTGGGTCAACCTATGGGAATCCCGAGTTATTCGGGATGCGGGGAGTTGCCTCGATGCCGCTGAAAAAGAAGGACCTGAAACGATTCCACGACATCCTGGTGGCCAAGAAGCGGGCGCTCCTCAGGAATGCTCAGCGTACGCTTTCGGAGGACATGGCGCTCGCGCCTGACGATCTGCCGGACGAGATGGACCTCGCCTCGAGCGAGTACCTGCAGTCGTTCACGTTCCGGCTCCGGGGGCGCGAGAAGACCTTCCTCAAGAAGATCGATCACGCCCTGGCGAAGATCGAGACCAACACCTTCGGGATCTGCGAGAACTGCGAGGAGGAGATCTCGCTGAAGCGCCTCGAGGCGCGGCCCGAGACCACTCTTTGCATTCGCTGCAAGGAAGACCAGGAGAAGCGGGAAAAGGCGTTCGGCTAGCGCCTATCCCCCGGACTCCGCGAAGAGCCGCGACTGGCGCAGTCGCTGGACCGACTCCGTCTCACCGATGACGATCAGGGTCATCCCGGCCTCGAGCAGGAACTGGGGGCCAGGGCTGTAGGAGTACTCGTTGGTCGTCGGGTTCCGGGCCGCGACGATGAGCAGGTTGCGCTCCTTGCGGAAGTCGCTCTCCGCGAGCCGCGTGTTCACCAGGGGTGAGTTGGGTGGGATGGTCACCTCCTCGAAGCGCAGCTTCTTGTCCTTGTCCCGCATCATCCTGTCGAGGAAGGTGACCACGTTGGGGCGGATCATCTCGGAGACCATGCGGAGCCCGCCGATGGCGTTGACCGAGATCACCGCGTTGGCGCCGGCGACCTGCAGCTTGCGCACGGCCAGAGGGTCGACCGCCTTGGCCACGATGCGCAGGCTCGGGTTCAGGCCGCGGGCCGTGATCACGATGTAGAGGTTTCCCTTGTCGTCGGGCAGGGAGGCCACGACGCCGTAGGCTCGCTTGATACCGGCCTCGATGAGCACGTTGTCGTCGGTGGCGTCGCCCTGGATGGTCGGGACGTCGTCGGTCTCGTGCGTCTCCTGGCAGCGCAGGAGCCGCTCGGGGTCGTTGTCGATGGCGACGAAGGGCCAGCGCGTTTCGACGAGCTCCTCGATCACGTGTTTGCCGGTGCCGCCAACGCCACAGACGATGATGTGGTCGGAGAGGTGACCGATTTTCTTTTTCATCTTCCTCCTCCGTCGGAGCTGGAGGAACTCGCCCTCGACAAGGAACGTGGTCAGCACCGACACGAAGTAGAGGGCGATCCCCGCCCCGCTCACCAGCAGCAGGCTGGTGAACAGGCGGGCGTAGGGGACCTCGTGGAGCCCGGCGAGGGTCTCGCCGTACCCCACGGTGGTCAGGGAGATCACGGTCATGTACGCGCAGTCCGAGATGGACCAGCGGCCGTGGCCGAGGATCCAGTAGCCCAGGGTGCCGGCCGCGTAGACGACAACCATCAGGACGCCCGCGACGAGCAGTCGGCGGCGCAGGACCGAGGGGATGGACTCTTCTTCCACGTGCGTGATTGCCTGTGACCGGGCCTCGTCGACGGGAGAGCGTATTAGCTTTCGCCGCATTGTCAACGGAATGCGGGGCTTGCCAGCCCGGTCGGACAGAGACTATCCTGCGCCGGAACCCAGCGGAGGAGACATGCGAAATCGCAAGCTGGCGCTACTCGTGGTTGTCCTGGCCGCCTGCCCCGCCCTGGCGTGGGCCCAGCCCCGCCCCAAGCTGGACGAGCAGGTCAAGGAGCTCGCGGCGAAGGTCGACGAGGCGTTGAAGGGGGCCGCCGAGGGATCCGCAGCGGCCAAGGCCCTTCAGGACCTGGCGACCAAGGTCGCGGCGATCCAGCAGGACGTCGGGCGGCTGAAGCGGGCGGGGGAGGGCTACGAGGCGCTGCGCAAGAAGCTCGAGCGCTACGAGAACCGCGTGGGGAACCTCGAGCTGGATCTCGCCGCGCTCAAGATGCAGGCGGCGGAGGGGGCCGAGAGCAGCGGGTTCAACGACGGTTTCTTCCTCCAGAGCTCGGACCGCAAGTTCTTGCTGCGCATCGGCGCTCTGGCACAGCTGGGCTACGACGGGACGATCTTCTCCCAGGAGGAGGTCTCGGGCGAGACTCTGGGCACGAACGAGTCCGGCTTCCTGCTCCGCCGCGCCCGGCTCGCGGCCTCGGGCCACCTGCTCAACTGGCGCCTCTCCTATCGCATGGAGCTGGACTTCGGATCGGCCGATCCCGGTCCCCTTCTCGACGGATGGGGCGAGCTGCACGTGCACAAGCTCCTGCGCATCCGGGCCGGGCGGCAGAAGATCCCCTTCGCCCGGCAGTTCATCATTCACAGCGCCTACCAGCAGTTCGTGGAGCGCAGCGGCGCAACCCGGGCCTTCGCGCTGGGCTGGGACCTGGGGGCCATCGTGCTCGGCAACCTCAACCTCGCCGGGGTGATCTCGTATCAGCTCGGCATCTTCAACGGCGCGGGGAGCACCGCCTTGCAGGACGACAACACCGACTTCCTCTACATCGCAAGGCTGCTTTACCAGCCCCTCGGCCCGATGGAGTACGCGGAGGGAGACTACGAGGTCGGCAAGCTCCAGATCGCGGTGGGCGGCGTGTTCACCTACAACCTGGCGCGGACCGACATCGCCCTGCGCAAGGGGGAGACGGACGCGACGAAGGCTGCCGCCATGAGCGACGCGGACGCCGACGGCAACATCGACAACGTCGGCATCTATCAGCTCGGGGGCGAGCTCGTCGCCCGCCTCGGTGGGCTGGCCTGGCAGAGCGAGCTGTTCTATCGCGTCGAGGATCCAGGAGCCGTGGCCGAGGACCGGAGCTTCTTCGGTCTCTACACCCAGGCCAGCTTCTTCCACTACAGCTCGTCCCTGGAGCTCGCCGCGCGCTACGGTTTCTGGGAGCCCAACTACTACGGGATGGATCGTAGCCAGGCGCGGCCGGGCCGGATCCACGAGATGGCCGTCGCGCTCAACGGCCTGGTCTGGCTCCGACGCGTCAAGTGGCAGATCGAATACTCGCACCAGTGGTGGTTCGACCTGCAGGTCGGCGAGTCGGAGCTGACGGGGGACGTCGGCGTGAACCGGATCCTGATCCAGACCCAGCTGGCGTTCTGACCGATCAGCTTCCCGTCCGGCCGGACAGCGGCACGTCGGGCGCCTGGCACCCCGCGATGCCAAAGACATCCTCGAGGTAGTGGTCTGCCTGCTCCAGGGCCAGCTCCGCGTCCCAGTGCCGGCCCTCTTCGGGCTCGAAGATCGCGCCCCCGGTCAGGGACGCCAGACCCACGGCGCAGAAGAATGCGGCGATGGCGGCCGCCGGGCTGTCCTCGTGGGAGAGGGTGACGACCACGCAGAACGGGGCATCGCGGATCCGCGCGGCCAGGTGCGGTGGGACGTCCTCGAGGCCGTTTCCCACCGGAGCCTCGAAGCGCTCGACAAAGAGGTCGAAGCCTGCGGCGAGCTTTCCCCGGGAGGCGTGGGCCGCGGCGCGGGTCAGCGGAGCGCGTGGGGTGATCTCCACCGACGCGCGCAGGTAGCCGGCGTGTCGAAGGTCGAGACCCGACGCGAGACAGACCTCGACCCCGAGGGCCGAGGTCACCTGCTGCAGTCTGCGGGGAAGCTCGTCCGGCAGCTCGGCGCAGTAGACCAGGAGATCGTGGCTCATCTCTCTCCACCATTCTTTTTGCCCCAAGGCGCACCGTTGTGACTGGTTTGCCCGGTCCGATTGGGGACTTTGGTCCGCGCTTTTACCGCCTGGACCGCTACCCCGGCTGCCGCTGCAAACCTGTGTCATCAGCGCCGCCGGTGCAACTCTCGAAAATCCCGCAGGCGCGACGTTGGCCCACGCCCTGCAATACCTCCGGGCACATAACACCGGACACCGCGGGGGCAGGCGGCGTCCGGTCCCAACGGTCCTCTTCCTCCACCTGTCCAGCGTCGGGCGGCCGGGGGCTGGCAACAGTCCCCGGCCCGTCTCGGCCAACCCCCACCGGATCCTTCAGCCCCAATTCGCAACTTGAGCTGACCAGGCGGGCAGCTTACCATGCCACGCCAGCTCGGGAGGCGTGATGAGGCTCTACCTTGTGAGGCACGGCGAGGCGCTGGACGAGGACGAGGACCCCAAGCGGCCCCTGAGCGAGAAGGGTCGCGGCGACGTCGCCCGGGTCGCCGCGATCCTCGACGAGGCCGGTGTCAAGATCGACTGCGTGCAACACAGCGGCAAGCTGCGCGCCGCCGAGACCGCGGCGATCATGGCCGGCTCGCTGGCGGTGGACGGCACGATCTCTCACCGCGCGGGCATCGCGCCGAACGACCCGGTGGATCCGATTCTCGACCAGCTCCGCTCGATCCGGCAGGACGATGGCGGGGGATTGATGCTCGTGGGTCACATGCCACACCTCGGCCGGCTCTCCTCGCGGCTGCTCAGCGGAGAGGGGTGGGTCGGCGTGACCATGCCCGAGGGGGGCGTGCTGTGCCTCGAAGGGCTCGGCGCCAGCTGGTCCCTGGTGTGGTTCATCGTGCCGGAGCTCGCACGGCGCTGAGGGCGCCTCCCCCGTGTAGTCCATCGTGGGGCGAGGTGTGCCTGCCCACCTGACGTCGGCAGCCGTGACAATCGCTCCACAGTTCACCTGGGGGGAGACACCCCGATCCGTGGCATGTCCTCAACGTTTTCAGCGTGTCCCTCACGTGATCCCGGGAGCATGCGGCTGGCGTTTTCCTTGCACTCCCCGAAACCGGCCCTCTATGTCCAAAAAGAAGAAAGCTCGCGGCGCCCCTGACGAGACCTCCCTGGCGTTCCTGCTCGGGGAGTTCCAGGACGTCCTGGGGATGGAGCTGTACCCCGAGGCCATCGATGAGCTCCCCACCGAGCGCGGCGCCTGGCCCGTGGACTTGACGATCCGGACCGGCCCGCCCCGGGAAATGACCACCCGGCGCAAGACGGTGAAGGACCCCACGATCCGAACCGGACCGCCCACGCTGGAGCAAAAGGCAAAGAAGAGGGTGCCCGACGCCCTGCCGGCCCCCGAGCCGGACTCCCCGCTGATGCTGCCGTTGCCGCGAGGGTTCAAGGGGTTGCCCCAGGACCTGATCCAGACCAAGGTCGCCCGTCGCCAGGCTCCGCCGCCTCCCGCCGAGCCCGCCCAAGCGTTCCTGCCCGAGGTGCCCACCGATCGTTTCGTCCCGCTCCGGCGCTCGCCCGACTCCGTGGTGGTTCCGCCGCCCCGGCCGGTTGAGCGCTCCGGGGGGCTGGACCTGGAGTACTTCCGGGCGCTGGATGCCGCGCCGGCGAGTGTGACCCCAACGCCGCCTCACCCCCTGGTGACCCACGTCGGACCCCACGGCTGGCGGGCGACCCTTCTCTCGCTGTTCCTGGGTGTGAGCGTGGGGCTGGCGTTGGCCCTCGTCGCCTCGGCGGTGCTTCTCCTGCTCGTCCGATCTTGACGCCGGTTGCGCGGCGATTGCCGGCCAGATACGATGCTGCGGATGGAAGCCGATCCACACCAGGAGCTGGCCGCGCTGGTCCGGGCTTTTCGCGAGCGGCTGCGCTGGGAGCTGGACCATGGCGTTGTCGGGGTGGCGACGGTTCCGGCGCCCAGGTTCGGGGTCGCGGCGGATGTCGCGGCGCCCGCTGCCGCGCCGGTCGCCGTTGAGGAGGAGGGCCTCGCCCCGCGCCCGAGCCTCGAGGAGGTGCGCGCGGAGCTCGGCGAGTGCCAGCGCTGTCGCCTGGCGGGCAAGCGTCAGAACATCGTCTTCGGCGAGGGCAGCCCCGACGCCGACCTGATGTTCATCGGGGAGGCGCCTGGCCACGACGAGGACGCCAAGGGGCGCCCCTTCGTCGGCCCGGCCGGCCAGCTCCTGACGAAGATGATCAAGGCGATGGGGCTCGAGCGCGAAGAGGTCTACATCGGCAACATCATCAAGTGCAGGCCGCCCGGCAACCGTGACCCGAGCCCGGACGAGATCGACGCTTGCGAGCCGTTCCTGCGCCGGCAGATCGACTCCATCGGACCGCGGATGATCATTGCCCTGGGCAACGCGGCGGCCAAGACCCTGCTGCGCACCGACACCGGCATCAGCCAGCTCCGCGGGCGGTTTCACACCTACCACGGGATCCCGCTGATGCCGACCTTCCACCCGGCGTTCCTGCTGCGCAACCCGGAGCGCAAGCGTCCCGTGTGGGAGGACCTGAAGATGGTGATGGCCGAGATGGACCGCCTCGGGCTCCGTCGTCGTTCATGAACGCGCGCAGCACGGCATGCGCGGCTCGCGGCGCCTGCCGCCCCCCCTCCACCTTCCGCTCGCCGCCAAGCCGGCGCGCGCGGCGCATGAACGCGCGCAGCACGGCATGCGCGGCTCGCGGCGCCTGCCGCCCCCCCTCCACCTTCCGCTCGCCGCCAAGCCGGCGCGCGCGGCGCATGAACGCGCGCAGCACGGCATTTCTCGCGCTGGTTCTCCTCGCCGGGTGTCAGGGGACGGCGTGGCACGGACGCAGGCTGCTCCGGCAGGGGCAGCCTGCCCGGGTGCTGACCGAGGTCCGGGCGGCGGGGAGCGATGCTTTCGTCGTCCGGGGCGCGGCGCTTCGGCAGCTGGGGCGAGCGCGGGAGGCCCGGACGTCGCTGCTGATCGGCCTGTCGCTGGACCCGCGATCCGCCGCGGGGCATCACGAGCTCGCCGTGGTAGAGGCCGCGCTGGGGAACTGGGGCGCGGCGCTCGCCGAGCTGGAGAAGGTCGACGAGCTCGCGCCCGGGCGCGCGTGTGTCCGCAGGGACCTGGCCCTGCTGCTGCTCTGGCGGGCGGCGTTTCGCAGGGGCGTGGGGCAGACCAGGGACGCCCGGGCCGACCGAAAACGGGCGCTCGAGCTCGCGCCCTGTCTCGCCGGCGCTCCGGTCGGACGCAGGCCTTGCGCGTCGTCGTCCGCGCCGCCCTCGGTCGAGCGGCCGCTGCCGCCCCGACGCTGCTCGCTGCGGCGCCCGTCGCGCCTCCTCGAAGCGCTCGCCCGGCGGGATCTGCTCCTCGCCTGCCGGGGACCGGCGCTGGCCCTGCGGCTGGAGTCGGCCGGTTGCCCGGCCCATGCGCGAGCGGTGTGGGAGGCGCTGGCCCGGGAAGCGCCGGCGGATCCCCGCTGGCCCCTGGAGGTGGCGCGGATGCTGCTGGTGGGCGGGCGGACCGGCGATCGTCGTCGCGCCGAGCTCTACCTGACCAACCATGTCTTCCTCAGCGACGACCGAACGGCGGCGTTGATCGGGGTCGCCCGGACGCTGGAGCAGACGGGCTTCAGGAGGGCCGCCACCCGTCGCGCGGTGCAGGCCCTGGCGCTCGCCGGCAGCCTGGATCAAGCCGTGGCGGCGCTCCGGGCGGTGGCGCGCACCGGGACCGCCTCCCAGGTGCAGGAGGCCGCGCGGGTGGTCCTCGAGGCGTCGTGGCGCTCTCCCAGGCGCCGCGTGCAGCGGATGGTGGAGGCGGTCACCCCCGGCGGCCGGGCTCCTCGCCAAACACCTGGGCGGTGAAGAGCTCGATCCGGGTTCCGCCGTCCTTCCACGCGTCCGGCTCGAGCCCGGCCTTGAGGCAGGTGTGCTCGAGGAAGGTCTCGCGGTCCCAGCCATTCTCCGTCGCCACCTGGGGCAACAGCACGCCGCGGCGGAACCCCCGGGTGACGTAGATGCCGTGAACGCCCACCTGGACCGCGTCGGCGGACGACTCCTGCAGGGGCGAGAGCGCGGAGATCTCGATGTGCAACCCGTCGAGCTCGTCCGCCGTCACCGGAGGGAAGCGAGGATCGGTCGTCGCCGCGGCCACGGCCATGCGCTGGACCGTGTTGAGCAGGGGGTCGCTGTCCTCGAAGGTGCCGATGCAACCGCGCAGCTGGCGTCCCTTGTGCAGCGTGACGAACGCGCCGCCCCGCTCGAGCAGGCGCGCCGACGCCGGGTCCACGACCGGCGTCTTGCCGGACACAAGGTACTCCTGCAGGGTCCTGCGCGCGGCGCGCAGGAGCTCCTGTCGCTCGTCGGGACCCAGCTGCTCGCCCATGGCTGCTGCCTCCTCAGCGGGTGGGTGGGGGCCGTTCGCCTGTTCGTCGGTAGTGGAGATAGTCGCGCAGGATCTGTTCGTGGTCAAACACCAGCGGGGAGGGCAGGGCGTCGACGGGGAAGACCCGCGCGCTCTTCGCATCATCCGCCCCGCGCGGCGTGCCGCTGGCACGGGCGATGAAGACCACGCTCAGGGTGTGTTGTCGCGGATCTCGCCGGGGATCCGAGTAGCAGAAAAACTGCTCGACCAGCTCGACCGAGAGCGTCGTCTCCTCCGCGGCCTCCCGGATCGCCGCCGACGAGACAGGCTCGCCCTCGTCCACGAAACCGCCGGGCAGCGCCCACCCCCGCGGGGGGTTGCGGCGCTCGATGATCACGATGCCGCCGGGGACCTCGATGATGACATCCACGGTGGGGGTCGGATTTCGGTACTCCGTCATGGGATGATCAGCCCGCTGCCCGACGACGGGCCGCGCTCCTCCTCCTCCTCCTCGTGATCGTGCGCGTGGTCGTGCGCGTGATCGTGGTGCGGGTGCTCGTGGCGGTCGGCCTGACCCTCCACCACGCGCTCGATGAACCGCCGCGCGAAGGGGTCGACGGTCACCTGCTCGGGCGGGAGGGCGAAGCGCTCGGCGGCGGCGCGCAGCCGGCCGGCTGTCTCCGTCTCGCCCCTGGCGAGCAGCAGGTGAGCGGTGTCCACGAGCAACGTCCAGCACGCCCGGCAGCGCTGCTCCGTGTAGAAATCCGCCAGTGATCGCTCGAGGATGCCGGCAAGTCTTTCCTGCTTCTGGACATCGCTGAGCACGAGGCGGCTCGTGCTGGCCTCGTCGAAGCGCAGGGCCAGGCGGTGGAGAAACTCACGGTCCGGCTGCCAGTAGCGCAGCTCCGGCAGGCTGTAGAGCGCGGTGAGATCCGCCTCCGGGGGTGGCGCCAGGGCGAGGGCCGGGTGTTGATCCAGCGCGGACGGACCGAGGGCCTGGCTGGCCAGCACGAAACCACGGGGCAGGGATCGGCCGCCCTCCTCGCAGCGCCGTGCGGCCTCGTGCACCAGCCACCGCGCCTCCGACATGTCTACCATCTCGCCGCCCAGGTCACCGAGCACCTGGCGTGTTTTCTGGCGGTACTCCTTGCGGGAGACCGTGCCGCTCTGCAGGTCCAGCAGGCCGTAGAGCGCCGACGTCCGGGCCTGATAGATCCGCACGCCGCTGGGAGCGTCGTCGCCGATCCAGATCAGCCGCTCCCAGCGGCTGTCGTAGATCGTGGCCATGCTCCGGAGGCCCTGCTGCGTCGCGACCTGCCCCGTGCCCAGGTGGGGCTGGTCGGGCTCGAGCGGGACGTCCACCTCGACCTTGTGCGTCCGCAGACGGTGCAAGGCCGTGCGCGCCGCCTTGGACACAGTCTTGTGCGAGCTCCCGGCCAGCCGGGCGAGTGGATCGGCCTGTTGGCGTTCGACGAGCTCCTCGACCAGGGCGTAGGCGACCTCTGGACGCAGCGCGTCTCCAGGGGGTTTGACCGCCTCGCCGGCGAGCACGCCTCGCGCCCACCGGACGTCGGCAGATTCGTCCGCCTGCTCCGCGGTGAGCAGCTGCCGCGCCCGGACGATTTCGTTACGAGGGGGGAGCTTCTTTGACATTCCGCTCAGTCTGCTAGGATAGTCCAACCAAGTCAACGGCTGCCCCGACAGGATGGTAGCGATCTGGCGGGGTTGTTGTAGAATCGGCTCGGCGACGGGGCCGGTGCTGGGACGGGGCGGATCAGAAAGAGATGGGCCAATGAGCATTGACGTCGTGGGCATCGGGCAAGCAGAGCTCCACCACCTCGCGGTCGTGGACCGTTACCCGGATCCCGAGTCCCGCGTGGACCTGGCAGGGTTCTCGATCCAGGGCGGCGGTACGGTGGCCACAGCCCTGGCCACGCTCGCGGGTCTCGGGGTGAAGACCAGCTTCATCGGCAAGCTCTCCGACGACGACTTCGGCGAGTTCATCCTCAAGGGGTTGCAGGGGCTGGGGATCGACACGGCGGGGGTCGTGGTGCAGGGCGGACGCCTCTCGCCCTATTCGTTCCTCATCGTCGAGCGTGATACACAGCGCCGGACGGTGTTTCACACCGACGGAAACACGGATCCGCTCTCGCTCGAGGAGCTGCACCTCGATCGCCTGGACGGGGCGCGGTTGCTCGTGCTGGACGGGTTCCAGATGGAGGCCCAGATCCGGGTCGCCGAGGAGGCGCGGCGCCGGGGGATCCCCGTCGTGCTGGACGCCGGTGAGCTCACGGAGGGCATGGGCGAGCTCGTCGCGCTGAGCGACGTGATGATCGCCTCGGAGCGCTACGCCTCGGAGGTCGCCCCCCGCGGGGAGATCGAGGACAGCCTGGTGGAGCTGTTTCGCATGGGGCCACAGGTTGTCGTCGTCACCATGGGCGAGGAGGGGAGCATCGGCCTGGAGGGAGAGAAGCTGGTGCGCCAGCCGTCCCTGCAGGTGAACGCCGTGGACACCACCGGGGCCGGGGACGCCTACCTCGGCGGCTACTGCTACGGGCTGCTTCGGGGCTGGCCCCTCGAGCGGTGCATGCAGGTCGCCGCGGCCACCGCCGGGCTGAGCTGCCGCGAGCTGGGATCCCGCGCCGGGTTGCCGGATCTCGAGGAGGTGGAGGCCGTCAGCTGGCAGGAGATCCACACCTGACACGCCGTTCCATGGCCAGTGACTCACGTCCCATTCTTGGCAGCGTCAGCCGGTACGCCCTCAGCGGCGTGCTGGGCGGGGCACTGCTCGGGCTGGCGGACGGCGTCTGGGCCCGGATGGAGGTCGGCGCCGGCGCTCCGCTGGCGACGACGCTGCTCCTCTCCCTGGCGCTCCACCTCCCCCTCGGGTTTTTGTGCGGAGCGCTGCTGGGCTGGGCCGTCGGCGGGCTGCGGGCGCTGCTCCCCGAGCAGGGCGCGGGGATCTGGCAGCGCCTCCGGCAGGACGGTCGGCTCGACCAGACCGTGGCGACGTCCCTGGTCGCCGCGGCGCTCCTCGTGCTCTTCGAGGTGGCCCTCGTGTTCCTCTTCGCGGGGCGCGTGTCGTCGACGATGGCCAACCCGCGGCTGGCGGCGCTCTCCACCGGGCTGGCCGCCGGCGGCGGGCTGGTCATCGCAGTTGTCTTCTTCCCCCCCCTGTTCGGCCTGATCCGCGCGCCCCTGGGGCTGGTTCCGCGCCTCGGGGCGCGCACCTTGACCGTGGCCCTGGCGCTCGTCGTCTGCGTGGCCCTGGGCGCCGTGATGGTCCTCGCCTCGATGGACTGGCGCGTGCTGCGCCTCGGGCCGTGGCTCGCCCTGTTGCTCCTCGCCGGGGCCACGGCGCTGGTCGCGCGGCTGGCGGCGGGCCGGGGCGGGCCGTGGCGCTGGCCGCTGGGCCTCGGCGCGGCGCTGCTCGTCGCCGTGGGGGGCGCCTCGGTCGCCCCGGTCGCCGGAAGGAGCGCGCCGGCGGTGACCGCCGCGGGGCAGGGCGGGGCGATGTTGCTCCCGCTGCTGGTCCGGACCGCGCGATCCCTGAGGGACGGGGACGGGGACGGCCACGCCGCCCTGGGGTGGTTCGGGGGCGGCGACTGCGACGACCGCAACGCCGCGGTGCACCCCGGGGCCCGGGACATACCGGGCAACGGCATCGACGAGAACTGCCACGGCGGCGACGCCAGGAAGCGCAAGGCGAAGGCGGCGCCTTCACCGGCGGCGCCGAAGGGCCCGCGGTTCGACGGGAACGTGCTGCTCGTCTGCATCGACACCCTGCGAGCCGACAAGCTCGGCGTGATGGGCAACGACGCGGGGTTGACGCCAAACCTGGATCGGCTGGCGCGGGAGGGGGTGCTGTTCGCCAACACGCTCTCCCAGGGGCCCAACACGCCGCAGTCCTTCCCGTCGATCTTCACCTCGCTCTACCCGAGCCGGATCCCGTTCTACAAGACCTTCACCGGCTACCCCCGTCTCAAGCCCGAGGCGCTCACGCTCTTCGAGGTGCTCACGGAGCACGGCGTGCAGACCGCCGCGGTGACCTCGCACTTCTACTTCACGGAGAAGCGGGGCATCACCCAGGGGGTCGCGGACTGGGACAACGAGGGGGCGACCAACATCAAGGACAGCAACAAGGACATTTCGGCGCCGCGCATCGTGCCCCGGGCCGTGCGCAAGCTCAAACAGCTCGCCGGCGCCGGCAAGCGCTTCGTCCTCTTCGTGCACCTGTCCGAGCCGCACAGCACCTACGTCACGCACCCCGGGATGCCGATCACCAAGCACGGCGTGGAGGGGCTGCAGCAGAAGTACGACTACGAGATCAAGTTCGCCGACATCTGGCTGGGCAAGCTCCTCGACGGCCTGCGCCAGGCGGGCCTCGAGCGCAACACCGCGGTGGCGATCTTCGCCGACCACGGGGAGGCCTTCGGCGAGCACAAGTTCTACTTCCACGGGCAGGCGCTTTACAACGAGGTCCTGCACGTGCCGCTGGTCGTCCGGCTGCCCGGTGCGCCGAAGCCGCGGGTCGTCCATGACCAGACCGCCTTGCTGGATCTCGCGCCGACCCTGCTGGATCTGCTCGGGGTCCCGGTCCCGGCGGGCTTTCAGGGGCTCTCGCTGCTCGGGCTGATCCGCGGCGAGACGGCCAGGCTGCCGGCGCGCAAGATCGGAGCCGTGTTGATGCCCTACCCGGCGTGGCCCAAGGGGCAGCAGGCGATGACCGCCCTTCCGTACAAGGCCCTGCTCCGTACGACGGAGAACCGCTTCGAGGTCTACGACCTGAGCAAGGACCCCCGGGAGCAGCACGACCTGTCCCTGACCCAGCCGGAGCTCGCCTCGCGCCTGAAGCAGGAGCTGCTACGCTTCGTCGAGGACGAGATGTAGGCGGGGCGCGGGGGCCGGGTCCTGCTCCGAGGCCAGCTCCTCACCTCCAGGTTGAGGAACTCAGTCCGTGGGCGCCGCGTGGGCCCGTTTCTCACCTCCAGGGTGAGGAACTCAGTGCGTCGACGCCGCGCGGGCCCGTTCCTCACTTCCAGGGTGAGGAACTCAGTCCGTGGGCGCCGCGCGGGCCGGTGGCCGTCGAGGAGACGGACACCCCCCCACCGCGCCTGGGGACGACGGCGCGGGGCGGTTGAAAACACGCCAGCGCCTGCGGTAGCATCTCGCTCTCGAGGAGAGAGCCAATGACGACGAAATACCCGATCACGGTCACGTTGAAGGGCGGCGAGACGGTGGAGCTTCGGCCCCTCCAGGCGTCGGACGAGCAGCTGTTGATCGAGTTCTTTCGCGACCTGCCGCGGGAGAGCACGGAGTTCCTCAAGGACGACGTGAAGGACCCCGCGGTGGTCCAGCGGTTCGTCCGGCAGGCCGACCCGGAGCGGGTCTGGGCCATCGTCGCCCTCGCCGGTGGCAAGGTGGTGGGCGACGCCACGCTGCACACCGACCACGTGGGCTGGCGGCGGCACGTGGGCGAGATCCGCGTCGTGGTGGCCTCGGGCTTCCACAAGAAGCGGCTGGCGACGACGATGATCCACGAGCTCGTGAACCAGGCCAGCAGCCGGGAGCTGCGCAAGCTGGAGGCGCAGATCCTCGACAGCCAGGTCCACGCGCGCACGGCCTTCGAGCGCCTCGGCTTCCGCGAGGAGGCGCGGCTCAAGGATCACGCGATGGATCTCGACGGCCGCCTCCACGACCTGGTGATCATGACCAACACCGTCGACGACCTGTGGCGGAAGATGGAGGACATGATCTCCGACATGGAGATCGCGCGCGACGGCTACTGACGCTTCGTTCTACTGGCACTGCGGCAACGTGGCGAGCTCAACGCTGGCCCGTCCCAAGGTGCTCGTCCTGCACCGGGCGGTGATGCCGCGCGGGGCGACCTCGAGCCTCGGCAAAACCGGTGGGTTCCGCTCCGGCCCGCCCGCGCTACTCCACCACCACCGCCATGCCGACCCGCTCCCGCAGGGTCAGGTACTCCTCGCTGATCGCGAAGGAGAGCAGCTGGCGCAGGCGCGGGCCGGCGACCTGGGCGAAGTCCTCGGGCCGCTCGAGGCGTGACTGGAGGTTGAGGCTCTCGTCCCGCAGCACGAGGCGGAGCGCGGCCTGCAGATCGCCGCACACCGCCAGGGCGACCCGGTCCTCGGTCTGCTGCATCGCTCCGCGCCAGCGGGCCGGATCGACCGGGCGGTCGCTGAGCTCCAGCGCGGGGGGCTCCAGCGCGCGCCGCTGGCGCTTGGGGAGCGCGCGGTGGAAGGCGAGCTGCAGGGCCTCGAGCTCGGCCGCGGAGAACGGCGGCGAGAAGCTGTGGCAGACCACGGCGAGGACGGCGGCCACCACGCGGCCGAGCTCCGCCGGGTCGAAGCGCAGGTAGAAGTGGTGCCGCAGGCGGACCTGGGCGATCTCCCTCGCGATGAGGAACGCGGCCTCCGAGTCGGTGAGCTCCTCGAGCATCTCGCGGCCCAGGTAGAGCGACGGCGTCGCCGTGTCCTCGATGCGCAGCGCGTCCCGGGCGCCCTCCACGAGGAACGGCGCCACGTTGACGTTGCCGAGGGCCTTGCGCAGGCGGTTGACGAGATCGGCGAGCCGGGGGTGGTTGCGGACGGTGAGCTTCTCGGGGCGCTCGACGGTCCGCTCCAGCGGGGCGAAGGTCTTGCGTAGCGACGGCTCGGCCGCCACCAGCACCCGGTGCAGGGCGCCTCGCTCGTCGGGGTGGGCGAGCACCTCCTCGACCTCCTCCGGGGTGAGCGGGCGGGCCGGGAAGGGCGGGGCGACGCGCCGGATCTCCTCTATCGCGCGGAGCTCGGCCGGCTGAGCGGCGCCGACCAGCGCGAGGACGCTGCGGATGATGAACAGCGGGTCGCTCGCCTTCTGCCAGTCGAAGACCTTGATCAGCGCGCGGTACGAGTCGATGCGGAACGGATCCCGGTCGAGGCGCGCGCGGTGCACGGCGAGCGTCGACGCCAGGTGAGCGTCGAGCGCCCGGCCGTCGCCGGCCTTGTAGAGCAGCTGGGCCATCAGCTCGGTGGAGTCCAGATCCCCGGGATCCAGCGAGAGGGCCCGCCGGCAGCTCTCCACGGCCTGCGTGTGATCCTTGAACCCCTCGGCGTAGATCCCCGCGAGCCTGAGGTGGTACTGCTTGACCCTCGCCCGGTCGTCGTCGCGCTGGAGCAGCAGCTTGGTGGTGTGCGCGGCGCCCTTCCAGTCGCGCTCGCGCAGCAGGAGCGAGCTGAGGCGGGTCAGCGCCCCCAGGTCGTTGGGATCCAGCTCCAGCACCCGGCGGTAGGCGGCGATGGCGCGGGCCGTGTCCGGCAGCTTCTCCTCCCAGATCGTCCCCAGCTCGAAGTGCAGCGCCTTGAGCACGATCTCGTCCGAGGTCAGCTCCAGCAGGCGCAGGTTGACCCGGACCAGGGCCTCCCAGTCGTTCTCCGCCCGGCACAGCTCGGCGAGGGTGGTGAGCAGCGGCTGGTCGCTCGGGGCGATCTCCAGCGCGCGTCGCAGGGTCTTGCGCGCCGCGGCGAGGTCGCCCAGGCGCGAGCGCTGCAGGTCGGCGATGCGGGCCAGGGTCGCCTTCAGCCGCCGTGGATCCTCCAGGTGCTCGACCCAGCGCTGGAGCAGCTCGACGAGCCTGGGCCACTCCTTGCCCGAGGTGAACAGGGCGGAGAGCTCGTCCAGCGCTCCCTGGTGGACCGGGTCTATCTCCAGGACCTTCGTCAGGGCGGCCAAACCCCGCTCCCGGGCGCCCTCCACACGCTGCCAGACGGCGCCGGCCTGGAAGCAGAGGTCGGCCTTGCGCACCGTGTCCCGGCTCGCCTCGGCCTCGGCCTCGAGCGCCTCGGCCGTCGAGGCGTCGTCGCCGAGCAGACGGGCCGTCTTCAGCCAGCCGCGCACCGCGGGCAGGTAGTCGCTCGCGATGCGGGCGGCGGCCTGGTAGGCCTTGGTGGCCTCGGCCAGATCTCCGCGCGTGCCGTGCACGGAGCCGATCTCGACCAGGACCGCGGCCTGCTCGGACCGGCTCTGCGCTGTCTCCAGCAGCCGCCCGAGCACCTGGATCAGCCCCTCGGTGTTGCCGGCCTGACGGTAGTGCTGCTCCAGGGTGATCAGCGCCTCGGGGTGGTGCGGGTGGCGCTCGAGCACCTCGAACGAGCTGTGGGCCGCGCCCTTGAGGTCGTCGAGGCGGTCGTCCTTGATCGCTGCCACCTCCAGGGCGCAGGCCACCTTGTAGTCGACGTCATCGCTGGGCTCACGGCTCAGCTCGAGCACGGCCGTCAGCTTGCTCCACTGCTCGAGGCGGGCGAGCTGCAGCTCGAGCTGGTGCAGCGCCACCTGGTTCCGCGGGTCGATCTCGAGGATCCGCTCCAGCGCCGACACGGCCCGCTCCAGATCGTACTCGGCCTCGCCCCACAGGCGGGCCAGCTTGTGGTGCAGCGCCATCAGGCCCCGGGCGCAGCGCAGGCTCCTGGTCTCCTGGAGCAGCAGGTTGATCAGGCTCTGGCGGTCGCCGATGGAGGCGTAGATGTGTCCGAGCTGGTACAGCGCCCCGTCGTCGTCCGAGGCCTCGAGCGCCCGCCGCAGGTGCTCCACCGCGAGGGCCGGACGCTGGCCGTGCTGGAGCACCTCGGCTATCCGGCGGTGGTGAAGCGAGCGCGCCCTGCCCGACTGGGGCACCGGCTGGCCCTGCAGGACCTGGAGCAGGTTGGTGTGGTCCCGGAGCTGGCGGTAGATGTGCCGCAGCTGGTCCGTCGCGGCCAGCTGTGGGCCGCTCGTCGTCGCCTCCGCGCGGTTGCCGAGGTTGAGGACCTCCAGGTAGGTGGCCGCGGCGTCCTGGAGATCGTCGAGGTTCTCCCGCTTGAGGCGGGCGACCTTCATCAGCAGCCAGACGCGGTGCTCGTTGTCCAGGACGTGCTCCAGCTCGCGCTGGTGCAGCTGGAGCAGGTCGTCGAAGCGCTCGGCGCGGTAGAGGATGCGCCCGGCGGCCATCAGGGCCGGCTGGTGGGTCGGGGCCAGGTCGAGGACCTCCTGGTAGGTCGTCAGCGCCGTGTCGGTGTCCTCGAGGCGGGTCTCGAGGATCTCCGCCGCTTCCGTCAGCAGGGCAACCCGCCGCCATCGATCGAGGGCCTGGTCGGCGTCGGCCTTCAGCACGCCGACCAGGTCGCGCCAGCGCTCGCCCATGGCGTAGAGGCGGTGGAGCGCCCGCAGGGCGCCGAGGTTCGAGGGCTCGATGGCCGCGAGCCGCTCGTGGGCGCTCAGCGACGCCGCGGGATCGCCGATCTGTCGCTCCCAGATGTCGGAGATCCGACGGAGCAGCAGCACCTTCTCCTCTCGATCCGGGGTCAGCGCCAGCTCCCGCTCGAAGGAGGCGACGAGATCCTCGTAGCGGCCCAGCTCGCCGTACACCCGGCTGACTCCGCGCAGCGCGGGACGGAAGCCGGGGTGGATGTTGAGCGAGAGCTCGTAGGCCTCCGCCGCGCGCTCGAGGTCGTTGAGCCTGGACTCGTACAGCCCGCCGATGCGGAAGGCGATGGCCGCCCGGTGTCCCGGATCGCTGAAGATCTCGAGCTCGTCGGAGAGGAGCCCCAACAGCTCCTCCCAGCGCGCCTCGCGGACGTAGAGCCGCCCGAGCAGCCTCCGCGCCGGGATGTTGTCCGGGGCGAGGGTGACGGCCTGACGAAGCGCCGCCACCGCGCCCTCGTTGTCCTGGAGGCGCTCGTGCTTGATCTGCCCCAGTCGGGAGAGGATCACGGCGGACTCCGCGCGGTCGCCGGAGAGGTTCGCGGCGCGCTCCAGCGACTGCGCCAGCCGGTCCCAGTGCTTGCCCTTCTCGTAGAGGTCCGCGAGCTCCACGAGGGACGCCCGGTCCTCCGGGGCCTGCTCGCAGGCCCGCTCGAGCGCGGCGATGGCCAGCTCGGAGTTGCGGATGCGGTCCCGGTAGATCCGGGCGGCGGCCCAGTTGGCGGCCGCGGCGGCCGGCCCCTCCTCGAGCTCCGCGAGGGAGACGCAGAGCTTGGCGACGGTGGGGTAGTCGCGCTTGCCCCGCGCGGTGCGCAGGAGCGCGTGGAGCGCGTGGAGGTTCGAGGGCGCCATGTTCAGCGCCGTGCGGTAGAGCGTCCCGGCGCCGTCCGTGTCCTGGAAGTGATCCTCGCGGATGTGCGCCACCTCGCAGAGCATCGCCGAGCAGAGGTTGGCGTCGCCGCAGGAGCGCCCGCGGCGGCGGATCAGCGCCTCGAGATCCCGGACCTCGCCGGTCCGGCGGAAGATCTCCGAGAGCGCGTCGTTGACCACCGGATCTTCGGGGTCCATCTTCTGCGCGCGCGACAGGTCGACCAGGGCGCCGTCGGGGTCGGAGAGGTGCTCCAGGCGGATCAGGGCCCGCTCGGCCAGGATCGCGACCCGCTCCTCGAGGGTGCTCACCGCGTTGAACTCGGACTCGAGCACGGGGAGACACGCGGCGTGCTCTCCCCGTTGCTCGAGCAACCGGACCATCGCCCGGCAGCAGACCGGGAGACCGGGGAACCGCGCGTGGCTGCTCCGGTAGTGCTCGAGCGCGGCATCGACCTGGGCGAGGTAAACCTCGTTGATCCGGCCCGCCTCGTAGAGCAGCGCGGCCGCGCGGCGCGGTGAGGTCGTGGCCGAGGCCTCCCGGCTCAGCTGCTCTGCCAGGTCTTCCCAGTAGTCCCGGGGTCTGCCGGGCGCGTCAACCGCCTGGGGCGCCGCGGGGGGCTTGGTCTCGATGATGGTGGTGGTCCGACCGTCGGCGGTCCCCTCGGCCATCTCGCGGACGAGATCGTCGTCGACCTCGTGCGTGCCCGCGTCCTCCTCCGCCTCGAGCCGGTCGGCGTCCTGCAGGACATCGAGCAGCGCCTCGTACTCGCCGGTGGCAGCTTCCTGCCTGTCGTCGTCCCGTTCCACTATCCGCCGCTCCCGGGCGCGATGCCGAGCTCCATGCGCAGGGTGAAGTACTCCTCGCTCATGAGATACTGCATCAGGTCAGCCATCTCCGGCCCGCTGTCCGGGCTCCCCGTGAGCTGGGTCGCCTCCTCGAGCGCGACCTTCGGCTCGCCGGCGGCCACCAGCCCGGCGCGGTTGGCGCCGAACCCCAGGGCGCGCGCGAAGTCGGCGATGTTGACCGACTCCATCGCCTGCGCCATCTGGGGCAGCAGCGTCCCCATGACCTTGCGGTCCTTGCGGGCCAGGAGCTTGGACAGGCCCCGCACCTCCTCCTCCACCTGCTCCGGTTGCTTGACCGAGAGCGGCAGCTCCGTCGGCGGGAGGCCGCAGCGGCCAATGGCGACCAGCAGATGGTTGATGTCGCGCACCGAGAGGTCGCGGAGCACGAGGGCGTTCTCCGCGATGAGGAAGAGCGCCCTGCCGATGCGGAACCGCTCCACGGACGTGACCATGTTCTTGGCGACGCGATCGCCAAGGATCAGCGTCGGCCGGGTCAGCATCTCCGCCGTGATCAGGTCGGGCTGGGTCCTCGAGATGGACAGGTCGAAGTCCACGCCGCCGAGAAGCGCGGCCACCTCGTCGCACACGGCGCGGAGCGGGTCATCCTTCTTCACCTTGCTGGACTTGTCGATCCCGAGCGACGCGGGGTCGATGGTTGCCCGTCGCTGGAGGCCGCGGCCGGCGGCCGAGAGCAGATCGCGAATCGCCCCCCGAGCGGCCTCCGGCAAGATCAGCGCCTCGTAGCGGCTGCGGGGCAGCGGGCCCTTGGGCACGGACGAGCACCGGCGGTGGTGGGTCCAGAGGAAGCGCTGCTGGACCTCCTCGAGCTCGCCCAGGTGGAACTGTACAACGCAGGCGCAGTACAGCCGGTCGAAGAGCCGCTGCCACTGGAAGATGCGACCGATCTGGCGGTAGAGCGCCAGGTCGAACGGCCGGCGGGCGAGCTCGGCGCGGTGGTGGGCCACCGCCGCCTGCAGGTGCTGATTCGCCGCGGATCGGTTGCTGGCGCGGCCGTAGATCGCGGCGAGCCGCTCGATCGCCTCGATGTCCAGCGGGTCGAGCACCAGGGCCTCCTCCAGCGCGCGGACGGCGAGCTCGTCGTTCTCGAGCGCGGTCTCCGCCAGGAGCGCCATCCGCTTGCGCACGTCGACCCGCTCTCCGGGGTCGGGGCTGCACTCGGCGAGCCGCTCCAGCCCGGCGACCTGGGACCCCGTGTCGCCGATGGCCTCGGCCGAGCGGACGATCTTGCGCAGCAGCTCGGGATCCTGCCCGGCGGTACCCTGCGCGGCGCGCTTGAAGGCGGAGAGGGCCGCGTAGGGGTTCTCCAGGCCCATCTCGGCGTCCCCCAGCCGGACGTTCAGCAGCGTCCGCGTGGCGGCGTCCTCCTCCAGCGGCTCGAGGCGTCCGTACATCTTCTCCGCCATCGACCACTTGCCCGCCTCGTAGTAGATGTCGCCGAGCGTGCGCAGGGCGTAGGTGTTGAGCGGGTCGAGCTCGAGCGTCCGCCGCAGGCAGGCCTCGCCCTTGCGACGCTGGTCGAGGTGCTCGAGGTAGAGCTGTCCGAGCTCCACGAACAGCTCCGCGCCGATGCGCGGGTCGGTGGTCGCCGAGATCCTGCCGCGGATCAGCGAGGCCAGCGCGCCCCAGTCCCGGACATCGGTCAGGATCCGATGCAGGCGTGAGTAGGCGTCGGCGTGGGCCGGCTGCACCTCGAGGACCCGGTTGTAGAGCGGCACCGCGCGGGATGAGTCGCCAGCCTTCTCTTCCCAGAGGATCGCCGCCCGCACGAGGGCGTCGGCCACCCCGCGCGACGACTCGAGCGTATCTGCCTCGCGCTCGGCGAGCTCGGCGAGCTCCGTCCAGCGCTCCTGCTCGGCGAGGAGCTGGGCCAGCCCCGCGCTGGCCGGCAGGTGGCCCGGGGCGTGACCGAGGGCCTGCCGGTAGGAGTGCTCGGCCGCCGCGTTGTCCCCGGCGCGCAGCCGGTGCTCGGCGAGCTCCGTCCAGAGGCAGGCGAGCTCCACCGGGTCGCCCGCGGCCTCGATGCGTCCGACGAGCAGATCGCCGAGCTGGTCGTGGCGGCGCATGGCCCGCACGGTGCGCTCGATGGCCCGGAGGGCGAAGGTGCGGCCGGAGCCCAGGGCCGTGGCCCTGTTGAAGTGGGGCACCGGATCGTCGAGGGAGGCGCGTTGCTTGATCCGGCCGATCTTGAGCTCGAGCTCGGCCCCCGTGCGGTCGTCGGTGACGGTGCCGGCGAGGCGCTCGATCGCGGAGGCGAGCTCCCGGGGCATCCCGAGGCGCTCGTAGGCCTGGACCAGCGAGTAGAGGTACCAGGTGCTGGGCTGCGCCTCGGCGGCTTTCTCGTAGAACAGGACCGCCTTGCGCGGGTTGGCCAGGGCGTGTTCCCACAGGTCGCCCAGGCGGTGGCCGATGGCCGCGCGCACGGTCGGGTCGCCGGTCTGCTCCAGGGCCGAGGCGAACAGCTCGGCGAGCTGCTGGTGATCACCGATCTCCTCGAGGATCTGCTCCAGGGCGGCCTGGGCCGGCGCCAGGTCCGGGGCCAGGCGCAGCGCGCGGTTGTAGTCGGCGATGGCGCCCCCCGCGTCGCAGAGCAGCTCCTCCTTGAGGACGCCCATGCGCCACAGCCGCAGCGCCTTGCTCCGGTTGTCCTCGAGAGCGTCGAGGGTGCCGTCCATCAGCGACACCAGCTCGCCCCAGTCGTCCTGCCGGCCGAGGATGCGCTCCAGGGCGTTGACCGCCGGCATGTGTCCGGGGCGACGGGCGAGGATCTCGCGGTAGGTCCCGGCCGCCCGCCGCTCGTCCAGCAGGTGCTCCTCCTGGATCTCGGCGATGTCGTGGAGCAGGTTCAGGATCTGCTCCGGGTCGTCGGTGGCGCCGATCTCGGCCTCGCACATCCGGATCAGCTCGTCCCACAGCCCCTTCTGCCGCAGCAGGCGGCCCAGCGCGCGGAGCGCCGGGAGGTAGCGAGGATCGACCTCGAGCGTCCGCCGGTAGCAGGCCATCGCGTTGTCGAGGTTGAGGAGGTGATCCTCCCAGACCTCGCCGGTGCGCTGGAGGATCTCCACCTGGCGCCGGGGGTCGCCCGTGAGCTTCAGCTCCCGCTCGTTGAGGTCGACCAGGTCGTGCCAGCGCTGGGTGTCGGCGCAGATCCGCGCCAGGGTGCGGATCGTGCTGACGTTCGAGGGCGCGAGCTTCAGGAACCGTCGGTAGCAGTCGATGGCCTGTTCGGCGTTGCCGAGGTGCTGGTGCCAGACGAAGGCCATCGTCTCCAGGATGTGGAGCTGACGCTCGGTGTCCGGCTTGCGCTCGAGCTCCTGGTCGTAGAGCTGCAGCAGCTCGGTCCAGCGCTCGTGGCGGGTGTAGAGCCGCTCGAGCGCCGAGGCGGAGGGCTGGAAGTCGGAGCAGGCGCCCAGCGCCTCCCGGTGCACCTCCATCGCCTCCGCCTCTCGGCCGTGGCGTTCAAGCAGGCTGGCGATGCGGTAGAGGCGCTGGGCCCGCGGTCGCGCCTCCCGGGTCGAGAGGAGGTCCGTGCGGTGCACCTGGAGCAGGTGGTCGATCTCGCCGCTGTTCTCGAGGATCCAGCCCAGCCCCTCGAGGGCGGGCTGGTAGGTCGGACACCACTTGAGGCAGTGCTCGTACCAGGTGGCCGCCCTGGGGCCCTGGTCCAGGCGGACGCGGTAGATGTCCGCCACCTGGCAGGCCAGGGAGGCGCGGAAGGCCGGGCTCTCGTCGAGCTCGAACAGCTTCTCGCCGACCTCCACCGCCTGCTGCCAGCTCTCCTGCTCCAGCAGGAGCTCGAAACAGTCGGCGGCCACGCTGAAGAGCGGCTCCAGGGCCAGGCTCTGCAGGAAGAGCTCGACCGCCGCGGCGCCGTCGCCGATCTGCACGCGCTGGATTCGCGCGGCGCGGGAGAGCTGACGCGCGCGCCACGAGGGCGAGGCGTCCTCGTCCAGGGCCTGCTGCTTGATCGTCTCGGCCAGCTCGACATGTCGGCCCTCGCGCTCGAACAGCTGCTCCAGGTGGCAGAGCACCGTCAGGTCGCCGGGGGCGCTGCGCTCCGCGGAGCGAAGCGTGTCGATGGCCGCCTTGGGATCCGAGGCGGCGAGGAGCATGGCGAGGTCGACGAGCAGGGCGATCTGGACCCGCTGGTCCGAGATCGACTCGAGCTGTCTGAGCAGGGCCGTCCGCAGCTTGTCGGGGTCGCGGTCCACGGCGTAGAGCAGCTCGAGGAGCTTCAGCGTGCCGAGGTCCGCGGCGTCGAGGCGCTGGGCCTGCTCGAGCACCTCGCAGGCGCCGGGCAGATCTTGCAGGCGCGACCACATCACGCGCGCCTGCAGGCGGAGCAGCGAGGTCCGGCTGAACGGGTCGCGGGTGGCCCTGGCCTCGGCCTCGATGAGCTTGACCGCAAGCCGGAAGTCGCCGCGCTGGCGGTACATGCGGCGGGCGACCCGCAGGGTCGGCCGAAACCGGGGCCGCATGGTGTAGGACTTGAGGAACGCCTTGGCCGCGGCGCGCTCGTTGCCGGCGGCGCTCTCGACCCGCCCGAGCTCGTAGAGCAGCAGGGCGATCCGTTTGGCGTCGTTCGGATCGGTCGCCGCCAGCTCGGCGGTCAGCACCGGGAGATCGGACTCGGGGTCGCACCAGATGTCGGGGCTAAGCCCGGAGGACGTCTCGTTTTTTGTCTCGGTCTCTGACAACGGGGCCATTATACACAGCCCGCCGGGGACTGGGCTGGATTTCACACCCGATCACTGGGGGAGCACGTCGATGCTCTCGCCCCCCATGGCGACGGATGGCGGCACCACCTGCTTCCCGTCGGCCACCCGCCGCGTGACCCAGCGCTCGAGCGCCTTCAGCGACTTGGCGTAGTCAGCGTTGCCGTAGTACGAGCGTCCGAGGTAGTAGAGCAGGGCGGGGCGGCGCTTGACGAAGCTCTCCTGGGCGTAGAGCGGCTCCAGGATGTTCACCGCCGCGTGGAAGTCGCGGCACTTGTAGACCAGGTAGCCCCAGAGGAGCTGGAAGTCGTTGCCTGCCCGCTCCTGGTAGGTCTCGGGCCAGGACTCGACCAGATCGAGGGCCGCGCGGAAGGCCTTGGCCCGCGTGCGCTCCTCCACCTTGAAGTACTCCCGGGCGAGCTGGTTGGTTTTTTTCGGGCTGAAGAGCCCCGGCGGCACCCGCGGCGGGACCAGAGGCCCGCCGTCACCCTCGGTGAGCGGGACCTCCTCCTCCGGCACCTCGTGCGAGCCGAGCAGCCCGAGGAGTCGGTCGGCGTCGAGGGAGCGCGGGCCGGCGTCCCGGCGGATCCGCTTGGCGAAGTGATGGGCCTCGCGGAACTTGCCGGTCCGGAGCAGGCTCCGGACGAGCCCGGCCACGTCCTCCGAACCCTCGTAGCCCCTGACCAGTCGATCCAGCCGGCCATAGAGCCAGCTCTGACCGTAGACCTTGGAGACGTAGTAGTCGTACTGCTTGTGGTTGAACAGGTCGAGGGGCGCGCTGAACTCGATCACCGCGTTGTCATCGGTGTTCACCGGCGCGCCGATGGCGTAGGCCCGGACCTCGCCGGGGCCGAGCAGGGTCAGCGCGATCAGATCGTCCGGCGCCTCGATGTTCGCCCGCTTCATCTCCTCGCGCACCGAGGGGATCTGGAACGCCCGGCGGAGCCGCCGGATGTCCATCTCGAGGGGCTGCATCGATCCGATGAGGAAGGTGTCGGAGCTGAGCGCCTCGGCGCTGAAGGCGTAGACATGGGGAAAGACAGCGGCGAAGGTCTTGTAGATCGTCTTGATGTTCCGCGGGGAGATCTCGTACATCTGGGCCCAGGTGCAGAAGATGCCGTCTGGTTTGAGGCGCCTTTTCCCGATCTCGAAGTACTCCCGGGTGAACAGGTTGGAGACCCCGGTGATCCAGGGGTTGGAGGGCTCGTTGATGATCACGTCGTAGAGCTTCGTTCCGGCGGCGAGGAAGTTGCGCCCGTCGTCCGTGACCATGTGCAACCGGCGGTTGTGGAGCGGGCGGTTGTTCACGTGCTCGAAGAACCGCGAGGCCTCGATGATGGCCGGCTCGAGCTCCACGACGTCCAGGCGCTTCACCGGGTACTGGAGGATCGAGCCGGCGGTGACGCCGGACGCATAGCCGATGAGGACGACATCGGGGTGGATCTCGGGGACCCGGGGGTGGGCCAGCACGGGCAGCAGGCCGACCGTGATCTGGGTCGGCATGTCGTCGCCGGTGGAGGCGTCGACCTTCCCGTTGTTCTTGAGCGAGAAGTGCTCCCTGGACCACTGGTCCACCGACACGGTGGTGGAGATCCCGTCGCGGTAGTAGACCAGCTTGGGGTCGGTCCAGTTGCCGGTCTTGAGCACGTCGAGGGCGAGGCTCGGGCGGAAGATGCCGGCCGAGAAGTGCAGCAGGTTCCAGGACGGCAACAGCAACGCCGCCCCGGCGAGGGTCGCGGCTCCCACGGTCCAGCTGATCTTGGTCTGCCGCGACCATGGCGTCAGCGCCGCGAACGTGGCCGCGAGGCCGAGGTTGATGCAGGCCGCGGTGAACAGCCCGGGCTGGAGCTGGAGCACGGGGATCACGACGAAGCCGGCGAGGAACGAGCCGACGATGGCGCCGATGGTGTTGATGGCGTAGGCGTTCCCCACGTCCTTGCCGACGCGGTCGAGCCCAGAGGCGTAGACGCGGATCGTCAGCGGCATGATCCCGCCCATGGCGAAGGTCGCCGGCAGCATGATCAGGAGCGCCATCAGGAACTGGGCCCAGAGGATGGTCTGGGCGCTGAGGGCGCCGCCCTTGATCAGGTAGAGGAAGACGAACGGGAGCTTGTCGATGAGCAGGTAGGTGCAGCCAACCAGCACCGCCACGGCGAGGTGGCACACGGCGAGCCAGCCCAGCGGGTTTCGCGAGCGCTGGCTCAGGCGGCTGACCACGGCGGCGCCGCCGGCGAGGCCGACGAGGAAGCCCACCAGCACGATGGTGAAGGAGTAGACCGAGCTGCCGATGTTGACGAACAGGGAGCGGGTCCAGACCACCTGGTAGACCATCGCCACGGCGCCGCTGATCGCGAAGGCCACCAGCGTTACCCGGCGCGCCGCCGGGGTGACCAGGGGCTCCACGGTGGGCTCCATCACCTGCTCCAGCAGGCTCTGGACCTCGGGGTCCGCCGGGTGCGGCGCCGGCAGGCGGCGGCGGATCTGGAAGGCCAGGAAGACGATCAGCGCCAGGCTGATGTTGGTGCAGGCGGCGAGGGTGTTGGTCGACGATTGCCCCAGCAGGGGGAGCAGGACGAAGCCGCCGAAGAAGGTGCCGAACACCGCGCCAAAGGTGTTCACGGCGTAGAGCGTGCCGACCCGCAGGCCGACCCGTGACTGCTCGGCCTCGCTCTGGACGAAGAAGCGGCTGAGCAGGGGCAGGGTGGCCCCCATCAGCGTCGTCGGGACGAGCATCACCACGGCGCTGAGCAGGAACCGGGCGCCGGAGAGGACGAGGTAGCTGCCCTGGAAGTGCCGGTAGAGCAACTGGTTCACCGAGTCGAAGGTCCCCACCACCAGGGGCAGGAGCAGCGCGGTCACGCCGATGCCGGCCTCGCACAGGGCGTAGGCCCGCAGCGGGTCGCGGATCCGGTCGGCGAGGCGCCCCGAGATGTAGCTCCCCAGGGCCAGGCCGCCCATGAAGGCGGTCAGCACCGCGCTGATCGCCAGGGTCGTGGCGCCGAAGACCAGCGAGAACAGCCGTGACCAGATGACCTCGAAGATCAGCCCGCTGGCGCCCGAGAGAAAAAAGCAGGTGATGGCGACGGCCCGCATTCCGCCGGCAGTCTAGATCAGAGTCGGGTCGGGGAACAGGTCTCGCCCGCGCGCCGAGCTGGTGGCGAGCGCGAGGACGGGGAGGAGGGGGAGGGGGCGTGAGCCGCGCAGGCTCGTGCTGCGCGCGCCAATCACCCGTCAGCTGTCCACGTCCAGGCGGGCGGCGTAGTCCTCGGCCGAGTAGGAGCGCGGCCGCTTCCCCTTGGCCAGGACCCGCGCCACGAGCCAGTCGGCGGCGAGCTGGAGCACGTCGATCCGGCAGGAGAGGGAGTAGTACTCCTCCTCCGTGAACGGCGCCGCGCCGCCGAGCATCTCGGCCATGTCGTCGCGCTGCTCGTCCAGCGTGGCGAAGGAACCGTCGTACTCGTCGCTCTCCGCCCCCATGTAGACCTCGCCGGCCATGCCCACGGGGCGGAAGTGAAGGAAGCAGTTGTTGAGCTCGATGCGCCAGCTGCCCGGGTCGCTGTCAGGCAAGGCCCAGCGGCCGTCGAGCTTGCGCCGGACCACCTCGCCGAAGTAGCAGCCCACCGCGGTGAGCACCAGGTCGAGGACCTCCTCCCGGACCTCGTCCAGACCGCGTAGGTACTGGTCGACCAGAGGCAGGGTCTCGGGCGTGAGGTCCGGCTCGACGCCGAACACCTCGGTCACGCTCCGCTGAGCCATCAGCACCAGGTCCTGAACCCGGCTTGGGATGCCGCTCTCGGACATCCGGGAAGTAGTAGCCAAGCCGCCCGCCGTGTCAACTCCCACGGCGGGGTGTTTTTGATCCGCCCGCCGGCCCCACCGGACTGCTTTACCAAGCGCTCTTGCCATGTTACGCCTAGCGCACCCTGGCGAGGACAGACGACATGGATCAGGAAAAGTCAGACACCCCACGCGAGTACCGCGGGCTTCTGGGGCGGACCCGACAGGAGGCGCTCCACTACACCTGCGCCCAGTGCGGCATTCTGTACGGGGCCGCGGTGTACACCTCGATCAACGTCGCCACCGACGCCGAGCTCGGCGAGCTCCTGTCCAAGGGCGAGCTCAACACGCTGACCTGCCCGGGCTGCGGGGCCACGGCGCTCCCCAACATCCCCCTGGTCTACCACGACCCCAAGGCGCGCCGCTTCGCCGTGTTGCTCTCGGAGAACATGCGGCACGAGGAGCTGCGGTCCCGGGCCCGGGTGATCGAGGCGCTGCTCGACGATAGCTCGGACATCCCGGACTATGTCCGGCGGGTCGACGTCGTCTTCGGCACGGCCGGGCTGCTGCGCCTGCTCGACGAGACAATGGAGGCCCTGACCCCGGTGAGCGCGGCCCAGGACGAGCTGCAGCACCTGAAGCGCTCGCTCGAGGAGCGGGAGCGAGAGCTCGAGCAGCGCGAGGGCGAGCTGGTCGCCCGGGAGGAGGATCTGCACGCCACGCAGGAGGACCTGATCGGCCAGAGGAGCAAGCTCGAGGAGCGGGAGCAGGAGCTCGCCCGCGGCTGGGCCGACATCGACCGCGAGCGCGAGGCGCTGCGGGCCCTGGCCCTGGAGCTCCAGTCTTCACACTCGCGACCCGAGCCGGCGCCACCCCCCCCCGCCGCACCGGACGAGACCGAGGCGGAGGCCGAGGTGGAGCCGGTACCGGAAGAGGAGGCCGAGGCGCCGGGCGTGGACGGGCTCGCCCTCGAGGGACGGCCGCAGGAAGAGGTTGATCGCTGGCGCGCCTCCGACGAACGGACGGCGGTGCTGCGCCACGACGACAGGACCTTCCTCCTCGCCCGTCCGGGCGAGCTTCTCGACGCGTTCACTGCAGCGGAGCCGGAGCTCCTGCTCCAGCTCCTGCAGACCCCCGGCGGCCCGCTGCACGTCATCGTCGCCCTCCCCGTGGTGGGCGAGCCCTGGGCCGCCCGCACGCTGTGGTGGCCGCTGGACCAGGCCCGGGCGGAGCACCGCCAGATCCTCGAGGCGCTCGCCGACGAGTTTGTGGTCCAGCTCGACATCTACGACGACGAGTCGCGCCCGGCCGCGACGTGGGAGATCCAGGCACCGCTGGCCGAGAACACCCGCTTCGCCCTGGAGCGCGGCGGCGAGATGCTCGCGGCGACGGAGGCCCGGGACTTCGACGAGGCGATCGAGGCCTACCGCGAGCTCGGCGACGAGCGCCTCGGGCGCAAGCAGCACAACTTCGCCGCGGACTCCTTCCGCGAGCTGCCCACGCCGGCCGCCACCCGCCTGGCGCTCGGCATCGTCTCCTACTGGTCGGAGCCCGAGAACCAGGAGTACCTGGTCCAGATCAAGAGCTTCCCGCTGAGTTACTGGCGCGCGATCCGGGAGCGGGTGGTGCGGCGGGCCATCGAGTACGGGCTGCACCTGAGCACGGAGCTGACCGACTTCGCCCTGAAGCACAAGCTGGCCAAGGGACGCAAGGAGCTGCTCAGGACCTGCGTGGCCAACTTCGCCGAGGTCAGCCTGCGCATCAAGCCCAGCGACCTGGATCCGGCCCAGGAGCTCGAGAACTGGCGCCTGCTCCTGGCGGACTGCGTCCGGGAGAAGGTCCAGGTCGACGTGGAGATCGAGGAGCTCGCCGCCGCCGCGGCCAAGCGCGCCGGGGTGAGCGAGGACGAAACGGCGCCGGGCGGCGACCTGGGCACGCTCTCCGAGGACCAGCTGTTGCCGCTGCTCGCCGAGCGGTCGCAGCGCCGGGACGCGGCCCTCGAGCTCTGCGAGCGGGGCAACCCCAAGCTCGCCGAGCCGATCTACCGCGCGGTGTGCAACATGACCCGCTCCGAGGTCGCGCGGGTGATCCCGGCGATGCTGCCCCTCGGGCGCGAGGTCGCCCGCTTCTTCGTCAAGGGGCTCAAGCACCGCAAGTCGTTCCTGCGCCAGGGCTGCGCCCTGGCCCTGGGCTCGATGAAGGCCGAGGAGGGCATCGCGGCCCTGATGGAGATGCTGCTCGCCGAGCCGACCAACGTCTGGAAGGAGGCGAGCCGGGCCCTGGGCGAGATGGGCACCCTGTCCCTCGGGGCGCTGATCGCCGGCGTGAAGAACGCCGACGCCCAGGGGCGCGAGCGCATCGCCTGGGCGCTGTCCCAGTCGGGGCTCGACCCCGACTGCCGGGTGGAGGTGGAAGCGATGGCCAGGGGCAGGGACACGCGCCTCGCCCGGGTCGCCGCCCGCGCGGCGGAGCTGATGGAGCAGGTGCGCCAGAACGACGAGGAGGTGCGGGGCGGGCGGCCGCTCCGGGACCAGACCATCGTGCGCTCCTTCACGCGCCAGTTCTACGACGCGATGGCCGGCGAGGTGAGCGAGCTCGACGAGGAGGACATCCTCGAGCAGGAGGAGGTGCTCGACGAGACCGACATCCTCGACGAGGCGGTGGAGGTCTCGGACGACGACATCATCTGACGGGGACAGGCTCCGTCTTCGAAGATCCCGCGATCATTTCGGTTCTGGCGGGAACCGCGCAATCTCTCCGGTGATGGCCCGGCGCCGCAGCACCGAGGCCTTGATCCGCAGGAGCTGGATCACCGCCGGGGCCTGGGTCGCCGCCGGCTCCTCGGTCAGGCCGTAGAGGTAGCCCATGTGCAGCACCGGGTCCTGGGGGTCGAGCTCACCCGGGACGGTGCCCTTGTCCCGGTCGATGACGGCGACGTGGTCCCAGGAGCGCGGCGAGCCGTCGAAGCCGACATAGTCGATGAGCATGATGTCACCGGGCTCGACGTCCGAGGCGAAGCTGAGCCTGACCCGCTTGCCGGGTTTGCCATCGTCATCGAGCTCGAAGATGCCCTCCTTGGTCATCAACAGCCTGGCGCTGGTGGGGCGGGCGTAGCGCGCGAGCCCCTGGGCGCTGGTGTAGCGCATCCGCGCGCCGAGCTCCCGCGCCGCGCCGATGATCACGTCGGCGCAGTCGGCGCCCTGGTACAGCTCGGCCTGATGCGTCCGGCCGGCGCCGGCGCTGCCGAAGACGTTGGGCACGTTGAAGTAGCCTCGCAGGTAACCGGTGAGCCCGTCGCCGGAGCGGAAGGTGACGCGCAGCACGCGGGGCGAGATGCCGCCGCGCGTGAGGGACTCCATCCCGGGAGAGGCGAGGGTGGATCCACCGAGATCCAGGGTCGCCTTGTAACGCATCGTCCCCAGGCCGCCGTTCACGTCGACCTTGGGGTGGCTCGGGTGGGTCCGGTCCACGGTGATGCAGCTCTCGCCGGCGCCCGGGATCTCGGTCTCCTGGTACTCGATCTTGTCGTAGCCCAGCCACGCACCATGGCGCGGGCCGAAGAGCACCGCGTTGGAGTAGGCCGGGTTGCCCGGGTTGGGCGGGTCGGTCTCCACGTGGTGCGGGCGGGGCTCGACCCGCCACCAGCGCCAGCGCAGGGGCCCGAGCTCCGCTGTCGGGCGCAATCGGCGCTGGCGGCGACCTCGCAGCACCACCGAGCCGTCCACGTCGGCGAAGACCCTCCGTCCTTTCCGGAGCACCGCGCAGATCCGCACCGGCTGGCCCAGGCGGACGTTGACGGCGCGGCCCCGCAGGAGCGATCCGGCGGGGCCGGCCACGAGGTGGAGCCTCGGCCCTGCACCCCACGCGGCCAGGGGGAGCAGGAGCACGACGAAGGGGGTGAAGCGCATGCCCTGTACTCTGTATACGCCTCAGGCCCGCTTTTTTGTCCCTCTGGCGCGGCTCCCGGCGCCCAGCACCCGCTTGAGGTAGCTGCCCGTGGCCGATCCGGTCCGCCGCGCGAGCGCCTCGGGCGTGCCGGCGAACAGGATCTCGCCGCCGCGGTCACCCCCCTCGGGCCCGAGATCGATGACGTGGTCCGCGCACTTGATGACGTCCAGGTTGTGCTCGATGATGATCACGGTGTTGCCGGCATCGACCAGCCGCTGGAGCACGCCGAGCAGCTTGCGGATGTCGTCGAAGTGCAGGCCCGTGGTCGGCTCGTCGAGGATGTACAGGGTGCGCCCGGTGGCCCGCTTGGCCAGCTCGCGGCTCAGCTTGACCCGCTGGGCCTCGCCCCCCGAGAGGGTCGGCGCCGGCTGGCCCAGCTTGACGTAGTCCAGCCCCACCTCGGAGAGCGTCTCCAGCACGCGGCAGAGCTTGGGGTGCGCCTCGAAGACCGAGAGCGCCTGGCGCACCGAGAGGTCGAGCACGTCGGCGATGCTGAGCTCGCGGTAACGCACGCCCAGCGTGGCCTCGTTGTAGCGCCGGCCGCGGCAGACCTCGCAGGGCACGTAGACGTCGGGGAGGAAGTGCATCTCGACGCGCTTGACGCCGTCGCCCTCGCAGGCCTCGCAGCGTCCACCCTTGACGTTGAAGGAGAAGCGGCCGGGCTTGAAGCCCGCGGCCCGGGCCGCCGGGGTCAGGGCGAAGAGCTGGCGGATCAGGTCGAAGGCCTTGGTGTAGGTCGCCGGGTTGGAGCGCGGGGTGCGGCCGATGGGGCTCTGGTCGATGTGGATCGCCTTGTCCAGCTGGTCCAGCCCCTCGACGGCGCGGTGGACGCCCACGGGCTGGCGCGAGCCGTGCAGCGCGCGGGTCAGGGCCGGGAGCAGGATGCCCACCACCAGCGAGCTCTTGCCCGCGCCGGACACGCCGGTGACGGCGGTCAGCGCGCCGAGGGGGAAGGCGACGTCGATCTCTTTCAGGTTGTGCTCCGCGGCGCCGCGCACGGTGACGAAGCGCTCGGCCGGTCGCCGCCGGGGCGGGGTCTCGATCCGCGCCTTCCCGCCGAGGTAGCGGCCGGTGAGGGAGCGCGCGCTGCGCCGCAGGCGCGCCGGCGGGCCCTCGAACACCACCTCGCCCCCCAGGGCGCCGGCGCCCGGGCCGAAGTCGACGACGTGGTCCGCGCTCTCGATGGTCTCGGCGTCGTGCTCGACGACGATGACCGTGTTGCCGTTGTCCCGCAGACGCCTGAGCGTCTCGATCAGGCGCCGGTTGTCGCGCTGGTGCAGCCCGATGGAGGGCTCGTCCAGCACGTACATCACCCCGGAGAGCTCGCTGCCGAGCTGGCTGGCCAGGCGGATCCGCTGGGCCTCGCCGCCCGAGAGCGACGGCCCGCTCCGCTCCAGGGTGAGGTAGCCCAGGCCCACCGCCTGCAGGAAGCCGAGCCGCGCGTTGATCTCCTTGAGCAGCTCGGCGGCGACCAGGGCCTGGCTCCCCTGGAGCTCGAGGTGCGCGAAGTGCTCCAGGGCGCGGGAGACCGACAGCTCCACCACGTCGGCGATGCCTGCCCCGGCCACGCGCACCGCTCGCGACTCGGGGCGCAGCCGTTGACCGCCGCACTCGTGGCAGGGGGCGTCGGCGAAGAACTGCTGGTAGTACTGGCGCATCGCCTCGGACCTGGTCTCCGTGAAGCGCCGCATCAGCGTGTTCAGCACCCCCTCGAAGCGCATGGCGAAGGTGCCGCTGCCTCGCTCGCTGTTGTAGCGCACCCGCATCCGCCGCTCGGCGCCGTGGAGCACGAGCCGCTGGTGCTTCTCGCTCAGCTTGCTCCAGGGTTGCTCGAGATCCACCCCGTATTCGTCGTGCAGGGCGACGAAGATGGAGTAGCTCCAGCCGTTGCCGCGCTCCATGATCGAGGCCCAGGGCTTGATCGCCCCCTCCTTGATCGACAGGGACCGGTCCGGGACCACCAGGTTCGGGTCCATCTCCATCCGGCGACCCAGGCCGTTGCAGGTCGGGCACATGCCGAGGGGGCTGTTGAACGAGAAGCTCTGCGGCGAGAGCTCGGGGAGCCCGACGCCGCAGTCCGGGCAGGCGCGGTGCTGGCTCAGGCGCAGGGCCTCTCCCTCCTCGGGCTGGACCACGATGGTGCCATCACCCTCCTTGAGGGCGGTCTCCACCGAGTCGGTGATCCGGGCAGGGGAGGTCGACGACGGGTCGAATCGGTCGACGACGAGATCGATGGTGTGCCGGCGCCGCTTGTCCAGGCCGCGCTCGGGCAGGGCGTCGAGGCGCACCGTCTCGCCGTCGAGGCGCAGGCGGACGAAGCCGCGGGCGCGCAGATCGGCGAGGATGTCGCGGAACTCGCCCTTGCGGTTCTCCACCAGCGGGGCGACGAGGATCAGCCTGCCCCGCAGGCCCTGGATGGATCCCACGATCTCCTGGGGCGAGAGGGCCTGGACCACCCGGTCGCACCGGGGGCAGTGCTGGACGCCGACGCGGGCGTAGAGCACGCGGAGGTAGTCGTAGATCTCGGTGATCGTCCCCACAGTGGAGCGGGGGTTGGACGAGGCGGTCTTTTGCTCGATGGCGATGGTCGGGCTGAGGCCACGGATGTGGTCGTAGGCCGGCTTGTCCATCTGACCGAGGAACTGGCGCGCGTAGGAGGAGAGGGACTCCACGTAGCGGCGCTGCCCCTCGGCGTAGAGTGTGTCGAAGGCGAGAGATGACTTGCCCGACCCGCTCACGCCGGTGAAGACCACGAGCTTGTGCTTGGGAATACGCAGGCGGTCGATGTGCAGGTTGTGCTGGCGGGCGCCGGTGATCTCGATGTGGTCGGGTTCCATGGGTGAAAATCTGTTCAGTGGTTCTACCGAAGCCGCGTCCAATGATCAAGCCCATCTATTCAAAGGTCCAGCCACGGTGTAGAATTACTCGCGTGCTACAACGCGTAACTCTAATTACCTGTTGTGCGGCCCTGTTTGGATTTTCTGCTTGCATGTTCGATCGTTCGGGGATTGCCCCCACTGGACCTTCCGACAGTACTATCGCACACGAATCCGACGTCGCCAGGCCGGAGCTTGGCGGGGAGATGCCCGTCCTGGCCGACGCCAGCCTGGACGGACCAGTGCCGGACACCGCGCCCCGGGACGGGGAGCCGCCACCGGACGCCGAGCCGCTCACAGACACCGAGCCGGCGGACGCCAAGCCATCGCCGGACACCAAGCCCTCGCCCTTGCCCGTCACCACTCAGCAGGTCATCGCCGCCTTCTCGTCGCTGAAGGCGAGCTGTCTCACCAGCTCGGGCAACCCGGCGGGCCCCGACATCCCGATCATCGACTCGAACCTGATCGGTTTCTTCCCCGGGACCACGACCCTCGCCGGCGCGCCGGCGGCGACCAAGAACTGGGTCGGCTCGTTCTCCTCGGTGACGGTGCTCTTCGACCCCAACTCCTGCGGCCAGGAGGACCCGATCAACAACGACGGCGCCTGGGGCTCGGCCGGGCTGCTGATCCGCGGGGCGAGCCTCGACGGCCAGGGCCGCCTCGTGCTCGAGCCCTGGGTCACGGCCAAGGACATGGACTTCCTCGACGTGACCGCCGCGGGCGCCTTCGAGTCCTCCTCGGACTTCGCCAAGCCAAACGACTCGGACCTGCCGCTCTACCCCCAGCTCGTGCCCCCGGTGAGCGCCGCGAAGCAGGCGATCATCCAGCTCGCCAATCCGTGAGCGGTTTCGGCTAGACTGACGCGGTGAAACCCGAGCTGCTGGCCCCCGCGGGCACCCCGGAGAAGCTCGAGGTCGCGCTGCACTTCGGCGCGGACGCGGTCTACCTCGGCCTCAAGCACTTCTCGCTGCGCAGCGCCGCGGGTAACTTCACCCTCGACGAGCTGGAGTGGGCGCTCCGCCTGGCCCACGCCCGGGGGCGCCGCGTCTACGTCGCGGTGAACATCCAGCCCTTCGACAGCGACCTGCCCGGCGTCGAGCGGGTGCTCTCCGATCTGGCCGACCTCGGCCCGGACGCGATCATCGTCGCCGACCCAGGCGTGCTCGAGCTCTGCCGGCGCCGCGCGCCGGCCATCCCGCTGCACCTGAGCACCCAGGCCAGCGTGACCAACGCCGCCGCCGCGCGCTTCTGGATCGAGCAGGGGGTGCGGCGGATCATCGTCGCCCGGGAGCTCTCCCTCGAGCAGCTGGCCGCGCTCGTGGCCTCCGCGCCGGGCGAGATCGAGGCTTTCGTCCACGGCGCGGTCTGCATCGCCTACTCGGGCCGCTGTTTGATCTCGCTCTACTGGGCCGACCGCGACCCGCGGCGGGGCGCCTGCGCCCAGGGCTGCCGCTGGCGCTACCGCGTGGCGCTCGAGGACGAGCGCCGTCCGGGGCTCTGGAGCCCCCTCGAGCAGGACGAGCGCGGCAGCTACTTCTTCGACGCCCTGGACCTCTGCGCCCTGCCGGTGCTCGAGCGCCTCGTCGCCACCGGCGTCCGCGCGCTGAAGATCGAGGGCCGCACGCGCTCGCCGCTCTACGTCGGGACCGCGGTGGACGTCTACCGCCGGGCCATCGACCTCGTCGCCGCCGGTGACCTGGCCACCCTCGCGCGAGAGCGGCCGGCGTTGCAGGCCGAGCTGCTCCGCCCGGTCAACCGCGGCGTCTCGACCCACTTCCTCACCGGCGATCAGGACGCGCCCGAGAGCTACAACCCGCGGGGCTCCTACGCCGACGGCCGCGCGCGCTACGTCGGTCGGATCACCGAGCGCACCGCCGAGGGCCTGCTCCTCGAGCTGCGCAACCCGCTGCAGCCCGGTGAGACGCTCGAGCTGCGCGACCGCGGGCTCTGCTGCGAGCCGCTGCGCCTCGAGCGCCTGGAGCGCGAGGACGGGACGTCCCTCGAGGCGGGGCACGCCGGCGAGACGCTGCTCCTGCGCGGCAGCTTCCGCGCAGGGCCGGGCGCGCTGGTCAGGCTCGCGCCGCGCGATTCGTGACGGTACCCGGGGCGGGATTCGAACCCGCATGCCTTTCGGCTGGAGATTTTAAGTCTCTTGCGTCTACCAGTTCCGCCACCCGGGTATGTGTTTCTTTCTACCACGTTACGATCCTACCCATCACGCCCGATCTGTTTTTGTGAACGTTTTTGTGAACACGCCTGCACGGGTTTCATAGCGGTTTTGCTATGTAGCTCGACCACCTCGCCCCCCGGGCTGAGATCAACGCAGGCGTGCCGCTGGTCCTGCTCGGTGAAGGCATCGGGCCGAAGGTGCGCGTAACGCTCGGTGACCACGACCGAGCAATGCCCCATCACCTTGCAGAGCTTCTCAATCGCCCCGCCGTCCATCGCCCATCTAGCTACTACAGCACCGGCCCAACGCTCAGCAGCACCCCGTTGTACTTGTCCTCGGCGCCGCTGGCAGCCCAGCAACCGAGGCCTGCGTGGTAGCACTCGTTGTCGAAGTCGTGGACGATCGTCCGCTCCGAGAGAACCTGAATCGCACTCAGGAGGCCGTGGGTCTAAGGGCAGCCGGGCGCTTCGGTGCCCCAGGTCGCCCCCGAAATCTGACCGTGGTTTCCCTTGCCCGATGCGTCTGTGAGTTGCGTCCCTTGCCCCTCTTCGAAGTGGTACAGAGCGACCGTTTGGGGCAGGGTGCTGAGTTTCTCGGTGGGCGTGAACGGCCCGCTGTAGACGGCTGCGTTCGTGATCCGAACCTCGCTGACCTTGCCTGACAGGTATTGCCCAAGTGGCTGGCGGCCGATGTAGAGCGGACCCGTGTTCGAAATGTCGTAGTCACTCGGGTTGGTCGAGCCAGCGTTTGGGATGGTCGTGACGGTGGCCGGTTATCACGTACGTAGGGATCGACTCAGCGAAGAATCACAACGTGGTGGCGATGCTGCTGCCGGGGCGGAAGAAGGAAGAGGCCGTCGTGTTCCAGGCCGAGAACACCGCCAGGGGAACGAAGCGGCTGATCAAGCGACTGCAGCGAGAGGCGCCAGGGGAGCTCAGCGTCTGCTACGAGGCGGGCCTTGCGGCTACGGCCTGCAACGGCAGTTCGTGGCGGCCGGGATCCAGTGCATCGTGGTGGCGCCGTCGCTGGTGCCGGTGAAGCCGGGAGAACGGATCAAGACCAACCGGCGTGACGCGAAGAAGCTGGCGCACCATCTGCGGGCTGGAGATCTGACCGAGGTTCATCCCCCGACGGAGGCGGAGGAGGCAGTGCGGGATCTGTGTC
>Ga0316576_10000026_pt1 | contig 42861 bp, 24 predicted proteins | sample S0NA_FD_203075 | JGI IMG/M metagenome (GOLD analysis project Ga0316576, IMG submission 203075) | Rhizosphere microbial communities from salt marsh grasses in Alabama, United States - S0-2_050615r3r5 | ecosystem: Host-associated > Plants > Roots > Rhizosphere | place: USA: Alabama | collected...
ATCAGGACGAGCAGCACAAGCCCCAAAGGACCGGAGGTGCCGTCGCCGTTGCCCACACCACAGGCGCAGCCCGAGCGTGGGGGCAGTGACTCGTCGTCCGGGTTGAGCTGCGCTGCTCCGCCATCCAGGGTGGGGTGGAAGCTACCGTCCATACTGGGGAAGCCGTTCGCGGTAGCCCCGGGCAGGCCGCTGAGCGCCGCCGCGGCGTTGACCAGCCCCGCACCGCATCCCTCCGAGCATCGGCTGGCGGGACCCGCCGTTTGCTCGAGGATCTTGAGCACCGTCGGCGGGTCCAGTGCTCGGTCGGCGCTGAGCATCAGCGCGATCACGCCGCTGACCAGCGCCGCGGCCTGCGAGGTCCCTTCGTCCTGCACGTAGATGTACTTCTTGTCGTTGGTCTCCCACGAGGTGCTCAAGATCCCCGCGCTCCACGCGACGCTCTGGTACATGAACGGCAGCTTCTCGGCCATGTTGCCGCCGGGGGCCATGATGTCGACCTCGGGACCGTAGTTGGAGTACGGCGCGCGCGTGCCATCCAGCTGGGTCGCCCCCACGGTCACCACGCCTGGCGCCACGGCCGGATAGACGCCTGACACGCTCCCGCCGTTGTTGCCCGCGGCGGCGACCAAGACCGCGCCGGTGGCCCGGGCGTCCTTGATCGCCTGCTCCAGGAGGTTGCTGTGTCCCGGTCCGCCGAAGGGCATGCAGATGACCTGAGCCGGGGTCTTGTTGGGCGGAGCGTTGGGGACTGGGAGGCCAGCCGCCCAGCGGATGCCGGCGGCGATGTCCGGATCTGTCCCCTTGCCCTGGTGCACACCCAGCACGCGAATGGGCTGGATCTTGCACGACCAGTCGACGCCGGTGATCCCCTGCCCGTTGTTGCTCGTCGCACCGATGATGCCGGCGATCAAGGTGCCGTGGTACTGGGAGCTGGTCGATGCGTTGGTACCATTGTCGCGGGGGTCGGAATCCCAGCCGTCCCCGTCGTCAGCTGACAGGGAGTCCGAGACGAAGTCGTAGCCCGCCACGAGTCGCCCCTTTAGATCGGGGTGGTCTGGAATGATCCCCGTGTCGAGCACGGCGACGACGATGCTCGCGCTCCCGGTGGTGCGGTCCCAGGCCTGCTCCAGTTGCACCGCCTTGAGGTTCCACTGCAGCAGATAGTGCGTGTCGCTGGGCACACGGAACGGCCTGCGGATGTACACCGGCTCCACGACCGCCACCCGAGGGTCCAAGGACAGCTCCCGCATCGTTGCGAGGGTGGCGCGCCGGGTCCGATCGAAAAGGTGCAGTCTCGCGGCGCCAGCACCAAGGGCGTGGATCGTCCCGACGGGGCGACCGCCAAGCCGCATCGCGCCGGTTTGGGTCGCGCCGGCTCGCCAGTGAACGATGACATCTCCCGGCTGGATCTCACCCGCGAGGAGGGGCGGTGGACAGAGGAGACCGATGATGAGGGGGATCCAGGCTGGCCGTGACATGGACACTTCCGTTTGCAGCAGTCGTGCCGACGGCCAGGGCCGCGAGACTCCATGGCTTTGCCAACATCACCTTGGGGGTAGACGTCCCACTCCGGGGAGGCGCGCCCCCAGGCTCGACGGCCCGCTCAGAACATCAGCGCGGCCCCGCCGAGGATGCGGTGCAGGGGGGCCTGGGGGTCCTCGTTGTCCGCGCTGGCGTCCTCCAGCTCGTAGGTCGCGATGGCCTGGAGCCACTCGAGGACGTTGACCACCACCTTGCCGCTCAGGACCAGGGCCGACTCCGCCTCCGCGAGCAGCGCGTCATCGGGCTTGCCCGAGCAGGGCGCGCCCTCGCAGTTGGTCCGCTCGGTGTAGTTGCGGAGCTGGAAGTAGACCGCGCCGGCGAACGTGACGCGCTCGGCCCAGCTCAGCGTCAGCCCGCCGCCGATCAGGTGCTCGTTGTAGGAGAGGAAGCCGCCGTTGTCCCGGACCAGGCGGATGGCGTAGCTGCCGTCGAGCGAGAGCGGGCCCCAGACGTGGGACGAGAGGTAGAGCCCGAACAGGTGGCGCTGCATCCGCAGGCCGGTCCCGGCCAGGGGGTTGACGACGCACTCCCCGGCGCTGTTCAGCGCGCAGTACTCGCCCGGGCGGGCGTCGTAGTTGTTGAACAGGCGGTAGGCGAAGTCGTAGCGCAGGCGGGCGGCGAGGGTGCGCTTGTAGATGTACTTCCCGCTCACGTCCAGCCCGAGGTCGAACAGTCGGTAGTCCGAGTCCCCGACGTTGACGTCGAAGTTGACCTGCTTGACCCGGAAGTAGGGGCCGGCCTCGACGAAGGCCCCCGGCATGAGGTGGTAGGTGACCGCCGGGCGGAGCTGCTCGTAGATCGCCCAGTAGATCAGCGGGTCCTCCGAGCTGATCGCCGCGTTTTTGATCGCCTCGTCGAGGCCGATGGGCGAGCTGCGGGCGCGCTCGAAGGCGGTGTGGCTGGAGAGGAACAGCTCGAGCTCGGGGGTCAGCCTGTGCAGCAGCAGCACCGGTAGCTCGAGGAGCATGTCCGAGTCGCCCGCCCCGGCGAAGGGGATCCGCGTCATGCCGGTGAGCTCGCCCTTGAGGTAGGTCTGCTGCGACGGCCGGTAGGCCAGGTCGACGCCGAGGTCGAGGAGCATGAGCGCCGAGCCCTCGGGGCCGATGGTCGACGTCCTGGGCGCGAAGTTGTAGTTCGACTCGTAGCCCATCATCGCCGTGCCGTAGTAGCTGAGCTGCAGCCGCTCCTCGGGGGTGACCTCGGTCTCCAGGCGCACGGGCGCCCCGCGGGCGCTGCCGCGGCCGCCGATCCCCCGGGCCAGGACCGGCGAGCTGGCGAGCAGCGACAGACAGAGCGTGAGCAAGCAAGAGCGTGTGCGTGTCATTGGAGCCTCAGGCGAACGAGGGTCAGGTCCTTGACCTTGAGCGGGATGGAGAGGGAACCGTCGGAGCCGGGTGAGAGCGCGAGGGGCCGCTCGTCGCCGAGCAGGGTCAGCGTGGAGGCGGAGGTCACCTTGCCCGGCGGCGGGAGCTTGACGGTGACCACGGTGGCGGTCGGCCTGAGCGCGGCGAGGCGAAGCTGGAGCTCTCCCCGACGCGCTACCAGGTTGGCGGCGACGGGGCCCCCGCTCACCTGGAGCGGCGAGGTGACGGCGGCGGCCAGGCCGGCCACGGTCACCTTGCGGTAGCGCAGGCGATGGTCCCGCGTTCGTAGCCCGAGCTCGCCCCTCGATGGGGGGCGCCCCAGCACCAGGAGCTGGCCGCGAAAGGCGCGCAGCTTGGCCGCCTCGTCGTCGGAGAGGGCCTCCACCGAGGGGAGCACCAGCGCGGCGTAGTCGCCGAGCTGGTCCAGGTCCCGGGTGGAGAGCACGCGCAGGGGGATCCCGGCGCGGATCAGCCCGCGCACCGCAGACATCAGCGTGGTGAAGTGGTCCGCGGTGAAGTCGCGGGAGGCCGGCGAGTAGAGCAGGGCCACCGAGGCGATCTGCCGGCTGTCCCCGAACAGGGCGCGGTGCTTGGCGAACCACGAGAAGAGCTTGCGCCGCCAGGCGCGCCCCACCGTGGTGTCGTTCATCTCCGGGCCCTTGGTCTCCCAGAACGACGCGTCGTATGCCAGGTGCAGCGCGGCGCTGATCCGGGACCCGGCCGCGTTGTGGGCGTAGGACAGGACCCAGGTCGGCCGCCGGTCGTCGAGGCCCCGGTAGAGCGCGAGGGTCGCGGCGAGCTCCAGCCGGTCGGCGGCGGAGAAGGGCTTCTTGTCGAACTGCTTGGCCGAGTACTCGTGGGCGAAAAGGTCTACCTCGTCGCCGATCAGCCCGATGTCCACGCCGGTGTTGGTCGTCGCCTGGTCCACGTAGCCGGGAAACTCCTCGACCACCAGGCGAGCCCTGGGATCGACGGCGCGGATCCGACGCTTCAGCTCGCGGAAGAAGTCGGCGAGCACCCGGTGGCGCCACCAGATCCAGCGGCGGTAGGCCTCACCGTCTCGCCGGATCGCGGTGGGGATCGCCTTGCCGGTCTCGCGCTTGAAGCGGGCCTGGCACCGGTTGCAGCGGCAGGTCATCTGCTTGCCCGCGACCTGGAAGTAGGGCACGTCGATGAACAGCGTCCGCGCGCCCTTCTTTACCGCCTGCTCCATGCGGGAGATGAAGACCTCCCGCCAGGCAGTGTTGGGGCAGGCCCAGAGCACCTCGTCGCCCTCGCGGTTCCAGAACTCCTCCTTGTCGAAAGCGGTCTTGATGAACGGCTTTCCGCTCAGGGTGTGCTGGGGCCAGCCGGGCTTCCAGCGCGCCAGGGGTTGCTTCGACCGGCTCCCCTTCTCGCGACGGATCTCGAAGGCCGGAAAGTAGAACGCGGTGCTCACCCCCTGGCGCCGCGCCTCGGCCGCCGCCCGCCCCACCACGTCCAGAAAGGCGGAGGGATCCTCGTAGGCCCGGTAGAGCTCCGTCAGCCCCGTGTCCACGACCATCCGGGTCGCGCGGTCCGCGCGGGCGCTGGTCACGCGCTTTTTTATCTCGTCGGAGTCGACGGGAGGCCACATGCCGTGAGCGGCGATCATCTCCACCGGCGCCGCGGGGAAGCGGGTCGGCAGGCGGACGCTTGCCATCTGGGCGGAGCCCCCGAAGGTCCCGCCCAGGCCGACGTGGGCCGGGTCGCTCACCTCGATCACGAAGGCGATCTCCTTGCTGCCCTTGAGCCGCTTGCCGCGCACGGCCAGGGGCTCGCCCTTTTTGATCTTGCCGGCGAAGCGCCGGGCCACCGCGGGGAGCAGCTCCACCCCCACCGTCTGCCCCCCCTGGGCGATCTCGACATAGAGGTTGTCGCCGCTCTTCTCGACGAAGGCCACCTGGCCCTCGGCCTGCTCCAGCCCGTCGGGCAGCGGAGGCGGCGCGGGAGCCGCCGGTGGCGGGGGATCGGGAGCGCGCTGGGCCAGGGGGGCCGGCGTCTTGGGGGCTGGGCTGTCCGGGCTCGACTTGTTGCTCACGGTGTTGCACCCCGCGAACCAGCCCGACAGGGCCAGCGTCAGGAGCAGCCTCATTTCTTCCCTCCCTCCTCCTGGACCAGCTTGAGCGGCCCCTCGCCCCCCGGGCAGGGGAGGTAGCGGCCGTACATGCCGCCCTTGCGGGCCCGGTCGTCCCCGCCGGGCTCGGTCTGTCCCACGATCTTGCGCTTGGCGAAGGTGATGTACTCCAGATCGTTCACCCGCCAGTAGAGCGCCAGCGTCGAGGCCAGCAGCCCGAGGAAGCCCGCCGCGGCGAACCCGGCGCCGTAGTAGGGGAACCCCAGCGCGAGGGAGGCGGCGGAGAAGACCGTGTTGCAGACCAGGAAGAGGAAGGTCAGCACGACCACGGTCCCCCGCAGGTCGAAGTAGAGCAGGATGACGTGGATGAACAGCATCAGCACCTGCGTCATGGCCCCGATGAGGCCGAAGCGGAACATCCCCGTCTGGCTGTAGGGCAGCCCCACGACGCGAAGCAGGTCGTCGGCGAAGTAGACGAAGACGAAGGTGGTCAGCCCCTGCACCTTGAGCAGATCGAGGAACGAGCTCTTGAGCACGTTCACCATCGCCCGCTTGGATTCTATGATCCGGTTGTAGGATCTGCGGAAGAAGATGTCGTCGTAGTAGACCTTGTAGACCTCGGCGAAGTCGGTCTCGGTGCGCGAGAGGAACAGGGCCATCGCCGGCACCATGGTGGCGAAGGCGAGGAACATCGAGCTGTCGTACTGGTTGTAGGTCGGGAATCGCTCGGCGGTGACGCGGCCGTAGGGGGAAAGCCCGAACAGCAGCTTGTCGACCCAGATGGACAGGTTGTAGAACAGACCGATAAACACGAGCTGGGGATACTCGAAGATGTAGCGCACGAAGGACCAGTCGCCGCGGGTGGGCATGCCGAACTCGCGGGTCACCTTGAGCACCAGCAGGGCGAGGATGCAGAACTGGCCCAGCACGAAGCCGTTCATGTAGCCCACCAGCCCGTAGCCCCGGCCCCAGAGCAGGCCCGCGGCGATGCTGATCACCGCCCCGACGAGGAACGAGAGCACGATGGCCGTGTAGTCCCGTGAGGCCGAGAGGAAGATCATCGCCTGCCAGATCAGGCTGATCACCAAGAAGCCCACGCCCACGCTCGCCTTGAAGGCCGGCTCGAGCGGCGCGCCCCACAGCGTGGCGACGGCGACGGGGATCTGGACGAAGCAGGTGAGCAGCACCACCGGCGTGAAGGCCTCGGTCAGCGCCTCTCGCTCGCCCTGGTAGAGCTTGTCCGAGAGGTAGCGCGTGATCACCATCTGCACCAGGCCGGTCCCCACGAGGGACGCGGCGTACATGTAGACGACGGACGACGAGAATGTCTGGCGCTCCTCGAAGCCGAGGAAGGCGATGCTGTAGATCCCCAGCCCGGCGAGGCAGAGGATCGACATCAGCCAGGGGCCGGCGCTGATCACGGTGGAGTAGAGGAACCCCTTGACCATGGAGGTGTAGGTGTCCTCGGCGAGGATCCGCCGGAGCTCGAAGCCGATGCCCGCCATCAGGCCGCTCCCCTGCCCGCGGCGAGCTGCCGCCCGCCCGCCCCGCCGCCCGCACTGAGCCAGCGCATGTAGATCTCCTTGTACTGCTCGATCACCTTGTCCTGCCGGTAGTAGGCGTCGATGCGTTTGAAGCCGTTCGCGATCATCTGCTGCCGCAGGTTCTCGTCGCTGAGCAGCCGGGCCAGGGCCTGGCCTGTCTCGGCCGGCTGGCCGATGTTGGTGATGATCCCGCTCGGGCCGATCGCCTTGTCCTCCTCCGTTCGCCCGAGAAGCAGCTCCTCGCAGGAGCCCACGTTGGTCGAGACCGTGGGGACCCCGGCGCAGGCCGCCTCGAGGATGGTCAGGGGCTGGCCCTCGCTGATCGATGTCAGGACGAAGATGTCGAGCTTTGGGTAGTACTCGCGGACGTTGACCCGGCCGTAGAACTTGATCTTGTCCTGCATGCCGAGCATCTCGACGAGAGCTTCGCACTCCTTGAAGTACTGCTGGTCCTCGTCGGTGGGGCCGAGGATCAGAAACTCCACGTTGGGCACCTTGTCCGCGCAGAGCTTGCAGCCCTTGATGAAGCACTTGACGTCTTTGATCGGGACCACGCGGCCGACGAAGCCGACGCGGCGGATACCGTCGTTGGGGCGCGGGACGTCGCGGAGGGGGCCGAAGATGTCCATCTTCACCCCGTTGGGGATGATGTCGAGCAGCTCTCGCCTGGCGCCGAACTCGACCTGCAGGTCCTGGTTGCCGCCGTACAGGGTGAAGATCTGATCACAATAGTCGTAGCAGAGCTTGCCGAGCACGAGGAAGTTGTCGATCCAGATCTCCTTGAGCACGCTGGGGCGAGTCTTCACCGTGACGACCTTCTCCGGCTCGCTGTAGATCCAGTCGGCGCGGTTGATCTCGATCTTGCGCTCCTTGACGTAGATCCCGTGCTCGGTGAGCAGCAACGGCTTGCCGGTGCGGACCTTGGCGACGATCCCCGCGAGCCCGGCGTAGCCGGTGCTCACCAGGTGGTAGATCCGCGCCGGCGGGGTCTCGGCGTTGATGATCTGGAAGATCGGCATGTGCACGGCGCGCCAGGTCCAGAAGAAGTCGATGAACGAGCCGCTCGGGTTGCGCTGCTGGTAGCTGTCCACCAGGTAGCGCCAGCTGGTCTTGGAGAGCAGCAGGTCCTTGGTGTTGACCACGCGGGTCCTGGGGACGGCGTAGTCGGCCATCATCTGGGCGAAGGGCTCGCCCTTGTGGTCCATCGGTGCCTTGTGGAACCGGTCCAGGGTCTTCCAGAGCGTTCGTACTCGCCCCGGCGTCCAGCGCGGGCAGCGGTCATCGTGGACCACCGGGTCGTGCACGAAGCACTCGACGAAGCTCACCACGTTGGGCGGCATCTTGTAGCGCGGCTCGTGGCTCAAGCTGCGCGAGGCCGAGATATGGAGCAGGGCGAAGGTCACGTCGGGCATCCCCACGATCAGATCGTGGACCCAGCTGGAGACGCCACCGGTGACGAAGGGGTAGGTCCCCTCGAGGATCAGGCAAACGTCGGCCACTGGGATCGGCGCGCTCGTTGTCATTTCTGCACCCCCAGGGCCTCGAGCCCCTCGGACCACAGGGCCAGGGCGTTGATGTAGTCCTGGGAGATGGAGGAGACCTCCTTCTTGCCCAGCTCGAGGATCTGGCGGCAGGCGCCGGGGAGCTCGTCGAACCGTCCCTGCTCGAAGTGCAGGCGAGCGGTGGCCAGCAGGGCCGGCACGCTGCGCGGGTCCTGGTTGAGCACCGCCTGGTAGGTGTGCCAGGCCTGCTCGTTCTCGCCCAGGGCCTCGAGGCTGGCGGCGATCCTGAGCAGCATCGCCGGCTCGGGCGGGGACTCGGGCGTGATCGCCTTGCGCAGGCTCTCCACCGCGTTGCGGTAGAGGTGGAGCTGGATCGAGGGGTCCTCCATCTCGAGGCAGGCGTACTCGAAATACACCTCGCCGAGGGCGCGGAGGTTGCCGGGCGTGGGGTTCTTCTCCACCGCGTCGGACGCCTTGGCGATCCGCGCCGAGTACTTCTTGTTGATCGTGGCCAGCGCCTCCACCGCGTGGTAGCGCACCTCGAACACGGTGTTCTTCAGAGACTTGCCCAGGAGCTCGACGGCCTGCTTGTTCTCCAGCGCCCGGAGCGCCTCCACCGCGCCCAGCCGCTTGGCCTTGTCCGCATCCTTCAGGGCGTCTCCGATCGCCTCGACCTGGACCCCGGCGTGCCCCTTGTCGGCCTCCACGGCGAGCTGTGCCTCCGCCTGCTGTTTGCGGTACTCCATGGGCGAGACGAAGTCGTCCTCCTTGACAACGGCGGACCGGGGGGGGCGGATGGCCAGCAGCGCGACGAGCAGCGGTCCGAACCCGGGGAGCAACAGGGCCAGGGTCAGGCCGAGCTGCCAGGCGCCGGGGCCAGCGGGCGAGCCAGGGGGGTAGCGCAGGCGCAGCGCCTCGGCGAGCGCGGCGCTCGCGAAGAGGTGCAGGCCGAGGAGCGAGAGGATCTTGGGCAGCCCCATCGGGCCGTCGTGCGTCATGAGCACAAGGGTGGCGACGATCTCGGCGACCAGGCCCAGGGGCAGGGCCAGCGCCAGGGCGAGGATCCTCCGCCCCATCACTGGCCTCCACCGCCCTTGCGGGCCATCATGTAGCCGTCGATCTCGTTGAGCAGCTTGGCCAGCGGGGTGCCGTGAGTGCTGGCGATCTGTAGCTCGCCACTCAGCATGTGCTGGAGCAACGCACGGTCCCGGGGGTCGCCCTCCTGCTCCTCCACCGTCGGGGCGCTGGCCCCCTCATCGGCCATCTGGGCGAAGAGGCTGCTCTCGGTCTGGCTCAACACGTCGCCGAGCCCGGCGCCGGAGCGGAGTGACGAGAGCGGGCTGCCACGCATCGTCGAGGGCATGCTCGCCGGCAGGCCGGAGACGATCGTCGCCGCCTCGTTCAGCCGACGATCAGGGCGCGCCGGGGCCTCGACCTCCCCGGCGGCGACCAGCTGGTCGGCGGCGACGGCTCCAGGCTGGACCGTGGCGCGCTGGGCCCGGATCATCGACGTCTTCGCCTGGACCATCCGGCGCTGCTCGGGCTTGTCGTGGTACTGGGCCGCTTTCTCCAGCGAGGCGCAGGCCCAGTCGATGATCACGCTGAACAGACGGATGGTCGCCGGGTTGTAGCGCAGGAACTCGAGTTGCTCGACGGCGAGGAGCGCGACCACCTTGCCGGTGGTCCCTTCCGTGAGCGGTCCGATGAGGAACAGGTCCTTGCGCTTGATGTTGCGCTTGAGCAGGTCGTGCAGCGAGAGGGTCTCGCGCTTGACCACCAGCGTCTCGAAGAGACCTGGCTCGAGCTGGAGCGCGGAGCCGGTCACCGCCTTGCCGTTGCGGGCGTGGAGCGGGAGCTGGTTGCCGGCCACGCGGTAGACCGAGGCCTGGTCTGCCCGGATCACCTCGGCGACGAGCTCGGTGAGCACCGGCAGGATCTCGTCGGTGTTGAGGTTGTTGAGCTTCTTGGCGTACTTGTACAGCATCGGCAGGGTGTCGGTGGCGCTGACCACGCGGTTGGCGAGCTCGACGTTGACGTCGCGCAGCTCCTCCTCGCCGCGGCGAAGCGCCAGGTTGTCCTTGACCAGCCGATCGTTGTCCCGCTGGAGGTTCGTGATTCGGTTCTTGAGGCGCTGGACCAGCATGCCGCAGGGGACGCCGCCCACGACGAACAGCACGGCGGGTTTCGCGTAGGTCCAGCTCATCAGGTCGCGCAGGGCGATGACCTGCTCCGTGATCCGCGTGGCCACCAGCGCCATGTAGACCAGGGCCGCCAGCAAGGAGGAGAGCAGCGCCGCGCGGAAGCCGTAGCGCGTCGCCATGAGCAGGACCACGATCCAGAACGGGTTGGGCTCGATGCCGAGGAAGCCGGGCTGGGCCGGCATCCAGGCCAGGTTCGCCACGGCCATCACGCCGATGAGCACGATGGTCTCGGGGATGTAGGCGTGGAGCTTGACCTTCTGGAACAGTCGGCTCTTCGTCGCCGGACCCTCCGCGTCCAGCCTGTGCCGGGTCGTGTCCTCGACAACCTGGGGTTGCGCGCTGGCGGTCTCTGACACTAGAAGTCCTCCGATCGTTCCTGCAGGTCGTTGAGCCAGTCCTGGTAACGCTCCTCCATACGATACTCTTGCACCGCGCGTCGCTCGGCGGCCTCCCGGCCCTGGCGTATCTTGGTCAGCAGGGCGGTCGCCCTCGTGTTCTTCGGGTCGGTTCGCAGCACCGCGTTCAGGTGCTCCTCGGCCTCGTCGAAGCGCTCCTCGTAGAAGGCGAGGTCGGCGAGCTCCAGGCGGACCTCGACGTCGCCAGGGGCCAGGCGGAGCAGCGCCCGGAGCTCGGCCTGCTGGCGCTTGGGCTGCTTGAGGTCGCCGTACAGGTGGACCCGCGCCATGCGGTACTCGGTGTTGCGGGGGAAGCGAGCGACGAGCCAGTCGTAGTGCGAAAGGGCCTGCTGGGGCCGCTTCATCTTCTCGTACGCCGCGGCGAGGTCCTTGCGCAGCTCCGGGTCCTGGGGGCGCTTGGTCTGCAGCCACTCCAGGTGGGGCAGCGCCTCGGTCTGCCGCTCACGGGCGACGAGCGCGGCGGCCAGCCACAGGCGGTACTGCAGGTTGTCCGGGTGGCGCCGGACAAGCGTCGGCGCGACCTGGAGCACCAGGTCCGGCATGTTCTGGGCGTGGCCGATGCGCCCCAGCCGGCCGAGGACGGTGATGTTGTCCGGGTGCTGCGACCGGAGCTCGCGCAAGATCTTGAGCGCGTTCTCGATGTCGTTTTTCGCCTCGTAGAGCTCGGCCATCTTCAGCTCGGTCTTGATCAGCTCGTCCTGACGCTGGGCCTCGGTGAGCGCCGGCTCCTCCGGCTCCTCCGGCTCCTGGGCGAGGAGCGGCGCCGGGAACAGCAGCCCAAGGGCAATCGCGGTCAGCACTGCGCTCTTCATCTCTCCTCCGCTCGGTGAGAGCGCGATCAACCCTTGCTCGGTGGCAGGCCGATGGGCTTGACCTCGCGCTTGCGGAACGCCTCGACGTTGTCGGTGGACTCTCCGCGGTTGCGGCTGCCCAGCAGCCGCTTCACGTTCTTGTAGGCCTCCAGCGATACGTCGAGCAGGTTGAGCCCCTCGGCGAGCTGGGCCACCTTGCGCCACGTGCCGATGTCGTCCTTGTGCAGCGTCGCCAGCCTGCGATAGGCCTCCAGCGCCTGCTTGTCCTGCCCGCCGTCCTCGTGCGCCTTGGCCAGCAGCCGGAGCCACTCGGTCTTCTTGGGCTGGAGCTTCACCAGCGCGGCGTACTGCGCGGCGGCCTTCTTCTCGTTGCTCGTGTAGGAGTAGAGCTGGGCCAGCCGGGCGCGCAGCGTCGCGTCCTTGGGGCGCAGCGCGACGAGCTTCTCGAAGTGCTTCACCGCGTCCTTCTCGCGGTTGATGTAGGTCATGTGCTCGGCGATGCGCAGCCGCAGGTTGAAGTCGTTGGGGTGGCTCGCCAGGAGCTTGTTGTAGATCTCCATCGCCTTGTTCTCTTCGTTCAGGCCGGCGTAGAGGTCGGCCAGGGCGCGGAGCGTCTCGACGTCGTTGGGCTGGAGCTTGAGCAGCGCCTCGTAGTGTGGGATCGCGTCCTTGGGCCGGTTGTTCCAGGCGTAGAGGTCGGCGAGCATCTTGCGCGCCTCCCGGTTCTGGGGCTGCTCCCGGACCAGCTGCTCGTAGACCGCGATCTCCTTCCGCCCCATCCGCAGCTCGCTGTAGAGATTGGCCAGCGCCTTGCGCAGGGCCATCTCCTCGGGCTGCCGCTTGATCCACTCCTGGTACTGGGCGATGAGCTCGGTCCACTTCTTGGCCCGGCGCAGCGTGTCGACGAGGCTGTCCCGGTGCTCCGGGTTGTTCGGGTCCAGCCGCATCAGCTCGCGGTACTCCTGGGCCGCCTTGAGCGGCTGATCGGTGCGGTCGTACAGGTCGGCCAGCATCGCGTGGGTCTTCGTCTGGTCCGGCGCCACGGACTTGACCCGGTCGAGGACGCGGATCGCCTCGGGGTAGCGACGCTCGAAGAGCAGGATCGCGAGCAGCTCTTCCTGTGCGTGGAGGTCCGTCGGCTCGAGGGCGACGATCTGCTTCAGCGTCTCGACGAGCCTGGGGTCGTCGTTGTACCAGCGGTAGAAGGTGGCCAGGACCTTCCGGAGGTTGAGGTTCTTCGGCTCGAGCGCGGCCAGCGCCTCGTACTGGCGCTGCATGCCCCGCATGTCGTTGATGCTGCGGTAGAGCTCGGCGAGCTGGTGGCGGTGCTCGACCCCCTTGGGCAGGAGCTTGACCACCTCCTCCAGGCGGCGGATGGCCTCCCGCGCCTCCCCCCGGCTCAGGTGCAGGTGGGCCAGCCGCAGACGAATGCGGTGGTTCCTGGGCTCGGCCGAGGCGGCGTGCTCGTAGATCTTCATCGCCAGGGCCAGCCGGCCGTCGGTCTCGTAGAAGCGCCCCAGCATCTCATCGCTGGGGAACACCGCGAACATCGCGGCGACCAGCCCGAGGAAGAGCAGGCCGAGCCCGAGCCCGTGGAGGACCTTGCTCATTCGCCGGCTCCCCGCCGGCTCATCGCCAGCTCGATCTCGTCGCCGTTCACGTCGCCGCGCCAGTCCAGCGTGCCCCTGGCGTCGCTGCGAGCGACCCAGCTCAACCTGCTCTGCGCTCCGCTTCCACCGGGGAGGTCGCGCTTCACCACGGCGGTGACCCGGAACGTGCTGTTCGGGGCCATGTTCGCCAGGGTCAGGTACTTGCGGCCGATGCCGCGCATCGTCAGGTTGACCCGCTCGCGGCTCAGCGTCAGGCCCTCCAGGTAGTGGGTGTGGCGCGACACGAAGGGGCCGCCCCTGTAAGGCTGAGGCGAGAGCACGATGGTGTGGTCGTGGCTCTCGTCCAGGTGGACGTAGAGCGCCCGCTGCGCCGTGAGGTGGCGGTAGCCGATGACCCCCTTGGAACGGCCCAGGTCCACGTGGAGGTCGTCCCGATCGAAGCGCACCGTGCGGCAGTAGCCGCTGTTCAGCACGCGCCAGCTTCGCTCGTCAATCCGGGCGACGCGCATGTCCTCGAAGTCGCGCACGATGTCGACGTACTGGCTGACCCAGAGGGGCGCCGTCTCCTGACGGAGCACCCACTTCATGATCTCGTGCATCGCGAACAGGGCCGCGGGCTTCTCGACGACGTAGAAGTGGTAGTAGACGTTGATCGGGTAGACCCGCCGCGGCGCGCCGGTGCTCTCCGCCATCTGGATGATGTTCGCCCAGCGGTGGTAGGGCTCGAGCCACTCCTCGGTGAGGATGTAGTCGTTGGGCCCGCTGGTGAAGTACTGGGTCTGCTTGCCGATCCTGTGGATCACCGGCGCGAGGTGCAGGTAGCTCGGGAACTGGCCGTCCATCATCGGGTCGCCGCCGTTCAGGTTGTAGATCCCCAGGCGGTCGGCGATGGCCAGCTGGTCCTCGGCCGGGTTGCACCAGCCGGTCCAGAGCATGACCATCGTCGGCTTCCCCGGCGGGTTGATCTCCCGGTTGATGTAGTCCGAGGCGTAGGCGATCTCCTTCTCCGCCGACATCTTGTAGCCGGGCACCTCGTAGGAGCAGATCGCGTGCTCGCGCGCGCGCCAGTCCATGGGGTGGGCGAAGCCGTGGACGCCGACCTCGACGTTGGGTAGGCGGGCGACGCGACGGGCGACCTCGACGCGGTAGCGGTCGCCGAGCCCGCGCGGGGCCGGCTCGATCCCCGCGACCACGAAGGAGGCGGTCACCGGGAGGTCGTACCTCTCGAGCACCTCGGTCCGGGTGAAGTCGGCGCACATGGTGCGGCGGTTGACCTCGGTGATGGACGGGAGACCGTCGCCGTCGATGTGGCTGTAGTAGACGCGGGAGCTGCCGAGCGTGGTGAAGTCGGGACGCGGGGTCTCGGCGACCCCGAAGGCCTCCGCGAACAGCCGAAACGGGTTGATCCGCCACTGCATGACGAAGTTCGTGCCGAACCGGTCCTCGTTGATGGCGTATCCGGGGGCGACGAAGGCGCCCTGTGGGGTGACGGCGACCATCGCGCTCTCGCTCTGCTCCATGTCGGTGCGCTTGAGCGTGAGGTAGGCTTTCGCCGCGGGGTCCAGCAGGCGGTACTGCTCGAAGAACTCCAGCCGGGTGGGGAGCTTGCGCTCGAACTCCACCATGTCGGCGTCCTTGCTCACCACCTGGATCCGGTGCGGGTCGTCGACGAACTTGCCCTCGTAGGCGATGCCCAGCGCGGCCAGGGCCTTGTTCATCGCGGCCAGCGGGACCTTGCGGCCGGCCACGTCCTCGCCGACGCCGAGCCCATCGAGCACCACGACCTTGCGCCCGGAGCGTGCCTGGTGCGCGAGCCACTCGAGGTACTCCAGCGGGCGCTTCATCTTCTGGCCGGCGAACCACGCGATCACGCCGCGGTAGCGGGACATCCTCCTCTCGTCGGGGAGCGGATCGTTGACGTCGTGCAGATCGACCAGCAGCCCGAGGTGATTCAGGATCAGCTCGGCCTTCAGGTGGACGTGGTTCTCCTCCAGGATCGTGTCGGGGTCGAGGCTGTTGTAGAGCCCGAGCACCCGCCGCTTCATCTCCCCCGCGAGCCGCTGCTCGTGGATCGCCGGATCGAGTGGGCGGATGTGGGTCCGGGCGTCGGCGACCCTGGCCCGCGCGGCGCGGGCCGCCGCCTGACGGCGGAGGTGCTCGCGCCGGGCCCGGGCGCCGCCGAGCGCGGTGTAGGCGACACCGTAGACCAGCCCGCCGATCGACAGACCGTGGAACACACGACGGGTTATCTCGGCCACGGCGGCTCCTTCTCTGGTTGACCTCGGAGCTGGAGATTATAGGAAGCCGACCGTGTCTAGACAACGTGCAATATCCCTCGAGTTGGCCGTATCGGCGGAGCTGTTCGTATTTCGTGCCAACCCCTTTCCACGTTGGATACGAAACAGAGTATAATCGCCGGCGATGGCCGCCCTGGAAGAGCCAGCCCACCCACGGAGCGCGTCTGGGCCAGATGAGGGTAACGGCGGCGACGGCCAGATCCCCTTTGGCAAGTACCTGCTGCTGGGCAAGATCGCCCGAGGTGGGATGGCGGAGATCTATCGCGCGGTCCCCGTCGCGGGACCACCCCGCCGCCTCGCCATCAAGTGCATGCGGGCGCACCTGGCCAAGGAGAGCCGCTTCGTGGAGATGTTCATCCGCGAAGGCAAGCTCGCCATGATGCTGCAACACCCGAGTATCGTGAAGACATTCGACGTGGGCGCAGTGGACGGGCGCTACTTCATCACCATGGAGTACCTGGGCGGGCAGGACCTGAACGCGATGCTCCGGCGCTGCCAGGAGACCAGCCGCAGGGTGCCGGTGCCCCATGCCATCTACATCGCAGCGCAGGTGTGCCGCGCCCTGCATTATGCCCACACCCTGACCAACAGCAGGGGGGAGCCGCTCAACATCGTCAACCGGGACGTCAGCCCCTCCAACATCCGCCTCTCCTACGACGGGGACGTCAAGCTCCTGGACTTCGGCATCGCCCAGGCCGTGTTGCAGGTCTCCAGCGAGATCGGCGTGCTCAAGGGCAAGTTCAGCTACATGTCGCCCGAGCAGGTGCGGGGTCTCCCGGTGGACCGGCGCACCGACGTCTTCTCCACCGGGATCGTTCTGCATGAGATGCTGGCATGCGAGCGACTGTTCCGGGACGAGAGCGAGTTCGTCCTGATGGAAAAGGTCCGGCGCGCCGAGGTCAGACCGCCCTCCGCCTTCAACCGGAGGGTCCCGGCGGAGCTCGACGCCGTGGTGATGCGGGCGCTGCAGCGAGAGCCGGCGGGGCGCTTCCAGACCTCCGAGGAGATGGCCCAGGATCTCGAGCGGCTGCTCGAGGGATATCAGTTCTCGCCGGAAGAGCTGGGAGAGCTGGTCCGAAACCTGTTCCCCTCGGACTACCACGGGGAGCGGGCGAGCGAGGAGGAGGACTACCTGGAGGAGGGGGACGTCCCCGAGGAGGAGTCTGTTCGGGAGGTCAAGCGTCCGGCGAAGCCCCGACGACGGAGCAGCAGGATGCGGCGGCACAGCCGGCGTCGACAGCGCGCCGCCCGACGCAGGACAGCGGTCTTGCTCGTCATGGCGGCGGTCTTGCTCCTGGCGGCGATCGTAATCCTCATGGTGGCCCTGCTTTGAGCACGTTCCCGTGGGAGAGCTTGCTGGACCAGCTCGAGCTCGAGCTCTCCGCCTCGGAGGACGTCGAGCGACAGACGGCGATCTGCTGTCGACTGGCCCTCCTGCACTGGGATGTCCGCGGCGATCGGCAGTCCGCCGAGCACTGGGTCGGACGCGTCGAGCCGGGATATGGACCGTCCGTGGAGCTGCGCCGCCAGCTGTTGCTGGACGCGGGCCAGGCGGCCGAGGCCGCCACGCTCCTCGAGGAGCAAGCCGCGAAGCGGGAGGTGCCTGCCGCCCTCCTGGCCCAGGCCGCGATGATCTGGCTGCTCTGGTGCGGCGACCCGGAGAAGGCGGCGGCCTGCTGTCAGCGGGCCGGGCAGAGCGGCGCCGGCCCGGATCCGGACCTCGGCCACCTCGAGGAGCTGTCGGTCATCGTCGCCGGGGACGCGGAGCGACTCGACGCGCTCGCCGGCGCCACGACGGCCGGCGTCCCCCTGCTCGTCGCGGCGGCGCGGACGCAGACCCGGGCAGAAGACAGCGTCGCGCTCCTCGAGCGCGCCGCGGCCCTCGACGACGAGGATCCACTGCTGCTCGAGCTGCTGCTCGAGAGCAGCGCGCGGGTGGTCGGCGCCGAGCGTCGCGTGACGCTGATGCAGAAGAAGATGCAGCTCCTCTCACGCCTGGGCACCCGCACCTCGGAGCTCCTGGGGCTGGCCTTTGACCTCTCGCGCATGCTCGGCGAGCTGGGCCAGACCGAGGCGGCGGGGGAGCTGCTCTCCACCGTGGACCCCGCCCTGGACGAGATGGACGTCACCGAGCCGATCACCGTCAACCCACTCTCCTGGGCCGGGGCGCTGCTCCGGCTGGCCAAGCGGGACCAGGCGGCGCGGCAGGGGGACGAGGCGAAGCTGGAGCGGGTCTACCGCGACATGGCGGAGGGCTCGGACGTACCCGCGCTGACCCGGGTCTACCGCCTGCGTGTGGCGCAGCTCTCGCTCTCGCGGGACCCCAGCGGTCGGTTTGCCGAGGAGATGCTCCAGGCGAACCTGCAGGAGAACCCGTCGGACCGGCACTCGGCCCGGGAGCTCGAGCGGGTCCTGCTGCGAAGACGGGAGATGGGCGGCCTGTGCGCGCTGTACCAGCAGCAGGCTGACGAGTACCCGGACGAGAAGGGGCTGATGCTGCGCAAGGCGGCGGTCATCGCCGAGGCGCACCTCGGCAACCACGGGCTGGCGGCGAGCCTGTGGCGGGATTGCCTCGCCCTGGAGCCGGAGCGGTCGACCCACGGCGACCTGCAGCGGCTCTACCGCAAGCTGCAGTCCGGCCCGCGGCTGATGGAGGCCTACCAGCGGGAGGCGGACGAGGCCCCGGACGCGGGCACACGCTCTCTGCTCTGGTCTGTCCTGGCCGCCTTGCGCCTCAAGCTGGGACAGAGCGAGGACGCCGAGCGCGCGGCCCGTGAAGCGCTCGAGGCGATGTCGGACGACCCCCTGGCGCTCGCCGTGCTGATCGCTGTGCTGGAGGAGCAAGGGCGCGACGACGCGCTGAAGGACGCCCTGCTCCGCCAGGCGGAGACGCTCGCTGCCCCCGCCTCGCGGGCGACCTGTCTGCTGCGGCTGGCCCAGACAGTGGCGCAGCCGGCGGAGGCGCGGCGATTCCTGGAGCAGGCCAACGAGCTCCACCCCGGAGACCCGGCGGTCCTCGAGGCGCTGGCCCGGAGCTGCCGCGAGCGGGGCGAGCACGAGGACGCCGTGCGCTGGGGGCTGGAGCTGGCGCAGGCGGTCGACGAGCAGCCGGCCCGCGCTGCCGAGGCCTACGTGGAGGTCGCCCTGACCTACGAGGGGCAGCTCAAGGACGCGGAGCGCGCGGTCCAGGCCTACCAGAAGGCGCTGACCTTCGAGCCCCGGTCGGTAGCGGCCCTCGATGGCCTGTGCGGGATCTTCCGCCAACGCGGGGACCTCACCGCCCTCTCGGAGCTCCTGAGCCGGCGGCTCGAGCTCGCCCCACCCGAGGAGCAGAAGGCCGGCCTCTTTCTGGAGCTGGCGCGGGTGCACGAGGAGCGGGGAGGGGAGCTCGACGACATCCTCGCGGCCTACGCGAGCGCCGCGACCTCGCCGGAGCACCGCGGGACCGCTCTGGGCGGCCTGGAGCGGATGTGTCGGCGCGCGGGGGACATGGATCGGCTCGTGCGGGTGCTGCTCACACTGCCACGCGAGGGCGCGGTGCTCGAGATGCTGGCCTCGGCGATGGAGGAGATCGGGGACAGCGAGGGCCTCTCCACGGTGCTCGCCGATCTGATCGAGGGAGCGACGGACGAGCTGAGCCGCGCGGATCGGACCTACGACCTCGGGCGGGTGCTGGAGAGGCTCGGAAAGACGTCCGACGCGGTCACCCGCTACGAGCAGGCGCTGGAGTCGGTCCAGCTGCACAAGCCGGCCCTCAAGGCGCTGCAGCGTCTCTACCGCCAGGAGGGGCAGGCCTCGGCCCTGGTGCGGATGCTGGAGCTGGAGCTGGAGGTCGAGACCGACCCGAATCGACGGGTGGAGGTGTTGATCGAGCTGGCCCACGAGCTGGAGGAGGCCGGCCAGAAGGGGATGGCCACGATCCGGCTCGAGGAGGCGCTCACCCTCGACCCGACGAACATGGAGGCGATCCAGGCCCTGGAGCGCCTCTACGACCCGAGCCACCCCGCCGACCTCGCGCGGGTGCTGGCGATCCACGCTGACCTGGAGACCGAGCCGCTGGGACGGGCCGCGCTCTACCTCAGGGCTGGCGAGATAAGCGCCTCGAACCGGGCCATGGATCAGGCGCTGCCGCTGCTGCGAAGCGCTTTCATGTCCGACCCGGGCAACCGCACCGTGTTCACCACATACGAGGCGCTGTGCTACGAGGAGGAGAAGTGGCACAACCTGATGGAGCTCTACGACCGGGCGATCTACTTCGTCGAGAGCGAGGGCGGCAAGGCCTACCGGCCTCTCGATCTCTTCGTGCGCAAGGGACAGCTTCAGCTCAACCACCTCGGTCAGCCCGGAGAGGCCGTGGTCAGCCTGCTCAAGGCGCTCGAGCAGGACCCCAAGAGCGAGTCGGTGATGAAGCTGCTGGAGTCGATATTCCTCCAGCAGCAGGACTGGCCCGGGTTGATCCGCACCTACGAGCACCGCGCGACCCTGGTCCCCAACAACGAGCTGTTTCGCCTGGAGTCCCTGCGCCAGGCCGCGCGGCTGGCCACCGGTCGGCTACCCTCGACCTCCCCCGAGGCCGCCGGCCTGTGGGAGCAGATCTACTCCATCGATCCGACCGACGAGGAGACCCTGGACAGCCTGGAGCGCATCTACCAGGACCAGGGTCACCACGAGCAGCTGGCAGACCTGCTCGACACACGGCTGGCGCTGGCCGTCGCCGACGAGGACGTGGTCGAGCTGAGCCTGCGGCTTGCAGAGCTGTCCGAGAAGGAGCTGGAGGACCCGAAGCGCGCCGCCAGGGCCTACGAGGGCGTGCGCAGGATCGAGGAGCACCACGAGCAGAGCCTGAAGGCGCTGTCGCGGATCTACGAGGCCACCGGCGAGTGGGAGGCTTGCGTGGATGTGCTCAAGGACCTGGTGATCATGGAGGCCGATCCGAACGAGCGCTCGCTGCTCTACTTCAAGTGCGGATCGATCATGGAGTCCAAGTTCCACGAGGACGAGCAGGCGATCTCGTACTACGAGGCTGCCCTGAACGAGACGCCGGCCTGTCTCCCGGCGATCCACGGCCTGCGCGACCTTTACCTGCGCCGCGAGGACTGGGACAAGGCGCTGGACACTCTGGAGCTCGAGGTGCAGCTCTGGGAGGAGGGCAAGGAGCAGGCCGGAGTGCTGGCGCGCATGGGGGAGATCCGCCTGAACCACCTCCACGATATCCGCTCCGCCATTGATCTGTTCGAGGACGCCCTGGCCATCGACAACGACTGCCAGCCCGCGGCGATGGCGCTGTTCGACCTGTTTTACGAGCGTGGGGAGTCGCGGCGCGCGCTGGAGATGAGCGAGCGGCTGGTGGAGAAGCTGTCCAAGGAGGGCGACCCCCAGCTGCGAAGTCGGTTCTTCAGCCGCCGTGGGCAGCTGTTGGCCGCGGGGGGTGATGTGGCCGACGCCGTGGAGTGCCTGGTAACCGCCCTCGACCTGCGGCCGGACAACCTGGAGGCCCTCGACTGGCTCATCGCCATCTGCCGCAGGAACCCCGAGGCCTACGACTTCGCCACGATCTTCCGCGACCTCGAGCAGGTCTACCGGCGCGAGGAGAACCAGGCCGCCGTGGGCCACGTGCTCGTCGCCGCCGGGGCGCTGAGCGAGATCGCCGGCGACGCCGAGGCGGCCCTGGCGCGCTACCAGGAAGCGATGGAGTCGGCCCCCGAGGAGATGTCGCCGGTCAAGTCGCTCGCCAACCTGCTCGTGCGCATCTGTCGTCCCCTCGAGGCCGTGACGGTGCTTGAGAAGCTCGTGGAGCGGACGACCGACGCCCAGGTGCGGGTCAGGGCGCTTCTGCGGGTCGGGGAGATCTGGTCCGACGTGATCCCCGACCCGGGAAAGGCGATCCACGCCTACCAGCGAGTGCTGAACACCGATCCGGAGAACCAGGATGCGCTGTTCCGCTCGGCGCTGGAGTACCAGCAGCTCGGGCGTCTGGACGAGGCCCAGCGGCGCCTGAGTAGCCTCCTCGACCGCTCGGTGGATGGGCGTGTCCGTCCCAACCAACTTTCACGCTACGCCCATCACCTCGGCGTCGTGTTTCAGCGTCGGGGTGACACGGTCGAGGCGACCAAGCAGCTCCAGTACGCGCTCCAGCTGGACAGCACGAACGCGGCGGCGGCGATCGCTCTGGCCCGGATGCTGGAACGGTCGGGGGAGGCGGGGCAGGGCAGGCACCTGCTCACCGAGCTGCTCGATGTCCGTCCCGGGCGACCTGTCGGCGGCAACAGACAGGGGGAGCTCGACCGTTCGATTCCGGCGGGCGATCTGCTCGAGGTGCGGCGCTGCCTCGCCGCGTTGAGCCTGAACACGGGGGACGTCAAGGGCGCGGTGGCCCAGTACGAGACGCTGATCAGCGAGGCGGGCAAGGTCGAGGACCGCATCGCGCTGGCCGAGACGATCCTCGAGCGTCGGGGAGACGTCCCCGCCGCGCGGCAGGCGCTCTTGCCCGTGCTGGAGGACGATCGCTTTAACCCCCACGCGCTGCACCTGCTCGCCGACCTGTACGAACGGAACGGCGAGGCCGAGAGGGCGCTGCTCGTGCTGCAGGTGATGGAGATGCTCGGGTGGGCCAGCCGGGACGACCGGGTCAAGCTGGGCGCGCTGCGGCGGCGCCACGCGATCAAGCCGACCATCGCCCTGGACGACGGGCTCCGACAGTTCCTGGCCGCGTTCTCCTCCGACCGCTTCGTCGAGGGGGCGTGGTCCGTGGTCTGCGACTCTCTGGAGGGGCTCTTCCCGCTGGAGCTGCCCGGCGAGAACGTTCAGCCGTTGGGCCAGGTGGGGCAAGCCGAGTTCAGACAGCTCGCCGACTGGTGCACGAAGTTTGTCGCCGTGGAGGCGACCCTGCTCGTCGCCGACGCGGTCCCCGGTGGCGCCGCTGTCGATACCGTGGACGGCGGCCGGCTGGTGATCGATCGGCTGTTCCTCGAGCGCCCGGCGGCGGAGGTGGCCTTCGTGCTGGGGCGCAACCTGGAGTACCTGCGCTCGGGGCACTCCCTGCTCAGCCGCCTGGCTTTTGACGATCGCCTGCTCCTGGGCGAGCTGCTCCACGGCTTGCTTCAGTCCCCCGAGTCGCAAAACGACCTGGCGCAGGAGTTCCGGCGCGGCGTGCCGCGGCGGACGTTGAAGCTGCTCGACGAAGTCGCGGCCGGCTACAGGGACTCGCTGGCCGCCGGAGAGGAGGTGAACCTGCCGGCGCGCTGGTTCACCGGCGTCGATCGCACGGCCAACAACACGGGCCTCGTCTCCAGCAACGACATCGCCGCTGCCCTGCGCATGGTGGCCCAGCTGAGCGGTCAGGACCTCGCCGTGGGCCCCCGCGGGGAGGTCGCGGTGCAGCTCGTCGCCGACGGCCCCGAGCTGGTGCAGTTCTTCCTCTCGGAGCCCTATATCAAGCTTCGGCGCAAGCTGGCGCGGGTGGACTGAGGTCACCCCAGGCCAACGACGAGGATCAGGCCGACAACGAGCCCGAGGGCGATGAGCGCGACGAGGGCCGCGAGGACGACGTTGCGCCGGGACTTGGACGGCGTCTCCTCGGTCCCCTCGGCCGACAGGCGCCGCATCGTGCGCAACCCGGTCTTGTCCCGCAGCCGCCTGAGGGTCGCGGCCGACGGTGGAGAGACCGAGCTCACCCCCGTGCCGAACTGGTCCCCGGTGACGTTGGAGCTGGCAGCGGTGGACGGTATCCCGGCGAAGGACGAATGGGTCGCGCCGATCTTGGAGATGATCTTGCGTTCGCCGGCGGCAGGGGTGATCTGGCTCAGCAACTTCCGCACCGTGGGGGGCGGGACGGCCTTGCGAGCGTCCTTGACGAAGGCGAAGTAGGACTCCTCGAGATCGTCAAAGGCCATGATCCCGTCGCAGCTGTCGCAGCGGCAGGTGGGCGTCTTGATCGTCGCGTCGCCCCGGAACTCGTCAATGTCCACCAGCAGAGCCTTCTCCTGGTCGCAGGCTTGACAGAAGTAGGGCACGTAGAACGACTTCACGTAACCGTTCTCGATGAAGTTGCTCACCGTGTTGAGCTTGGCCACGATGGCAGGGGAGCACTCGACGAGGACCACGGCGATGTTCCGCGCGAGGAGGCCCTCCAGGCAGTTGACCCAGTCGCGGACGCCGCAGTTGTTGATGTCCTCTATCCCGGCGAGGTCGATGATCGCCGTCTCGCCCCTGATGCGGTTGACCAGCGGCGCGAGCTCGTTGTCCTCATCGACAGTGCCCACGAGGCGGACGTAGGTGAAGTCCTCCGTCTGCTGGATCTCTGCTTCGAACTTGCCCACGCAGTAATACTACACCAGGTCCCAGAGCGCCGAACCGCTAAACTCGCTCCCAGCCCGTGGTTCCGCTTGCTTCGCCTCGTTCGGTCCGCCCAGCGGCTCGGCGCGCTAGCGCAGGACGAAGTGCCAGTAGGCCAGGTAGCCGCCGGCGGCGAGCAGCGCCGTCGCGCACCCGGCGGCGACGACGACCGGCCAGCGTCGGCGCGGGGCGGGGAGGGGGGCCACGGGGGGCGCGGCTGTCTCTCCCGTGGCCGGCTCGAGGCGCACCGGGCGCAGGGACTCGGGTCGGATCACGGCCCTCCGCCGCAGGTCGAAGACGATGGAGCGGAGCACGTTGGGCGTGACCACGCCGGCCTGCGCCAGCCTCGCCGCGGGCTCGCCCTCGACGAGCCGGATCAGCACCTCCAGGGAGTCAGGGGGAAGCTCCTGCAGGTATAGATCCAGGGCGTCCTTGTCCACGGCGAGGTCGTCGAGGTGCACGCCCTGCTTGTAGACACGGGCGAGGAGCACGTTGTTCTGCTGGTGAGCGGTCTCCAGAAGCTGGCCGAGGTTGCCGAGGGGGACCAGGTTCTCGTCCGTGGTCCGCCGCGGAACGAAGGAAAACTCCTTCCAGTCGAAGCCCACCAGGTGCAGCATGGCGAGGGGCCCGACCACGGCGTCGGGGGAGCTCACGGTGGCGCCGCAGACGTCGCCGTGCGCGAAGATCACCTCCGCCTGGCGGGACTCGCCGTGACGAAGCGTCAGGGTGCCAGACGCCCGGGCCACGCCGAGGGTGCGAAGCAGCGTGCCAGCCCCCACCGGCTCGAGGCGGCCCCCGATCTCCTCCTTCGTGTCGTTCTTCAGGCGGTCGTAGAGCTGCACGCGCGGCAGGAGCGCCGTCTTCAGCCCGCCGAGGACCGGGTCCACCGCCCGGGCGCCGCCGGCCGACAGCCTGTGCGCCAGCTCGTCGCCGGAGACCATCAGGATCGGGGTCTCACGCACCATGAAATCGGTGCGCACGGCAGCGACAAGCTCCCGCCCGTCCATGTCCGGCACCTTGAGGTCGGAAAGGATGGCGACGGGCCGTACGCGTATCGCGGAGGAGTAGCCCTCGCGGCCCGTCTCGACGCACAGGACGCTGAACCCGGCGTCCTGCGCGGCGCGGGTCAGGGACAGGCGCGCGGCCTCGTTGGGGATGACGAGCAACAGGGGCGCGCGGTTGACCTCGTTCAGCCAGCGGCCAAGGCCATCGCCTGGCCTGGTGGCCGGCAGTCTCGCCGGGGGGACCTTGGGCGCGGTCGGGATCGACGGCTCGTCGGCCAGCCCGAACTTGAGCGGCGTGGGTACGTCCTCGTCGAAAAGCTCCTCCTCCGTGCTCGTCAGGTCCAGCGGTCTGTCCGTGACCGTGGCCACCGCCGGCTCGTCGGATACCGTCGGCTGCTGGGCGGCGAGGACGGGCGGGCGCTGGGGAGCGCCGCCGCCGAGGAGCGGGTGGGTCGGGTCGACCATCGTGCTGTCGTCGGCCTCTGCCTCCTGCCGCGTCGTCCCCAGCGCAGATTCGGGCGCGAAGGGCAGAGGGACCTTGATCCGTGGGCGCTCGGCCAGGGTCTCGTCCTCCTCGCGAGCGGCACGTCGGTCCGCCGCCCTGTTCGGGAAGGTGGGGTTGGTCGACAGGTCGGTGGAGTCCTCGAAAGTCGGTTCGGAGAGGGTCACAGCGTCGATGAGGGACCGCTGGTCCCTGTTCGACCCGATCCGGCCCTGCGGGCCGCCCCTGAGCTCGAGGAGCCAGTCGCCGTGTTGCGCGATGCTGGTCAGGGCGTCCTCCTGGGATGCCGGGCCGTGGTGCGCCTGCTGGACCTCCCCGGCGGTGAACATGATCTGGGCGTTGTCCCCCGGCCGCGCCAGGAGCAGGGTGCCGCTCGCCGCCTCCTCCTCGATCTGCCGTAGCGCGGCGAGTATCTTCTGGACCGCGGGCCCCCTGACGGGGTGACCCGCGTCTCCCTGCTCGATGCGCGTGAGGATTCGGTCGACGGCGGCGCCAAGCCGCTTGGCCTCCACTGGCTTGCGCAGGTACGCCAGGGCTCCGAGCTGGATCGCCCGGAAGTGATCGACCACCGACGCGCTCTGTGAGAGGAAAGCCACCGCCACCCGCCCGGGGCCCAGGGCACGACGCAGGCGCTCCGCCACGTCGAAGCCGTCCGCGTTCTTGAATCGGCGGGCGATCAGGACCAGCGCCGGCTGGAGTCGGGAGGCGACGCTCAGACCCTCCGTGGCCGAGGCGGCGGCGGTGACTTGGCAGCGGGGACCATGGAGGCCAAGCCGAACCAGCCGCGCCGTGGCTGGGTCCTCGTCGATCAACAGCACGGCATGCCGCGCTCCTGCGCCGCCGGGATCGGGCATCTTCACCAAGTATCGCAAGAATACAACGAACGTGGTGCCGACCGCCAGGGTTCGGGCCTCATGGACCCTCAGGGGGCGATCTCTCCCAGCGGCAACGCCACGCGGGCGGTGATCTTGCCCCCCGACCAGAGCAGCGTCAGGCCCTGTCGGTCGATGCGCACCACCTGGCTGCGGTTTCGTCCGAGCATGTCTCCCCGACGCACCACCAGCGCCTCGCCATCGCCGTCCGAGACCACCGCGTAGCTCCGTGCCGGCGCGCGGGACAGAACCAGCAGCCGCACCCGGATCCGGCTCAGGGGCTGTCGGGTCAGCGTGCTCGCCGGCTCACGTTTGTCGCTGCGGGGAGGGTCGGGCACCGGCAGGGTCTGCTGCCCCGGATTGCCCCTTGGGACGAGCCGCACCGTCCTCGGCTGCTGAACCGGCTCCAGGCCGGCGGCGGCCGCGAGCAGGCCCAGCCACACCGAGATCGGCCCGTGGCCCAGCAGGGACACCGGCGTGGTGGCCTTCAGGGCGGCTCGCGGGGCCTCCAGAGCGCTGCCCGCGAGCTTGCCGCGGAGCAGGGAAAGGCAGCGCGACAGCGGCATCCCGATCACCCTCAAGGTCAGCGGCGTTCCCGGGTGCCGTGGCGCGACGAGGGCCGCCGTTGGGCGCTTCGTCGGCGCCAGGAGGACGTTGTGACCGAGCAGCGTCTGCCGCATCCGGAGGCCCCGGACAGCAGCCCAGAGCGCACGTCGGCACGGCACATTCGAGATCCGTCCGCTGATCGTCGAGTCTCGGTCGCCGACGCGATGCAGCACGACGGCCGCTCCTCGCCGGGCCGTGGCGACCGCGACGTCGACGGCGCGGGCGTTCGCCGCGCGGAGGCTACAGAACGGCCCGCCGAGCCCGCTCGAGTCCGGGACCGACAGCTCGCCGACGGGGGGCCGGGCGTAGAGCCCGGCGACCTCGAGCTGGTAGTGGTTGCCGGACCGTTGCTCCTCGGTGTTGATCCAGCGCTGGGCGGCGGACAGCGCCGATGGCGAGATCGAGCGTCCGACGACCACGACCCTGGCCCCCAGGTGCTTGATCGTATCGAAGCGGATCAGCTCGAGGTCCAAGAGCGGCGTGATCGCCTGGAACGGATCCACGGACTGCCGGGTCAGGCGGGTGAGGGTGCTGACGTACTGCTTGATCGCGTTGATGCGCGCCTCGAAGCCCTGGATGTCGGCCACCTTGGACCGCAGGCGGTCGACCTCGGCGCGCAGCTGCCTGATCCGCACCGCCAGGGGATCGCTGCGGTTGGCGAACGAGTCGCTCCCTTTCTCCTCCGGAGGGAGCGACTTCGGGCGGTAGTCCTTGAGTCGGACGTGGTACCCGATGAACTCCAGCGTCCCGCTGTGCGGAGGCTCTGGCGCCAGTCGAAGCTGGACCGCCTCGCTGGGGGAGGGTCGGATGAAGAGCCCCTTCTGGCGCAGCAGCTGGGCGGCCCAGCGGAGCTCGCCGACCGGTCCCTGGAGACGACAGCGCCAGCTCCAGACCCCGATGCCCTGCGGGGCGCGTGTCCTGCGGGCGGTCATCGATATTCTGACGGATGGGTAGGACTGCTTCAGGAGCCGCTGCACGAGCCGGTCCGGGCGGGCCTTGGGATCGGCCAGGCCAAGCTGGACGCTGGCGATCTCGGCCTCAACCAGGTCCAGCGCCCGTCGGTGTTGCTCGAATAGCGCGACCGCCTGCCGCAGCTCGTCGACCCGCTTCTGCAGCCGTCGCTGGTAGGCCTCGTCGCTGCGCCAGTCGCCCCGGGCCGGCAGCCACGCCAACAGCACCGCGGTGACCAGCGATGTCGCGAGCAGGCGTGGCGTCATCGACGGAGGGAGGCTACTCCGCGAGGGAGACCTCGCCGGTCGCGTACCGCGCGTCCCGCTTGCCGATGATCTGCCCGACGAAGATCAGGTAGGTGTGTTTTTTGTTGAAGCCGTAGCCAGGGTCGATGTCCAAGTCGTAGATGAAGACCTCTTTCGGCGCCGAGTTGTTGACGGACATGACGTGTACCGGCTCCTTGGCGCGCAGCGCCGCCTTGTCGGCCTTGTCGTAGAGCCAGAGGGTGATGGGGCCGTGGGCCGACGCCTTGCGGAAGAACGCGACCAGCGTGGCCTTCCAGTGGCCGTCCTTCTCGCGTTTCAGCTCGATCTGCGGCTTGCGCTTGGCGAACAGCTTGGCCAGGGCCGCGGGGTCCTGGTCCTTGATCCGCTCCGGGGTTAGGTACGCCTTGCCCGCCACTGCGCGGGGGACCTTGGCGTTGACCACGCCCGCTGTGAACAGCAGACCGACAGCCACGAGTGCCATTCTCCCAAGCATCGCTGCCTCCTTCATGTCTTGCCCCAGGCGGCCTGAGTCCGCCTGGGGACCCCATGTCTTGCCCCAGGCGGCCTGAGTCCGCCTGGGGACCCCATGTCTTGCCCCAGGCGGCCTGCCGAGTCCCCTGGGATCCGGTTCTCCTCCGACCGCTCGAACCCCGCCAGCAGACCGGGCGGCCCCACAACCATTGACTGACGGGGTGATGGTCCTACGGATTCAACGGTGCTGCAAGGCTATCGGGCGTGGCGGAGCTGCTGCAGGCGGGAGGGCCGCTGTTCGCGCTCGGCGCGTCGGCTGACGCGGGCCACACGCTGCTGGAGGCGGGCGCATTCGGCCTCCAGCTCGCCGATACGCTCTGCCTTGGCCTCGTTGGCCGCCATCCACAAGCTCAGCGCGAGCTCCAGCTCACGACACCGTGTGGTCAGCTCTTCGTTGGTGCTCCCGTTTTTTCTCGAGCGTTCCATTGTGTTAGCTCCGTTGCATGGTGGGACGTAATTTTAAGCCGGTTTTTCTTATTCGATACACCCATGCTACAACATGTTGTGTGCCTGTCAATTTTTCACCCCACATGTTGTAGCACGTCCGCAAAATGCGTTTTGTAACGGCACCCTACCGTGTCGCGTAACGAACAGAATCCGGTCCGGTACGACCATGTGGGGGGGCTGTGCAGCCGCCACCACAAGTACTGAACAGGGGGCTGAATCCCCCACTTGTGTGTGTGCGAAGACGCTGCGAAGATGGTGAGGTTATGAACTGCCCACACTGTGGCGACCCTCACGACGAATCTCTCAAGTTCTGTCCCAAGACAGGCCGGCTCATCTCGGCGGAGCGGCTTTATCCCCCGGACACGATGCTCGAGGGGAAGTACCGCCTGCGCCGGGCGCTCGGCGTTGGCGGGATGGGAGCCGTCTTCGAGGCGACCCACGTCCTGCTCGACAAGCGAGTGGCGATCAAGCTGCTGCTGCCCGACTTCGCAAAAGACCAGGAGATGTGCGCGCGACTGATCCGGGAGGCGCGCGCGGCGAGCGCGACGGGTCACCGCAACATCGTCGCGGTGAGCGACATGGGCCACACCGACGACGGCACGCTGTTCGTCGTGATGGAGTACGTGCAGGGCCGGACGCTCAAGCAGGTGATCTCGACGGAGGCGCCGATGGCGGTCTCGCGGGCTGTGGGCCTGGTGGACCAGGTGCTGAGCGCGCTGGAGGTGGTGCACCGCAAGGGGATCGTCCACCGCGATCTCAAGCCCGCCAACCTCCTGCTGTTCATCGACGACACCGGCGAGGAGACCGTGAAGATCCTGGACTTCGGGATCTCGAAGATCACCGGCGAGGAGCACGTCTCGAGCCTCACCACCGTCGGCAAGGTGATGGGCACCCCACGCTACATGTCGCCGGAGCAAGCCGTGGGACAGCACGACGTTGACCATCGAGCCGACATCTACGCCTGCGGGGTCATCTTCTACGAGCTGGTCACTGGCGACCAGCCCTTCCCGGCGACGAGCTTCAACGAGCTCATCGCCAAGCTGCTCCACGGAGACATCGTGCCGCCCTCGCAGGTTGTCTCCACGCTCCCCCCTGCGCTGGACCGGGTTGTACTCAAGGCCCTGTCCAGGGCGCGGGAGCAGCGGTACGCCTCTGCCTCGGAGCTGCGCCGGGCGCTGAAGCCGTTCGCGTTGGAGGACGTGGACCGGACGCGCCCCGGCGTGGCACCCGCAAAGCCCGCGTCCTTCGCGTCGCCTTCCGGGCCCCCGGCGGGGTTCGCCATGGATCCGGTGAGCGTCGCAGGTCTCGAGCCGGAGGAGGAGCCGGTGGGGCCCGACCCGGCACCGCCGCCGGGCGCGCCCAAGGTCCCCTCGGACCCGTCCCCCGAGGTCCAGGCTCCGCCGGATGATGACGCGCCCCTCGAGCTCGCCGTCCCCACGCGACCGACGCCGCCCCAATCCGCCGAGGAGCCTGCCCGCGCAGGGAACGAGACGCTCTATCGACCGAGCGCCGGACCGAGCCTGGGCTGGCTGCGCTGGGTGGCCGGCGCGCTGGTGGTGGTCGGTGTGCTCGCCGTGCTCTGGCGCTACTCCGGCAGCCTTCGATCCGCGGTCACCGGGAAGCCGGGAGAGCCCGACGCCGTGATGCTGCTGGTCGAGACCGATCCCCAAAACGCGGACATCTTCGTCGACGGCGTGCTGGCGGTGACCCGTCCGATCCAGCTGCCGCGGACCGCGAGCACCTTCACGGTGCGGGTGCAGGCTCCGGGATACCTGACCAAAGAGCTGGATGTCGTCGGCGACAAGACCCGCGTGCTGAGAGTCAAGCTGCGGCGCCGGCGGAGGTAGCGGTCAACCCACGAGGCGGCGGGTCAGACCCTCGAGTCGGGCGTGGAGCGCCTCGTTGTCCGGCTCGTACTGGAGGGCCATCGCGAGGTAGCGCCTGGCCGAGCGGAGCTTGCCGTCGTCCTCGGCCCGCAACGCGTAGACCAGGTACTTCTTGCCCGCCGGCGTGGTCGCGTCCCCGGCCGGATCCCGGGGCCCGGGGCCGCGGCCGTGCTCGAGATAGCGCAGCTCCCGGTTTGGCCCGGCGAGGTTGGTGTCGTACGCCGCACGGGCCTCGGGGTTGATCAGCACCTTGAACGCCTCGGACATCCGCTTGAAGACGTCGTAGATCTTCGCGCGCAGCCGCTGGTCCTCGAGTCGGAGGAACCGGTCGGGGTGGAACTCGATGGACCTGTCGAAGTAGGCCTGCTTGATCTCGCCGCCGCCGGAGCCCGGGGGAACCTGGAGCAGCTCGTAGTAGCTCGAGGTGTCGAGCCGGGCGTGGATGCGCTCCACCTGCTCCTCGAAGGCCCGCCACTCCCGCTTCTCGTCTGCCGGGGGCGAAGCGGCCTCGACGGGCCGGGGCGCGCCGGCCGGCGTGGACGGACGGGCCGGGGCCGCAGCACCTGGGGCGGGCCGGGGTTGGCGTCGCCCACGGGCCTCCGCCAGGCAGGCCTCCAGCGCTCCCATCTCGAACGGGAAGGGCAGGAACGCGTCGGCCCCGGATGACTCGACCTCGGCCTGCCCCACCGACTCGTCACGGAAGCGTTCGTCCATCAACACCAGGGTGCGCGCGTGTCCGCCGGGCAGCGCGCGGATGCGGTGGCACAGATCGCTCGGTCCGGGCCAGCCGACGAGCACAACCTCCGTGGATCGCTGGGCCAGCAGGCTCAGCCCCGTCTCGGCGTTGTTCGCGAACTCCACGCCATAACGCTGCGCCGGGAGCGTGCAGGCCAGCATCCCGCGGTGCACGTTGTCGCTGTCGATGATCAGCACCGTTGTGATTGCGCCATCGGTCACGTCGCGATTCCGGTGCCGTGCTTGGCGGACAGCTGATCGATCATTTGTTCGTCGAGCTCGCCCGAGACCTTCACGCTCTTCTTGCAGACCCTGCCGGAGTCCCGGTTCAGGGCGGTGACGTTGAGGATGCCGTTGGTGTCCACCTCGAAGGTCACGAGCACCTCGACCTCGCCCCGCGGCGCGGGGCGCAGGTCCGAGACGACCACCTCGCCCAGCGACGTGTTTTCGTCGGCCCGTCGAGACTCGCCCTGGACGATGCGGATGCGCACCTCGGTCTGGCCGTCCTTCGACGTCGAGAAGACGCGGGACTGCTCTACCGGGATCGCCATGTTCCGCTCGAGGACCTTGTCCACGAAGCCGCCGGCGACGACGATGCCGATGGAGTGGGGCAGGACGTCGAGCAGCACCGTCTGTTTGGCGTCGGGGCGCGGGGTCGGCGCGGCCATCAGCGCCGCGGCCTGGATCGCCGCCCCGAGCGCCACCGCGGTCTCCGGCGCTACCTCGATGTGGGGTGCCTTGCCGAAGTACTGTTCCACCGAGGCGCGCACCAGGGGCACGTAGGAGATGCCGCCGACCAGGATGACGTCCTCCACGTCCTCCGGTCGGAGCTTGGCGTCGTTGAGCGCACGGTCGCAGACCGCGAAGGACCGGCGGACCAGGTCGATGCAGAGAGAGTTGAACAGATCCCGGGACACCCGGGCGGTGATGTCCAGCGCGCCCTTCGGCGTGTGCGCCACGCGCGGGACCTTGAGCTCGGCGGCCGTCTCGCTGCTGAGCCGGCGCTTGAGCTCCTCGCAGGCGAAGAGCAGGCGCTGCCACTCGACCACGTCGTTGCGCAGCTCGATGCCGGTCTGCTTCCAGAAGCTGTTGGCCACCGCCGTGGCCACGGTCTCGTCGAAGTCGTCGCCGCCGAGGAACATGTCTCCGGCGGTGGAGATGACGCGGTAGACCTGGTCCCGGAGCTCGAGCACCGTGAAGTCGAAGGTGCCGCCGCCGAAGTCGTAGACCGCGACCAGGCGGTCCAGCCCCCGGCCGTACCCGTAGGCCAGCGAGGCCGCGGTGGGCTCGTTGATGATGCGGATAACGTCCAGGCCGGCGATGCGGCCGGCGATACGCGTGCTTTCGCGCTGCGCGTCGTTGAAGTTGGCCGGGACGGTGATCACGGCACGATCCACCGGACGGAGCAGGCGCGCCTCGGCGATCTTCTTCATCGCGCGCAGCACGTAGGCCGAGACCTCCGGGATGCTCACGCGCTCGCTGCGGATCTCGATCACCGGGTGTCCGTTGGGGCCCTCGGAGACGCTGTACGGGAAACCGGCCACGGCGAGGCGGGTCTCGGGATCGTCGAAGCGTCGTCCGATCAACCGCTTGGCGGAGTAGACGGTGTTGTAGGGATCGGTGACCAGGCGGGCGCGCGCCGCGTGGCCAATGAGGATCCCACCCTCCTCGGGAAAGGCGACGATCGAGGGGGTGGTGGTCACCCCGTCATTGTCGGCCAGGACCTCCGGCGCCCCCTCGCGTACAACGGCCACCGAGGAGAAGGTGGTCCCCAGGTCGATTCCAATGGCAATGTCGTTGGGCATGGCCGCCGCGACGCCTTTATTCCATTGATTTTCGCATCATAGGAGTTGCGTGTGGTTGCTGTCAACGAATAGCGGGGCCACGCCGTCGGCGGACAGGGGCAAAGAGCGGTCGGAGACCCAACGGGACCGGCACATTGACAGCTCAATTCGATGTGTGGTATGGCTCCCTGGCTATGTTATTGAAAAAACTGGTGGTAGCCGAAGATGACGATGCCGTGGCGCACCTCGTGGCGGCCACGCTTGGTGATGCCGGCTTCCTTTGCTTGCGGGCCAGAGACGGGGAAGAGGCGCTGAACCTGGTGCGCAGCGAGCTGCCCGATCTGCTTGTTCTCGACGTGATGATGCCCAAGATGGACGGCATCGAGGTCTGCAGGCGCCTCAAGGAGGACGTGATCCTCTCCCGCATTCCGATCCTCATGCTGACCTCGCTCGCCGGCGTCGACGACCGGGTCAAGGGCCTCGAGGCCGGCGCCGACGACTACCTGCCGAAGCCGTTCGATCTCCGTGAGCTCGCCGCCAGGGTCAAGGCCCTGATCCGGCAGAGCCGCCGCGAGCGGGACCGCAACCCAACGACCAACCTCCCCGGGAGCCAGGCGATCGAGGAGAAGGTCACCGATCTCCTCCACGCCAAGCAGCGCTTCGCCGTGCTCTACATTGACATCGAGAACTTCCGCAGCTTTGCCGACGTCTATGGCTACCTCAAGGCGGACGAGGTGGTCGCGCAGACCGGGACCCTGATCCTGCAGGCTGCTCGTATGGCCTCGGATCCCCCCTCCTTTGTCGGGCACGTGGGCGGCGACGACTTCATCGTGATCTGTCAGCCAGAGGTGGCCGATGCGATCAAGAGTCACGTCGCCGACGCCTTCCTCGAGACGGTCTCCGACTACTACACCGAGGAGGATCAGCAGCGGGGGTACCTGTCGATCACCGACGGCAAGGGCGAGATACGGCGGGCTCAGTTCATGAACCCCTCGATCGCCCTCATCGTGGCCGAGGCGGGGCAGTTCGGCAGCACGGAGGAGCTGGCCCAGGAGGTCACCCTGACCAAGGCCAAGGTGCGGCGACGCACCAACAGCGAGGTGATCCGCATCCCCAGCGGCCTCCGCGACGACTGACCCTCGCGCTGAGCCATGTCGAAGCCCAAGACGCTCGAGGTGGGTGACAGCCTGGGCCGTTACCGCCTGGTGCAGGAGCTCGGGCGCGGGGGGATGGCCGTGGTGTACCGGGCCGAGGACACGACGCTCAAGCGCGACGTCGCTGTCAAGGTGATGCACGCCCACCTGCTCGGGGAGCCGGAGCACGCCGCCCGCTTCGCGCGCGAGGCGCGCGCGGTGGCCGCGTTGCGGCACCGGAACATCGTCGAGATCCACGACTACGGCGAGGGGGACGACGAGCTGCCCGCGTTCATCATCTCGGAGCTTGTGAAGGGACCCAACCTGCGCGAGTTCATCGACCGACACGGCTGCCCCTTCCCCGAGGTCGCGGCGATGATCGCGCTCAAGCTCGCCGAGGCGCTGGGCTGCGCCCATGAGCGCGGGATCATCCACCGCGACCTCAAGCCGGAGAACGTGATGATCGCCGAGGGCGGCCGCGTCGTGCTCACGGACTTCGGCATCGCGCGCATCGCCGAGGGTGAGGCGGTGACCCAGACAGGCGCGATGCTCGGCTCGCCGGCGTACATGTCTCCCGAGCAGGCCCGCGGGCGCCAGGTGGACGCGCGCACGGACCTCTTCTCCCTGGGCGTCGTGCTCTACCTGCTGTGCACCGGGAGCCTGCCCTTTCCGGGCAAGGACCCGATCTCGACCGTGCTGCGCATCATCGAGGGCAAGTACGATCCGCCGCTCAAGCGCAACCCGCGCATCGGTCGGGGCCTGGACCGGATCATCCAGCGCCTGCTCCGGCAGCAGCCCGAGGAGCGGCAGGCGAACGCCGGCCAGCTGGCCGAGGAGCTGCGGGTGGTGCTCGACGAGGCCGGCGTCGAGGACGTGGAGCAGGAGCTGGGGCGCTATTTCGCCGACCCGGGGACGTTCAACCGGACGTTGACGACCCGCGTCCTCCAGCGGTCGTTGACCCTGGCCGAGAAGGCGACGGAGAGCAAGGACTACGCCAGGGCCCTGGCATTCTGTGATCGCGTGCTGGCCCTGGAGCCGGACCACCCGGCGGCGCTCTCGCTGATGTCCCGGGTCTCCTCCGGCCAGCGGCGCTGGGGGCCCTTCGCGATCATCAGCGTGGCCGGGCTGGGCGTGCTCGCCGGGATCGGCATCGGCCTCTACCACCTCCGGCGGGCGAGCCCGCCGCAGTCGGCACCGGACGCCGAGGTGGTGGTGGACGCGGCGCCGGATCTCGGCCAGGGGAGGAGCGATCTGCGCGCGCGCCTCGATCGGGGGCCGCCGGATCACCGCGCGCCCGACCTGCGCCAGCGTCGGCGTCCCCGCCCCGGTCCGGTGACCCATCGACCTCGCCGCGTGGACGCGGCCCTCGCGCTGGTCCGCGTCCCTGACGCCGCGCCGCCCCGCCCGCGAGACCTCTCGCTGGCCCGTCCGACCCACGCCGAGCTCGTGATCGCCATCGGAGCGTGGTGCGATGCCTTCGTCGACGGGAAACACGTGGGACGCTCGCCGATGCGGGACCGACCGCTCCGGGTCACCCCGGGGGCCCACGAGGTGGTCTGTCGCCAAGGCGCCACCGGGCGGATGTGGAAGCAGCGGATCACCGTGAAGGCGGGAGAGCGCAGGACCCTGAGCGGGACGGTCCAGGACCTCGTTGTTGTCCGCCTTCAGCTCCACCAGGGCGACGCGGTCCGTATCGACGGAAAGGTGTACACCAAGGAGCTCAAGCTCCCTCCTTCCCGCCGGCGGGTGGACGTGCTGCGCTCCGGCCAGGTGGTGCCTGGCCTGGGCGGCTGGGTCACCTTCGCCCGCTCCTGCACGCTGGTGGACCAGCCGACGCTGGTGTGCCGCTGACCGACATGACAGCCCGATCAGACTGACGGAGACGTCATGATCGTGGCCACCGAGGCGCACCTGCAAACCGCTCGCCCGGATCAATGCAAATGATTCCAGTGGGGTACGTGGCATGGCCCATGGCACGTCGGTTGCTCGACAAGAAACCGGTGTGGTACCGTGACGGCATGCGACACAGTGGTTTGCTCGTGCTCCTCGGTCTCTCGGGGTGCCTCTACATCGGTGGGATCAACCACCCGCCGGAGGGAGAGGTCGTGGTGGTGAGCAGCACGCCGGCGCAGCAGGGCGACTGGGTGGAGCTGAACGCCGCGGTCTCCGATCCCGACGGGGACGGGGTGCACTACGCGTGGACGGTCGATGTCACCGACGAGAAGGGCAACCTGCTCGACACTTTCGGTCTGGACGATGACGCCGTGGACGGGGGCACTGCCGGAGAGTACCGGATCCAGCCGGTGGACGAGGGGCTGGCCCGGATCAAGGTCAGCGGATTCACCCGCGGCAACTACGCCGTCCGGCTCACGGCCCGGGACGACCGCGGAGCCTTTCGGGAGCTGACCGCCACCTTCGTGGTCGAGAACCAGCCGCCGGTGATCAAGCTCGTGCTGGACATCGAGGACGGGTACAAGACGACGGACCACTTCCCGGATAGCGGCTACAAGGACGGCAAGACTCGCAACCCGGCCCACGGGCACTACACGCTCTACCTCAACGATCTGGAGTCCACCGACCACGAGGGAGACCTCGCCTGCGGCGGCGACGGCACGATCACCTACACCCTGCTCAAGCCGTCGACCGACCTGCTCGACTACTGGGACAAGGTCCCCTGCAAGCAGGGCGGAAAGCTCGATCGGCTGCGCTTCCGTTTCGACCCGGCCAAGGTGACCCAGGCGGAGACCGTCGAGATCCAGGTCACGGTGGACGACGGCCACGGCGGCGTCGTGGCCGAGACCCAGACCCTGGACGTGGTGCCCAACCGCCCGGCCTGCATTCCGCGTGGGGAGTACGACGACGGCACCGCGCCGCCCGTGCCCCCGGCCACGGGCGGGCTCAAGGTGCCAGTCATCGCCGCCCAGGGGCTGAGCATGGAGGTCCGCTTTGTCAGCGATGACGTGGACGAGGGGCACACGTACAGCTGGTACGTGCGTGACTCGACGACCGCGGGCTTCGAGCTGCTGCAGCAGGGCAGCAACCCGGCGCTGAGGCTCGACCCCTGGTTTCGGATGCCTGGGCAGGAGGTGGATCTCCGCGCGGTGGTCGCCGACCCGGAGCTCGGCACGGCTCTCCCGGCCTGTGCCCCCGACACCCCGCTCTGCCCCACGGCGAGCACCGTCCTGCCAGACAAGGACGACTGCTACCAGTGGGTGAGCTGGACCCTGACGTTTCTGTGAGGATGAGCATGGATCCAACACGTGGTTTCCTTCTGACGCTGCTCACCGCGGCCCTCGCCGCCGGTTGCGGGATGGGCGACGACGCAGGCCCGCTGGACTACGACGGTGGACCCCTGGACAACGGCGCGGACGCCGCGCCGGTCCCCAGCCTGACCCTCGCGGTGGAGGGGACCGCCCTGCCCAAGGTCGGGGACAAGGTCGAGGTCTCGGCGGTGGTCAGCTACATCGATGATCCGCCGAAGAAATACGACTGGAGCATGACCGGCCCCGCCGACAGCAAGGCGACCCTGGAAGAGAACGCCGTGGGCGACCGGATCAGCTTCACGCCCGACGTGCCGGGGACCTTCAACGTGAGCTGCACGGTCACCCTGTCCGATTCCGATGACACGATCCTCTCCGAGACCGCGGCGATCCAGGTGCAGGAGAGCGGCAAGCTCCTGTCCTACACCGCGCGGATCATTCCCTCTCCGACCTCGGGGTTGCCGCCGACCGACATCCGGGTTGAGGTGGGTCGGGTCTCCCACAGCGGCCTTTCGTGGCACCTGGACGAGGGCAAGATGGTCAACCTCGAGGTCACGGACAGCACGAGCCAGGCCCTGCCCGTGGTGGTGCGGCTGATCCAGATCGGCACCGATCCGGCTCCCCGGGAGTTCCACCTCCCCACGGGCAAGGGCCCGGTCCGGGTCAACGGTGTGTTCCACACCCTGTTCGTGCCCCAGGGCGGCGATCTGCCCGGTCAGCTCCTGACCAACAACTCGGCCAGCACGCTGCAGACCAACTGGAAGGTCGCCCTGGACCAGGGCGTGGACGTGAGCGGGACGATCAAGCGGAGCGACGGGACCGTCCTGCAGGGCGCCAAGGTCACCGTGCACACGCGGAGCCAGGGGGTGACCGTCCCCTCGACGCTGGCCGAGTGCGACGGGACGGGGTTCATGGTGCACACGCGGATCGGCCAGGCCTCGGTGACCGTGCTCCCGCCCGAGGGGTCGGGGTTGCCCCTGGCCATCGTGGACGACAAGAGCCTGATGGTCTCGGGGAAGACCTCGGGCTGGACCTTCTCCTTCGTGCAGGCCCAGCCCGTGACCATCACCGGCAAGGTGAGCACCAGCACCGGCACGTCACCCGCCGCCAGCGCCCGCGTCGTGCTGATGACCACGTTGCCCGCAGACGTGGGCGACCTGAGCGTGAACGTGGGCGCCCCCCTGCCGGCGAGCGGCCTCTACAAACGGGTGCTCGCCACCTCCTCCTCCGGCGAGATGGTGGACCCGGTCTCCGGCGACAAGCAGTTCGTCGCGCCGCGGGGGATGTACCAGGTGGAGGTTTGGCCCGGCGCCGGGGAGGACGCCAAGGTGGAAGGCTACTTCCTGAAGATGATGGACCTTACCGCCACGCCCGCTGTCAGCCTGAACCTCAAGCTCGGGGCGCGGGTGACCCTCAAGGGGCAGGTGGTCGATCAACAGGGCAAGCCGGTCGCGGCGCGGGTCGTCGCGTCAGCGGACACCGGGTCGTTCTCCACCGAGGCCGACAGCTCGGGCAAGTTCTCCATGTACCTCAACAACAAGGCGACCTACTCGCTGATGATCCGTAGCACGCAGCGCTCGGTGAGCACCTACATCGATCCCAAGCTGACGGTTGAAGGCAGCACCCAGCTCGCGCCGATCAAGCTGCCACCGGCCGTGTTGCTCTCGGGCAAGATCACCACGAGCAGCAACCTGGGCATCTCCGGCAGCCTGGTCCGGATCTGGTGCACCGGGGCAGACTGCCCGAGCCACGAGATCGTGGATGAGACGACGGTGCTCAAGGACGGGCAGTTCGAGCTGCGCGTGCCCCCCACGGAGGAGAAATGAGGCCGACGGTCCTGCTCCTCGCTGTGCTGCTTGCCGTCCCGGCGGGCGCCGCCGAGCCCAAGGATCCCCGGACCTTGCTGCGCGAGTCGCTGGACCTGTACGTGGTGGGCCGGTACAAGGAGGCGGCGGAGATCCTGCGTCCGCTCGTCGAGAGCCGGGTGCTCACGGACCGCGCGGACCAGCTGGAGGCGCTGCGGACCTACGGGATCTCGCTTTTTTTGATCGGCGCCCGCCCTGGCGCCGAGCGAGCGTTCCGTGATCTCCTCCGACTCGACCCCGACGCCCAGCTGGACCCCGCCTTCGTCCGACCCGAGGTGGTGGCCTTCTTCGAGAAGGTCCGGGGCCGATACCGCCTGGAGGTGCGCACCGCCGAGCGGCGTGGGAGCCGGAGCGTGGCCGTGAACCTCGTGCCTCCCTGGGGTCAGTTCCGCAACGGGCACCGGGTCAAGGGGTACCTCGTGCTCTCGGGCGAGCTGGCGTTCGGTATCACCAGCGTCACCACCGCGGCGCTGCTCTACTCGTGGAGGGATGGCACGGGCCAGTTCCCCGACCACGAGGCCGCCTACCGTCCCCTCTCCGTGCTCAACTACGTCTCCTTTGGGTTGACCGCCGCTGTGGTGGTTTACGGCATCGTGGATGGCATCTACTACCACTACAAGGGGCCCGGCCCACGGGTCCAGGCTTCGTGGCTGCCCGGCCCCAATCGTCAACCTCCGACGAGCGCTGGCTCGTTCTGACCATTACCTTATAACCTCTTGTAAACATGGCGATGACACCGCAGATATGGGGTCTGAACCCCCCTTTTGTTGTTATTGAGGGCTCTACGCTACGGATGGTGGCCCACAATTCTGGTTGACCCAGTTCCGAGCCCTCGGCTAGACTTTATGTCAAGTCCAGCCCCTATGCGACAGCCTATCGTTTTCGGCAAGTACCTCCTTCTTGAGCGCATCAGCGTGGGAGGAATGGCCGAGGTCTTCAAGGCGAAGTCCTTTGGCGAGGAGGGGTTTGAGAAGATCCTTGCCATCAAGCGGATCCTGCCCTCCATGGCCGAGGACGAGGAATTCATCGAGATGTTCATCGATGAGGCCAAGATCTCCGGGCAGCTGTCGCACCCCAACATCGGCCAGATATTCGAGCTGGGCAAGATAGAGAGCTCGTACTTCATCGCCATGGAGTATGTCTGGGGCAAGGATGTGCTCCAGATCCAGAATCGGTTTCGCCGGTATCGGAAGACGATGCCGCTGACCATGGCCGTGTTCATCGCCAGTCGGGTATGCGAGGGCTTGGACTATGCCCACCGCAAAAAGGATGAGGTGCAGGCGCCCCTCCACATCATCCACAGGGACGTAAGCCCACAAAATGTCTTGGTTTCGTATTCGGGCGAGGTCAAGATCATTGACTTTGGCATTGCCAAGGCCCGCTCCCGCTCGTCCAAGACCCAGGCCGGTGTGCTCAAGGGCAAGTTCGGATACATGTCGCCCGAGCAGGTTCGGGCTCTGCCCCTTGACCAACGCTCTGACATCTTCTCCATCGGTACGATCCTGTTCGAGATGTGCACGGGCGAGCGACTCTTCACCGGCGAGAGCGACTTCGCCACCCTCGAGAAGGTGCGCAACGCCATTGTGCCCCAGCCCTCCAAGGTCAACCCGAAGATCCCGTCCGAGCTCGAGGCGATCATCATGCGCGCGCTCCGCAAGGACCCGGACGAGCGCTACACCTGGGCCAGCGAGCTGCAGGAGGTGCTGACCGCTTTCCTGATGAAGCAGAGCCCGATCTTCACCACCAAGAACCTGTCCGGGACGGTCTCCGAGCTGTTCGGCACGGAGCGGACACGGGAGCAAGCAGCGCTCGAGAGGTACAAGCAGATCAGCAGGGACGACCTGGGCAGCTTCCAGGCGCCGCCGTCGGCGCGCCGCGAGATGGCGATCTCGCTGCTTCCCCAGGGCCCCCCATCGCCTCTCGGTGCCCTGGGCCCGTCCAGCGATGCCGAGTTCGACGATGCGGCGACACAGATCGGTGGCCCATCGGTCCTCGGCGAGCTATCCCCGGACGTTCCCCTGCTCTCGGCCGACGATCTGGAGGAGGTCGAGGAGCCGCCGGAGGGGGACGGGAAGACCAGCATCTTCGGTGACGGAGGCGAGGCGGTGGGCGAGCCCATCGCGGCCGAGCCGACCTTCATCTTCAACATGGAATCCGGCCAGATGGTGCACGCCGCCGAGCAGCCCACCGTGATCTTCGCCAGCACGGGCGGCAACGGCGGCGGTCGTTCCGGGGCGTTGCCGGACCAGGGGCCGACGGTGATCTTCGACGTCAACATCCCGGGCGCGATTCCGGCCACGGGCGAGGTCAGCGGGACGGCGGCGGTCACCGCCGCTCGTCCCCCGTCGCTGGTCAAGGACATCCTGATCGGCGTGCTGGTGGCGCTGCTGGTGATCATGGGCATCGTGGTCTGGCGGGTGTTCACCCGCGGCTCGGGGAGCTCGGCCCACGCCACCCTCGTGGTTTCCACCACGCCGCCGGGTAGCGCCGAGGTCTTGCTCGACGGGAAAAGCAGGGGCCGGATCAAGAGCGGCACACCGTTCATGATCGAAGGTCTTGAGCCCAGGTCCTACAGGCTCGCGCTGCGGATCGAGGGCGTGGAGCCGGTGGAGCAGCCGGTTTCCCTGAAAGACGGGCAGGTCAGGGTGGTGAACCTCCCGCTGCCGCTTCCCGCGGCCAAGGGGCACCTGGTGATCTCGCTCGTCCCCCCCGACGCCCGGGTGCTCATCGACGGCGCGGAGGTCTCCCAGGACGCGGTGCGCTTGCCGCTCGAGCTGAGCGTTGGCAAGGAGCACGAGGTGCGGGTGGAGAAGGAGGGCTTCGAGCCAGCGGTGCTGCGGGTGTCGCTCAAGGCGGGACAGCGGCTCCAGCGCACCGTGACGCTCGAGAAACAGGTGCTCTCCACGCTCAACGTCTCGACGCGACCGGCGGGGGCCGAGGTGTACGTGGAGGGCGAGAAGAAGGGCACCTCGCCGCTCTCGATCCAGATCAAGCCGGGTAAGTACCGGATCAAGGTCGAGCAGAAGGGCTTCAGGAGCCAGTCGCAGGCGGCCGAGGTGAGCGCCGACAAGCCGGCCACGGTCTCCTTCTTCCTCAAGCCCGAGCCGCCGGAGCCGGTAGAGCCGCCGGAGTCGGTGGAGCCGCCGCCCGAGAAGGTGGCGAAGAAGCCGCCGCCCGAGAAGGTGGCGAAGAAGCCCCCGCCCGAGAAGGTGGCGAAGAAGCCCCCGCCCGAGAAGGTGGCGAAGAAGCCGCCGCCCGAGAAGGTGGCGAAGAAGCCCCCGCCGCAGAAGCCGGAGCCGGCC
>Ga0316576_10000027_pt1 | contig 42756 bp, 29 predicted proteins | sample S0NA_FD_203075 | JGI IMG/M metagenome (GOLD analysis project Ga0316576, IMG submission 203075) | Rhizosphere microbial communities from salt marsh grasses in Alabama, United States - S0-2_050615r3r5 | ecosystem: Host-associated > Plants > Roots > Rhizosphere | place: USA: Alabama | collected...
CGTTGGGTTGAATCAACACCAAAAACCTAATTGGGATCAATCAATGAGTTTTTTCAATGAACAGAAAACTTATGAAAGATACAGTCTACAGAGAGTAAACTTTCAATTTATAAACGAGTCAGATATGGTGATAGGGAAAACCATTTTGAACTAAATACGGTTGCATTGATATCCATCTGGGAAAAGGCCTCGGTGGAGTGACAATGGCAGGCAGTTCAGAAACGAGCTTACCAATTAGTTTTGGTTTTACAATCAGGATTGGCCTCATCAGGCATTTAACAATTTAGTAGGTAACTAGCGAATTTTCATGCTCCGTGGCGGCTCGAAGGACCATGAGCGTTTAACACCAGATGATTTTTTTTGCAATCTTCCTCATCCTTTTGCGCGGGTGGCTTGATGTCTCCCAACCTCAACCCGATGATGCAGGGCTTATCCCTTTACGCTGGTCGTCAAAATAATGGGTCCAGGGCCATCAATAAATAAGGCAGGCACCCTATAGCCTCTCTGAGCTCAAGGGAATATTCTTTAGCAAGTAACAAATCAAAGAAAAGGAGTATAAGATGAAACCCTATAAAGCATTATTCGTTTTGGTAATGATTTTCTGTCTTTCAGGATTTGTCCTTGTATCACCGGGCGAAGCCCAACAAGGCTACGGCATGAAACAACAAGGCACGTGGAACTCTGATTCTGGCAATGCCCAAAGTGGCGGATGGAGCTACTGTCCTTACTGTGGTAGCGAGCTCCGAGGACGTAGAAACTACCCTATGGGTCCCGGCAGGATGGGCCCTGGGTACGAAGGATATGGTATGATGGGGCGTGGCCATTACGGTCGTCACGGTATGGGACCAGGAATGATGGGACCCGGCTATTACGACTATCGTGGTATGGGACCGGGGATGATGGGACCCGGCTATGAACGCGACTATCGCCGCTACGAAAAACCGCTGAATAAAGAAGAAGCCAAACAGGCCGTGCAGAAAATGATCGACATAAGTCGAAATCCAAATCTGAAAACGGGCGGCATCGAGGATGATGAACAATTCTTTGTCGTCGAGGTCCTCACCCAGGAGGATTCCTTAGTGGACAAGGTTCAGGTCGACAAGGATACGGGATTGATGCGCTCAATCTACTGATAATAGACCGCAAAGGAATTCGGATCAATTCTTGCTATCTATGGATAATAGAGGAGCCCCTCGGAGGCAAGATACAACATATCGTAAGGCAAGCCTGAGGAAACAGTTGCGTGGACATCTCACATTTTTTTAAACTCTACGGAGAAGCCGCAAAAACCGCAGCAGGATTTTTCTGGAAATCCGGTTGGGCGTTCGTGTTCGGGTATTCTATCAGCGCGATGATCCAAGCCTTTATTCCGAAAAGCCGATTGACGCAGTACATGGGGAAACCCGGATTCAAGAGCGTCTCGCTGGCCACCGTTTTCGGCGCTGCCTCCTCGTCATGTTCCTTCGCTGCGCTAGCCGCAGCCCGAGCTCTGGTGCAAAAAGGAGCCCACTTTATCGTAGCGGTGGCCTTTATGTTCGCTTCGACCAACCTGGTCATCGAACTGGGAGTGCTGATCCTGATTTTTATAGGTTGGCAGTATTTGGTGGCCGAGGTGGGAGGAGGGCTGATCTTGATCGCTGTCAGCGGTATTTTAATGCACCTTACTTATCCGAAATCCTGGATACAAGAAGCCCGTGACAAGGCAAAACATGGAAAATCTGAAGAAGAGGACTTTGACTGGCGCCAACGCATCAGGTCCACCGAAGGATGGAATCTGGTTGGCAAAAAATTCGGTGACGATTGGGCCATGGTGTGGGAGGAAATTCTCATCGGTTTCACGGTTGCCGGGTTCATGGCTGTGCTGGTGCCGGCCACATTCTGGGCAACAATTTTCCTGGCCGACTTTGGGGATAGCCTGCCATCCTGGCTGATCGTTCTGGAAAACGCTGCAGTAGCTCCTTTCGTGGCAGCTGCTACCTTCATTGGTTCCATGGGCAACATTCCCCTGGCAACGGTACTCAACACCAACGGAGTGCTCTTTGCCGGAATCATGGGCTTCATCTACTCGGACCTCATGGTCCCCCCCTTGGTACAGGTTAACGCGGAATACTACGGCTGGAGAATGGCCCTGTATATCGCAGGCGTCATGTATGTAAGCATCGTCATTACCGCATTGACGCTGAACGGCACCTTCGCCCTCATCGGCATCGTGCCGGAAGGCCGAAAAGCCGTGTCTCAAATCTCCCAATTCAAGATAGACTACACTTTCTGGATGAATCTGGCCTCCGCTGCCATCGTCGTAGTTATGGTTGCCTTGCGGCGACGTCATAGGGAATCCCGTCAACACCATGGAGGTCACGGCCATGGTGGCATGGATCATCGCGGAGGACTTAGCCCGAAGAGGATGATCGCCTATCTGTGTATTGGGATTTTAGTATGCGGATTCGTCGCCTATGGGCTTACAACCTTTCGGTAAAAATTAGAATGCATGCATAGGTGACGTACAAACAAGGCGGAATTGAATACCACCCGGTCGGTGATAGCGGGAGAATTGTGAGCGAAGGAATTTTTCCCGTTCATGGGTTGTAATCATGCGAGAGGGTGAATGGGCTTGGCCAAGCATTATGTCCGCAAACCCAAAGTTTTAATATTACATTGAGCGAATGAAATGTAGAGGCTTGCATCTCCAACATAGTTCGGCGATGAACCTTGTCAAAGAAGGACTTGACGTCAGCCTCGAAAATCACATTCGCTCCGCCTTTGCTCGGCCGGGTCCAGGTGCCTGCTGTTCCCCGACGTCATCGCTCTTATGCGGTGCTCCGACTTCCTGATCATCATCGGCCTAAGCTCCGGTTCCCCTTGCTGTCGGCTTACCCCATTGCTGGCGCTTTGTTCTTGGCCGGGCAACGCACAGGCCAGCTGGCGCGTTCCCGTTGGAGATTGGTCACCGGCCCCCCATACAGCCGGAAGATTGATGGGGAATGATCAGGATCTCCCATCAAAGGCTTCTTTTGCTAATAAAAATCTGACAGGGCATCAGACCATTGATAGATTGCTATGTGAGACATTTGATATTTAGCGTAAGAATTCTGTGTCATCTTGGGGGTCAAATAAATTGATTCTTATACGTAAAATGTGGATTAGCCCCCTGCAACCGGTGGAAACAAGGCTACTTCGTCATTGTTGCATAGGTGGGTCTCCAGCTTATGCGGCAGGGTTGTATAGTGGCGGCCATTGACCAGCACCTTCAACATGTTGCTGATTTTTTTGGTTTTGGGGTCAAACACCTGATTTTTCAGGTGGTCGCCAAATTCTTCACAAAGCCCTTCCAACAGTTCCCTCAGCGTCAAATCATCGATTTCCAATTCGATTTTGGTAAGATTTCCCATCACTTTCCGGAGCGTTAGAAAAGGCTTTACCGTAATTTTCATTTTTACTCCATAAAGAGGTCGCTGATTTCCCCTCTAAATGTTAAAATATTTATCCAATCCCATATGGCGGTGCATTTCCATAAACTTCACACCGCCGGTCTGCCACAGCATTTTCAAATAGTGCCAGCCTTCGAAGGGTAGTGAATACCGCTCCAGCCCGGGCTCCGTGCAGCTGTGGCACTGGGGGAGGCGTCCGATGGTTTTCCTTATCCGGCCCGCCCGATCCGAAGAAAACAGGTCTCCAACATCCGTTTCCGTGACATTGCCGACGCTCGCATTGATCAGGGGGCACAAAAACACCTCCCCGTTGCTGCGCACGAAGAAATAGTTGAACCCGCAGGAACAAGGCTTACTCACCGAGCCTGTTTCAAAGTATTCCACCAGCGATCGGCCGTGAAAACTCCACTGAAACCGATCGCCGGAAAAAAAAGTGATCATTTTCTGCAAATCCTGTTCGTCGAAGGCAAGATCTTCGGCCCGGTCCGGGTTCAGGTAGCGGCCCTCGGTGATGATGCACGGCGAAATGATGGTAAACAGTCCTCTTGCTTCCGCATAGCGCGCAATGCCGTCAAGTTCATCCACGTTGAGCGGCAGGATAGTTGTCTTCACGCCTACGATCAGATTAGGAAAGAATTTTCTCAAACCAACGAGGGCTTCGATGGTCCGGTCGACCGTCGGCCAGGCACCTGGAAAATTTCTGATCCGGTCATGCAGATCGCTAACGGCGTCCAGGGCACAGACCACTACGAGGTCGAGGCCTTGCTCCTGCATGATCGGCATCATGGCCTCTACGGCAGGCAGCACCCTCTCCGGCAAAAGGCCGTTGGTCGTGACGGCAATGGACTTAAGGCCTGCATAATGGTCGTGCTTCAGGGTACAGATGCCGTTGAAAAGCTCCACCAGGTCACTGCGCAGGAACGGCTCGCCCCCGGTAATATCCAACTCTCGAATATCCATGAATAGGTCCGAAGAGAGCAGGCTGAGCCATTGATCCATTGTCAGATTAGGCACGTCATGTGAAATCTTCCAGATATTGCACATGACGCAGCGGGCCACACAATCATGGGTGATCTCCAAGCTTAAAGCCTGCGGCCTTCCAGGCCGGCCCGTGCGCCTCAGGTACCGATAGCGCAAGGCATTTTTGAGCAGTCCTGCGGCAATTTTCGCTGTTTCCATGGTCATGGATTCCAGTTGTAAACCGATTTTCTCAAGTGGCAGCGGTCTTCCACCGACGTGAAGTTTCCACTGGCGGCGTAAGCCCTTCCTGAACAGCCGCCTGCACAATGTTCCTTGCCCACGCACGTTTTGCAAGGCTTCAATTCCTCACGCCGCCGGTGGTCCAGCACGGGCAAGCAGGCCCACAACCCTAAAGCCTTGGTTATGACGCTTTCCAGTGAACGTTCGTGGGCGCCTTCGACAGCGAAGGCCGGCGCCGGCATGTAATGGCAGGGATACACCAACCCTTGTGCGTCGATATATGGTGTTTCGATACATACGCATCTTTGTGCGGACCCTTGGGATCTGCCCTTGAACCACTCCAAGGCGGCAATGTTGCCTATCCTTTCGTAGCGGGATCTGAATACCGTATCGGTTTGGTAAAGGTCCAGCAGGCGCTCGTATTGTTGAGGCGTGGGAGGGGCGATGTGGTCCGACGCTTTGGCGCGCCCCTGGGAAACCAGGGTGCCGCTAACACACCTTGAAATGCCCATCTCATCAGCCAATTCCAGCAGCAGGGGCAAATCGGCAAAATTGTGCACCATCTCGGTAAAGGCCACCTGGGTCTGTGGGCCGAGTCCGGATTCACATAGATGCCTCAACCCTGAGAGCGAGCGTTCAAAACTGCCCTTTCCTCTAACCATGTCGTGGGTTCTGGGTCCCGTGCCGTCCAGGCTTATCTGGACCAATATACGGGCACCTTCGACCGCCTTCAATTTATCCACAACGGCATCGTCGATCAAGGTGCCGTTGGTCTGCAAGGTAACCCGCTTTATTCCAGCCTGCCCGCAGGCCTGCTCCAAAATGGTGTACCAGTCAGGGTGGAGCAACGGCTCCCCGCCGGCAAGGCAGATCTCTTCCGTTCCCAAGTCGGCAATTTCGTTTACCAGCCTCCCAAGGGTTTGTGTCGGGACCGGTGGAAAGGATTTTACCGAACCGCTGTCCGGCCAACAATGGCGACACCTCAAATTGCAGGCGTTGGTCATCGATAGAGTGACCATTCTTGGCGATCTTAAGCCTTTAGTTTTTATTTTCTCATGAAATAGTGACATTTTGTGGTTGCGGCTTGGAAATCCTCGGGTTTACGGCATTGAAAGACAGCTGCTTCGTACATTGCCACCACACACCCGCCTGATAGGACAGCTGCTCCATTGTAAAATAGACCATGAACCGGACCAGGTCCAATTTCGGTTTCTTGAGAAAAAACTCCACCAGGCCGTTCAGCAGATGCATGGCGGCAACAATGGTTGCTGCCATGGGTAACATGGAAAATGTAATAATTGCCCAGGCCAAGTAATATCGTGAAAAAAAAGCGCTGCAGTGAAAAAAAAGCGCTGCATAACTGCGGCAGAGAGAAATCGCCACCATGCCGAACGATATCCCCAATCCCCTTTGTTTCATATGGTTGGACTTGAAAACGGATTCACCGAGGAGAACAACGCAAGGTAAAAGCAGCGGCCATAAGGACTTGAACCCTACTACAGCTAAAAGACCAACCCAGAACAGGGATGCCCAGGGCGAAAAAACCATTTGTTTGACTTTCCCGGGGTAAAGACGGTTCAGCAAAGGCTCCGAGGTCCCGTAATCGAAACGTCTTCTGCAAAACGCAACAAGCCGGTTGCGATGTTTGTGAAACACCTTGCCGGAAGGCAGATAATCGATATGAAATCCCAGTCGCAGGATGCGCCAGCACAGGTCCACATCCTCGCCGACCACTAGCTGCTCGTTAAAACCGCCGGCCTGAAGAAAAACCTCATGGCGCACCAGCAAATTACATGAAGGAACATAAAAAAAGGGATTGTTGCTCGCTGACCGCTTAGGCCACGATCCCATCTTCAATGACGACCGCACTTGTTCGTACCGGTCCAGCGGTCTTTCGACATAATAGCTTTCAACCATACCGCCCACGGCGGCTATCTTAAGGTCCTTGAAGGCGGGCACCAGCTCCCGCAGCCAGGTCCTGTCCGCCAGGCAGTCGGAGTCGATGAATGCCAATATATCGCCCCTGGCACTGACCGCCCCTATATTCCGGCAATAGGGCGCCTGGCGGTTCGTCTTGTTTTGGATCAATGTTACCGGATAATGCGACACACGGTCGGGCGTATCATCCGTCGATGCGTCGTCCACCACGATAATCTCGAGTTTGTCTTCGGGGTAATCGAGTCTTAAAAGTGAATCCAGACAGGCTGCAATGTCCCGGGGGCGATTGTGGACCGGAACAATGACGGATATAAATGGAACCGTTTCCATTTCAGCCACCCCGATCCGCTCCAGAAAACCCCGGCGCACAAGGTCGTCGAGAAACGATTCAATTTTACCTTTATGCTGATTGTCAACAGCTGCAAGTATATCTTTGAATGGTATGAAAGCGCCTCCTGACAGCAGACTCATAACCTCCCGCCAGCACGGTTTCAGGAAAATATATTTCAGGGGATAGGACAGGCACAGGTGAATCCCGCCTTCTGTTTTCGTAAGGCTCACGTTTGCCCGTAAACGATAGGCCAGCGGGCTGGGTCGATCTTCGTTTATTCCCATGTGGTTTTGTGGTCGACTTTTTCCCATAGCTGGAAGTAATTTAAACCATTGTTGAAAAAATCTTTGCGTCCTCGCCATTCAGGATCTGCGAGCATTTCATGCTTCCACAAACCCGTGTTCGGTCAGAAAGTCCATGATGCCCTCTACTAGTTCTTCGGGTTCTCCTTGCAGCATGCGGCCCTTTTTCTCTATTTTGCTGCCGGTCAAAAGCTGCTGGACGCGTTCGATGGTCGGCAAGCTGCTGTCCGGTGCCACTGTCTGCTTGGGCCGGGGACGAGGCGGCATGGTCTGCAAACTAGAAACCATGGCGTCGGTACATTCAATCGGGCCGGCAACCGATTGGATGGTTGCCGCGGCGGCCTTTTCAAGGTCAGTATGACGTGGAACACGATAAGTGTACAGCCCCATGTCCGCACTTAAAACAGCCGGTAGCGGGCAACTGACCCTCTCACGCACGCCTCTGCCACAGCTGCGGGTGGCCTCGATCCGATCTTCGTCGCTGAAATATTCGAGATCCACGATTGCGGAAACAAAGGGGCGGTTCAGGTGGCCGGCAATGAGGGCGCCCACCAGGCCGTTTTGGCGATCCATGGACTCCTTGCCACATAGAATCAGGTCCGCGCCCAGCTGCCTGGCAACAGATGCCAGCTGTTTTGATTTTCCATAGGGGTCCAGAGGGAGATCCGTGTCAATGTGATGGAGGGCATCTGCCCCCAGGGCAAGACAGCGCCGCAGTTCGTCTTCGGCAATCATAGCCCCCAGCGTCAACAGGATTATCCTGGTTCCAGGAATATTCTCCTTGATCCTCAGCGCCGCTTCCAAGGCAGCCTCGTCATAGGGGTTGACGCGGACAATACGATCCAGTGGGGTTAGAAAATGATGCTCCGGGTCCATACCGCTCCGGGCATAGACCTGCTCGATCTGTTTGATGCATACGACTATTTTCATTTTCTCTACCCCCAAACTGTTTCACGCTGCATGGATGCCGCCACAATTTCTACAATATCCTTGACCTTGGGAAGGGTGTCCCTTCCCAGTCCACCAACCCCGTCTTCCAGCATGGTCAAGCAGTAGGGACATGCCGTGGCCACCACATCAGGTTCGGCGTCACAAATCTCCCGGGCACGCAATTGGTTGATGCGCTGCCCCTCGGTTTCGTGCAGCCACATCTGGCCGCCGCCACCGCCGCAACAGAAGCCGTTTTCTCGGCTGCGTTCAAGCTCCCTGACAGTCAGCCCGGGAACCGATCGGCTGATTTCCCGCAAGGGCTCGAACACCTTGTTCACCCGGCCCAGATAGCAGGGATCGTGAATGGACAGGTAACCAGCTTGCGGGTATTTTATCTGGATGCGGCCCTCACGGATAAGCCCGGCTATCAGTTCGCTGCTATGCAGCACCGTGTACAAACCGTCCAGCTGGGGATACTCATTTTTCAAACTGTGCAGACAGTGAGGACAAAGGGTAACCAGTTTGTTGAACGCATGGGCCTTTAACTGCTGAATATTCTGAGAAGCCAGCTGTCTGAAAAGGGTTTCATCCCCCAGTCGGCGGGCCGGGTCGCCGCAACAAAGTTCTCCATGCCCAAGAATGGCAAATTCAACTCCAGCGGTCTTGAGAATTTCGACCAGGTCACGACTGACCTCCCGGTACCTGGGGTGATAGGCGCCGGCACAGCCCACCCAGATCAGAATTTCGGTGGTTTGCTTGTCCCTGCCGATAACGGGTACCCCGCAGTTGAGGGTCCAGTCGGTCCTCAAGGCAGACCCCTTACCGTATGTGTCGCCGAACAGCTGCAGGTCCCGTATCATCGGACGCGCTTCCGCGGGCAGCGCTCCTTTGCCCATGACCCGCTGGCGTCTGAATTCGATGACCTTGTCGGCGGGAGCGGTCATCACAGGGCAGGCGGCCACGCAGGCCATGCAGGTGGTGCAGGCCCACAGGTCCCGATCGTCGACCACGTCCTGCACCGGCAGGGGATCGCCGAACCTTTCCCTTTCGGCGGCGCCCAGCAATTGCTGCACGACCCTTCGGGGCGACAGAGCCTTTTCCGACAGGGAGGCCGGACAACGCTCCACGCAACGGCCGCAGGACACACAGGCCTCGGCTTCCAGCAACTGCTTCCATGAAAAATCGCCGACAACACCGACAAAAGGCCGGCTATCGTTCCGGGGCCGGGCCGTGAACCCTTCCAGGGGATCGTCGTCGCGATGATACACATTCAACGACGCGGCAACAATGTGACGCATGAAAGTATACGGCATAACCGCCACAAACACCAATACCAGAAAGAAATGGACACGGATGCTCAGCTGCAGCATCAACGGTGATTCCGGGAGTATTCGTGACACGATAAAACCGACGGGTGCCTGCCAGGCAAAAGCCACGGGAATTATTTTAAGGCGCAGACCTTCGGCCAGAAAGCCGGTCAGGGTAATACCCATGACCAGCAATGCCGGCAGAACTATCCGCCGGGGTAGGATGCCGTCCAGGGAACTCCCCCTGGTTTTTCCGCAGCGGATGAAGAAGTACAACATGCCCATAAGCAGCAACAGGCCGGACACGTCCAGCAAAAAGGAAATGGTGCCGGAGAGCGCCAGGGGCAGCTTGAATTCAAACTGAGCCGCCAGGACCACAACGATAAAGACGATAAAAGACCAGAACAGAAACAAGTGAGCTATACCGGCCGGCTGCCTTTTCAATACAGCCCGATGAGATATCAGATATCCCAACAGATGCCTCAGGCTTCCTTTGGGCTTCTCTGCCCTCCCATTCATCCATATGGCCCGCCTCCGTGAAAAACCGACGGTTATGATCAGAAGCGCGGAAACGACCAGGAATACGTCCAGAGATGTAAACACAGCCCTATTCCTTCCTCTTCGATACGCCTGAAAAACGACGAACCAGCCAGCGAAATCCACCGATAACCAATACCAACAGGGACAGCTGATAGCCTACGGCCGCAACCGTAACACCCGGTTGCTTATCCCACCTGACCTCCGGGTGCATGACACCCCACAGCTTGTTTTTCCCGTCTTTATCCAGGTGACAGGTGTGGCATTTCTGGTCGTTCAAGGGATCGGTTTCACCGTGGGCGGCCCTTCCCTGGTGGCATCCCAGACAATTATCCATGTCGTAAACCTGTGAAAAATCCTGTTTGGGGTGCGACGCAACCCGGATCGAGGGTAACCAGGCCATGTATCCGCTTGAACCGCTTTGAACGGGATGACAGGACCGACAGGTTTGCCTCAACCTGTCCGGATGCACGGATGAGCGCGGGTTCTTCGGTGAAAGGATACCGTGCCGGGTATGGCAGCTGAAGCACTTTGGGCGGCCCTGCGTCGCTCCCGCCCCGTGCTGATTGAACTTGTCATGACAGGCGGCACAATCCACCGCCCCGGATCCCTGTGTCTCCTGGTGGTCCTCGTCCAACACGTTGGTGTGGCACCCCTGGCAGGAACCCTCTTTCCCGTGAACCGAGCGCTTGAACTGCTCCATTGACATTTTGAGCAGGGATTCCTGGCTGTCTCCGCCATGACACCTTATGCAATCCTCGTCCGTGTAGGCGCCTGCTCCTACTACCGGGAGTAAAAACAAAACCAGCAGGATGTACATGATGCGGATTTTCATTTCTTTTCACCTGCAACCTTTTCCGCTTTAAGACGCTCGATAAGAAGCGGCAGGACCTGATGCAGGTCCCCAACGACACCGAGGTCGGCAAATCTGAAAATTCTGGCTTTGGGATCAATGTTGATGGCAATGACCTTGCGCGATTTCTCCATGCCGGCGGTGTACTCGTTAGCGCCTGAAATGCCGGAGTTGATGATCAACTGCGGTGTGACGGCCTTGCCGGTCTGACCGATCTGGCGCTCGTAGGCCAGGGTCTGCCAGTCTACCACCGGGCGGGTGCCGGCCACGGAACCGCCGATCGCGGCCGCCAGTTCGTGGATGATTTCAAAACGCTTGTCCTTGCCCACACCGCGGCCCCCGGCCACGACAATGTCGGCTTCCCCGATGTCCAGGTTCTCCGGCGAGGCTTCAATGACCGCAACAACGTCCGTCTTCAGATTGCAACCTGACATATCCGGTACGGCCTTGACGATCACCTCTGCGGTTTTTTCGCTTGCCTGCTCCGGTGTGTTGAGAACCGACGGCAGGAGAGTGACCAGGTAAGGCGGAGGGCCGTCAAAACACACCTTTTCGCTCAGGTGGCCGTTAGCAATCGGTCGGGTTACCGTTACCGCCCCCTTGTCATCCAGTTTCAAATCTATGGCCCGAGTCACCGCGCAACCGCCATTCAATCCAGCCAGCCGGGGCGCCATGTCCGCCGTTTGATCCGTGTGGGCCATCAGAAACAAGTAAGGAATCTCCTTTCCCATGAACGCGCTTAGAATTCCGGCAAAATATTCACCATTGAAGCGTTCCGCCTGGCTGTTTTTAAAATGAAGTACACGGCTCACACCGTACCGCCCGAGTTCCTCCAGGGGATCCTCAAAGCCGTTGCCCACGGCAATGGCCGTGATATCACCCTCCCCGGCAATTTCAGAAATAAGTCGAACGGCTTCGGACACCAGCCCCAGGGTTTCATCCTCGATGATTCCCTCCCGTTGGTGTACCCATATCCAAATGTTCGTTTTTTTCATACCAAGCCTTGATAAACATGACCCACAAAGGCACAAAGATCACAAAGTATTTTCTAAATTAGATATTTCTTTCACCCGTCCTGCCTGTCTTGATTGTTGAATTTAACCCAATCCGCCCTGACGGTCATACGCTTCCCGGATGATCTCGATGGGATGCTTAATCCGGTAAAGCGTCAACTGTTGAAACTGCAGCCGGCAGCTCAGGCACTCCGTGGTGATCAGCTGCGGATCGCGCTTTTTGATCGTCGACATCAGGCGCCCTGCTATTTTGATGGAGTTCTGATGGAATTTCTTTTTGAACCCCATGATGCCGGCATTACCGCAGCAGTAGTTACCGTTTATGACATCCATCCTGAATCCCGGGATTAGGTCCAAAAGGGGCCCATATGTGCTTTCCATACACTGTTCCCGCACATGGCAGGGCGGATAATAGACCGCCGCCATTTCGCAAGATTCGAAGGCCGTGTCCAGATCGCCCACCCGGTGCAGCTTCAGCAAATATTCGCCGGCATCATAGGTGCTCCTTGAAATCTTGAGCCGTTTGTCGGGATCGATACCTGCAAAATAACCGTTCCTGTCGGGCATGTGCTCGACGTATTTCCTGGCAACCTGCAGAATGCCGCCCGCCTGCGGGAGACTGTAAGCCAGCATGCTTCCTTGAGCGGGCCATTCGACAAAGTCTCCGTCGGTTTCATCCAGAAGCCTGCGCAGCTTGTGTTCCTCGGCGCCAGCCTTAACCACCACTTTCAGCATGTAGGCGCACGTGGGGCAGGAGCAAAGGATGTCATACCCCTGGTCGACGATTGCGGTCCATTTTTCAATATTCTCCCGGACCAGGGCCTCCGTTTTCCGGCGGTCGCCCTCCAAGAGTGTGGGCATGCCGCAGCAGCGCTGCTCGGGTACCAGCACTTCGACACCGTTTTTCTGCAGCACTTCCACCGTGGCCTGAGCCACCTCCGGAAAAAGATACCGGGCCGTGCAGCCTGCAAAATAGGCCACTTTGCGTTCAGCCGCCGTAGAAGGTGCCCCGTGATCGCGCCACCATCTGTCGAAGCTTTGCTGTGGGAACCGCGGGAATTGGCGTTCGCGATGAATTCCTAAAAACCACTGTACGATGCCGCGGGTCGTATGCTGCTGCAGCAGCGCATTGGTCATGCCCGGAAAGGCACCGCCCAGTTTGCCGATACGCTCGACGCTTTCGATCATGCGGACATTGAATCGCAGGCCGTGCCGCTCCGCATGTTCCGTTTTGAAATCCAGAATCGCGGAACGGATGTCTCGGCAGGGGCATATGCCGCACAGGTTGCACAGGTCGGCCACGGCGGCGAGCTCCCGGGTGTCCATTTTCCCACCCGCATACCGCTCCTCCTCCGCCAGGCTGAAAATCATCGGGAAGACGAGGCAGGCGTTGTCCACCAGCTCACGGCAGGCCCCGCACCGGAGGCACTTGGCGATTTCATCCCAAAATCGATCTTCAGCTGTCATAATCTCTCACAGAGCCCACAGAGCTACAGAGAATAACAACGTGTTCCAGTTTGTAATAATATGCGCTTTGATTGCCTCATCCGGGCTTCGATAATTATTGTAACTTTCATTTGCCCCTAAGAACAAATTTCTCTGTGTTCTCCGTGAACTCGAGCATCAGCGGGCGAGAGGTCCCATTCACAGCAGTCGACCGACACGATGGCCGTCGCCAATGGCCGCATCCGTCAAACGGGGGGCCACACAGTCACCGATTCTGTAAACCGCTTCCAACTTGTTCTTGAGCTCAAAATAAAGGGCGTCCTCGGCGACATTGCCCGCCGCCAGGACTACCGTGTCATAGCCTTCAAAATCGATCATTTCGTTGGAGTAGACATTCAAGCCTTTCACCAGCTTTTTCTGTATTTCCAGCACGGCTATGTCGGGCGTATAGGTCACCCCTTTCAAAGCCAGACGCCGGCGCGCCAAAAAAAGGTCCTGCAGCGGCCCCAGGGCGGATCCCGGAAAAAGGGCCGGTGTCAACACGTGGACCGTCTTTCCCTGGTCGGCCAACAGTTCGGCCGTTCCGGTTCCATGATGGTGGCCATTCAGATCAATGAACAGGACCTTTGGGCCGGTTTCCACCTCTCCGCTCAAGACCTGCCAAGTGTTGACCACATCGGGTGGCCCGTAATCGCCCGGAAAAGGATTCTCCCTGGGACGGGATCCCGTGGCCACGACAACCGCATCGGGCGCTTCTGCCAGTATAGCGTCAACGGTCGCCGTGGTTTCCAATCGCGGCTCGATATCCAATTTTTCCACCTGGCCGATAAGCCAGCGCGTAACCCCCTGGATCTCCTGCCGGCCGGCAACCCTGGCGGCCAGGCGGTTCTGCCCGCCCACCTCGCTTTCCTTTTCGAACACCACCACCCGGTGCTTCCTGAGGGCTGCCACCCGGGCAGCTTCCAGGCCTGCCGGCCCGGCCCCGATCACCACCACCTTTTTGGAAATGTCCGCCGGGGTCATGGTACCTTGACCGAGCGCTTTTTCATTCCCCGTGACCGGCGTTTGCATGCAACCGATGGTGTAGCCCATACCCATGCGGCCGATACAGCCCTGGTTGCAGGCGATGCACTGACGGACATCGTCCGGCCTTCCCGCGCGGGCCTTGTTGGGTAGATCGGGGTCGGCGATCAGCGCCCGCACCATGTTGACCATGTCGCCCTTTCCTTGCTCCAGAATTTTTTCGGCCAGATGGGGATCGTTGATGCGGTTGGTCGCATACACGGGCAGGCTCACCACAGAACGAATCCCTGCCGACAGGGGTGCCGCGTAGGCCAGCGGTGTGTGCATGGACCCTTCCACCAGGAAGAGGTTGTGGAAGGTTCCCAGGCTGATGTCGAAAAAGTCGATATTGCCGTCCTGCTCCATTCTCTTGGCGATGCGCTTGGCTTCTTCGTGGGTGATGCCGCCGTCCGGGTGCATCTCGTCGGCATTCAGGCGTACGCCCACGGCAAGGTTTTGGCCGACGGCTTCCCGCACGGCATGGATCACTTCCAGAGAAAAACGCATGCGATTGTTAAAACTACGGCCATACTCGTCGTTGCGATGGTTGGTAGCCGGCGACAGGAATTGACGAATCAGTGAACTGTGGCCCAGCTGGAGTTCGATGCCGTCGAAGCCGCCTTCTTTCACGTGCCGCGCGCTCAAGGCGAAATAATCGATGCACTCCCGAATGTCATCGAGGGTCATGGTCTTGGACGTCTCTCTAAAAAGGGGGTCTTTCCCCGGCGAAGGCCCCCACACCGGCAGGCGGGATATCTTACCGTCGGCCTGCATACCGTTGTGGTTCAACTGGGCGAATATGCGCGTGTCATACCGGTGAATGGTATCGGTAAGCTTTTGAAACCCCGGGATCACATCCGGCTCAAAGGCATCCACCAGTTTGTCATAGGCCAGGTCCGACGGATGGACGGTCAGCTCCTCTGTGGTGATCAAACCGCACCCGCCCCTGGCCCGTGCCTCGTAGTAATAAATGTGGTTCTCGCTGATCCGGTGATTTTCGGAAAGATTGGTCAGATGAGCGGCAAAATTGATCCGGTTGGGCACCACGACCGGCCCGATCTTCAAGGGTGAAAACAGGTAGTTGAAATCACTCACAGACGTTCTCCGATCTTTCTACCCTCGTAAACGGCCATTTCGATGGTACGGGGTGCCACGCAGTCCCCGATGGCATAAACCGTCATGTGGTCGGCCTTGGCTTCATGAAAAAGCCTGTCTTCCGGCAGGTAGTCCGCCTCCACAACAACGGTGTCGTACCCCTCATAGGTTATCGACTCGCCGGTGTGCATCTGGTGGGCCCTCACTCTGTCCACATCGATTTCATCCACTTTGATGTCCGTACTGAAGGTAACGCCTTTCTGAAGAAGGCGCTGGCGGGTCAGATAGAGATCGCCGATTGGGGCCAGCTCAACCCCCACGAATAAATCGTTGGTAACAATATCCACCTGCTTTCTCCGGTCAGCCAGGAGTTCTGCCGTGGCCAGGGAACGGTGTCCGCCGTTTTCGTCAATGAGCAGCACCCTGTCACCCACGGGATGCAAATCATCCAATACATCCCTTACGCTCAGCACATTTGGTGTGCCGTATGTGCCGGCAAACGATCTGTCAGCCGGTCCGGCGCCTGTGGCCACGATTAGGACGTCAGGTGCAAAGTCTGCAATCACATCTGCCGTGACCTCCATTCCAACTCGTATGGCAACGCCGGCTGCTTCAAGCGCCCTGGTGTAATATTCGATCAGCAGGCCCAAGTGGTCTCTTCCGGCTCCCTTGGCGGCCGTTTTGACCTGTCCGCCGATATTTGGGCCGCTTTCCCAGAGGGTCACGTCATGCCCCCTCCCGGCGGCCGTCAATGCCGCCTCCATACCAGCCGGCCCACCACCGGCCACCATCACCTTTTTACTGGTAGGGGGCGCGTTTTTTTTTTTGCCAGTATCGGATGATTCGTAGCCTACCAGCGGGTTGAAGGTACACCCCAAGGCTTTGCCCTGGTTGATGCGGCCCAGGCAACCCTGATTGTCCTTTAGGCAGGGGCGGATGGTGTCTGCATCACCGGCGCCCAATTTGACCGCCATATCGGGGTCGCAGATCAAGGCGCGCACACACCCCACGGCGTCCGCCCGGCCTTCGGAAAGAACGCTTTCAGCCATGTGGGGAAATCGAATGTGATCGGCGGCAATTACGGGAATGCTTACGTTTTCCTTGATCTGTTGCGCCAGATCGATCGTGTGGCCCTCCAGAGTGTGCATGGAGGCCATGTTCAAATAGAGATTGTAGTATGTCCCCAGGGTTGCCTGCAAATAGTCGATATGTCCCTTCTCCTCGAACGCTTTGGCCATGGGAATCGATTCTTCCGGCGTTATGCCTCCCCAGAACTTTTCGTCCACACACAGGCGAACCCCCACGGGATAGTCATTGCCCACCGCCTTGCGCACCGACATCAATACCGCCAGCGGCAAGCGCAGACGGTTCTCGAGGCTTCCGCCGTATTCATCCTGCCGGTGGTTGCTGACCGGTGACAGGAATTGCCGCAACAGGGATTCGGACCCCATGTCGATCTCGATGCCGTCAAACCCGTCGGCACGCGCCCTTTCAGCCGCCGCCTCAAATGCCGAGGTCAGTTCTTCGATATCTTCCGGCTCCATGGGTTTGCAGACCTCGCCGAACACCACGTCCGCCACGGCCGAAGGCCCCCAGGTTTCCCTGCGGGTCCAGGCGCCGTTGCTCTGAAAACCATGATGGGTCAGTTGAGCAAAGACGCGTGTGTCAAATTCGCCGACGGTCCGGGTAAATCGTTGAAAATCGGCCGACGCCTGAGGATGGTAGGTGGCAATGGTCCCTTCCCAGGGGAAGTCGTTGTCCATAATAGACAACTCGCCCAGCACGATAAGGCCGCAGCCCCCTTGCGCCCGACGCCGATAGTAGGCCGTGTGCCGTTCGTTCAGCTGGCCCTTGCGACCGAAATTGGTACGGTGGGCGGTAAATGCAATCCGATTGGGCAGTTTGAGCCTACCGCTGTTCAGCTCTTGTAATAGGACACTTCTCATGCCACGTTTCTAAGGTTGACCAGACATTCCGGATCCGGCATGTCGATGTCGTTGTAGGTGTGAAAGGCCATGGCCGGGCAACCGCCGCGGCAAACCTCGAAACGGGAGCAGGCCCGGCACGAGGCGATGTCCAGGTTCCTCAACCTTTCAAAAATGGGAGAATGATTCCACATCTCCTTAAAATCCGTGTTGCGGACGTTGCCGACCAGAAAAGGCGGTTCCTGCAGAAAGGCGCAGGGGTACACATCCCCTGCGGGGGAAATGCAGCAGGTCATCTTGGCGGCCCCGCACATATCCAGCCCTTTGCGGCGTCTGCTTTCGGATGTCAGGCAGAAAAAGGAATCACCCGTGCGCACAAGGTCGTGCCTTGCCAGCCATTCCGCAAATTCTTCCAGTTGCTCCGCGTTGGGCGCCAGATCCTTACGGCTGTCTTTACCCCGGCCCGAAGGACGGAAACGGGAAACCCGCAGCTCGGCACCGCACCCCTTGGCAAGATTGCGCAGATCGTCCAGCTGAGGGTAGTTGAGCCGGGTCAGCACCGCATTGATGCTGAAAGCCACTCGGTTCGATGCAAAACAGTCCGCTGCCGCCAGGATTTTTTTATAGGTGCCTTTTCCCCGGATACGGTCATTGACATCTGCGGTGGCGCCGTCCAGGCTGAGCTGCAGATAGAGCATCTTCAACCCGGCCAGACGCGAGGCCAGTTGACTGTTTATCAGGGTCCCGTTGGTGCTGACACAGGTCACGACGCCTTTTGTATGCGCGTAATCGAGTATGTCACAAAAATCGTCCCGGATAAAAGGTTCGCCGCCCCCGATGTTGACTTGGAACACTTTCATGGCCGCCAAGCGGTCGATAACCCGGCGGCACTCCTCGAAGCTCAGCTCCTGTGGTGACCCGGCACCCGATGCCGAAAGGCAGTGTTCACAGTGCAGGTTGCATTTCAAGGTTATCTCCCAGGTAACGTTGACCGGCGCCCTTAAAGCTGTTTTCATCATTTTAGCACTCAAGGATGACTCCTTTACTTTTAAGCTGCCTCAAAGCGGTGGCCACCATTTCAAGCTTTCCATCAATGTCACCATTACACCCGTGCTTACGACCCATCCACGCTGCCAGCGTCATCTCTCCCCGGAAAAAATCCTCTGCGAGAAGTCGGCCCGAGGCCACGAAATGCAGCCTCGGCCCTTTCATCTGATAGAACAGGAGACCGAAGTCCTCTTCCCGGACCTGGACGCCCGCCGCCAATTTGTAATGTTTGTCCATCTCAACGAATCCCAACCCGGCTATAACGGGAAAAAAATGATTGCTGCCAGGCTCCCAACACTCCAAGCCCACACTTGAACCCTTGAATCCTGGAATCCTTGAACCCTGGAATCCTTGAACCCTGGTCTATTAGTAAACGCCGCAGATACCGTCTATCGCCATCTCTTCTATTTCGATTTCCTCGATCTTAAAAATGTCTTCCGGCTCTTTTTCGGATGTGTCCGGCAACACGCCTTCTTCCTTGTCGAATTCTTTTTCCACGATGTCCTCCATGAACGATGGCAAGGAAGATGCAAATCAGGCGATATTTACATCTTCTTTGCCACACAAATGGTTACTGTTTCACTGAAACCAAACTGGGTTAAATGCCTAGATCGCTTCTTTTCTGGACCAGCTCTTTTTTGAAGGCCTCGAGCTCTTCAGGGCCTAAATCATCCGGGAATTTCAGGTCTACCTGCGTCAGGACATCCACCAGTGTATTGGCGTGCGGCCCAAGAGATAGGGCGCCTACCGTGTCACCCTTTTCCAGTTTGACGCGACCGCCCATGAAGGCACCCACGAATTTGTCTTTCTTGGTGAGAATTCTTTTCCAGGCCGGCGGTGTCGCGGACATGATGTAATCGGCATTCTCAAAGGCATAGTCTTTTGAACAGTGCTTGAACTCTTTCAACTTGCCGGCTTCCAACTGCATGGAAATGAAAAGATCATTCTCGATACCCCACTCTGGCATGGCGTTGATCTGGTAGGCGAAGCTGCCGCTCAAGCTGGAAAGCTTTTTTTCAAAACCCTCGTCATACAGAGCTACGCTGTCGTCTACCCATTCCGGTTGCGGATAAATGTAAGTTGCCATTGTTCATCTCCTTTCCCATTTTGGTTGTTAAAACAATCGTTACGTGATGCCTTTATTTGTTTTTAAACGCGGCGATGGCCTCATCCCTCAATTGGCGCTTAAAAAGTTTTTCGGTCACGGTCATCGGCAATTCATCCCTGAATTCCACGTACTTGGGTACGGCATAGGGTGCCAGATTCTCCTTGCAGAAATTGACGATGTCCGCTTCAGTGACTTTGCCCTTATCCTCCTCCTTCAGCTGAATTACCGCCATAACCCTCTCGCTGCCCGGGTTTTTCGGGTCCGGTACACCGAAAGCGGCTGCCATGAGGACTCCCGGATGTTTGAAGAGGACCTCGTCTACCGTTGTAGTGTAAACCTTCATGCCGGACACGTTGACCATGTCCTTGATACGGTCGCTGATGAAAAAGTAACCGTCTTTGTCCATATAGCCGATATCACCGGTATGCAGCCACCCGTCCTCGGTGAGGCCCCTGCCGGCATCGGGCCAGTAGCCTTTCATGGTCTGCGGACCGCGCACCACGATTTCCCCCTCTTCACCAAAGGGCACCTCTTCACCGGTTTCCGGGCTGACTAGTTTGCATTCAGTATCCGGAAGCGGCACGCCGATACCCTTTTTTTCCTTGGCCATGAACCCTGTGATGCGCCCGAACCCGGACAGGTCGGCGTGGGTCCCCGGCCCGGTTTCGGTCAGCCCGTAGGCCTCGCCCACCGGATTGCCCATCTCCTTTTGCACGGCCATGCGCACTTCATCCGGCAGCGGCGCGGATCCGCTCAGGGCCATGGCGTTCAAACGTCCGATCTTGGCCTGGGCCAGGCGCATGAGCTGGGTGGGAACACATGGGATCATAAAGGGCCGGTATTCCTTGATCGTTTTGACCAGCTTGTCCGTATCCCTGGGGTCTTTCAGCAAAATAATCCGCAGCCCCCAGAATACGGCCGCCTGGTGGATGTAATGCCCGAAAGCATGAAACAAGGCCAGGGGGATGAGCACCGAGGCCTTGCCCACGATACCCGGCGCCATGGGCCCCAGCATCCAGGGCATCAACTGCATGAGGTTGCAATAGCGGCCGTAGTGGGTAATCATGACCGCCTTGGGCAACCCGGTGGACCCGCCGGTATGAGGCAGTTCGCACAAATCTTCCTTGGGATCGATGTCCAATTGCGGCGGGTTGGGGTCGTTTTCCTCGATGAGCTTGCCGAATTCGTAGACCCCCTTAGGAAGGCTTTGGGCTACCGGTCCCACATCATACCCCTTGTCGGAAGTGACGATGATGTTCTCAACGCCGCAGGCCTCCTTCAGGCCCAGAATCCGCTCGAAATCCTTTTCCTGGCAGATGATTGCCTTGCTGTTCGAATTCCCGGCCTCGTGCACGATGCCGTCGTCCGGCCGCAGGGTGCTGGTGGGCACGATGACGCCGCCGGCCTTCTGGATACCCCAGGTGCTGACGATATATTCAAAACAGTTTTCCATGAAAATATTGACACGATCTCCCTTGTGGATCCCCAGACCGGCCAAAGCCGTTGCCAGACGGTCGGCATGATCTTTCAAGTCCCTGTATTTCAGCAGTCTTTCTTCGAAAAGAACAGCAGTTTTTCCAGGGTATTTTTCGGCGGCATCATCCAGCACCTTGAAAATGGGAACTTCCGGATAGGGAGCCAGGGTCTCCTTCAACTTGTAGGGGCCTAGTTTGTAGCTTTTCAGCCACGGTTTATCTGCATAACCCATACAATATCTCCTTAATATCCCCTAAGGTGAGCGCTTCAAATTTTAAAAATTGTTATAATTTTATTGTGTTAAATTGATTGTACGCATCTGTATTCTTAAAAATTGAAATCTTTCGAGATTGCCGATCTTACCGCATCTACGGCGTCAGATGCCATCCCGCATAGCCCACTATAGCAAAATATCATCTTCCTTGTATCTGCGGCAATCTCGGCAATCGCCCAGCTTAGGTATTCATCTCACCCGTCCCTGAATTATCCCCAGAGGTCGGTCTTGAGGTCGTCCAATCCCAGTTCTGCCAGTTTTTCAGGAGTCGGCTTTCCCGTGGCGAGATCCCAACCGCGATAACCGTAGTATGCATCCTTCAGCCTTTCCAGATCGGCTTTTTCGAGGACCATCCCTTCGGCGGAACCACCCGGCAGAGGATCTTCCATCAGCCGCGCCGGCAGCGCATCCTTTTCCCGGTCGATGCCTTCGCGCACGCAAAAAGCGCGCACCAGGTTGTAGACCCGCTCCCCGCCTTTGCGGAAATCATCTTCCGTGAAATCCCAGCCGGTGGCATTGGCGATCAGATCGACATAGTCTTGGGCGTAGAGCAGGAGACCGAAGAACTTGCACCCGCCGAGGCAGTCGAAAACCGTACACCCGTTTTCCATGTCCATGACGATCTTGGCTTCCTCAGGAACCACCTGGAACAGGTCCTGAATGTGGCTGTCCTCCACCAGCAGAATTGGACTGTCAATGAAGGTGGGTGCGATGACGGTCGCGGAAACATGGTCCCCACCACGATTGGCGGTGACATAGCTCAACCCGACGATCTTGGCAGCCCTTGGATCGTAGGCCGGTAGCTCCAGCCCCTTGACGTTCATGGCGAACCGCTCGGATCCCTGGCCGACTTTTTGGGCTACCAGGCGGCTGCCTTCGGCCAACAGATCCCCGATCCCTTCTCTTTTGGCGATCATCTCTACCAATTTGACCACCAACTCGCCATCCCCGAAATTGATCTCGAGCCCGCCGGTGTCCGCCGTTGTCAGGAAGCCTTTCTCGAAGCACTCCATAGCAAACGCAATGGTCGATCCGGCAGAGATGGTGTCCAGGCCGTACTCGTTGCAGAGGTAGTTGGCCATGGTGATGGTGTTGATGTCGGCCACATCGCACTGGGCCCCCAGGGTGTTGGAGGTCTCGTATTCGGGTCCCTCCCCCTTGTGGCCCTTGTAGGGGCCCTCCTGAATTTCGGAGCCCCTGCCGCAGGCAATGGGGCAGGCGAAACAGTTCACCCGGGACGTCAGGACTTTTTCGGCAATGGCCTGAGCGTTGACGTGTTCAATGCCTTCGAATTCCCCCTGCTGCCAGTTGCGCGTGGGGTAACCGCCCTTGACGTTGACCATGTCGGCCACCATGGCCGTGCCGAAGGTCTCGAAGCCGATCTTCAACAAAGACTCGTTGATTAGTTCGAACTGCTTTTTAGCCGTTTCCTTGAAAGCCTCCTTGTTGGCCAGCTCAGACAAAGCCTTGCCGGAAACCGCAACGGCCTTCACCTTTTTTGCGCCCATGACAGCCCCGACGCCGCAGCGACCGGCGGCACGGTGCTTGTTGTTCATGATGGAAGCGAACTTGACCAGGTTTTCCCCGGCGGGGCCGATGCAGGCCACCGTGAAACCCTTGCCCAGATCTTCTTTCAGGCTGTCCTCCGTTTCCGGTACCATCTTTCCCCACAAATGCGCTGCATCGCACAGTTCAGGCTGGCCGTCGGCGATCTTCAGATAGACTGGCCGGGGGGATGTTCCCTCGAAGATGATGCCGTCGAAACCGCTGCGCTTGAGCGCCGGCCCGAAGCTGCCCCCCGAGTTGGACTGTCCCCAGATGCCGGTAAGCGGTGACTTGGTAACCACGGAATAGCGGCTGGAACTGGGGGAGGTGGTCCCGGTGAGTGGTCCGGTGAAAAAGATGAGCTTGTTTTCCGGGCCTAGAGGATCCGCCCCTTTGGGAACCTCGTCATACAGGTAGCGCGTGGCAATACCTGCGCCGCCAAGATACTTGCGGGCCACGTCCTCGGGAAGATTTTCCTCGGAGAGGGTTCCCGCGGTCAGGTCAACCCGTAGCAACTTTCCCATAAATCCAAACATAATAGTCTCCTGACGGTTTCAGGTTAAAAATCAAAGACCCAGCGTCCGACAATCTCGCGGTTTTCCATGGCATTGATGACGTCGTTTACCTGGTCCAGGCTCAGATGTTTGGTAATCATGTCTTTGAGGTTGATTTGACCTTTTAAAACCATATTGGCCAAGCGCGGAATGTCAATCTGGTGCCGCAGATTTCCGTACAAAACCCCTATGATTTGGTTTCCCTGGAAGGGAATGGCATAAAATGGGAGCATCACCATATCTTCGCAGGAAGGGATGCCGACCGCCATCATTTTACCACCGTTTTTCAAGACGAAAAATGACTGCAGATAGGCGCCCGGATCGCCGATGGCCTCGAAAACCCAATGAACTCCTAGACCGCCGGTCAGTTCTTCGCGGATGATGGGCACCGGGTCCTGTTCGCTGCTGTTGATGAAGTGGGTGGCCCCCATTTTCCTGGCAATCTCCTCTTTGGAGCCTTCCAAGTCCACGGCGATGATGGGATCGGCGCCGGCCAGCCGGGCTCCCTGAATTATATTCAAGCCGATTCCCCCCATGCCCCACACGGCAACGGATTCACCGGCCTGGACGCCGGCTGAGCGGTGCACCGCCCCCCAGCCTGTTCCCACGGCGCAGCCCAGCAGACAGGCCTGGTCCATGGGCAGTTCATCGGGTACCTTTACGGAGGCGACGGCCGGTGAAACGATGTACTCCGAGAAGCCGGACACGTACAGGGCGTGGTTGACCACTTCGCCATCCTTGGTACGAAATCTGGCAGTGCCGTCCGACGGCAGTTTGCCGCTTCCCAGGCTCGGTAATAGGTTATCGCAAATATGCGTATTACCGCTGACGCAGTTCTCGCACGTGCCACAGGGTGCCTGCCAGCAGGAAACAACGTGGTCGCCGGGTTTTAAATTCGTCACGCCTTCGCCCACCGCCTGAACGACCCCGGCGGTTTCATGCCCCAGCACCAGCGGCAGCACGTCCAGGCCGTAAATGCCCTTCCAGGCGCTCAAATCGGAATGACAAAACCCGGTGTGGGCGACTTTGACCAGCACTTCTCCGGCTTTGGGATCTTCAAGTTCCAGTTCTTCGATGGTCATGGGCTCTCCCCAATCTCTCGTTACAGCGGCTTTCGTTTTCATGATGTTCTCCTTTTTGTTAGATGGTTTTTCCAACGATCACGATGAATGTCTTCGATTTAGCAGTTAATTCTTTGAAGTGATAGGTTGAATAGTTGATCACAGCTTTGATCACGGTAATATCCCTGGAGGAATGCAGATATTCGCTGAGTTGAAGTCAGCCAAATCAAGGCCCGTTTGAGAGCAAGCCTCAGGCTTATCATTGTCACATATTTCGATGATTACTATAAATTGCTTAATAGATATCGTCACGCTTGATTAATTTTCACATGCTAAGCAGCCAACAGCCGATTGGCCAAAGAAAGAACATATGAAATTAGAGCAAAAGGTGTGCCAGGATCCAGTGAGCAAAAAAGTCACTAATAATAACAACAAATTACAAATAAAAGTGAGTTGGGATAGGACAAATTATTTGGGGCATAAAAGCCCCAATATTTGTAAAATAAAATATAATTTATTGAATTTAAATATCAAATTAATCTGAGGCTATTTTGCCCCATAATGGGGCACTACAGGTTGTAGCGTGCTATCTTCCGGTAAAGCGTTTTGCGATCGATGCCTAGTTGTTCGGCAACCCTCGACCTCTGCCATTTGTGTGCCTCCAACAATCTCAAGATATATTCTTTCTCGAATGCAGAGACCGCATCCCGCAAGGTTCCCTGTGCATCGACAATAGGAACAATCGGTTCGTGGGCTACCCCCATAGTCCTAAATGGCTTGTGCTCTCGCTCTTGGGAGGATAAAAAATCAAGTTGATTCAGGGTGGTATATCGATACAGGGTGTTTTGAAATTCACGGACATTGCCCGGCCAGTCATAAGCCAGCATCGCATCCAGAACATTGCCTGGAATTCTTGGAAATAGCTCATCCGGGTATTTCAGTTTTAAAAAATGCTCTAGGAGCAGGAGAATATCCTCTTTGCGTTCTCTTAAAGGCGGCATTTGAATGGGGATCACATGTATGCGGTAAAAAAAATCCTCTCTCATGCGTCCTTCCCTGATGGCTTCTTTCAAATTCCTGTTGGTTGCAGCGATAATGCGAATGTCCGGATGTAGCGATGTCATGCCTCCCACAGGTTTAAATCCGCCTCCGTCTAGAACCCTCAAGAGCTTTACCTGCATCAGCGGATCAATCTCACCAAGCTCATCTAAAAACAAGGTACCTTTGTCGACTGTGTCCAGGTAGCCTTTTTTATCCGCCCCTGCACCGGTAAAGGCCCCCTTTTTATATCCGAAAAACTCGCTTTCAAGCAAGTTTTCGGGAATAGCGCCGCAATTTACGGTCAGGAAAGGTTTATCGGCGCGACTACTCATTTCATGAATGGCTTTGGCGACGAGCTCCTTACCAGTACCCGATTCTCCATAAATAATCACATTTTCATCTGTTGCAGCCGCTTTGACAATCAGCTCATAGACCACCTGCATCAAAGGCGATTTCCCCACAAGCCGGCCGAATTTATATCGATCCTTTATTTTCGATCGCAACAGTATATTCTCCCGGCGCAACTGTTCATCCTGTTCGATCAGAATATCGGTTGTTTGCTTACGGATGGTAACATCCTTGATAAAACCTTCAATAAATTTGAGATGACCTTTTTCATCGACAATTTTACGTGCATTCAAGGAAACCCATACGATTTCACCGTCCTTTTTATAAAAAGGAGCTTCAAAATCCTTTACAAATTCTGATTTGTCTAACAAGGATACAAATTCCCTGCGGTCTTCTGGATTCACGTAGATCTGTGTCTCGATATTCTTTACGTTGTTGATAATCTCGTCCGGCGTTTCATAGCCGAAGATTTTTGCAGCTGCCGGGTTCACATCGACAAACTTTCCTTCCGGTGTTGTACGGTAGATCCCTTCCACAGCATTCTCAAATATTCCCCGGTATTCTTCCTCAGCATTCTTACGATCTTCGTAATATTTTGCATTTTCAATGGAAATACTCATTTGAGATGACAAAATCTTGATTACTTCAATGCGATCAGCAGAAAAAACGCCTTCCAAGAGCGTGTTTTCAAGGTATAGGAGCCCTGTCAGTTGTGCTTTGTAAAGAATCGGGAAACAAAGCACCGAACGCACCTTTCTCCCGGTAATATAGGAATCCTGCGTGAACATTCCCCGCTTGCAAGCGTTATTCAGAACTACAGGCTTCGTGGAGCGTACAGTGTAGTTGACAATAGCCTTGGATATGCGTTGTCCTTGATCCAGAGCGATAAATGGATTGAATAATCGTTCGGTCCCTTCAACGTCGCCTTGCACCGCTATTTTAGGCTCTCCCCCTTCCATCAAAAGCAGCGTCCCGTTTTCAGCACCCGCATTTTCAATGCAGTGCCTCATTAAAGCGACAAGAAGGTTGTCTAAAACCAACTCGCTTGATATGGCCCGTGTAGCTTTGATAATCGTTGCCATGTCAAGCCCTGAAGTTTTTGGATCTTCTATGAAAGGATCCGATGGGCCACTAGATTTTGGATGCCCGTATTCGCCAACATCGTTATCTCCCAGATATGCAGGAAAAGATTCATGTAGCTGATTTGTTTTTGAAAGTGCCCCCCAGCGCACGTAGCACTTATAAGCATTTCTGATAAATGGTTTGGCGAATTGCTGTCTCCCCAATGAAACCCAATACTTGGCTGACAGTTCATAGGCCAGAGCCTCATCATTTTTATACGCACTCTTCTGTGACAGACTAATTGCCTGATCGTAATGATATATGGCCCGATCCTGAAGACCTTGAATCCTACAAAGCTCTCCCTCCACCAGGTGATATTTCTGGGCATAATTCTCGGGGGCATGCTTACTCCACAGCTTCATCTTTTTTTGATTACCTATTATTTTGGCCAGGCATTCTTGTTGTTCCTGTTCAGTATAATTATCAAATAAGGCCATACGGACTAATGCATCGAAATAATAGAAAAGAGAATAGGCCATTGGGCCACCCGGCAGACCATCGAGCTCACACTCCAGCAGATCAGCGTGATGAATCCCTTCCGGAAAGCGGCCAAAATAAGTACACAACATCAGTTTGCAAAACCGAAAGTAAATGATCGCCAAACGATCGTTTGCTTCTTCGTGGATCGACAGCATGTTGTGCTCGTCGTAAGCCGCTCCCGATAGGACCACAGGATCATCACTTTTGCCCATGAGGTTCAATGCGGTTTGATGAAATATTGCGTTGAAGCGAAATGGAGTTTCCTGTTTGTAGTGCTTTATTGCGGCACTGAACTGGGTCATATTTTTTTCAGTTTTTTCGAGGCTGAACCCTGAAACCAATGCATGCTTGTTGAAGCTGTAAGCATTATACCCAGCAAATTCAAAGTCACCCGTTTTCATGGCCACCCGGTAACCATCCATGGCCATTTCCATGGTCTTTTCGATGGGCTCTTTCCAGTGATTGATATATCCACTGATGGCATGCAGGACTTTTGCTTTAGCCTCCTCCGCGTCGAGCTGTCGGATCAGGGATACAGCCAGCTTTCCGAAGCGGTATCCCTTTTCAATATCATTAAAAAGCCTGCAAAGTATAGCGCCCATAGCAGCATAAGCAAATGCAGAAGCGGCTGTGTTTCCGTAAATATAGGACAACCTGACCTGTTTGCAGATTAAGTGCGGGAAAAGGCTAGGTACACCTATGAACACAGCAGATACCACCTCGGACATGATATCCATGGCCATGAGTTTCGTCGGGTTGTTCATTCGCGGCAGAACAAGCAATTCTTCCACAGGTCTTTCGCCCAAAAGGGATGTGGTTTCCTCGATAACCGTGGCAATTTCTTCTTTGGACGGTGCCCCTGGCAGTTCTTCTCCTAGCGTATTTAATATTTCATGGGCGGTGTTGTAAGCATCACTTAACATATTCTGCATCATGAATGCCCGGATTCTACTTCTGTACGCACCAGCAGTGTCCAAAGGGGCAACAGACTTTCTGCATACCACTCTGAATAAGTCCTCTACTTCAGCAAACCTGCCTGTCAGGCGTGCAGCTTCGATACATGCCTTGTGCAGCTTTAACGACAGATCATACTGATCATTCCAGGCCCCATCCGGCAATAGATCCAACCCCATTTTTAAATACCTGTATGCCGGCTCGAATGCCGCCGTTAAAATCGCTTTCAATCCCGCTGTCAAATTCAACTCAGCCAACTGCATACGTTCATCAAATTTTTCTATGTTTTCAGGCGCGAAATTCAAATGGCTGAGGATATCAAATACCTCCTCCTCAATTCGTTCAACTGGCATACTCTCTAAAAGTATTTTTCCGATGGCCAAATGGATTGATTTCTTTTCTGTCGTGTTCACCAAGCTGTAGGCAGCCTGCTGAATACGATCATGTTGAAATCGAAACCATGTGTTTTTCTGTGAATCGTACACCGGCAAATAAATGGAGCCATTGTCAACTGTCGTGGAAACAATCATCTCCTGTTGTATGGCTGGTTTTAGTTTTGTATTGGTTTGATGGGGGAACCCCCCGGTGATCAGGCTCAATGTCTTCAAGTCGAATTTAAATCCGATACATGCTGCCATACAGAGTGCATTCTGGCTTTCCGGCGGTAGATGTCTCAGGCGATATATAAGCAAGTCGATGACATTGTCAGTAATATCCAACGATCCTATCTTTGCGGAATCCCACTCCCAGGATTTCCCACCGCCATGCTTACGGATAATTTTCTTCTGATGCAACATGGTGAGAAACTGGTTAACAAAAAATGGATTTCCATGCGTCTTGGTGAAAACTGTATTCGCCAGGGGTTGGATTGTTTTCGGGTTGCTCTTCATGGAGTCGGCGATCATTTCGGAAACCGAATGCCGTTGAAGAGGCGAAAGGGATATATTGTGATAGACATTTTTTTTATCGCCATAGGTCGTAAGGACCATCATCAATGGATGAACATTAGTCACCTCGTTATCCCTGTACGCACCTATCAGGAGCAGGTATTGAAGCTTTCCACTATTCATCATCAGATCTATCAATTCAAGGCTGGCCGGATCGATCCATTGGAGATCGTCAAGAAAAATTACCAGCGGATGGTTTGCCGAGCAGAAAACGTTTATAAATTTAAGGAATATCCTGTTGAACCGTCGCTGAGTCTCATCACCGCCCAATGGTTTGATAGATGCCTGTAGCCCGATTAGCTTTTCCACATCCGGTATGATTTCGGTTATCACCCTGCTGTCATCACCCAGAGCATCATGAATGCGTGTTTGCCATTGCTCCAGTCGGTCATCGTTTTCGGTCAATATCTGACCGATCAATTCCTGAAACGCGGACACCAGGGCGCTGTATGGAATATTTTTATGAAACTCGTCGAATTTTCCGGTAATGAAATAGCCTTTTTCACGGGTAACCGGTTTATACAATTCCCGCACCAGTGATGTTTTACCGATACCCGCATATCCTGCGACAGTCAGAAATTCAAACGCCCCCTGTGTAACGCCGTTGAAACAGCGCAACAGTATTTCGAGTTCACTGTCGCGACCGTAGAGTTTCTGGGATATCTGAAATTTCTCAGGCCGGTCATTTTCTCCCAGCGTGAACCGCTCCGCAAATCCGGTGTCGTTCAGTTGTCGGATGCAGTTTTCTAAATCGAGGCGCATGCCGGCTGCGCTCTGGTATCTTTCCTCCGCGTTTTTGGACAAGAGCTTGAGAACGATTTCAGACACCACGTTGGGAATTTTTCGGTCGATCTGATTGGGGGGTAGTGGTTGTTTTGCCAGGTGGCTGTGAACCAATTCGAGTGGATCCTCCAGCTTGAAGGGTACGGTTCCAGTCAGCATTTCGTACAAGGTAGCACCCAGAGCATAATAATCGGTCCGATAATCCACCGGTCGATTCATCCGACCGGTCTGCTCCGGTGAAATATAGGCCAGATTCCCATCTATGGAGCTAAAACTCTGGATATTCGGCGCCTCTTTAGGCAGAAGCGAGCATACACTGCAATCTCCGACCCAAGCCTCCTTTTTATCCGGCCCGATGAAAATGTTCTCCGGCTGAATATCCTTGTGGATGATGTTGTGCCGGTGCAAATTTTCAATAACTGCAACCAGCGACAAGGCTATTTGAAGTGCCTCGGCCACGTTCAACCGCTCTTTTCTTAATAATTCATCGAGAGGAACCGCATTGATCACTTCGAAAATCAGCGCAATGCCGCTGGTAAACTCAACTTTGTCCACTGGTTGTAAAACGCCGGGAATTTTCAATCCCTTTAGTACATTATACTCATGATCCAGTTGTGACAGCTCCTTAAGGACTGGATTGTTCGACAGATGGGATTTGACAATGACATCCTCATTGGTGTCGTTGTTTGTGGCCCGGTAATAGACCCAACGTGCGTTCCTGAATAACTCCTGTTCAATTTGATATCCTGAAATCGATATCATCGATGTCACCTCTAAAATTTGAGGAAAAGCGGATCTTGAATTGATAATCAGCAATGGCTTAAATGATATGGAATTTTGCTTGAATGGTCAAACCGTAAACAGCGGTTCATTTCAAATCAATTTGGCTCAATCTTTCAATACCAGACTAACACCATCATGCTTTATAATAATTTCAGTTAAAATATTCCTCATGCTTTTTTAAAGATTGGAAACGGAAATATCAATGTTGCGGGGACCAGTGTCGATAAAGACTACGGCAAATTTGGAGAATGCCTCTTGGTTAAGTTTTTAAGCTAAATCACAATGTGCTTTAAAAGGGTTTCAAGTATTGATTTGTTGGTCTTGTTCTAAAATAATTACAGGATTTCCCAATGGATTAAATTCTTACCAGTGCACCCTTGCCGTCTTTTTCTCTGACCTTGTAGCCGAACACTTCGATGGTCTTTGAAAGCGGCCGTCCGAACAGGAAATCGGTCATGCCGGGCTCCACGCCCCCCTTTGAAACCACTAAATCTCTGACTTCCCGATCGTAGCGGACCATGGTGACCGTCGATGCAACGGCCGTGCGTTGAAAACCGGTGTCCCGGTTCCTGTCCATATCATTCAGGATCAATTTCAGCTTGGGATAGCTGCATTGCCGTTCATGCTCCTGGACCAGATCCCACAGCCCCGCAATGTCCGCCAGTAGGTCTTGGCGCTTGAGCCTGTCCCGGTCATACACGGCCTCGATACCCGAAGGATCCCAGCATTTCAGTACCCGGCACTCCATGGGGCGGTGCCGGTAGATCCCGCAGGCGCTTTCCGCCGCGTTAAAAAAGGTGCACTGCCACGACGACTCCATCCCTTTGATTTTAATCATCTCTTCGGGGCTGGGCATCACCACATTGCGCACGTTGTCGTGCACCATTTCGCCCCGCCGAATGGTGTAGAGGCAACGGGTGTGGATCAAGCCCTCGTCGACCAGCTGCCGGTCCTCCAAATGCAGGCAGGGCCCCCCTTTTTCGCAGCAGGTCCCGCAGCGAATGCAGGAGTTCCGAAACGCAGCGCTGCCGGGTTTATTTTGGTTCTCTATTTCCATGTCATCTCTGCCACGGCAAAGCCGTCATACAGCAATGATTTAGCTCCAGGGTTTATGGTAACATAGTTAAACATCAAACGTCCAACATTCGGCATCGAACACAATACCGGTTGTCACGTATGTAGAAACATAAACCCCGCAGGAACCGTCCGGCGGGGTTTATGTTGTTACCATCTATTTTCTTTATGCCGTCATAAGACGGTTATGCTTCTTTTTCAACTGACTCCTCATTAGGAGCTGTGGCTGCCAGGCGCTTCATGGCCGCAAAGCGTTGCATGTATTCCTCCTCCAGACGCTTGGAAAGTCTCTTCGACTCCTCCGGGAAGGTCTTCTTGAGGGAGGCATACCGCACCTCGCCATCCAGAAACGCCTGAAACGTTCCGTCCGGATCCTTGGAATCGAGAATGAACGGGTTTTTACCCTCTTTTTTAAGTTCCGGATTGTAGCGATAAAGGGGCCAGTATCCGCTCTGCACCGCGAGCTTCATCTCCTCCTGCGTCTTGCCCATGCCCTTCATGATGCCGTGGTTGATACAGGGGGCATAGCACATGATCAGCGACGGCCCGTCATACGACTCGGCTTCCGTCAGGGCCTTCATCAGCTGCTGCTTGTTGGCGCCCATGGATACATTGGCCACATAGACGTACCCGTAAGACATGAACATGGCGCCCATGTCCTTTTTGCCGGTTTTCTTGCCGGAGGCGGCAAATTTGGCCACCGAACCGGTGGGCGTCGCCTTCGAAGACTGACCGCCCGTGTTTGAATAGACTTCGGTGTCAAAAACGATGACGTTGATGTCTTCCCCCGACGCCAGGACATGGTCGATACCGCCGAAGGATATGTCATACGCCGATCCGTCGCCCGCAAAGACCCAGTAGGATTTTTTCGTAAACAGCGCCGACTTGGCGGCAATCTCCTTCAGCAGGGGAATGTCCCCGTGGGCCGGAAGAAGGGCTTTGAGCCGGTCGCCGTAGGTCCTGGAAGCGACGGGGTCCCTGGCATTGTCCAGCCAGCCCTGGAGCGCTTCTTTCACCTCACCCGGGACGTCGTACCTGAGCGCCTCTCCGGCCAGTTCGGCCAGCTTCTGACGCTGCTGCAACGCTCCCAGAAACATGCCGTAGGTAAACTCTGCGGGGTCCTCGAAAAGGGAGTTGCCCCATGTCGGTCCGAACCCGTCCTTGTTGACGCAGTAGGGAATCGAAGGCGCCGACCCGCCCCAGATCGAGGAGCAACCGGTGGCATTGCCGATCACCATGCGTTCACCGAACAGCTGTGTCACCAGTTTTGCGTAAGGGGTTTCCCCGCAACCCGCACAGGCACCCGAGAACTCCAGAAGCGGTTGCTGAAACTGGCTGCCCTTGACAGACGTTCTCCCGACCAGGTCGTCCCTGATCGGCAGCGTAACCGCGTACCGGTGGTTGGGCACCTGCACGGCGGTCTGTGTTTCCAGCGGACGCATGACCAGGGCCGGCTTCTTGGCCGGACAGATGTCCGCACAGTTGCCGCACCCCAGACAGTCCAGGGTGTTGACCTGTATGCGGAAGTGATACCCCTTGAGGTCCTTGCCCACCGCTTTCTTGGCGGCGAATCCCTCCGGCGCCTCGGCCAGTTCCTCATCGGTTATGAGATGCGGCCGGATGGCGGCGTGCGGGCATATCATGGCACACTGGTTGCACTGTATGCAGTTGTCGATAATCCATTCGGGAGTGTTGATGGCCACACCGCGTTTTTCATACTGCGTCGTGGCAACGGGGAAAATGCCATCCGGTCTGAAGGCGCTCACCGGCAGCTTGTCGCCCTGCTGGGCCAGCATGGGGCGCATGACGTTTTTCACAAAATCCGGATCGTCGGCCTCCGCATCCGCGCTTATACCTGCATCGGCCCATGCCGAGGGGTAGTCGATTCTTTCCAGGTTTTCCAGGGTGTTGTCTACTGCGGCATTGTTCATATTGACGATCTTGTCGCCCTTTTTACCAAACATGGCCTTGATCTGATCCTTGAGGTAGGCGATGGCGTCATCCACGGGAATCACGTTGGCCAGCTTGAAAAAAGCCGTCTGCATGATCATGTTGATGCGTCCGCCCAGACCGATATCGGCGGCGATTTTCACCGCGTCGATATTATAGAATTTGAGCTTCTTCGCGGCGATGGTCCGACGCATCTCCGCCGGCAGCTTGGTTTCCATGTCCGCCAAGCTCCAGTTGGAGTTCAGCACGAAGGTCCCGCCCTCTTTGATCCCCTCCAGGACGTCATAGATGTCCACGTAGTTCGACTTGTGGCAGGCAATGTAGTCGGCCGCGTCGATGAGGTAGGTGGACTGGATGGGTGTCTTTCCGAAACGGAGATGGGACATGGTCACACCGCCCGACTTCTTGGAATCGTAGGCAAAATAAGCCTGAGCAAACATGTCGGTGTTGTCGCCGATAATTTTGATGGCGCTTTTGTTGGCCCCCACCGTTCCATCGGCGCCAAGTCCCCAGAATTTGCACTGGACGGTTCCCTCAGGCGCCACATCGAACCCCTCTTCCACCTCGAGAGACGTATGGGTGACGTCGTCGACGATGCCGACAGTGAAGTGATTTTTTGGGGTTTCGGCCTTCAGGTTGTCGAAGACGGCCTTCACCATGCTGGGGTTGAACTCCTTGGAGCTTAACCCGTAGCGGCCGTTGACGATCGTGGGAATGTCGCCGCCGCGCTGGACAAATGCCGTGCACACATCCACATACAGCGGGTCGCCCAGGGCACCCTTTTCCTTGGTCCTGTCCAGTACCGCTATGCGGCCGGCGGATTCCGGTATGGCTGCGAACATGTGCTCGGCGGAGAAGGGGCGGTACAGGCGCACCTTGACCAGACCGACCTTCTCACCGCGTTCCACGAGGTAGTTGACCACTTCCTCGATGGTTTCACAGGAAGAACCCATGGAGATGATCACCCGCTCCGCTTCGGGATCCCCCACATAATCGAAAAGGCCGTACTTCCTGCCGGTAAGCGCAGCGACCTTCTGCATGTAGTCTTCGACGATGCCGGCGATCTTCAGGTAATAGGGATTGGCGGCCTCGATGGCCTGGAAATAGATGTCCGGATTCTGGGCCGTACCCCTCAGTTCCGGCCTTTCAGGATTGGCGCCGCGCGCCCTGAAGGCGGCCACGGCATCCATGTTGACCAGGCTTTGCATGTCCTCGTAGTCGATCAGTTCCACTTTCTGTATTTCGTGTGACGTTCGGAACCCATCGAAAAAGTGGACAAAAGGTACGCTGCCCTCGATGGCGGAAAGATGCGATACCAGCCCCAGATCGAGAATTTCCTGAACCGAGGCCGACGCCAGCAGGGCGAATCCCGTTTGCCGCACGGCCATGACATCCTGGTGGTCGCCGAAAATGGAAAGCGCGTGACCGGCCAGGGACCTGGCGGTCACGTGAAATACCCCGGGGAGCACCTCCCCGGATATTTTATACATGTTGGGAATCATCAGCAGCAGCCCCTGGGAGGCGGTGAACGTCGTCGTCAGTGCACCGGCTGCCAGCGCCCCATGAACCGCGGCGGCGGCACCGGCTTCCGACTGCAGCTGGCGAACGCTCATGGTCTGGCCGAAGATGTTCTTCAGCCCGTTGGCGGCCCACTCGTCACAAAGCTCCCCCATGGGCGATGAAGGCGTAATGGGATAGATGGCGGCGGCGTCACTCATGGCGTAAGCCACGTGCGCGGCAGCGGTATTCCCGTCAATGGTTTTCATTTTTTTTGCCATAATTTATCTCCTTACCATAGGTAACTTCATTTCCAGATGCCCTTGACGTGCGAATCATGTGACTTGCAGCGGCTGCTTCCCATGTCCGTTGTCATTTTCACAACGCACTGAGCCCGCACCGGGCATCCAGAATATTTTATTGTTTTGGGGTGACAAACTCTTTTTTCATACCAATTGTTTGCACACGATTACAGCTTCATCAAAAAAGAGTTCAGAATATAACAATCATCCGTATTTGTAAAGCAGTTTAGCTTTCAGTCTACTAGCGGCAAAACCGCGTTTGATAATTTCTGTGCAACAAAAATGATCGGACCTATAACCAATAACAAGGTAAAAGCCGGCCGGGGCGGTGGTATTCCTCGGCAAGCGTTGTGCCTTGTTTTGGGTTATAGACCCGAAAATTATTCGAGCAGGGTTTCGAAGAAATCGTTGCCCTTGTCGTCCACCAGAATAAATGCGGGAAAATCCTTGACCGTGATGGCGAAAATGGCTTCCATGCCGAGCTCGGCATACTCGAGAACCTCCACCCCGGTTATGCATTCCTTACCCAGCCGTGCCGCGGGGCCGCCGATGGATCCCAGGTAAAATCCGCCATATTTTTTGCATGCATCGGATACCATCCGGGAGCGATTGCCCTTGGCCAGCATCACCAGCGATCCCCCCTGCTCCTGGAAAATGGGGACATAGGGGTCCATGCGGGCCGCCGTCGTGGGGCCGAAGGAGCCCGAAGGGTAGCCCTCGGGTGTTTTCGCCGGACCCGCGTAATAAATGATATGATTTTTAAAGTAATCGGGCAGCCCCTCCCCCCGGTCCAGACGCTCCTTGAGCTTGGCGTGGGCGATATCCCTGGCAACGACGATTTTACCGGTCAACAGCAGGGGGGTCGTCACCGGATATTTGGACAGGGTTGCGCGGATCTCCTCCATGGGCCGGTCGAGGTCGATGGAAACCGCCTTTTCGCCGCCGACCTCGATGTCGGGAAGAAAGCGTGCCGGGTTTGTTTCCAACTTTTCGAGAAAAACACCCTCGCGCGTGATCTTGGCTTTGATGTTGCGGTCCGCGCTGCAGCTGACGCCGACGCCCACGGGACAGGAGGCCCCATGACGCGGCAGCCGGATGACGCGCACGTCAAGGGCGAAGTATTTGCCCCCGAACTGAGCACCGATACCCAGTTCCTGCGATAGTTTCAGGACCGTCGCTTCGAGCTCGACATCCCTGAAGGCATGCCCGGCCGGGCTGCCCGAGGTGGGCAGCGTGTCCAGGTATCCGGCGGAAGCCAATTTGACGGTCTTGAGGTTAAACTCCGCCGAGGTTCCCCCGACGACAAACGCCAGATGGTAGGGCGGACATGCGGCCGTTCCCAGCATCTTCATCTTTTCACGCATGAATGCCAGCAGGGTGTCGGGATTCAACAAGGCTTTGGTTTCCTGAAACAGATAGGATTTGTTGGCCGACCCGCCCCCTTTGGCGATGAAAAGAAAATGGTACGCATCTCCTTTAGTGGCGTACAACTCGATCTGGGCCGGCAGGTTGCACCCGGTGTTCTTCTCCTCGTACATGCTCAAAGGAGCATTCTGGGAATACCTGAGGTTGTTGTTCAAATAGGCGTTGTAAACCCCCTGGGCAAGGGCGGCCTCGTCTTCCTCTCCAGTCCAGACCATCTGGCCTTTCTTGCCCATGATGATGGCCGTCCCGGTATCCTGACACATGGGGAATTCCCCTTTTGCGGCAATGACGGCATTTTTAAGCATTTCAAGCGCCACGAGGCGATCGTTGGCCGAGGCTTCCGGGTCGTCGAAAATGGCGGCAACTTTTTTCAGATGGGCGGGCCGCAACAGGTGGGAAACGTCTCTGAAGGCCTCTTCTGCAAGCAGGGTCAGAGCCCGAGGGGCCACCATTATGACCTCGCGGTCTTCGAACGAAGCCGTCGTTACATGGTCCTTACTGACCAGGCGGTACTCGGTTTCATCCTCTCCCAGCGGAAACATTTCCTGATATTGAAATTCGGTCATTTACAAACTCCTTTTTACATTAATTCAGCCTGTTGCAGTCGTTGATGGCCGCGAAGAGCCCGGGGCCGTATCAACGCGGCGCTGCCTTGTTTATGATGTCGGATTTGGTGCCTGGAATTTTATTACCCCTGTTACCGGAGCAGCCAAATATCTCTGGCCTGGCCCAAAAAACCAGGATGTCGATACGTCACATAATTTATGGCTATACCGCTTTTGCGCTCAAGTCAAGGTTGCTGCCGGGTCGGACGCCTGCCGCCTTTTTGCATTACTTAAAATTTTTTTTATGAAAAGTAATTTTTTTATCTTGACATGAGAACCATGGTAATTAACTTGATGCCAAGGAGAGTAAAAGCGGGAATATTCAAAATTGCCAACAACCATCATGCAACACGCAACAGGAGGTAGAGATATGCAACTTGTAAAATGGAATCCCATGAGAGACATGCTGGGGCTGAACGGCCGCTATGACAATATGTTTGACGACTTTTTCAACCCGACCAGGGGCACGCGCCTTTCCAGGGAATGGAACTGGAATCCCAAAGTGGACATATATGAAGAGGATGGCGCCATCGTCGTCAAGGCAGAACTGCCCGGGGTCGAAAAAGACAATATCGTCGTGGACGTGAAGAACGGCATTCTCACCCTCAAAGGGGAACGGGCCTCGGACAAAGAGGTCAAGGAAGACAGTTATTACCGGCGGGAACGCGTTTTCGGCAGTTTCGAGAGGCGTTTCAACCTTCCGGAAAATGTGGATCCCGAAAAAATTACGGCCGACTACAAGGACGGCGTCCTGAAGGTGGGCATCCCCAAACCGGAAGAAGCCTTGCCGAAACAGATCACCGTTCATTAAACAACCAACCGACACCGACGATTCCCTGCCGGCAACGGCGGGGAATCGTCGTCTCGCCCCGAAAAAGCCCGCCTCTGTTGATTTCCGAACAAAACATCCTTATGGTTAGGGGGATACCGGAAAAACATTCCAAATAGCGCCCATGCCCGTCCCTGATATTTTCAAGGCGGCACAAAACCCATCCCTGGATCTACGGGTTAGCCGGGTTTATTGGGTTACGTGGGTTAGCGGGTGCAACGCAACGGACACAACGAACTCAACAAACGCAATGAATACAACGACTCATAATATCGAAGCATATTTATGACAATCGCTTTCGAAACGCTGTGCTGAAGGGGACACCATGCCGGCAGACGTTATTCATATCGAAGAACAGGAAGGGCCTTTTCTGTCCATCTTACAGCGTATCATGCGCATGGTGCCCGAAAAGGACCGCAACGACGGGAACCTTCAACGCCTGATCGCTTTCAGGTTGAGGCTGGACGGCGAAATCGCCACCCGGGAATACCTATTCGAAAAGATCAGGGAAGTCATCCAATGCGCCTACACCGGAACCTTGTACGACTACTTGAAAGACGACCTGAAGGAAAGAGAATGCCTGCCGGAAAATGACGACCCTTCCCCGACGGATCCGCCCGACGTCGCCTGACATATCGGAAGGCTCTTCCGGGAGACGCGTACGTTTGCATCCATCCCCGCCTGAAAACCGCCTTTGAATGGTTACCGAAAAGGATCCGAGGGATCGAGGGGAAAAGGCGCATATCTCACAGCCGACAGCGTGCCATGAGCTATGACCCGTCAGCTACGAGCTCATCTCTGTTAATCCGGATGAATCCGATATATCTTGCCGCAGGCTGTCGCTGCGGCCTTTCGCACGCCGGGCCTAGCGCTTGTTCCTGAATTTGGAAAAAAGATGCGCCACGGCGCTTGTCCTGCCGTGCTTCGTCTTCCACTTCCGGTAACGTTGCATGTAATCCGCCACCACCGTCTCGCCGTCCAGGGAGAGAAACTCGGCATAGGCGAACACGAAGCCGCGCGTGTATACCTCGGCCGGAAGCTGTTCGTAGTCCTCATGCTCCAGGCACGATAGATGTCGGGTCTGAATTCTGGTCGTCATGGCGATGTCATCCAGCCCGATACCCATTTTTTCGCGTATCTGCTTCAACGTCGCCCCGTCGTAGGCTTCGACGCCTTCAACGTATTCGGCCGCGGCCTCGTCACGGATGTGGTGGCTGCCACTGGCGTCGTCCGGACGCTTTTCCTTGTCCAGCGCTTCCATCAAGGTGGCGTAAGCCTGTTCGATCTTGGCAAGAATCACCTGTTTATCGGCATCTGAAAGTTCATCCTCGAGCGCCATCGACGCGATGGAGTCCGACGTGTAGAGCTCTTTCAGATAAAGGTAGGAGCGTTTGATTTCCCCCGGGGAGGCAGTGGGCGAAACCTCCAGAACATCGCAGCACCGTTTATGCGCATCGTCGGCCCTGCTCATATGCGCACCTGTTCGCCACGCAGGAGGTTGCGGGCTATGGCCCCGACCTCCCGGGCACACTTGGATTCCGGATAGGTCTCCATAAAGGGCTGGCGGTTGTTGAGGCTGCTGATGATGAAGTCGTCGATTTCGACAAAACCGACGTAGCGGGCATCCATCCCGAAGTATTTGAGGCAGATGCTTTTAACCGAATTCCCAATGCGCTTTTCCCTCTCGAGCCGGATCTGGTTTAAAACGATATACAGCCTGAAGCCGCAGAGTTCATCGTCGATAATCTGCGCCATGGGCGCGGAAAGGCTCCCCAGATATTCCACGAACTGTTTCAGGTTGGCGACGTTATTGGCCTTCCTTTCCATCCAGGCGGTCATGAACACCTCCCGGTATCCGTTTTCCCCGAAGGTGTTCATCAATTGCCTGAAAAACACCGTTTTGACAAAACCGTACATGTTTTCTATCGCCGTAATTTCAGGAACGATGACCACGATCTTCCTGTCGGCCTGTAAAAATGTGTCAATGGTATTGAAATGCACACCCGCCCCCAGGTCCAGGAGGATGAAGTCTGCTTCCAGCTTCTTGATATGCCTGAAGAATTTCAGTTTCTGTGCGTATTTGATATTTTCTGGGACCATCGAGTGAATGGCCCCGGCCAAAAGCGTCAGGTTGTCGATGCCGCTGTCCACCAGCAGCGATGCCAGCGGCAGGCTGTTTTCAAAAAAATCCGTAAGGGATTTCTCGGGGCGGCTCATCCCCAGAAAGGTGTGCAGGTTTGCGGCGCCCAGGTCCGCATCCACCAGAATCACCCGGCGCCCCCGCCGGGCAAGATAACTCCCCATGGAGCTGATGATAAAGCTCTTGCCGATGCCGCCCTTGCCCCCGCCGATGGCCCAGATTTCCGTCATGAAGCGTTCCCCCGGCGGGTACCGGCAGAATGCCCGCATGCCCGCATGCGGCGTTGACGGCTCTGGTGCGCGTACACCAGGGCGCAGGTCTGCATGGCCCTTTCCGCCGTATCGAAAAACGGGATGCCTGCATTGCAGAAGCGAGCGGCCATGTCCGCGCCGAAGCCGGGTATGCCCACCATGACAAAAGGCTTTCCCGCCCCCTGTTGAACCTCCACCATGCCGTCGGTGTACCGGTTGTTGGTTTCCTCGCTCAAGCCGATGCCGATGACCACGACCATATCCACACCGGGGTCTGCGGCAACCGCACGGACGGCTTCCAAATAGATGTCGATTTCCAGTGACGCCGTCAGGCCCACATCCACCGGGTTGGCGGTGCTCGTCCCGGTCGGCGGTATGAACGCCCCCAGCCTGCTTCTTGTTTCGGCGGACAGGTCGGCCATAAGGAGACCGGCCGCGCTGCACGCTTCCGTTGCGGAAACCGCAAGACCGCCGGGGCCGGAAACGATGGCCACCCGCCTGCCGATGTTTCCCGGCAGCAGAGAAAAACCCATCAACGCATCGACCCAGGCTTCGAATCCGGACACCCGCACCACCCCGGCCTGTTTCGCCGCGGCGGACCAGATCTTTGCGGAACCCGCCAGGGCGCCGGTGTGGGATGCGGCGGCCTGCGCTCCCGCCCGGTTGAGACCCATTTTCCAGATGATCACCGGTTTTTCAAGCGACGCATTGCGGGCCGCGGACAAAAACGCCGGTCCATCCTTGATCCCCTCCACATAAGCCCCGATCACACGGGTGGAGGCGTCCTGGGCCAGATAGTCGATAAAATCAGGGCACGTCAGGTCGCATTCGTTGCCGATACTGGCCACCTTGCTGAAATACACCCCCTTTCCTGAAGCGACGCGCCCCAGGATATTGGCCAGGGACCCGCTGTGGGAAACAAGGCCGACGTTGCCCGCCTGCCGGGACAGTTCCGGAAAAAAGGAAAGCCCCGAAGCCGGCGCATACAACCCCATGCCGTTGGGCCCTATCAAACGCATGCCCCCGGAACGGGCAATGCGGACCATTTCATGCTGCAGCCGGAGCCCTTCAGGCCCGGTTTCACCGTAGCCCGCCGTAAAGAGCACGGCGCCCTTCACCCCCTTCTTTACGCAATCCTTGACCACCTCGAGGGTGTGACGGCTGGGCGTAAGCACAATGGCCAAGTCCACCGGCTCCCGAATGGAAGCGATGTCGGGGTAGGTCCTCAGGCCGTCGATCTCTTTCGCATGCGGGTTGATCGGATAGATCCTGCCTGGAAACTTCTGGTCCTGCAGCGCCATTAAAAACAGCCTGCCGGTTTTGAGCCCCCTGGGGACTCCCACGACGGCAACGGATCGGGGATGGAAAAGGGCGTCGATTTGACGGGACGTGTCTGTAATGCTTGTCATGGCTGTTTCGCTTTCTACAAATTTGTCGGCGTGGAAAGATGCTTGCACCAACGGATGTTGCGTGCTTCCATGTGCGCGCTCAATGCCTTATCGGCGCGGGGGTCGATCACGTACCGTCACGCGCCACCGTCGGCCGTACCTCCAACATGTTTCCGTCACTTTTCAGACGGACGGCACCGCCCAGATCGGTGCGGTAGATCTGGCTTCCCTGGCGGCGATATCGCCGCAACACGCCCGCGTGCGGAAATTTGAAACGGTTATGCCACCCGGCGGATATCACCACAATCGCGGGATCGACCTGCCTGACGAACGCGCCCGAACTGGATGAACGGCTGCCATGGTGCGGTGCCAGGAGAACCGTACTTTGCAGTGTCCCCGAACCGA
>Ga0316576_10000028_pt1 | contig 42682 bp, 32 predicted proteins | sample S0NA_FD_203075 | JGI IMG/M metagenome (GOLD analysis project Ga0316576, IMG submission 203075) | Rhizosphere microbial communities from salt marsh grasses in Alabama, United States - S0-2_050615r3r5 | ecosystem: Host-associated > Plants > Roots > Rhizosphere | place: USA: Alabama | collected...
ATCGCCCGCTTCGATCAGGTCCGCGAGGAGATGCTGCGCTCGGTCCCCGACTTCATCCGACGGAACATCCGCGGCAAGACCGACAGCGAGCACCTGTTTCACCTCTTCCTCTCCTTCCTCAACGACACCGGGCGGCTGGACGACCCGCGCATCCCTGGAGAGATCGCCGGGCGCGCCCTGGCCTCGACCTTCGCCTACCTCGACAGGCTGGTGACGGACCGGGGGGGCGACGCGGTGGAGGGCTGCTGTGTGTTGAGCAACGGGAACGTCGTTGTCGGCATCCGTCGCGGGACACCGATGAAGGTCGCGCGTCAGGGGACCTATGTCTGCCCCGGGACCGACGGCAAACCGACCCCCAAGCCGAACCTGCGAGCCGTGCTGCTCATGGGCGGGTCACCGCCCGACCTGCCCGGCTGGGAGGAAGTCGCCGACGGGTCCATCATCACCATCGACGCCGCGCTCAACATCGACTACTCCGACAGCATTTAGCCCGTGGGCTACTGGCTCGCCGCCGCCCTGTTGCTCGGTCTCGCCTCGCTCGCCGCCGCGCGCTATATCACCTCGGCGCACTGGGTCGACGCGCTTTTCGCCACCGCCACGTTCCTCGGTCTCGCCGCGGGGTTGCTCTTGGGGATCGCAGCCCGGCGAGCGATCGGCCGGCGCGACTGGAAGCCCGTGGCGGCCCTGATCCTCGCGGTGGCCGCCGGGGTGGTGCGTTCGAGCCTGCTCGTGCAGGCGACGATGGCGACGGCCCCCCGCCCGATCGAGCTCGGCCGGATCGCCATGGCCTGCGGGACCGTGGTGTGGGCCGGTCTCGCCCTGGTCTGGGGCACGCTCGGGGTGTCGGAGGCCACGGCCGGCAACAAGACCCGGTGGGGGGGGCTCGTCATCTCGGGGGGGGCCGTCGCGCTTTCTCTGTTCAGCCTCGCGCCGCTCTGGGCGGCGCTGGGACTACGCATCAACCACTGGACATTGCTTGGTCTATTTGGATTGGCCTGTGTGGCATACCTGGCCGGCCGGGCCTACCAGTGGCTTGGTCAACGGCTCTCGGGGGAGGCATCCGGGGGGGAGCGCGGTAAGAAAAACTAGCGGCCCAGATCTTTTGCCGCCTCTTGTGCGTTTCAAGTTCCTGCCCCAGCGGCCCGACCCAAGGGAGGAGCACGGTATGAATCGGACGTCAGCCATCCTGATCACGGCGGCCATCCTGACCCTGGTTGCCATCATCCTCGCCAAGACCAGCGACGCGCCCCCGCGCCCGGACATGCCTCCCCGGCTGACGGGCACGACCACCGGCGCCGGAGGGGTGACCCTGGACACCGACACCTCGGGATCCCACGTGCTGCTCGGATCCGGAGGGGAGGTCTTCTTCGACATCTCCCTCAAGGCGCCGCGGTCGGTCAAGGTCAAGCGCCTGCCGCTCAACATCGGGCTGGTGATCGATCGCTCGGGATCGATGGCCGGCCAGAAGCTGGCGGACGCCCGCCAGGCCGCAACCCAGCTTGTCTCGCGGCTCCAGGACGGCGACCGGCTCGCCATCGTGACCTACGGGTCTGACGTGACCGTGCTGGTCGGCTCCACCGTGATCTCGACCGAGAGCCGCCCCGAGATCCTGCGGGCCATCGCCTCCATCGTCGATCGCGGCGGGACCTTCCTCTCCGGCGGGCTCCAGGAGGGGCGCGACCAGGTGCTACGCCACGACCGCAAGGGATACGTCAACCGGGTGATCCTGATCTCCGACGGTCAGGCGAACGAGGGGATCACCGCGCCGGGCCAGCTCTCGACCCTGGCCCGCGAGACGCTCTCGCGCGGCGTCAACGTCACTACCATGGGCGTCGGCCTCGACTTCAACGAGGAGGTGATGACATCCATGGCCGAGCACGGCGGCGGACACTACTACTTCATTCAGAGCTCGAGCGCGATGGCCCGCTTCTTCAGCGAGGAGCTCGACACGATGACGGCCGTGGTCGCCAAGGGCGCGACCCTGGAGATCGATCTGGAGCCCGGCGTCGAGCTCCTCGACCTCTACGGTTATGCCTTCAACCACGAGGGCAACCGGGTGGTGGTCCAGCTGCCCGACATGTTCAGCGGACAGGATCGCAAGCTCATCGCCAGGCTGAGGATCCCGGCGGGCCGCGAGGGCAAGGTCGCCGTCGGCAAGGTCACCCTGGCGTACGTCGACGTGGACAGCGGACGACGCGAGACCCTGACCGGCGAGGCCGAGGTGGTGGTCACCGCCGACAGGCTCCTCGTCGAGAAGGGGCAGGACAAGGAGGTGCTCGCCCGGGCCGAGCAGGTCAAGGCCGCGGCGACGATGAACGAGGCGATGAAGGCCTACGCCAACGGTGACGTCGCCCGATCTCAGACGATCCTGCGCCAGCAGATCCGCCACCTCCGGACCACCAACGCCGACCTCAAGAACAAGGCCCTGGATGACCTGTCCGGCCTGATGGACCGGCAGCTCGAGGGTACGGCCAACGCCGCCCCCTCCTCCAGCGCCGGACGCGCCCTGATCAAGCGAAGCAAGTACCGGGCCTACAAGCTGGCCAAGTAGCCCCGGTCTCACCGTCCACATTTTCCTCCGCCTGTTCCTTCCTCCCCGTGTATCCTTCTTGTCGATGAGCGTGAGCTACCGCGAGCTGGTGGAGAAGCTCGCCTCGCCGGTGCCCGAGCTGCGAGAGCAGGCGAAGCGCGGGTTGATCGCCGCGGGCAAGGCCGCGGTGCCCGCGCTGGTGGACGGCCTGGGGCACTCCGAGCGCAACATCCGCGCCGGAGCAGCGCTGTGCCTCGGCAGCATCGGGTTCGTTGGGGCCGCGCGGGTCCTCGCCGCCATCGCTGACCAGGATCCGGACCCGTCGGTCCGGCCCCTGGCCCTGCGCGCGCTCACCGACCTGGCCCGTCCCGACGCGCCGGCGACGGTGCGGGACGCCCTGCTCCACCACCTGGGCTCCACGGACATGTTCGCTCGCGCCCTTGCCTGTCGGGGCCTGGGCCGGATCGGTGACGCCGGCTGCCGGGCGGCGCTCCAGCGCGCCCTGGGCGACCAGGAGAGCTGGGTCCGGGACGCGGCCCGCACGGCGCTCGCCCCGCCCGCGGAGCCCGAGGAGGCGGCGCACCCCGACCCCGGCCCGGCGACCACCACGCTCGCGAGGACCGACGAGCCCGATCCCGTCACCGTCGACCGGCTGCTCGCGCAGCTGGCGAGCCCGGACGTTCCGGTCCAGCGGGAGGCCCAGCGTCGCCTGGTCGGGCTGGGCCCGTCGGCCGTGGAGGCCGTGGCCCGCGTGCTTGGAAACGAGCTGTCGCCGGCCCGGCGACCGGCGGTGGAGGTGCTGGGCGCCATCGGCGGCGCCGCGGCGATGCGCTCCCTGAGCGCGCTGCTCGACGATTCCGCCGTGGGTGAGCTGCGCGCGCCGGTGCTCCACGCCATGGCGCGTTGCCTGCAGCACGAGCCGCTTCCTGGCGGGCTCCCCCGCGGAGTCCGCGGGTTGCTGGAGCGCGACCCCGATCCGCTGGTCCGCGGGGCGGCGGCGCGGGCGTTGGTCTTCGCCGGAGGGATCGACCGGCGGCTGGCGCTCGAGCTCGGCTTGCAGGACACCGAGGACTGGGTCCGGCTCTGCGCGGTCGCCGCGCTGGGGGAGGCCGCCACACCGGCGGACCGGGATCTCGCCGCCCTGCTCGTCACCCGCCTCGACGCGGCGGCGGCCGGAACCCTGGATCCCGAGCTTCCACCCCACCTGCTCAACGCGCTCTGCCGGATCCTGGAAGACGGTGGGCCGGCCGGGATCACCGGCCCCGCCATGCGCGCCGCCAGCTTCTTCATTCACGACGACGATCCGGTGATCCGGCGAATCGCCGGCGAGCTGCTCGCCCGTCTGGCCGGGGCCGAGACAGGCTTCGAGCTCGACGAGCCAACGCTCACCGGTCTCGTCGAGCTGATGCTGGAGAGCGAGGATCCCGGCACGCGGGTCCTTCTGATCCGCGCGGTGGGTCTCCTGGCTGGCCCGGCGGCGACCCGCGGGGCCGTGGACACCCTGGTCCAGGTGATCCGGGAGCACGCTGCGCGGGGCCCGGCCGAGGCCCGGGAGGCTGCCCGCGCCCTCGTCAACCTGGGCGACCGCTCCGCGGTGGGCGCCCTGACGGACCTGGCGAACAGCAAGTCCGGTCCCGCGGTGGCCGTCGCCGCGGCGGCGCTGGCCTCGATGGATCCGCGGGCGGAGGTCATCGGCGTCCGGGGCACGGACGGGCGGTGGGAGGTGCGTATCCAGCACTGGTGCGAATGTGGTGGAGCGCTCGACTGGGCCCGGCACGAGCGGGACGAGCTCCGCTGCCTGACCTGCGACCGTGAATACGTGCTTGGCGCGGCGGGGAAGCTCTACGCCGCGGATCGGACGCCGCTGGGAGCCTGCCTCTGCCCGGAGTGCCGGCGCAAGCAGCCGCTGATCCACCGCCCCGGCGGCCAGGCGCTGTTCTGCCCGGTGAGTGGCAGGGTGCACATCCGGCCCTTTGACCACCCACGGCAGCTCCGACTCCTCTCGGATCTTCCACTGGGCGCCTGCACCTGCTGCGCCGAGCCGCAGCCCCTGATCCGGCACAACGAAGATGTCGTCTGCTACCGGACCCGCGAGCTCTACCGGCCAACACCCACGGGCTTCGCCCTGGCCGGCGGGGAGATGTCCGACCCCGCAGACCACGTCGCCGCGATCAACGAGGCCCTGATGGCCGGCTCCATTGGAATCGGTCAGTCAGGCCTGGCCACGGCCGGCGTCATCGAGCACGCGGAACGCGATAACCCAAACGATCTCGACGAGGAAGACTGAGCCTCGCGGGTGGCCTTCGGGCTTGCCGCTAGCCGCCGAAACTGGCCACCCCACCTTCCCTCCCTGCAAGCAAAACCGCGCAACTACAGATGCTTACATCTTGGCAAGCTCCTTGCTTTAGGTACAGGCATGCAACGGGTCCCCCTGGTCATTGGTCTTTTCCTGTTGGCTGCAACCGCCCACGCAGACCCACGCGCCATGATGATGCAGGGCGCCTGGATGCAAAGCCGGCAATCACGAGTGGCGAGCACGGCGACGACTCCACTGACGATTGGCGTCCACAAGGCGCCGCCGCGGGTACGTGTCCCCAAGGTCGCGACGCTGAAAAAAACCGCGGCGACCAAGCCCCGAAGCGCCAAGACGCCGACGGCACCGAAGGAGAAGGTGGCGTCGGAGGCACAGCCGATTCCCGTGGCCGCTGTGGCCAAGCCAGCAGCGTCAACCACGCCGAAAGCGCCCCCCGAGCACAGACACGGGTTCTTTGGTCACCTGATGTTCCACCTTGGTCAGGCCACCGGCTCGGCGATGAAGAAGCCCCGGGCCTGGCTGAGCCGCCTGTTCGGGGCCGCGCAGCCCAAAGAGAAGCGCGTGATTCGCTATGGATCGATGCCCGTGGGCCTGCTCCTCACCCCGCTGCGGAACAACGCCCTCAACATCCGCCTCTCTCCCGAGGGGCTGGTCGGCATGCGCCGCGCGCGGCTGATCAGCGACACGGAGTTCCAGCTCCTGATGGGTCAGCTGCAGCTCGGGCTGTAGCCCTCAGTACACCGCGAAGATGTGCACCACCCCGGGCTTCGGGTCGAGCGTGACCGGTGCGGCGCTCGGGACCAGCGCGGCCGCCTTCAGGGTCGCTGCGCCCTCGGATCCGCCCGAGGAGAAGACCACGGTGGCGCTGTCCGGTGTGACGACGATGGACCGATCCATGTGCTTCGGGACCAATGTGACCCTGGTCGCTCCGGTCTTCGGTGGGGACACGGCGTGGATCTGGCGCAGGTTGAAGCTGCCGCCGGCAGAGAAAGCCAGCCGGGAGCAATCCGCGCTCAGCGCCAGATCGAAGATGTACCAGTAGGCCAGGGGGTGGGTCCCCAGGCTGGTGAGCCTGGTCGCCTTCGTCCCCACGTCCTGGTCGAGCGCCCAGAGCTCGTTGTTGTTCTGGGAGGGAGACGGTCGGGCGACGAAGTAGAGCGCGCTGCTCGTCGGGCAGGCGGCGAAGCTCGACGCGGTGCCCGAGAGCGTGGCGCCCTGGGTCATCGAGAGCAACGTGCCGGTGGCCAGCTCCAGCCCGCGGAGGTCGCCGACCTGGGTCGTCGAGTCGTACTCCACCCAGTAGAGGCGCTTGCCGTTCGGGCTGGTCCACACCGCCCGGGGTGCGAAGACGCCGAAGCCAGAGAACGGCGGCGTCGAGCCGGCGCTCGTGAGGTTTGTGGCCTGCGCCGCGGCCTCCTCCCACTGGTACACGTCGAGCTGGTTCGTGGTCACTCCGGCCATGAACAGCAGCCGATCGTCGTCGGCGAAGACCAGGTTGAGGACGTTGGACACCGCGGCCTGGAACCACGTGTCCGAGGTCACCAGCGTGGCGCCGCTACCATCCACGTGGGCGACGTGGACCTCCGGCACGCCGTTGTCGTAGCGCACGAAGCCGACCAGCTTGCTGCCGGGGGAGATGGCCATCAGCCCCCCGGTGGGGATCCCGTACCGAGCGCCCGGCGCGGCCAGCTGACCGGGGTCCTTGGTCAGGTTCGTCGCCGTTCCGGAGGCAACGTCCAGGGCGTAGACATCCTGGGTGACGGACGACGCCCCGGCCGTGAGGATCAACAGCTTGCCGTCGGCGCTCGCCAGGGGCTCCTCCCCGATGGAGATCGGGGTGGAGCCGGCGCTCTGGGGCAGGGCCACAGCGGCGAGGGTGCCGCTGCCGTCAGCCGGCGCCCGATACAGCGCGTCGCCGCTCCCCGACGCCGCCGGCCCGACGCAGTGGACCCAGTCGCCCGCGATGGTCACCGACTGGGGCTTGATCGCGCTCGGCCCCGCGGACCCGGTGACGTCGAGGTAGCTCGCCCCGCCAGGCAGAGTCGTTCCGTCCGTGCGGAACAGCAGCAGCTTCGAGCTCGACTGCACCATGGCCCCGGTCTTCCCGTCCCCCGAGAGCGCCAGGTAGCCCGAGAGCGTGTCGGTGTAGAGCCCGGGCACCTCGACGAGGACCTCCAGCGATCCGTCGGGCTTGACCCGCAGCAGGCCGCTGGTGCCGAGCAGCTTTCGGTGGAAGTAGAACAGATGGCCCAGGTCAGCCGGCAGCTCGACGCCCTGGAAATCCGCGTGTGCCTCGGCGGTCACCCGGGCGACGCCCCGGCGCACCGGCGGATTCTCGTCCAGCCCGGTCAGCATCAGCGGATCGAAATCGATGAAGCCGGACCAGCCGGGGACCGGCGTCGGCGCCGCGGTCCCGTCGGTGGAAACGGTCCAGAGCCCGAACGAATCGGTGTCGGTGGCCACGGTGTAGAGGACCGTGGCCTTGGTCGGAAGCGCGTCCACCGGGACACCGAGGTCCCCGACGTCCGGGGGCGGCGCGTCGCCGGCGGCCTCCAGGGGCGCGTCGAGCGCCTGGTCCGGGGCCGGCGCCCGATCGACCCGCTGGTCAAGCAGCGTGATCCCGCCCTCCCCCGCGTCGCTCCCTCCGCCACCGTTGTCGGGGCAACCGCACACAAGCACAAGAAGCGACCCGATCAATGTCCTTTGCCAGAAACGGCGCTGATCGTGCATCATCATGGCACTGAGGAGTATACTCGACCCCGGCGTAGACATCGACAAGCAGACGGAGCGCGGCATGGGCATCCTTGACGAGCTGACCTCGGCCACCGGCGACAAGCAATCGAACAAGGAGTTGGTGAAGCGGTGCCTGGTCACCCCCCCTCTCCTGCACAGCATCGCAGAGGGGCTGCGGACCGGCGGACCGAAGGCCAAGGTCGACTGCGCCCAGATCCTCACAGACGTGGGCCAGCGGCGTCCGGACCTCATCGGAGAGTTCGTCGCCGACTTCCTCGACGCTACGCGATCCAAGAGCCCCAAGGTCGCCAAGCTCGCCTACACCGGGCTGGAGCAGGTGGTCGGGGCCAACCCCGCGGAGGTGTACGGCGAGCGGGACTACCTGTTCCAGGTGGCCCGCGAGGGCGGCAAGCTGGCCCTGAGCGCCGCGGGGGTCCTCGGGACCCTGTGCGGCAACAACCCGAACTACCGCGGCAAGCTCCTCGGCAACCTGGTCCGCCTGCTCAACACCATCCCCGACGCCGAGCTGGCCAAGTGGGTCAAGGCGATCGCGCCGGCGGTGGAGGGATCCGCGGACGGCCTCAAGCGGCTGACCGACACCGTGAACCCCCGCCGCGCCACGCTCCCCGAGGCCGAGCAGAAGAAGCTGGACAAGCTCCTGCTCAAGCTCGAGCGCTCGACGGCGAAGAAGAAGTAGGGGGCGGCGCCGGTTGTCTCAGTGCTGGTTTCGTGCGGCGGGGGAGCCGGAGTGGAAGAGCTCAAGGGTCCACGGCCGATCACCTCGGGCGCCTGAGTCGGCGCGGTGGCAGGAACGGCGCGGCCGGTCCTCATGTCCGCAGCCACCGCGCTGACTCAGGCGCAATCGCGGAGGCTCCTCCGCCCCCCTGCCCTCCCCGGCCGCCATCCGCGACGACCCGGGCCTCGTCATTGCCCGGGCCCTCCCCCGTCCCTCAGAACGCCTTGGTCACCCCGATCCCCAGCACGTCCGAGGACCCCTCGTAGCGGCCGCCGCCCACGGCGACCGCGCCGGTGGGGTTGATCGGGTTGACCTGCAGCGAGCGGCTGTCGCGGAAGTCCACGTCGCGCACCGGCCGGAACTCGTGGGCGTAGAGCAGGTCCATGCGGTAGCCGGCCCAGGTGTAGCCCAGCCCGAGGGTCAGCATGTACTTGTCGCTGTCCATGGCGAGCACCGAGGCGTAGGCATCGTCGACGGCGCCGCGCTCGAAAATGAAGCCGCCGCGCAGGACGAGGGGCACAGGTGCCAGCGTGTACTCGCCGCCCAGGCGAATCGTGAAGGTGTCGCGGAACGAGAGCGGGATCTCGAGGTCCGGCACCTTGTAGCGGTCGATGCTCGGGATGTTGAGGATGTAGATGTCCTTGGGCTTCACCGTGATCGCGTCGAGGACCGACCAGCGCTCGTAGTCGAAGCCCAGCTCGACCCGCAGGTTGGGGAGCGGGCGGCCCTCGACGCCCAGCCGCAGCACCATCGGGAGGGTGATGCTGACATCGGCGGTGTCGCCCTCCACCGACGACTTCTCGTACACCGGGCTCACCGGGAGCTGGACCTTGACCGTCGCGTCCCCGCCGACCCAGAACGGCAGCTGCAACGACGCCCCGATCCGCACCATGGGGTGCGGCTGGTAGATCACGCCGAACTTGGCGGACGGGTTGAACAGGTCGACGAGCTCGGTCTGGGACAGCGAGTCGAAGTCGGGGTCCTCCGGCCCGCTGGAGAGCGCCCCGTTGTACGAGGTGATGGAGTTGAGGGTGACGAAGCTGGCGAACAGGTTCTGGAGCGAGACGCCGACCCAGAGCCCGTCGATCACCCGGTAGGTCGCGGCCAGGTCGAGCTGCAGGAACAGGGTCCCGTCCAGGTTGATCAGGTTGTAGCGCTGGGGCGAGTCCGTGTGTGCGGTGTCGATGCAGTGGGACGGGCTCCCCGGGTTGGCGCAGGGGTCGTAGCTCGGCGCCGGGTAGCCGGGCAGCGGCGCGTAGGGCGCGCTGAACGAGAAGCCGAGCGCGAGCCGACGGTCGAGGACGCTCGTGGCCAGGGCGATGGTCGGGAGCGGCAGGACGCCGCCCTCGTTGGACACCGTGGGCAGCAGGTTGCCGCCCGAGTCGACGCGCGTGTAGTCCATGTGCAGGAGGACCATCGAGGCGTCGACGAGGACGTGGATTCCGTCGAGGCCGCCGATGTTGGCCGGGTTGTACCAGATGCCCCCGGGGTCATCGCCGCCGGCGGTGAATGCCCCGCCCCGGGCGAGGCCGCGAACGCCGTGGCCCGCCATGTACAGGCCGGCGCCGAGCGCCGGGCCCGGGAGGAGCAGCGTGAGGAGCAGGAGCAGCGTGGTCCGCTTGAGCGTGAGCATTGTCGAGTCCCCTGGACGGAGCGTGATCAGTTGCTGCAGGGGCCGCCGCAGCGATTCTTGACGATCTCGAAGAACTTCTCCAGCCCGGTCTCCTGGTCGGCGAGGAACTCCCGCGCCTGACGGAACGCCTCCTGGAAGTCCGGCCCGGTGTAGTGCGTCCCCGCGCCCGGCTTGAGCCGGTGCAGCTCCGTCGCCAGATCGAGCAGGGTCTGGACCGGGGACTTCCCTGGCGACTGCTCCTTGTAGGCGTTGCGCAAGACCTTGGACAGGACCTGCTTCTGGTCCTTGGCCACCGCCGGCTTGAGGAAGTGAAGCGCGGTCTTGACCAGCGCGCGCTTCGGCTCGATCACCTTGCCCAGCACGTTGACCACCGGGACGATGTCGTTGTCGTCGAGCAGCATCTGGGCGATGTCGGCGATGCCGGTGACCGAGGCGCGGAAGCTCGGGTTGTGGTTGAGCTCGTCGATGAGGTAGTCGATCAGGTCGTAGATCGCCTGCACGCTCGGCGGATCGTCCTCCGCGATGCGCAGGAAGTCGGCGGCCCGCGAGACCACCGGGCTGGCGAGCTTCTGCTCCAGCGCATCGGGGAGCTCCTGCTGCAGCCAGCTCGCCAGGTCCTTGTTCTTGTGGGCCGCGATGCGTCCTCGGATGAACTTCACCAGGGCCTCGCCCGCCGGGACCAGGCGGCGGTTCTCAAACCGCGCCTTGAGCCCGGTCCCCTCCACCGTGAGGAAGATGTCGACCAGATCGCTGGTCGAGCTGTTCCAGGCGTCGGCGATCAGCTTGTCGCTGGCCTCCATGCTCTTCAGCGCGTCGCGCTTGGCGGCCCAGGCGTCGGCCATGATGTAGAAGGGCGAGACCCCTCCGGGCACGGTCTTGGTCCCGTCGGTGGTCTTGCTCTCCGTGCGCCCGTCCCGGTATGTGAGCCCGGGCGAACGGGTCGGATCCACGAGGTAAGCCACGGTCTGCACCAGGGCCTGCTTGGCCGGACGGCCGCCCGAGGTCTTGAGCTGGTCCAGCACGGGCCCCAGGGCGTTGAGCGCGGCGAGCAGATCGGTCTTCTCCAGCACGTCGGCGATCAGGGGCTCGTAGCTCACCAGGTTGCTGCCGGCGGAGTAGTCCGGCTTGTTGGGGTCGGCGAACTGGTAGGTCTTGCTGTTCTTGCTCGAGTAGTGCCGGTGCGTCACGGTGAGCAGGTCGAGGAAGAGCTGCTCGGCGTTGTGGTCGGCGAAGGCCTGGACCACCGGTCGGATCGCCTCGTAGAAGTTGCAGGGGTCGTTGTGCGAGCACGAGTACTGCGGGTGCGGAACCTCCCAGGAGAGCAGCGTGCCCAGGTGGTACTTGTTCACCTGGTGCCCGTCCACGTCGATGGCCGGGTCCTGAACCAGGGCCAGCATCGTGGGCAGCGGATCCATGAACATCAACCGGTTGACCGCCTCGGTGGTCGGGTGGGACGACATCCCGTCGATGCCCGCCATCAGCTTGAGCACCGTGTCCGGCCCCGTGGCCTTGACGATGGCGGCGAGCCAGCCCGGCATGTTCTCGGTCTTGAGCCGCAGGTAGCCCTTGGGCGTGGTGGTGAGGTTCCCGTTCGAGTCGCGCAGCCGGGCGATGCTCTGGGTGTAGAACAGGGCGCCGTTTTCGACCTCAAAGAGCTCACATGCCTTGAACTTGGCCACGCACAGATCGGTGCCCATCAGGCTGAGGCCGATGCAGGCCCCCTCCTTGTTGCACCACTTCATGCCGTTGGTGTTGGCGAGGATGTGGTTCAGGCGCTGCTGGATGCTCCGGTTGTTGCCGGTGTCCGGCAGGGAGCGGTCGACCGGCGTCTTGAAGAACGGGCTGTTGACCTTCAGCGTCGTCTGGTTCAGCAGGTGCACGTCCTTGTAGCGCATGTAGTCGGCGATCATCCCGCTCAGGTTCTTCACCCGGGGGTCGCCGATGGCGACGAGCAGATCCTCCATCAGCTTGCCGCCGTCCTTGTTGACGATGTTCTGTATCACGGCGATCACGTCGTCGTAGTAGTTGGACTGGGGGTCCGCCACCGCCGAGTTGTACTTCGCGTCCTTCGACAGGTCCTTCACGTCGAGGAGCGCGCCGAGCACCCGGGCCATCTCGTTTTCGTGCTGCTTGAGCAGCAGCACGGCCGCGTCCAGGGTGTCGTCGATGTTGGGGTCTCGCCCCATCTGCATCACGCCGTAGAGGAAGTCGAGGAGCGACGACTTCGCCGTGTCGAAGCCGTTGTACTCGAGCACCTCTCCCGGCGCGCCCTGCTTCTGTTTCTTGACGCGGCCGCCCAGAAGCGCGGTGGCGCCGAGCAGGAGCCTGGTGCCGGTGCGCTTGACGGGGTCCATGATCTTCTCGGCGTCGCGGCTCAGCGCGGCGAGGAGCGTCGAGTCGAGGTTGACGTACCGGTAGATCGACTGTCCGGTGGCGTCGAGGGCGCGACCGTCGGCGTCCCGCGAGGCGGCCGGATCCTGCGCGCTCTTGTCCCAGAGGAACGGGGGCGGCACCGCGGCGCCCTGGGGCGAGGTGACAAACTCGCCCAGCAGGTTGTCGATGTCCGCGAGCCCGTCCTTGTCCTGGTCGACGAAGGGCGCGGGCAGCGCGGCGGTCTGTGGGTTTGGCCGCACCGCGGCCAGGCCGCGCCAGTCACGCCTGACCATCAGCATCGGCGCGCCGCCGCTGCCGAAGGCGGGATCCTGGGTCAACAGCAGATCGATGGCCAGCTTCAGCGTGCGGTCCGCGGTCCCCGGGTGCTCGGGGTGGGCCTGGGACGGGTCGTGGATCTTCTTCACCGTACGCAGCTCGAGGCTCAGGGCCTCGACCAGATCGAGCAGCGCCTGGTGGCCCTTGCCCCCCTCCCCCACGAGGTTGAGCAGGGTGGTGAGCATCGGGTGGAGCTTGTCGTAGCTCAGCAGCTCCCGCACGAGCCCGAGGCAGACCTCCCTTGGCCGGTAGCCGACGCGCCCGTCGAGCCGCGCGAGGCTCCAGTGCAGGTCCCCGTCCTGCTCCATCATGCCGATGATCTCGGCCCCCTTGCGAACCACGGCGGGGAACGAGTCGTTGTCGGTGAGCGGGAGGATCGAGATCATGTAGTCCTGCAGGTCGCTGAGCTCGCTCCCCGGGAAGATCAGGTCCACGGCCTGGACCATCGGGTTGTGGTAGGCCCCGAGCGTCGCCACCTTGGGGTCGCGGGCGGCGGTGTCCGCCGGCAGGTACTCCGGCCCGTAGCGGCAGGCTTGCCGGTAGCGGCTGCCCGAGACGTCGACGGGCAGGCTCGGGTTGAGCTCGCGCGCTCTCAGGGACGAGGTGTACGCCACCCGCTGGCACGCGACGGTGAAGAATTTCTCGCCGAAGCTCCTGGAGCTCTCCTTGGGCGCCGTGGGGTTGAACTCGGGCGCGCAACCGAGCCCGAGCACAGCGCCGACGATGACAGTCACAAAACGAGGATTACCGAGAAACATGGCCGCAATACTCCCGAGGCCCCGCACCGCCTCAAAAAATCCTAAAAATAACGAAAAAATTGTAGTGCAACCCGGAAAAAGAATGTAGCGGAAAGTTGGGATTCCCCGGCACAACAATCTACCGACGAAGTGTCGCTTTACGGTAGCATGTCCGCCGTGCGCGCGACGCCGTTTGGACGGTACCTGCTGCTCGAGGAGATGGCCCGTGGAGGGATGGCCGCGGTCTACCGGGCGGTGCTGCGCGACAGCAGCGGCTTCGAGAAGCACGTGGCCCTCAAGCGCGTGCTCCGTGAGCTTGGCGACGACCCCGAGTTCGTCACCCGCTTCACCGACGAGGCGCGCATCGTCTCCACGTTGACTCACGCCAACATCGCCCAGGTCTTCGACTTTGGCCAGGTCGACGAGGAGTACTTCCTGGCCATGGAGCTGGTGGACGGCCCGGACCTCGGCACCCTCCTCGAGGCCTGCAAGCGCCAGGGGCAGCCCGTGCCTGTCGCCACCGCCGTACATGTGGTGGCCGAGATGTGTCGCGGGCTGGGGTTCGCCCACGGCCGACGGAACGACGCCGGAGAGCCGGCGCCGGTGGTGCACCGGGACGTGAGCCCGCAGAACGTTCTCGTCGCCCGCTCCGGCGAGGTGAAGGTCGTGGACTTTGGCATCGCCAAGGCCGCCGAGAAGGCGCTCCGGACCCGCACCGGGATGGTGATGGGCAAGTGCCGCCACATGGCGCCGGAGCAGGCGCTCGGGAGCCACGTGGACGCCCGGGCCGATGTCTTCGCCTGCGGCACCGTCCTTTTCGAGGCCTTGACCGGCCGCCCGCTCTTTCAGGGCAGGACCGTCCACCAAGTGCTCGGGGCGGTACTCAACGCGCCGATCCCACCTGCCTCGTCGATCAACCCCGACGTTCCCCCGGAGCTCGACGAGATCCTGTCCAAGGCGCTCGCCCGCGCGGTTGACAGCCGGTACCCGGATGGCTCGGCCATGGCGCGGGAGCTCGAGGCGCTCCTGCACCGCATGGCGCCCGACCACTCTCGTGACGACCTGGCGAGCTTCGTCCGTGCGCTGGTCCCGCCCCCCGAACACGAACCCGGCAAGTGGCTGGCCGCCGCCACCGTGCAACAGGACAGCGACCCCGACAACGCGCCGCAACCCGGATCCACCGCCGCGGGGCTCGGGCCGACGCTCGTCGAGGAGCTGGACGGGACGGCCCCGCCCGCGGCGGATGCGGGCGAAGGGGACAACAGCGCCCGGTCGTTGGAGCCCGGCACGGCCCACCTGACCTTTGCGCCGTCGAGCGGATCCGTGACCCTGCCGCCCCCCGCGGCCGACGAGCCCGGCGGCACCGCCGGCGCTGATGTCCCCTCCCCCACCGACCTGATCGACGAGCCGCCAGCCGGGTTGCGGCGTCGCTGGCTCGTTCTCGCGGCTGCTGGCGGGATGGCCGCCGTGCTCCTCGGGCTCGGCGGCCGCAGCCTGCTCGCCGGCTCCGGGCCGCCGGCCACACCTCTGCGGGTGGGCCAACCTCTGCGTCACCACGGCTGGACGCTGACCGTCCAGCAGATCGAGCCCGGCCGGGATCGGTTGCTGCTCCACGTCGCCATCGTCCCGCCGAGGGGCGCCTCCGTCGACGACGCCCGGCTCGCCCTGGAAGACGGCCAGGGCCTCCGTCCGCCCCTCGTCACCAGCCGTGACCCCGGGGCCCGGGGCGCCCTCGTGCTGGTCTTCCCCGGGCCAGGGGCCGCGCCGCGCCTGCGCTTCCTGGTGCCCGACGCGCCCCCCCTCGTCCTGGACCTCGGGCGGCGATGACTGACTGGCTCCCCGAGACCGCGGCGCGCGCCGAGGAACAGCTCCAGCGCTGGCGACTGGTGGCCCGGCTCGCCGACGACTTCTTCGACAACGTCGCCCGGTCGCACGGCGACCAGATGGCCTGCCAGCCCGGCTGTACCGAGTGCTGCCACCCCGCCCTCTCCGTGGTCCGCGTCGAGGCGCTGGCTATCCTGCTCGCGCTGTCCCGCCTGACCGACGCGGAGCGCGCCCCGCTCCGCGCTGCGGCCGCCGACGCCGGACGAGCGCGCTGCCCCCTCCTCGGCCCGGACCTCCGCTGCGCGGTCTACCCGCTGCGGCCCCTGATCTGCCGCACCCACGGCCTCCCCGTGCTCCAGGACGAGGGCGTCAGCCTCTGCTCCCTCAACTTCGCGGACGGGATCCCCGAGGACGCCGTGCTCGACGGCACGGTCCTCGCGGCGCAGCTCGGCGTGGTGGACGCGATGATCGGCGGCGGGCCGAGGGTGCTCATCGCGGAGCTGGTGCTCGAGGGGGCGGCGGCGCTGGCGAGGCGCTGAGGGCTCCAACGGCCCCCGCCTGGACGGGCCGGGGGGGCGGTGATACCGTCACGGTTGAATCCGATGCGTAGCTGCCCGCGCTGCAACGCCAGCTTCCCCGACGACGCCCGCTTCTGCCCGGAGGACGGGACGCAGCTCGTGGTGCCCGGTGACGGGGACGACCCGCACATCGGCAAGATCCTGCTCGGCCAGTTCGAGGTGCGCGAGATCTGCGGCCGCGGATCCATGGGAACCGTCTACCGGGCCTGGCAGGACAGCATGGAGCGCGACGTCGCGGTCAAGATCCTGCGCCGCGATCTGCTCCGGGACGACAAGGTCGTCAAGCGCTTCCACCGCGAGGCCCGCGCCGCGGCCAAGCTGAACCACCCGAACATCATCACCGTCTACCTGGTGGGTGACACCGACGACGGGCTGCCCTTCATCGTGATGGAGCACGTCACCGGCGAGAGCCTGGACCAGGCCTGCACGGACTCGAACGGCCCGATGCCGGTGGTCCGCGCCATCCACATCGCCAAGCAGATCGCCGCGGCCCTGACCGAGGCCCACGCGCACAACGTCGTGCACCGGGACCTCAAGCCCGAGAACATCCTGCTCTCGGCGAAGAAGAACAGCCCGGACTTCGTCAAGGTCCTGGACTTCGGCATCGCCAAGATCCTCTACGCCAACGACGAGCCGTTGACCCAGACCGGGGCGATCTTCGGCACGCCGCACTACCTGGCGCCGGAGCAGGCCTCGGGATCGGACATCGACCACCGCTGTGACCTCTACGCCCTGGGGGTGATCCTGTTCCGCATGGTCACCGGACGGCTGCCCTTCGACAGCCCCTCGGGGATGGAGGTGTTGATCCAGCACCTGCGGGAGCAGCCGCCCAGACCGCGCGACCTCGTTCCAAGCGTGCCGCACTCCCTCGAGGAGGTGATCCTGCGCTGCCTGGCCAAGGCGCCCGAGGACCGGGTCCAGTCCGGCGAGGACCTCTCGGAGGCCCTGAACCAGGTCGTGGAGGGGCTGAGGCACACGACATCCTTCGGGGTCGGGCACGTCCCAACCGCCCCGGCCGAGGACGGCGTCCGTCCCTACCCGCCGACCCAGGTCGGGGTCCCGGCCGCGCAGGCGCCGCCCACGGCGGATCTGCCCTCCGACCCGCGCTACAAGGTCCCCAGCGACGGGGAGCTCGCCGCCGCCGTCGCCCCGACGATGGACGACCTCTCGCGCCCCCGGGACGACGTGACCGAGCCGGTGGTGCACGCCGGCGCCACACGCGACGTGGGGTCGACGACCGTGGGGCTGGCCCGGGACATCAAGGGCCGCCGCCCGTTCCTCCTGCACGGCCTGCTCGCGCTGGGCTCGATCCTGGTCGGCGGCGCCGCGGGCGCGCTGGTCTACCGCTCGGGCCAGCAGGGCGCCGGCGAGATCGAGCCTCCGCTCGAGCCGGAGCCGGGGCCGATCCCTGTCCCCGATCCCGCGCTCTCCCCGCCCGATCAGGGGACCGCGGCGCTCGCCCCGGACGCGGGAGCGCCGCATCGGACGGCCAGGACGGTCAAGAAACGGATCGGCGCGTCCACCACTTCCCCCCGTCGCCCCAAGAAACCGAAGAAGACCGCCACGAAGCCGAGGCAGCCGGCGGTGAAGCGTAAGAGCGCCGTGGTGAAGGCCCCGGCGCCGCTCGGGCGCGTGACCGATCACCACGCCGCCGAGGAGCCCGAGCCCAGGCCCGCCCCGAAACCGCTCCCCGCGCCGAAGGAGCCCGAGGTCAAGCCGGAGCCCGCGCCCGAGCCCAAGGCCAGGAAGGACGACTTCTACGATCTGGTGGACTGAGGGCTACTTCTTCAGGTTGAGCCAGCAGACGTTGGTCTTGGCGCTCCCCGTGGTCCCGAGCTCGATGCAATCGTACTGACCGGACGTGGCCTCGTCGCGGCAGCCGTCCTGCTCATCCGGCTTGGCGGGATCGCAGGTGGTGGCGAGGCAGAAGGTGACGAACTGCCCGGAGCCCATGTAGAAGCACTCGCTGTCCGGCGGGCAGCCCCAGTAGTCGGGAGAGCTCTGCGGGTCGCCGTACTTGCAGCCGACCTTCGTGCAGTACCCTCCCTCGAGCTTGATCGTGCCGCCGCCCTCCTTCTGCTCGGCGAGGCAGCTCTGGTAGGGGCCGCAGTCGGAGGACTTCACGCAGGGGTCCCCGACCTTGGCCTGGGCATCACCCTTGACGAGGCAGGTGCCGGTCTTGACCAAACAGATCGAGTCCGGGTTCAGGGGGTCCTTGTTACCGCAGTCCTGATCCGACGTGCACGCCGGGTAGATGCAGACCTCGGTGTGCCAGTTGAGCACGATGGACGCCGGGTGACAGGTCAGGCCGGCGTGGGTCGCGGCACACGGGTTCGAGTCGGCCTTCGGCGTGCACTTCTGCAGGCAGAACGTCTCCGTCCCGCTTACGACGGGCAGCACGGTGCAGGCCGTGCCCGAGGGGCAGGTGTCCTCGACGGCCGGCGTCTCGATGTCCTCGACGGTGCATCCCACGACCACGCAGACCCCGCAGCCCTTGCCGCTGGACAGATCGCAGACTCCGGGACCTCCGCCGGTCATGTCGAGGCACTCCGCCGCGCCGGTGCAGTCCTGGTCGCCGTTCTTGGGGTCGCAGGGCGCACCGATGTTGGCGCTCACCCCGCCGTCGTGGAGCGCGATGTCCGGCGGATTGACCGGCTCGAGGCCCTGATCGCGGGGGCCGCCCTCGCCGCCCGGGCTGTCCTCGCCACAGGCCGCGCAGAGCACGACGATGGCAATAGCAAGCCCTGCGGTTCTGACCCGGAGATGTGCTGCGGCGCGCGACATCGTGGAAGGGCCCCGGGTGGGACAACCGCCCACCCGGGGGTAATCGCGCTACGGGGTGGGCAGCGGGCTGCGCTGCTGGGTGCCCGAGGCGGTGTCATCCAGGCACCACCCGTTGGTGTCGAACTTGTTGCTCTTGGCCGAGTTGTCCAGGCCGCGGCAGCTCATCTTCGTCGGGTTCGGGGTCGTCGTGTTGGACTGGTCGCCGAAGCTGGTGCAGTCCAGGCTCGAGTTGGCGAACACCGAGCAGCCCATGGCGGTGCCAAAGTCGCAGGTCGGCGACGGGGCGATGGGGCCGGCCGCGCCGCTGAACTGGATGTTGTCGAAGGCCCGGCACTCGTAGTCGCCGAGGAGGTCCTGGGCGTTGCCGCGGCAGGAGGCGGCGTCGGCCAGGGTGCACTTCTTCTGGCACATGCCGCTGGTGTACCAGGTGTTGCAGACCGAGTCCGCGTCGCAGGCCCGGATGGTCAGCGTGCTCGCGAAGGAGCAGCCGGTGATCGTGCAGTAGCCGTTGCGGTACGAGGTGGTGCAGGGCTCGCCCGTGGCGCAGGTCCCGTTGGTGCAGGTCCCGCTGCAGCACTCGCTGTCGTCGGCGCAGGCCGTGCCGGCCTTCTTCATGATCTTGCCGAAGTCGAGCTGGAAGAGGCAGCTCGCGTTGTCCGCGCAGTCCTTGTCGCTGGTGCAGGCGTCGCCGACCTTGGCGCCGGCCTTGGAGAGGGTCGCCGGCTTCTTGTCGCACAGGCCGCTCGCCACGTCGCACTTGCCCGGGGCCGCGCAGCGGCCCTCCTTGTACGCGCAGTACTTGGCGCCGCCGCCGAAGTCATGGCAGACGTAGTCGGTGTCGCAGTCGGTGTCCGCCGTGCAGCCGTCACCGCGGATGTCGAGGACCGAGCAGATCTGGGGCGAGGGGCAGCTCGAGGCGTTCTGCGGGTCACAGGTCGTGCCCACGTCCACGGGGCAGTCCTCGTCGGCCTTGCAGCCCTTGTTGGCGCAGACGGCCTTGTCAAACAGGCCGAAGATCCGGGCGCCGCTGCGCAGGTCGCAGCTCAGCTTGCCGTCGCAGGTGTTCTGGCCCAGCTTGGGGTCGCAGATCTTGAGGCAGTAGGCCCGCTCGCCGGCGCAGCGGCCGTTCTTGCAGGTGAAGCCCGGGCCCACCTGGGCGCAGTCGGCGTCCGACTGGCAGGTTCCGGCCGAGATCTCGATCTCCCGGCTGCACTGGTGGTTGGCCTGATCGGGGCAGCTGTCCTCGACGACCAGCGGGGTGTTGGGGTCATCCGGGGTGCAGGTGCAGGTGCAGATGCCCCAGGTGTCGCCGTTGTCCTCCTCGCCCAGCGTCAGGCAGGAGTTCATCTGGCCGCAGGGCGCGTCCTCGCAGACGCCCTGGGTGCACTTGCCGGTGCCGATGCCCGTACAGTCACCGTCCGCCTTGCAGGCCTTGTACTCGCAGATCTTGCCAAGGAAGGCCGGATCACAGCTGGGCGGGGTGGTGCCGTCGGGGGGAGGACCGCCATCCGGAAGGACGATCCCCTCGCCGCCGCCGTCGAACGTGATCACACCGTCGCCCTTGGGCGGACCGTCGGTCTTGCCACCATCGTCGCTACATGCCACCAGCCACGCGCTGACGGCCAGGATCGAGATGAGACTAACTAGCTTTCTCATGATGCTTCGTGCCTCCCTGCCTGGTGTTTGAGGTGATTTTCCCTGGATACTGGGTTGGTATTCCTGGTTTTAAGCTGGTCGCGCTTAGCGCGAATCGATCTGAGCGTCAAGGGAAAAGAGCTGTGGTAAAGGAATGTTAACTAATTAGGATCACTGATTGCGCGAGCGGCGATTCTGCAAGAGCCACGCCACGGCCGTATACCCTCAACTTCCAAGGAGTTCTCCTGTGCCGGTCCCCTCGAGGGCATGACAGACCTGTCAGGATGCCCCATGACTTTTTCGGCCTACCAAATGCAACAGAATGTAATGTTATGATTTTTCTGGTGTGCGCAGGCGCCCACACGCTCGGCGCGAGCACGGCTTCCCCTCCCGTGCCACAGCCGCTATTCTAGGAGAGTATGAGGGCGTTTGTTCTGTTGATGGTTCTTGGCAGCAGCACGGCCCTGGCCCAGCACCCGGGCCACCTGGGCAAGCCGCCGCCCACCCGTGTACGTGTGGAGCGCCACGTCGTACCCAAGTGGCCCCGCAAGGCCGACCCCCAGCCCCTCACCACCTCCGAGTACCTGGACGTCTCCGTCGAGCTGCACGACGGCAAGCTCACCGTGGCGTCAGTCAAGAAGGGCCGCTTCCCGGTCGCCCGGCAGATCAAGCGCTTCAGGGGGCGATTCGAGGCTCGGCTCTACGCCGCCGGGCTGCTCCTCGACGTGGTCCGCTTCGACCTGCCCCTCACGGCGGCCGCCGAGAGCCAGGACCGACCGGGCAGCACGAGCCTCGGGGACCGGCTGGGGATGGGCCTCGCCAAGGGCGTGTCTGCCCGGACCACCGTGCGGATCCCGTTCAGCGAAAGGGTCAGCCGGGTGGTGATCCATGACACCCTGACCCGCAAACAGACGCCGGTGAGCCTGGACAAGGTCCGACCGCCTGCGCCCAAGCCCGCCCTGCCCGGCGACCTGCGCACGCGCTCCTTCGGCCCGAAGCCACCCGCCGCGAAGCCGGCGGGCCGGCTGGAGGACGCGAAGGTCCTCAAGACAGCTCAACCGGTGAGCAAGAAGACGGGCGGGAAGAAGAAAAAGGCGAAGTAGCGGTCAGTCCGCCGGAGCGTCCGCGTCCACCCGCCGCTGCTCGTCGAGCTCGAGCTCGCCGCGAACCTTGCGCCGCAGGTAGAGGAACACCGCCTGCACGGCCGAGACCAGGGGGACGCCGAGGAGCGCGCCGATGGGCCCGTAGGTCCGCTCGCCGGCGACGACGGCGAAGATCACCACCACCGGGTGGATCTTCGCCGCGGTGCCCATGATCTTCGGGTTGAGCAGGTTGGCCTCGAGCAGGTGGATCCCGATGATCCAGGCCAGGATCAGCACCCCCTTGAGCAGGTCGAGGCCCGACTCGCCCGAGGCCAGCGCGACGAGCACGATGGGGATCGAGGAGAGGATCGAGCCGAAGATCGGGATCAGGCTCATCACCCCGGCCAGCAGCGCGAGGAGCAGGGAGTACTTCACCCCGATCAGCACCAGCCCGACCCAGGTCAGCGCGGCGTTGATGGCGCAGATCACGAGCTGGCCGCGGATCGCGCCGGAGAGCCCCTTGTCGATCAGCACGACCACGTTGTCGAAGTCGCTGAAGTACCGCTTGGGCACCAGGTTGCGGAACCAGCGCAGGATCCGCCCGGTGTCCACTAGGAGGAACGCGCTGATCATCAGCACCAGGATGAACGTGGTGATCGTGTTCAGCAGGACGACGAGGAGCTTCTGGCCCAGACCGACGACCTGCCGCACCTGGCTCTCCGAGCGCGTGACGAAGTGCTGGAGGTAGTTGTCGAAGGAGTCCGAGAGCCGACCGTGGCTCTCCCGGCGCTCCGGGGGCTTCGCCGGCACCCGGATCAGCCAGCGGCCGCTGCCCTGCTCGACGACCTCGAGCTGCAGGTTCTTCGCCTCGAGCTCGATTTCTCCGCCCGGGCGCTGCTCGACGCGGATCCGCGGCGGGGGCGGCGCCTTGCCGGGAGGACCGGGCTCGTCGGGGATCAGGTCGGCGCCGAAGTTCTCCTCGACCCATGCGGCCACGGTGGGCACGTAGCGCTGGCGCACCTTGTTCCAGAAGGAGGGCGCCTCCTTCACGATCCGCTTGAAGTCCCCGCTGATGCGCGGGACGAAGGTCACCGTGAACAGCGCCACGAGCGAGAGGAGCACGACGTAGACCACGATGATCCAGGCGAAGCGCGGCGCATTGCGTCCCTTGATCTCGAGCCCGCAGAGGAAGCGCACCACCGGCGCGAGGACGTAGGTCACCAGCAGCGCGAGCACGAAGGGCAGGATCACCGCGCGGAAGATGATCAGGATCAGGGCGACGAAGGCGAGGAAGCCCCAGAGACGAGCGGTCTGCCGCAGCCAGCCCCAGAACGTGGAGAGGCCGGGACGCCGGCGCTCCACCTGGGGCCAGTCCGTCGCGCCGCTGGCGTCCTCGGGCTCGAGCTCGGGTTCAACGGGGGGCGTATCGTCGCTCACGCCGCGGCTCCGCTGGGCTCGCCCCGCCGGTCAGCGGCCTGCGCCCCCTCACCGGCCCGGCGTCCCCAGGCCACTCCCACGGAGCCCCATGCACCGCAGGCGCCGCAGCGCCAGAACAGGTCGCCCTCGGTGTTGCCGCAGGCGCCGCAGCGGTAGCCGCGGTCGGCCCGCCGGAGCAGCTCGAGCAGCCCCTCCAGCTCGGCCCGGATCTGATCCGGCTCGCCCTGGTCCAGGACCAGCCGCGCCGCCTCCCGCCGGGCGGGGACCAGCCCGGGCGCGTCGGCGCACAGCTCTCTGAGCGCCGCCAGCGCCCGCGTCGGGTTGCGCCGGGCGTCGAACCTGGCGTGGGCCAGCCGAAGGTGCAGGCCCGGTCCGCCAGCGCCCGTTCCCCGTCGGTGATCTCGCAGCAGCTCCTCGAGCAGCCGCTCGAGCTGATCGAGCTTGCCCTGCTCGAACAGCGCCGTCTCGAGCCGGGGCACGAAGAAGCCGGCGAGCTCCGGACGCAGGCGCAGGCAGCGCTCCCAGACCTTCGCCGCCGCCCCCATCTCGCCACGCTCTTGCTGATACCGCGCGAGCACGTGGAGCGCGTGCACCGAGTCCCTGTCGGTGGACATCGCTCGCTTGAGCTGCTTGCGCGCGGCGGGCAGGTCGCCGCTCTCGAGCAGCTCGGCCGCGCGCTGCGCGAGCAGGTGTGCCTGCAACGCCCCGCTGTCCGTCTTCGTCAGCCGGGAGAGCCGCCGGTGCGCCGCCGCGGCGCGCTCCCACTGCCCCGTCTCCTCGTAGAGCCGCGCGAGCTCGCGGAAGGCCTCGGCGCGCTTGCGGTCCTTGGCCACGATCCACTCCAGCGCCTTGACCGCGCGCCGGGGGAACCCCGCCGCCTCGAAGTCCAGCGCCAGCTGCTGATGCACCCGCATGCGGGTCTGCCGGTCGACGTCGCGGCGCACCAGCAGCGCCTGGTGCACGCGCACGGCCCGCTCGTGCTCGCCGCGGTTGCGAAACAGCGTCCCCAGCGCGAAGTACGCCTCCACCGTCTTGGCGTTGCGCTTGAGCGCCCCGACGATCTCGTCGATGGCGCCGTCGGGGTCGCCCTCCAGGATCTCGACCAGGCTCCGGGCGTAGGAGCGCCCCTCCTCCGCCGCTCGCTGGAGCGGCCGGCGGTCCGGGGCGTAGTAGCGCCCGAGGAGCGTGCCGACGATGAGCAGCACGAGGCAGACGGCCAGGATCACCATCAGGTTCATCGGCCCGACCTCTCGCTGGCCCCACCGCCCGGCCCACCGTCCTCGTTGGTCTCACGCAACGCGGCGGCGAGGAGCGCGGTGTCCTCGTCGACCATCACCTTGCTCTTGCGCTCCCCCTTCCCCTCCTCGTCCGCTGGATCGGGCAGATCCTCCAGGGGCGCCGGGCTGTTCACCGGCAGGTTGCGCAGATCGGTGAGCTCGTCCTCGAGGCCGGTGATGAACCGCCGCTCGCGGCTCCGCTCCCAGACCCGCCGGATCCAGGAGGGGAAGAAGATCACGACCGCGAGCAGGAAGCCGACCCCCATGGAGACGGCCATCACCACCGCCAGCGGCGTCTCGTACTCCACGAGCGAGAGCGGCTGCTCCAGGTCGACCTGCGCCGTGGGGAAGCGCACGATGACCCAGCTCCCGTTCTGGATCAAGAAGTAGCCCAGCGTCGCCCCCAGGCTGACCAGGAGCAGGATCAGCACCGAGACCAGGATCGCCTTTAGCCCGCGGCTCACCGGGAGAGCTCCTTCTCAACCTCGGCGGCCAGGTCGCCGAACAGCGGGCGCAGGCGGTCCCAGGTCGCCCACAGGTCCTCGCTGATCACCTTGGCGCTGCCGACCACCGGCATGAAGTTCGTGTCCCCGTCCCAGCGCGGCACCAGGTGATAGTGGCAGTGCTGCTCGATGCCCGCGCCGGCGGTCCGGCCCAGGTTCATGCCCAGGTTGATGCCGTGGGGGTGCACGGCCCGGCGCAGGGCGTCGGTGGCCCGGCGCAGGAGCTCGGTGAGCAGGCGGTAGTCATGCTCGTCCAGCTCGGTCGGGTCGGAGACGTGCCGCCGGGGCACAACCATCAGGTGTCCGTTGTTGTAAGGGTAGCGGTTGAGGATGATGAACACCCGCTCTCCGCAGGAGAGGATCAGGTTGTCCCGGTAGTGCTCGGGCCCGATGGCAGGCAGGTCGCAGAAGATGCAGTCGTGGCGCGCGCGCCCGCCCAGCCGCTCCTTGTCAGCCTCCTCCAGGATGTAGACCATGCGCCAGGGCGCCCACAGACGGTCCATGGTGGGCTGATTATAGGACGGGCCCCAAAAAGTCGCGAATTTTGGCTGGGGGGGTCGCTCAGTCGTCGGACTTGAGCTGCAGGTCGGAGAGCTTGTCCTTGAGCAGGTCGCCCAGGGTGGAGCGGGCGCCGCCGGGCTTGTAGCCCTGGACGTCGGCGACCTCGTCCTGGCGCGCCGCCGCCTTCATGGACAGCGCGATCTTCCGCTCCTCGGTGTCGAGGGTGATGATCTCGGCCCGGACCGTGTCGCCCGGGGCGAGCAGCCGCCGCGGATCGTCGACCCGCTCGTCGGCCATCTCGGAGACGTGGATCAGCCCCTCGACGCCCTTCTCCAGCTCGACGAAGGCCCCGAAGTCCAGCACCTTGATCACCTTGGCCTCGATGATCTTGCCCACGGGGTAGTCCAGCGGGATCCGATCCCAGGGATCCTCGATCAGCTGCTTGATACCGAGGGAGATCTTCGGCTTCTCGCCTTCCATCTCGATGTTCAGGATCACCGCCTCGACGTCGTCGCCCTTCTGGAACATCTCGGACGGGTGCTTGATGCGCTGGGTCCAGGACAGGTCGGAGATGTGCACCAGGCCGTCGATCCCCTCCTCGATCTCGACGAAGATGCCGAAGTCGGCGATGTTGCGCACGCGCCCGCCGACGATGGTGCCCAGCGGGTACTTCTCGGAGAGCGTCTCGTACGGGTTGGGCTCGAGCTGCTTCATGCCCAGGCTGATCCGGTTGTTCTTGGCGTCGATGTCCAGCACCACCGCCTCGACCTGGTCGCCGATGGCCAGCACCTTGCTCGGGTGCTTGATCCGACGGGTCCAGCTCATCTCGGAGACGTGGATCAGGCCCTCGATGCCCTCCTCGAGCTCGACGAAGGCGCCGTAGTCCTTGAGGCTGACCACCTTGCCCCCGACCTGGGCGCCGACCGGGTACTTCTCCTCGGCGTGGGTCCAGGGGTCCTCGGTGATCTGCTTCAGGCCGAGGGAGACCCGCTCGGTGTCGGCGTTGTACTTCAGCACCTTGACCTTCACCTTGTCGCCGACCTGGAACATCTCGGACGGGTGGTTGACCCGCCCCCAGGACATGTCGGTGATGTGCAGCAGGCCGTCGATGCCTCCGAGGTCGATGAAGGCGCCGTACTCGGTCAGGTTCTTGACCACGCCCTCGACGACCGTGTCCTCCTTGAGCTTCTCCAGCGTCGAGGCCTTGAGCTCGGCGCGCTCCTTCTCGAGCAGCACGCGCCGGCTGAGGACGATGTTGCCGCGCTTCTTGTTGAACTTGATGACCTTGAACTTGAAGGTCTTGCTGATGAAGGAGTCCAGGTTGCGCACGGGGCGCAGATCGACCTGGGACCCGGGGAGGAAGGCCTTGACCCCGCCGCGGATGGTGACGGAGAGCCCGCCCTTGACCCGCTGGGTGATGGTGCCCTCGATCAGCTCGTCGCGCTCGCAGGCGGCGCTGATCTCGTCCCACACCTTCAGCTTGTCGGCCTTCTCCTTGCTGAGGACGATGAGCCCCTCCTCGTCCTCCTTGCTCTCGAGCAACACCTCGACGTCGTCGCCCTCGGCCACGTGCACCTGCCCATCGGTACCGATGAACTCGTCGACCGGGATCTGCCCCTCGGACTTGAAGCCGATGTCGACGATCACGTAGTCGCCCGTGACCGAGATCACCCGGCCGCGCACGATGTCGCCCTCCTTGAAGTCCTCGTCGCGGATGCTCTGCTCGAACATCTCGGCGAAGCTCTCGCCGACCTGCGCGGTGCTGCCGTTGTCTGAAGTCTCTACCATGTGAACTGCGAAGCTCCCTTCTGGGTAAATTCTCCGTGGGCCACCTTGCGTATCTGCGAAATATTGCAGGGTTTTGCCCTCAGAGTCGGGGCAATCTACGTCCCCCGGAGTGACTTGTCAAGCCACAGCGGTCAGTTGCAGGCGTGGTTGTTGCAGGTCTGGGAGCCAGGCAGGCCGGTGCAGTCGACGCAGGAAACACCCCCGATCCCGCACAGTTTGTCCGCCGTGCCGTCCTTGCAGGAGTTCTTGTCGTCCCAGCAGCCCTTGCAGCAGCTCCCGTTGTAGCACAGGCCGTCCTGGCAGGGGGACTTCGCCGGCAGGTCGGTGACGTCGCAGGACCCGCTCGTGCAGCTCGCCTGCTGGCACTCCGGCGCCACGCAGGGGGCGCCGCCGCAGGTGCACTCGCCGCCCTGGCAGGCGTCCGCGCTCGCCGCCGGGCAGGCCGCGCCGCAGGCCCCGCAGTTCTTCAGGTCGGTCTTCAGATCGCGGCAGGCGCTCTGCTGGGTGCAGCAGGTCGTCCCCGCGCACTCGTCCTTGCCGTCGTCGGTGACCCCGGCCTGACAGTTGTCGTCCTTTCCGTTGCACAGCTCCGGCGCCCCGGGATACGCCGTGGCCCGATCGTCGTCGCAGTCGCCACACCCCTTGAGGGGAGGCGGCAGGCCGGCGACGTCGCAGCCGGTGCAGGCGAGGTAGCCGTCCTTGTCCAGGTCCGCCTCGTCGAGCTCGGGCCAGCCCGGGTCGGTCCCGCTGACCTCGCTCTTGGCGCGGAAGCCGTCGCAGTCGTCGTCGAGCCCGTTGCAGAGCTCGGCCGAGGGCAACCTGGTCTCCTTGGAGCAGATCCACTGTCCCGAGAACGACAGCCCTGCGCGCTGGAGCACGTCGACGATCTTGGGATCGGCGCTCTTGGCGGCGGGGTCGCAGCCCTCCACGGTCCCGGCGACGCAGGCGCCCGTGTCCGTCCCGCACGTCCCCCCCTTGCCGACGAAGATCTCGCCCGCCGTGTAGGGCGAGCTGTCGCAGCTCCAGTCGTCGGTGTCGCAGCGCTCGGTCTGGGGCTGGGTCGCGCCGAAGCAGCGCGGCGAGGCGGCGAGGGTCAGATCCTCGCCCGTGCAGGCCGTCCGGTTGCCCTCGTCCCGCGTCGAGTTGGGCTTGACCGGGCTACAGACGCAGACCCCGGCCAGGGGCCCGCACTTGCCGTCGTCGTCGTCGTTGCAGAGCATCGTCGCCGTGGAGATCGGCGCGCCGTCCGCGCCGGGGTTCCCCTCGTCGACCAGGCCGTCGCAGTCGTTGTCCTTCTTGTCGCAGCGCTCGAGCGCCCAGGGGTGAATGTCCTTGTCGTTGTCGTCGCAGTCGCCGGCGACGCTGGCCCCGCCCGGCGGGCAGTAGCCGTCGCCGTCCTTGTCGCAGGTGCAGGCGCCGTCGGTGACGCAGCTCTGGGCGATGCCGTCGCCGCACAGGTCGGGGGCGCCGGGGAACACCTTCGCGTCGGCGTCGTTGCAGTCCAGCAGCGACGCGGGCGGGCTGCACTGGGACCCCTCGAAGCCATCGCCGTCTCCGTCGCAGGTCGTGGTCGGGCAGCCGTCGTCCCTGGCCGCGAGACCGTCGCCGTCGTGGTCCACGTCACGGGCCGCGGCGCCGTTCTTCTCCGCGCTCTGGCCGCAGAGGCCGCGGAGCGCGCCGTTCACCGTGCCGCCCTCCTTGCCCCCGTCGCTCGCCGTGGTCCCGGGGTGGATCCCCGCGTCGTAGTCGTCCGGGTCGTCCGCCGGGAACGGACAGCCGGGATCGCTTGTGTTCTCCAGGGCGTGCTGGTCGCCGTCCACGTCGCAGGGCAGGCAGCCCTCGTCCTTCACCCCGTTGCAGTTGTTGTCCAGCCCGTCGCACGCCTCCACCGCGGCCGAGTTGACCTTGGCGTCCGTGTCGTCGCAGTCGTCGGGGGGGGCGTAGCCGTCGCAGTCCTCGTCGACGAAGCAGGGCGCGTCCAGCGTGTCGCAGTCGTTGTCCAGCTTGTCGCCGCACAGCGGGGGCTTGTAGCCGCCGCCGAGCTTGTCCCGGCAGGCCTTGGTCGCCGCGCTGTCCCAGTCCGCGGCCTTGTGGCCGCACAGGTTGCGCGCCTCGGGGATGTCCGGCGAGCGGCAGGGATCGCTGTCGTCGCAGTCCCTGTCCGACGGCACCCCGTCCCCGTCGGCATCGACGCAGGGCGCGTCCCCTTCCCCGGGCGCGGCGTCACAGCCCGCGCTGCAGTCGTCGTCCTTGGAGTTGCCGCACCGCTCGGTCGCGAAGGGATGCACCTCGCCGTCCGTGTCGTCGCAGTCCAGGAACCGGCAGCTCACCAGCCCGCACTGGAGCCAGGAGGGCGGACCGCAGGCCGGCAGGCCGTCGCCGTCGAGATCCCGCACCAGGAGCAGGAGCTCCATGCTGCGCTCGGTGAGCCCCTGCACCGCGAAGTCCATCAGGGCGAACTGGCGCAGCGGGGCGGCCCCCCCGGGGCTGGCGACGATGTGGACCAGGTAGTTGCCCGGGCCGCCGAGCTCGATGGCGATGCGCAGCTCCTGCCCTTCCTGGGAGATGTCCCGGCCGGCGTCGATCTTTTCGCCGAGGCGCTCGAGCACCAGGGCGTTGCCGGCGATGTCCTTGATTCGGATGTCGTAGGTCTCGACCCGCGGCTGCCCGGATCGCGCCCGCACCGAGAGCACCAGCCCGTGCTGCTCCGCGCAGGAGAGCGTGCACGCCGCTGCCACCAACCCCGCTGCTGCCCAGGTCCGACGCACCAGACCCTTATGGTCGCAGCTTTCGTCCGGCGAGGCCAGCCGCTCAGCCGGGAGGCGGGTTGATGTGGGCAAACGGCGTCACCGGCGCGTCCAGGACCCGCACCCGACGACCCTCCCGCACCAGCCGTCCGCCGGCGATGAGCTGCAGCGCCCAGGGGTAGATGCGGTGCTCCTGCTCGAGGATCCGGGCGGCGAGGCTCTCCTCCGTGTCGTCGTCCAGCACCGGCACCACGGCCTGGGCGATGATCGGTCCGGTGTCCGTGCCCTCGTCGACGAAGTGCACGGTGCAGCCGCTGACCTTGGCCCCGTACTCCAGGGCCTGTCGCGGACCGTGGGTCCCGGGGAAAGCGGGGAGCAGCGCGGGGTGGATGTTGACCACGCGCCCGGGGTAGGCGCCGAGGAAGCGCGGGGTGAGCACGCGCATGAATCCGGCGAGGGCGACCCACTCCACGCCGCGCTCGCCCAGGGCCTCGACCAGCGCCTCCTCGAAGGCCTCGCGGGTCTCGAACTTGCGGTGGCTGACGCAGAGCGCCGGGACGCCCGCGGCCCGCGCCCGCTCGAGGGCCCGCGCCTTGGGGCGGTTGCTGATCACCACCCTGACCTCGACGTCGATCGCTCCCGAGGTCGCCGCGTCGAGGATCGACTGCAGGTTGGTGCCCGATCCGGAGACCAGCACGCCGAGCTGCAGCCTCTCGGTCATGGCAGAAACTCCACCGACGCCGCTCCCTCGCCCCGGGGGGCCAGCTCCCCGACGACGCGGCCCCCCTCCTGCGCGAGGAGCGCCACCGCGCGGTCGGCCTGCGACCCCGGGACGACGACGAGCAGCCCGAGGCCCATGTTGAAGGTCCGGCGCATCTCGTCCACGGCAACCGGCCCGCGCTCGGCGATGAGCCGCATCACCGGTGGGACCTCCCAGCTCCCGGTGCGCAGCTTGAAGGCCAGCCCGTCGGGCACGCAGCGCGGCGGGTTGTCCACCAGCCCGCCGCCGGTGATGTGCGCCAGCGCGTTGAGCTGGACGCCGTCCGCGCCGAGCAGCGCGCGCACCGCCCGCGCGTAGATCCTCGTCGGCTCGAGCAGCTCCTCGGCCAGCGTCCGCCCGAGCTCGGGGAGCTCCCGCTCGAGGGCCCGCGGGTCCTCGCCGACCAGCACCCGCCGGGCCAGGGAGTAGCCGTTGGAGTGCAGGCCCGAGGAGGGCAGCCCGAGCACCGCGTCGCCGGCCCGCGCCCGGCTGCCGTCGACGAGCCGGGCCCGCTCGACCACGCCCACGGCGAAGCCGGCCAGGTCGTACTCGCCGTCCGGGTACATCCCGGGCATCTCCGCGGTCTCGCCGCCGAGCAGGGTGCAGCCGGCCTGGCGGCAGCCCTCGACGATACCGCTGATCACCGCCTCGGCCTGGCCCAGCTCGAGCCGCCCGCAGGCGAAGTAGTCGAGGAAGAAGAGCGGGTCGGCGCCCACGGTGAGGATGTCGTTGACCCCCATGGCCACGAGGTCGATGCCCACCGTGTCGTGCTTGCCGGTGAGGAAAGCCAGCTTGAGCTTGGTCCCCACGCCGTCGGTGGACGAGACCAGCAGCGGATCGGCGAGGCCCGGCGGCAGGGCCGAGATCCCGGCGAATCCCCCCACCCCGCTCACCACCTCGGGGCGCTGGGTGACCTTGACCATGCGGGCGATGCGCCGGGCGAGCTCGTTGCCCGCCTCGATGTCCACGCCCGCCTGCTTGTAGGATGAGACCGTCTTTTCTTGTTCCATGGTGGCGGCCCGCACGTTATCCGCACCGCCGAGGAAGCGTCAAGCGTGCCCGCCCCGCGCTACACGTCCGGCCGACGGCGTCGTCCCCGCGGGACGAGGTAGGGCCGCAGCGGGCGCGCCGGATCGATCTTGTGGCCCCGCACGCGCAGCTCGAAGTGCAGGTGGGGCGGAGACTCCTTGATCCCCGTGTCGCCGACGAAGCCGATGACCTGTCCGGCCTTGACCTTGGTCCCCTGGCTCACCCGGAAACCGGCGAGGTGGAAGTAGCCGCTGACCAGGTCGTGGCCGTGGTCCACGAGCACGAAGAGGCCGCCCAGCCCCATCCGCCGGCGCGAGATGTGCTGCGCCTGCTTCGGGCTCAGGTTGCTCGCTCCGCTGCGCGGGTGATCGATGCCGGCGAAGGTGACGACCCCGTCCGCAACGGCCCGGATCGGCTCGCCGTAGGTGGAGACGAAGTCGATGCCCCGGTGCAGGCGACCGCCCGGCCGCGGGTCCCGGTAGCCGCTGCTCACCGCGCGCGGCACCCCGTCGAGCGGGCAGAACAGCGGCGTCTCCCGCATCCGGACCCGGGCGAGCACGGCCGGGGCCGGCCCCCGGTAGAGCCGAAGCAGGCGGCGGCGGGCCTGGAGCACCAGGTCCTCGAAGCGCGCGCCGAGCACCCGGTCGCCCCAGAGGTAGTGGGAGACGAAGTGCCGGTGCGCCTCTCCGGGCACCGCCGCGTCGATGGAGCGGTGCTGCCGCTTGTAGATGTAGAGCAGGGCCGCGGTGAAGTAGATGTTGGCCTCGGGCTGCTGCAGGGCGCGCCGGGTGAAGGGGAAGCGGTTGAACAGCAGCTCGTGGGGGTGCCAGGTGCCGTCCTCCCGGACCCAGTAGCGATACCACCCGTCGTGCACCTGGCGGGCGTGCGTCTCGAGCGAGATCCGACCGAGGCCCAGGCCCAGCTTGCCCTCGTGCCCCGCGCGACAGCGGCTCCCGCGGTAGATCACCCCCGCGACGAGGAAGGGATCGATGCCGTGGAGCCCGCTGTGCTTCAGGATCCAGCGCGCATACTGGCGGGCTTTCTTCCCGTCGATTCGGCAGAGCCGGTCAAGCGCATCGCCAAAGCGCTCGGCGTCGATGGCACGAGGTCCGGTGGGCTCCTCGGCCCAGGCGCCCGTCGGGGCGAGGCCGGGCCAGGGGTGCGGGGGCGTGGGGTTGATCCGCCGGGGCCAGGGGATGGATGAATCTGCATGGGCTGTCCAGCTGACAGCGGAAAGGAGCAGGAGGAGGACTGTGGTCCGGCGGGCCATTGGACCGACCAGTCTAGACCGGAGGCTGCTCCTTGACCAGCCCCTTGCGGCAGACCCGTTTTCGGGTACATGATCCGGCCATGGCTCTGGACAAACAGTTGCTCGAGATCCTCCGCTGCCCCAAGTGCAAGGGGGAGCTTGAGACCCAGCTTGACGAAGATGGCGAAACCGAAAGCGGATTCATCTGCCAGGCGTGCAAGCTACGCTACCCGGTCAACGAAGGGATTCCCAACTTCCTGATCGCGGATGCGCAGCCCGTGACCAAGTAACCCGCCTGTTTTTCGTTAGTTGGTCGCCCTTTTCGAATCACATTTTTGGCGTCCGGCTCTTGATGTGGTATATATCCTACATCATCCCACAGAGAGCCGATGCCCAAACAACCCTCAAATCGCCGTGAAACCCCCCGTGCCCTGATCTCCATCGCGGTTCGGAAGCGGGCAGGGAATCAAATCCACATCTGCCAGGCCAACAACATCAGCGCAGACGGCATCTTCCTGGCGCACGTCAAGGATGGACTCCCTCCCACACCCCCCGGAAACAAGTGCTGGGTGGAGTTCAGCCTGCCCAACCGTCCCGACGTGCTCATCGCCGCGCGAGGGGTGGTGGTGAGGCAGAAGGCGTTTGCCCGCTTCATCCTCTCGGCGGTCCGTTTCGCCTGCATCGCCCCGTCCCATCGACGGCTGATCCAGACCTACATCCAGGGACCGCACCTGAGCTCCCCGTTGCCCTCGTTCCTCCCCCTCCCCGCTCACGGCTGACCAAACGGTCAGTCTAGACAAACTAAGTAAGGGCGGCATGTTCCGTGATGACGTCATGCGTTATTGCAGTTGGCAAACGGCTCCTTTGGATGTAATGGTATAGGCGGCCCAACCGGACCTCCACACAGACGGAGAGAGCCATGCAGAGGATCATCTTCGCGGCCGTGATGCTCGTCGCCTTCGCCGCCTTCTTCTGGACCGTCACGCGCTTCGTCAAGTTCATGATGAAGGGCCGGCCCTTTGACGGAAAATTCGAGAACAAGGGGGCGCGCTTCGGCGACGTCCTGCTCTACTTCCTGTTCCAGAGGTCCGTCGCCCGGGAGTGGGCCAGCCGCCACCACCTGCTCATATTCTGGGGCTTCCTGATCATCACCGTCGGCACCGCGGAGCTGATGGTCAAGGGCCTCTTCCCCGCCTTCAGCTACTCCATGGTCATCGGCACCACCCTGGACCACGTGTTCAAGACGGTCCTCGATCTGACCAACCTGGTCGTGCTGGTGATCATGGCCTGGGCCTTCTTCCGCCGCATCGTGCTCAAGCCCCGGCTGATCCCGATGAGCGGGGACGCCGCGCTGATCCTCGGTATGATCTCGGCCCTCTGCGTCACGCACTTTCTGATGCACGGCTACGGCATGCTCGCCTCGGGCGTGGTCCACGAGCACCTGCCGGTCAGCGCCTTCCTCGCCGGCCGCCTGGACGCCGGCACCGACGGCGCCGCCACCGTCTCGCAGGTCAACTTCTGGATCCACATGCTCATCGTGTTCTTCTTCCTCAACTACATCCCCTACTCCAAGCACATTCACCTCCTGGGCGCCCTGCCCAACATCGCGCTGCGCAACCGGGGACAGAAGGGGATCATCCCCAAGGCCGACCTGGAGGACGAGAAGCAGTGGGGCGTGTCTCACTACGAGCGCTTCGACTGGAAGTCCCTGCTCGACACCTACGCCTGCACCGAGTGCGCCCGCTGCAGCAACAACTGCCCGGCGTACAACACCGGCAAGCCGCTCAGCCCGATGCAGCTGATCCACGACATCCGCTACGAGATGTTCGATCGCGGCGAAAAGCTGATCAAGCTCACGCCGGGGCTGGACCCGACCGCGGACGAGGAGGAGAGCGACGGGGAGGACAAGAAGAAGGTCGAGCCCACCGAGCAGGACAACCAGGTCATCAAGCAGCTCGAGGAGATGGAGCCGATGGTCGGGGGGCGGATCAAGGACGAGACGCTCTGGGCCTGCACGACCTGTGGAGCCTGCGAGGCGGTCTGCCCGGTGTTCATCGAGCACCCGCTCAAGATCCTGCAGATGCGCTCCCACCTGGTGCTCGCCGAGAGCCGGATGCCGGCCGAGCTCGCCCGCATGTTCCGCGGCATCGAGAACAACCAGAACCCCTGGGGCATCGGATCTGACCAGCGCATGGACTGGGCCGAGGGGCTGGACGTGCCGACCATGGACGAGAAGGGCGAGGCGGAGTACCTGGTCTGGATCGGCTGCGCCGGCGCCTTCGACGACCGCGCGAAGAAGCTATCCCGCACCTGGGTCAAGCTGCTCCAGCGCGCCGGCGTGGACTTCGCCGTCCTCGGCCTCGAGGAGTCCTGCACGGGGGATCCGGCGCGTCGCGCCGGTAACGAGTTTCTGTTCCAGATGATGGCCGAGGCCAACATCGAGATCTTCGAGGGCTACAAGGTGAAGAAGATCATCGTCACCTGCCCCCACTGCTACCACAGCTTCAAGAACGAGTACCCCCAGTTCGGCGGCAAGTACGAGGTCTGGCACCACACGCAGTTCCTGCGCAAGCTGCTCGCCGAGGGCAAGCTCAAGCCGTCCAAGGAGATCGACGGCGTGATGACCTACCACGACTCCTGCTACCTCGGACGCTGGAACGAGATCTACTCCGAGCCGCGGGACGTGCTCGCCGCCGTGTCCGGCGGCCGGCGGCCGGTGGAGATGAGCCGCACGGGCTACAAGAGCTTCTGCTGCGGCGCCGGCGGCGCGCGGATGTGGATGGAGGAGGACGCCCCGCGGGTCAACGTGAACCGCACCGAGGAGGCGCTGGCCACCGGCGCCAAGACCATCGCCACCGCCTGTCCCTTCTGCATGGTGATGATCACCGACGGGATCAAGGCCAAGGACAAGGAGGAGGAGGTGCGGGTGATGGACCTGGCGGAGCTGGTCTACGAGGCGCTGCCCCCGGAGCCGGAAAGCAAGGAGCCCGCCCCAACAGAACCGGAAGCCGCGGAGTCCAAGAGCTGACCCGGTTTTGACTGGCCGGGAGTTCGGGGGTAAACTGGGAGAAATGCTTAAGACTAGTTTACTCGTCCTCTCGGCTGGGGTCCTGGTCGCGTGTGGTGAGGACGGCAAGCCCGTGCCGGGCTACGCCGACCCCTGCGACACGCCGATGGCCGGCACCATCGGCTGCCCGGCGAGCACCGGGGTGACCTCGAGCCAGCCCACCATAGAGGACGCGTGCCACAAGCTCGTCTCCTGCGGGATCCTCGCCGGCGAGTACCTCAGCCGGTCCGGCACCGAGTGCTCGACCGGTGCCGACTGCAAGGGAGGCGAGTGCCTGGAGACGAACGACGGGAACCGCTGTCACTGGCACTACCTCGACTACCGCTGGTGCACGGGGCACCTGGCCAACCCGGGCAACGACCCGTGCGGCGCGAACCAACCCTTCACCGCCCAGCAGGTGGAATCGACGGTAGCCTGCATCTCGATCACTCCCTGCGCATCGCTCGGATTGTTGTTCTGGCAGAAGCGCATCTCGGACAATCGACCTGATCTGGACAAGTTCACGTGCGCGGACGGAGAGAAGACTACCTGGACTGCGACCATCTGCGACCACGGGCTCCTGGACTACTGACGGTGCTCACCCGGTCCGTCGTCGCCGTCCTGCTGGCGTTGTCGCTGGCGCTCGCTGCCCTGCCCGGCACCGCAGCGGCGGACGAACGCGCGGACCGGATGCTCCGTATCCTCAAGAAGCGACCGCGCGGCATGACGACGGAGACCTGGCTCGAGCAGCGCCGCGAGGCCGCGCGGGAGCTGGGCCGCTCCAAGGACAAGCGCGCCGTGCCCCTGCTGCTGCAGATCATCGCCAAGGAGCGCTTCGACGTGATCCTGGAGATCGCCATCGACGCCCTGGGCGAGATCGGCGACAAGCGCGCCGTCGACCCCCTGCGCAAGCTGCTCAACGACCCGTCACTCGACTCCTACGTCCGCGACGCCGTCGCCGGCGCGCTGAAGAAGCTCGGAGCCGACGACGGTGTCGTCGAGCCGGTCAAGCCGCCGATCAAGCCGCCGATCAAGCCGCCGGTCAAGCCGCCGGTCAAGCCGCCGCCCGACAAGGACCTGGCCACACGCCTGGCCAAGGAGATCGACCCCTTCGGCCAGCTGCCCCGGCTCGAGCTGAAGATCGACGCCGACCTGATCGCCCGCGCCGAGCGCTGGCAGATCGTCGGGGGCGCCGCCGATGTCCACTGGGACGCGGCGGCCGAGACGACGACCACGCGCCTCGCCGTGGCCTCGCGCCACTACCGCCAGGTGGAGCGCAGGCTGTACGGCTACACCATCGACGGAGTGCTCGACCTCGGCTTCCGCTATGACGACCGGTCGACCACCGACGCGTCGTGGGACCTGTCGCACTCGCTGGCGATCAACCCCGAGATCCGCTTCTACCCCTTCCGCACCGACCTGCCCCTGCTCTTCGGCCAGATCAGCGGCGGCGTGAGCTACGGCATCGGCCTCGCCGACCACCCGACCTTCTTCGACCGGCGCTTCTCCCTCGCTGGCACGGTGACCGTGGGCGGAGGCCCGGGCTACGGCCGGGTCTACGACGTGGGCGCCCGGCTGCGCCTTCAGCGCCTGGAGCACGTGCTCAAGAAGGCCAAGCTGATCACCGGCCACATCGACCGCGCCGTGGCCGACCAGATCATCTACGCCTGGTACCACGAGCGGAACCGGGTCGGCACCTTCACCCACCTGGGCTACACGCTGGACATCCTGCGCCGGGCGAGCCTGCTCTCCGAGGAACCCGTCGATCCGGCCACGACCTACCGCCTCGTGCGGATCCTCGACGACCCGCAGCTCGACAACCGCCCGGCGGGGATGATGTTCCGCCTGGGCTACGGCTACGCCCGGACCATGGTCAAGGACGTGGACGACACGACGATGGGGTTCCTCTACGCCACGGGCGAGTACCTCGTCCAGCACCTCAGGTCGAGCTTCGAGGGGCGCCTGCGGTTCTTCTACGAGATGTACAACGATCCCGACATGTACGGCATGGAGCTCGAGGGCGGCTACTCCTCCTACTTCTACTCCAAGACCTACGACCCCCTCGGCGCTCTCTCGGCCACCTTCTCGGCTGGACTGAGCAACCAGCAGGGCGGCACGTTCAGCGACGGGGGGCTGGGCTACCGCGTGCTCCTCGGCGGCGCCTACACCCGCTACTTCAACCGCGGCTCCTCGGTGATCGCCGCGCTCAAGGGCGGGATGGACAGCGGCTCCCCCCTGGTGCTGTTCACCCTCGAGGCGCGCTACGGTATCGCGCCGGGCAGCTTCGTCGGGTACTGACGCAGGCCCCTACCCCTCCGCCCGCCGGGCGACGAACCGCGCCGCGCGGGTGGCCAGGGCCATGATCGTCATCATCGGGTTCACGCCGATGGACGAGGGCACGGCCGAGCCGTCGCAGATGAACAGGCCGCGCACGTCGTGGGTCTCGTGGGTCGGCCCGACCACCGAGGAGCGCGGGTCGAGGCCCATCCGCGCCGTGCCCAGGGGGTGGTGCGCGGTGAGGTCGAAGTCCCGCGCGTGGTGGCGGGCGCGACGGAAGCGCTCCAGGTCACGCATGTCCCGCACCTCGGTGAACCCCGCCATCTGGGGGAAGATGCCCCGGGCGCCCGCCGCCATGAAGATGCGCACCAGAATCTCCATCCCGCGCTTGAGTCGCGCCACGTCGTGGTCGTTGACCACGTAGGTCATCACCGGCCGGCCCCCCGGGCCGAGCCGCACCCGGCCCCGCGAGGTGTCCTCGATCATGAAGCCAAAGTAGCCCACATGCTCGTAGCTCTCCATCACCTCCGTAAAGCGCGGGCCGACGAAGGTGATCGAGCCGGCGCCGAAGTCCAGGGGGACGAACGCGCCCTCGAAGAGCAGCCCCTCGTCGTGAAACTCCTCGACGCCGTAGCCCTGGGGGATGCTGGCGCAGCCCTTGATCACGTCGGAAAACAGGCCGATGAGGCCCACCGCCGGGTGGATCGACAGGTTCCGGCCCAGCTGGCCGCTGCGGTTGGCGAGCCCGCCGCGCAGGAGCAGCGTCGGCGTCCCCACCGATCCGCAGGCGATCACCACGGCCCGGGCGCGGATCGTCAGGCGGCGACCGGACGGCGTGGTGGCCTCGATCCCGCTCGCCTCCTCGCCACGCATCAGCACCCGGCGGACCCTGGCGTTGTAGAACAGGTTGGCGCCGTAGCGCAGGGCGAGGGGCACGTAGGAGACGTTGGTGCTCCGCTTGGCGTCGGTCGGGCAACCGAAGCAGCAGAGGGACGCCCCGTCGCAGTCGGGCGCGTTGCGCGTGAGCGGCCGGTGCCGCCGGTAGCCCAGGGCCTCACAGCCGCGGGCGATCACGTCGCCGATCGCCCCGACGTACTTCGGATCCGCGGGCCGGGCCTGGATCACCTGCTCCACCTTGGCGTAGTAGGGATCCATCGCCTCCTCGGTGAGCTCGGACAGGCCGTACTCGCCGCGCCAGCGGGAGAGCACCCGCGCCGGGATGCGGTAGCAGGTCCCCGAGTTGATGGTCGTGGTGCCGCCCACGCAGCGGCCCAGGGGGATGGGGATGAAGCAGTTCCCCACGGTGCCGGTCAGCCCGAGCCCGCGGTACATCATCCCGATCATGTCGAGGGGCCTCCCGTTGAAGTGCTCCCGGCGGAAGTAGTCCCCCTCCTCGACCAGGACCACGGCGACCCCCATCTCGGCGAGCTCGGCGGCCACCGCCGCCCCGCCGGCGCCCGTGCCCACCACCACCACCTCGGCCTCCAGCTCCTCGTCATCCTGCAGCGCCTCCGCGTCGAAGGCCCGCTCCAGGTAGCGCGGCCGCTCCGGGTCGGTCACCGCCGGCGCGTGGTACATGCACCCGACCTCCTCGAAGACCGCGGGGTCGTCGAAGTGCGCCAGCTTCAGGGGAGAGAGGACCACCCGCAGCAGAGACCGCCCGGCGACGCCCCCGCGCTCGTACAGGTGCTCGAGGAAGGCCAGCTGGCGCTCGGGGGAAAGCCTGGCGAAGGGCCGCGCGTGGCGCGCGATGGCGAGCTTGTCAAAGGCCTGGACCGACGCCTCGTAGCTCAGGCGGATGGCAAAGGGGCGTCCGTGGAACAGCGCCTCCAGACGGTCCAGGGTCGCCTTCCCCACCGGTGGAAGGCGCTTGCCCGGCGGGATGGTCGTCCGGGCGATGTGCTCGAGGATCCGCCGGGTGTCCTGGGCAAAGCCACTTTTGTTTTCACTCATGATTATCGACTCCTGAGTCGACGCAGTGAACTTGCGGTGCGAGGAGCCGCAATTGGTCGGACCTTTTACACGGTAGCCGAATTGGTCGGACCTTTCAACCTGCGGTCGTCAGGCTCACCCCTTGCCCGTTGCCTGGGGCAAACACAGCTGGCAACGGAAGCGGCCCCCCGAGACCAGGCTCTCCCACAGACCGCTCACGCGCACCACGTGCGCGGCGCAGAAGACGTTCTTGCACTGCTCGCAGCGAAAGCCGTGCTCGCCGTGGGCCGGCCCGCGCAGCCGCCGGGGCTCGGGGCGGGAGACCCGCCGTCCGCACATCCGGCACTCGTGGCTCAGCTTGGGCAGGTTCCTTGGTCGATCCACGACGATCGTGGCGTTGGGATCGTAGCGCCGCGCCTCCCGCTCCTCTTGGGCGAGGCGCACCGCGGCCTCCCCCTCCTCGCCTGTGACCTGTACCGTGTCGGACAGCAGCGCGTCCTCCGCCTCGGCGATGGCCATCGCGGCCGCGTGCGCCGGCATCTCGACGGTGTCAGGGGCGTCGTACTCGCCGGAGGTGGTCCCCTCGTCCGTGGCGCCCGCTCCGGCCACCGCCCTGGCCACGACCTGCCCCGAGATCTCGTCGGTGTCGACCTGCTCCCGCAGCGCGTCGGAGATCGCGCGGGACGCCTCCTCGGGTCCCATCTCCACCGTGTCGGCCAGGCTGGCCATGATCTCGGTGTCGTGCTCCTCGGGTGGCGGTGTTGCGTCGGCGGGGGTTGGAGGCGGTGAGGCGTCGGCGGGCGGCCTGGACGGCGGCGGCTGATCCCCGAACAGGCTCCTCGCCGCAGGAGCCCAGAGCTCGGTCGGCTTGTCCTCCAGATCCACACCGTCGCCCTGCTTCTTGTTTGTGCGGTCGGCGTCGTTCTTGGAGCTCAAGGTTCCCTTCCAGGCGTTGACCCCTAGAATCGCCAGGTTTTGCGCCCGCCGCAAGGGGCGCGAGCCAACTTTGCTGGCCAGCCGGTCACTTTCTCAGCAGCACGTAGACCGCCCCTGACCCTCCGTCCGACGGTCGGGCGCTGCAGAACGCGAGCACCATCCGCGCGATCCGACCGCGCGCGAGCCAGACCTTCAGGCTCTCCTTGAGCACGGGGATCTGGTCCTTCGAGTTGAGCCCGCGTCCGTGCACCAGCAGCACGCAGCGGCGACGCATGCGACGGCTCTCGAGCAAGAACTGCTCCACGAGCGGACGGGCCTCCTGCCGGGTCTTTCCGTGCAGGTCCAGGTGGCCCTGCACGGCGAAGTGGCCCTGTCGCAGCCGCTTGATCAGGCGCCGGTCCAGGCCCTGGGCGATCCCCTCGATGTGCTCGTCCGTCGCGCTGAGGTCGAAGCTCGTCCGCCCCTCGACCAGATCCGCGAGCATGGCCATCACCTCGGCCTCGTCGCTCTCGGGCGGGCGCGGCCCCCGCGTCCTGCGCGCCGGCGGGACGTAGTTGTCCCGGTCGTCCAGGGGACGCACGTTGTCCATCTCGCGCCGAAACAGGGTGCCCTCGTCCGCGGGCCCGGGCTCGATCGGCTCGGGCGGGGGCGGTGGGGGCGGCGGGGGCGGCGACCGCCGCTGGCCCCGGGCGACCTGACGCCGGAGCTCCTCCGGAAGGCCGGCGAACGGGCGGTGCGATAGCGCGTCCGGCTTGTCGTCCCTGGTCACAAAACCTCCCTCGCCTCTCATAGAACGTAGCATGAATCTCGTGTATGCTCGGGCGCATGAAGCCAGCGCAGATCTGCAAGCAGATCCTCGGACCGGAGAAGCTCCTGGAGGTCCTTGGACAGCTCTCCACCCCCCAGGTCAAGGCGGTGCTCAAGGAGGGCGGGGTCAAGGTCAAGCTCCCCGGCGGCTACGTCTCCCAGCAGAAGCGGCGCGCGCTGTGGACCGACAAGATCACCGCGGCCATCGACACGGACAACGACGACGCGGCGAGCGAGCTGCTCCAGCAGTGGCTGCTGCACCACCAGCGACCGATGCTCGTCGACCTGCTCGATCGCATCGGGGTCAAGCACCGCCAGGGCGAGACGGACGAGAGCTTCCTGATCGCCAACTCCGCCGAGAAGCTGCGCGACGCGGCGACCTGGCTCCTCGGCCGCCACGACCGGGTGGAGGCGGTGGCCTACCTGCGCTACATCGCGTACCAGCAGCGCTCCCCGGTCTTCGACGGCTGGGACGGCCTCGACCTCGCTGGCCCGGAGCAGGCTCCCCCTACCGATTGAGCTCGAGCCGCCCCGTCGAGCGCAGCAGCGCCGCCCGGGCGATGTAGTAGCCATAGAGCGCGGTGGTGTAGGACAGCTGGGCCCGGGTCAAGGCGAGCTGGGCGTCCAGCACGTCGGTGGACGTGTTGGCGTTGGCGTCGAAGCGCTGCTTCTCGATGCGGAAGTTCTCCTCGGCCTCGGCGATGGCCGCCCGCGCCACCGCGAGGGCCTCGCCCGACTGCTGCAGCTCGAGGAACGCCTTCTTCGTCTGGATCTGGACGCCGTCGCGGAGCAGCCGCCGGCCGAGCTCTGCCTGGCGCTCCTTGAGCGCCGCCGCCTTCATCGCGTAGTACTTGTTGCCCCAGTCCCAGACCTCCCACTTGAGCACGCCGCCGGCGAAGAAGGCGTTCTCGGGGAAGAACGTCCCCTGCCCCCGCGTGTACTGGTAGGTCGCCACGGCCGAGACCTGGGGTATCATGTCCCACTTCGCCCGCCGGCGCCCGGCCCGTGCGGCGCGCTGCTTGTGCTCCATGGCGCGGAGCTCCGTCCGCTTGCGCAGCGCCGTCTCCAGCGCCTGCCCCAGAGAGTCGCGGACCTCCG
>Ga0316576_10000029_pt1 | contig 42507 bp, 35 predicted proteins | sample S0NA_FD_203075 | JGI IMG/M metagenome (GOLD analysis project Ga0316576, IMG submission 203075) | Rhizosphere microbial communities from salt marsh grasses in Alabama, United States - S0-2_050615r3r5 | ecosystem: Host-associated > Plants > Roots > Rhizosphere | place: USA: Alabama | collected...
GTTGGTGTCGTTGCGTCCGCGCCGTTGGTGTCGAGCCATCCACCCGCGTGGCGAAAGAGCTTGTTCTTCTCCGCCGTGGCGCCGACCTCGGTTGAGGCGAAGGTGATCAGCAGCGTGTATCCCTGCGGAGGATTCTTGGTGCCGAGATCCGTCGAGCAGGACAGCTCCGCGCTGCTGATGAAGACCCCATACGGAGTCGAGTCCGGGTGGACCCCGTAGCTCCAGACGTCGGTGAGGCCGACCAGGGAGCGCGCCATGCCGTGGGTGAAGGTCACCGCGGCCCCGTTGTCCACTCCGGAGACCGGCGCGGGCAGCGGCAACGGCGTGGCGGAGCCCGGGTCGCTCCCGCAACCGATCAGCGCCGACGTGGTGGCGAGCAGCACGGCGGCGCAGCGCATCGTTCTTTTTTCTCCCATGGGCTCGATGCTACCGGAAGATTCGAGTCTGCGCAGACATGTTGACCGTCACTCCCGTGCCGCTTGAAATAGCCTGTTGTTTCAGGGGATTGCCCCCGGCCAACTCGCCCGCAATGCTTTGACAAAGTCCACATTCGCGCGACTGTAGTTAGTTTGGGCTAACTCGGCTGTGGCGTGATGCCGACCATGTTACCGTTAGACTCGAACAACACGAACGCGCCACAGCAGGAGGCCCGAATGCGACCATGGGTGCTCGCGCTGATCCTGATCCCGGTGGCGGCCTGCTCGGGCCCGACGGTCGATGGCGGGACCACCGTCGGCCGGCCCGCGGTGGACGCCTCGTCCAGACCCGGGGCGCGGCCTGCTTGCCCGGCGCAAAAGCCCGGTGGGTACTGCGACGCGGCAGCCGCGTCGCCCGTCTGCACCTACGGCGAAGAGACCTGCCGCTGCCTGCACCTCTGCACCGGCCGACAGCCGCCGCCCGGCAGGTCCCACACGTGGATCTGCAGGCCCCCGTCCCCCGCGGCCTGCCCCTCCGCGCCGCCGGCCGACGGCGGCGCCTGCAAGCCGGACGGCCTCTACTGCACCTACGGCTACTGTGGCGCCACCCTCGCCAGCTGCACCAGCGGCGTGTGGTCGGTCCGGTTCGTTCCGGGTCCCCCCTAGCCCGACGATCTACCCCCGCGTCGGGATGACCCGAAAGTCGCTCATCCGCCGCAGCACGTAGCGCAGCTGCCGGGGCCGGACCATGCGCAGCATGCGCACCACGCGGCGCGGGCTGGCGAAGAAGGCCCGGAACGCGCGGCCCGGCGCCCTGCGCAGCAGGTCCGGGTCGAGGCCCTCGGGGCACCAGGTCATGTCGTGGTAGGACTGGTAGCTCGCCAGGTCGGGGACCTCGGCGCGGTGCTCGTTCCAGAGCGCGCTGCCCGGCATCACGTCGAGCAGCAGGAACTGCGCCTTGTCGAGCTTGCTCTTGCGCGCGAAGTCGATGGTCCTCTGGATCGTCTCCGCCGTCTCGCCGGGCAGGCCGAAGATGAAGAAGCCCTGGGTGATCAGCCCGGCCTCGTGGCAGAGGGCGATGGCCTCGTCGACCTTCTCGATGCTCGCCTTCTTGCCGCAGCGCCGCAGGATCTCGGAGTCGGCGGACTCGACGCCGAAGGCCACGGAGTAGCAGCCGCTGCGCCTCATCAGCGAGACCAGCTCGCGGTCCAGGGTGTCGACGCGGATGCCGTTGGGCGTGGCCCAGGTCACGGCGACGCCGCGGCTGAGCAGCCTGTGGCAGATGCCCTCGACGTGGGCCCGCCTGAGCGTCAGGTTGTCGTCCTCGAAGTGCACCTCGCGCACGCCGTGGCGCCGGACCATGTACTCGATCTCGTCGACCACGTTCTGCGGCGAGCGGTAGCGGATGCGGCGCTGCCAGAGGAAGGGGCTCGAGCAGAAGGAGCAGGCGTAGGGGCAGCCCCGGGTCGAGGTCAGCGGCGCGATGGGGTAGCGCCGGGCCACGCCGCCGTGGGGCGCGGGGGGGTAGCGGCCGGGCGGGCAGTCGTCCCAGTCCGGGAAGGGCAGGGTGTCGAGGTCGGGGAGCAGCTCGCGCGGCGGCACGTCGGGCTGCGCGGGCGTGGCCACGCCGGGGATCCCCTGGCCCCGGCCGCCCTCGGCGAGGGCCTCGACCAGCTCGGCCAGGGCCGCCTCGCCCTCACCGACGATGACGTAGTCGGCGCCGGTCTCCCGCAGGGTGCGCGCGGGGACGAAGGTCCCGTGGGGGCCGCCGATGACCACGGGCAGGCCCTGGCGCTTGAGGCGCTCGCACAGATCGACGGTCTGCGGGTAGTAGTCGGAGAGCACGGAGACGCCGACCAGGTCGGCGTCCGCGCAGCGCGCGGCCAGGGCGTCGTTGTCCAGCTCCTCGAGCAGGCCGTCGACGACCCGCACCTGGTGGCCCCGGCGCTGGAGGTAGGACGAGAGGTAGCCCAGGGCCAGCGGCGGCTGGATCAGGTGCGTGTGGTGCCGCGGCCGGACGAGGAGGACCTTCATCGATCAGGCCCCGCGCACCGAGAGCGGGCTGGGCCGCGCCGCGTCGTCCATCGGGTCGGGCTGGTTGTCGTCGTCGGACTCGAAGCCCGCCTGCTCCGTGGCCACGGCGCGCACGCGCTCGGTGAGCGAGGGCTTGTCCCAGTGCCGCACCGCCGTGAAGGCCATCTTCAGCGAGTGGTCCATGTTGTTGTAGCGGAACAGGCCCTGCCGGCCGAGGGTCACCAGGTTGGGCACGCGGTCGCACAGGGCCAGCGCCGTGTCGATCTTGCGCTTGTAGTCCAGATCGTAGATCGGGTAGGCGTGGGTCATCTCGGTGGAGAAGTAGTCCAGCACCTTGTCGGTCTGGTCCGGCCGCAGCAGGCCGAGCTCGACGAGCTGGGGCAGGCAGCGGCGGTAGATCACCTCGTCGGTCTCGTTCCACAGGGCGTCGCCCCGGTCGCAGGCCAGCTCGAGGATCAGCGAGGTCTTGCCCGGCGGGGAGAGGTGCGGGCTCCAGTTGCGCGGCTCCTGCACGCGGAAGAAGAGGAACCGGCGCTCGGGGACGTAGATCCAGGTGTTGTCGCTCACCGCGGGGAAGTCCAGGGTGAGGTTGAGGAAGCGCAGGGCGCGGAAGCGCAGGTTGCGCACCAGGCGGAGCTGTTCGGCGCCCGCCTCGAGGCCCATGGCCTGGATCAGGTCGGGCAGGGGGATGGTCGAGATCACCCGGTCGCAGGGCAGGCTCCGGGCGCCGTCGCCCTCGCGGAAGCGGACCGCGGTGATCCGCCCGGCGCCGTCGCGCTCGAGGGCGAGCACCTCGGCGTCGGCGAGGATGCGCCCGCCCGCCGCGCGGGTGCGGTCGGCCATGCGCTCGGGGATCATCCCGATGCCCCACTTGGGGTAGATGAACTCGGTGAGGTAGGTCCGCGGGGTGTCGTCGCCCCGGCCGAGGAGGCGGACGAAGACGTCCCACAGGTTGATGAGCGAGATGCGCTGGGCGGCCCAGTCGGCCGAGATCTGGCTCGGCGGCATGCCCCAGAGCTTCTCGGTGTAGATGCCGAAGTAGAGGTCGTAGAGCGTGCGGCCGAAGCGGCTGACGACCCAGTCCTCGAAGGAGCGGTCGGTGCGGCCCAGGAGCTTGCCCCGCGCCGTGGCCACCATGTAGTCCAGGCCGGCGCGCATGGTGACCAGCGGGTTCATGCGCGAGAGCAGGTCGGTCATCTCCAGCGGGTACTGGATGTACTGGCCCTGGAGCCGGATCACGCTCTTGCGGTTGGTGACCAGCTTCTCGCCGCCGACCAGCGCCTCCACCTCGCGGCGCACGTCGTCGTACTTGGTGAAGAAGCGGTGCCCGCCCAGGTCGAAGCGCCAGTCGCCGCGGCGCACGGTCTTGGACTGGCCGCCCAGCTGCCCCTCGCGCTCGAGCACGGTGACCTGGTGGCCCTGCTCGGCGAGCTTCCAGCCCGCCGCCAGGCCGGCCGGTCCCCCCCCGAGGATGACGATGCGTTGCTTGCTCATCGGTGTCAGTGGGTCAGGTTGTCCCCCGCGCAGACCATGAAGTAGCCGATGACGTAGTGCATCCCCACGCCGTCGGCGATCCCCCGTCGCGCGTACTCGAGCAGGTTGAGGAAGAAGCGGTGCTTCTGGTCCGCGACCAGGCGGCCCGCGCGAGAGATGTTGAAGTAGAGCAGGCAGAAGTAGCGGAACCACTCGATCTGCCACGGCCTGAGCTTGCCGGTGTCCACGTTGCCGTGGGTGTGCAGGCTGTCGATCTCCTGCCAGATCTCGTCGTGAACCTTCCCCCCCAGCTCCTCGACGAGCTCGGCGCCGCGGGTCGCCGGCAGCGGCCGGTAGGTGAAGAAGATCGGGCGGTCGACGTGGAGCTCGCGGTTGAGGCGGAAGGTGTCCATCACTGTGCCGAAGTCCTCGCCCGGGCCGCCGATCATGTTGTAGCCGGTGATCGAGATCCCGCGCCGGTGGCAGAGGTCGAAGATCCGGCGCAGGTGGTCGTTGGACACCTGCTTCTTGTAGACCTCGCGGCGGATGCGCTCGTTGCCCGCCTCGATGCCGACGCGCACGATGCGGCAGTTGGCCGAGGCCAGGGCCTCGACCCGCTCCTCGTCCAGGTTCTCGCCGTGGCCGAAGCAGGAGAAGGGGAGCTTGTCGGCCATGCCGATCTTTTTGTACTCGTCGCAGAACTCCCGGGTCCAGGGCAGGTTGAAGGCGAAGACCGGGTCGAAGAAGTGCGCGATGCGCATCCCCGCGTCGCGGTACTTGTCGTACTGCTGCGCGATCTCGTGGGCCAGCGGCCGCGGGCTGCGCCGCCGGATCCCCTTGCCCGGGATCGCCTTGCGCAGCGAGACCTCGGAGCAGTAGGTGCAGGCGTAGGGGCAGCCGCGGTTGCCCATGAAGTAGAGCATCTGGTTGTAGAAGACGTACTTCTCGATGTCCTCCCAGACGTCGTAGTCCGGTACGGGCAGGACGTCGACGTTTTCGATCAGCCGACGCTTCTCGTTGCGCACCACCTCGCCGTCTCGTCGGAACCAGAGCCCCTCGATCCCGTCGAGGGGGCGGCCCTCCTCGAGCGCGTCGAGGTAGGCCTCGCTGGTGTGCTCGCCGTCACCGAGCACGATGGCCTCGACGTGGGGCCGGTTGATCGAGTCGTCGGGGAGCAGCGAGCAGTGCCAGCCGCCCATGATCACCCGCAGGTCCGGCCGGCGGCGCTTGGCCTCGGCGATGATGTCGGTGACGTAGTGCATGTAGAGCGACGTGGCGCTGATGCCGAGCACGTCGGGCTCGAACCGATCCAGGCTCCGCGCGAGGTAGCGCTGCCAGTCCTTGCGGTGGAAGGTGAAGTCCATCGTCGCGGCCTCGTGCCGCGTGCGCTGGTTGATGTAGGTCGCGAGGTACGTCTGCCCGATGTCCAGGATCGAGACGTCGCCGCTCAGGTTGGGGTTGACGATCTGAATCCTCATGATCCCGATGCTCCTGCTTCGATGGCGTCCGCGCGCTCGTCCGCGGCGCAGGGCTCGCGGCCGAGGGCCACGCTGGCCATGCAGTGATCGAGCGCGGGGGGCGGGGCCGGCGCGCGCCGCCGCCGGGCGAGCTGGCGTACGAGGTGGCCGGCGGTGTTCAGCACGGTGCGCGGGTCGAGGGAGAAGAGCAGGTCGCTCTCCACCGTGGCGATGCAGTAGCAGCCCGCGCAGCGGATGTGGCGCGCGCTGCGGCGGAAGGCCTCGGCGTAGCCGATCCTGCGCCCGTCGGGCAGCCCCGCGGCCTGGAGCAGGATCGGGCAGGGGGCGACCCTCCCCGTGGGCGAGACCGCGCCGTAGCGCTGCCCCGCCAGGCAGCGGCGCGGGTTCTGCTCCCAGCGCGGCGTGCGGATGTACTCGAAGAACGGCACGGAGTTGAGCAGCGGCGCGCCGGACCGCTTGAGCGCGAGCAGCCGGTCGACCACGGCGGCGTAGCGCTCCTCGGCCGCGCGCAGCTCCTCGACGCGCTCGCCCTTGACCGAGTAGCTGTGCTCGAAGACGGGCTGGAACGCGGCCAGGGCCCCGTGGCGCCGGGCGAGGTCGAGCACGAAGCCCACGTGCTCGACGTTGTGGGTCGTCAGCACGGTGTTGGTCCAGACCGGGACGCCCTCGCGGCAGAGCAGCTCCATCGCGCGCAGGGCGGCGTCGAAGGCCCCCTTGCCCCGCACGGCGTCGTGGACCTCCCGCGGCCCGTCGAGGCTGAGCAGCACCGCGTCGAGCCGGCGCATGGTGTCCAGTTGCTCGGGGACCAGGGCGCCGTTGGTGAAGACGGTGGTGAACAGGCCCAGGCCCCTGGCGTGGGCCACGATCTGGCCCAGGTCCGGCCGCAGCAGCGGCTCGCCGCCGGTGAGCCCGAGGCGGCACATCCCGGCCTCGTGAAGCTCGTCGATCGCCCCGAGCACCTGGCGCGTGGAGAGCTCGTCGCCGGCCTCCTTCCAGATCTGACAGTAGCGGCAGCGCAGGTTGCAGCGGTAGGTCAGCGCCATGGTCATGGCGATGGGGACTGGCTTGCCGGTGACCCGGCTCCTCAACACCCCCCCGAGCGTCCGGACTGCGCTTTTCATCTCAGGCTATTGGCTGGCGATCCAGGTAATCTGACACGTCCTGAGGGGGGGTGCTACCACGACCGGAGGTCCGTGACAAACGGCGGCCCCGGCCAGTGGTCGGCGGCAGGGGGCACGGCTAGACAAACTTGCTGCTCTTGACCGGCCCGCCCTCCCAGAGCGGGGAGCGGCGCCCCTCCTCCTCGCGGAAGGCCATGCCAGGCCCGGCGGCCCGCGCCACGGCGAGCAGCGCGTCGACGGGATCGAAGCTCTCCAGCTCCTCGTTCTCGTCGGAGGCGGCGACGATGTCCGCGGCGATGTCGTCCTCGGTGCGCTCGTCGGCCGCCGTGGTCTCCACCTCGCCGTCCTCGTCGACCTTCATCCGCTCGCCCCAGGGCGTCTGCAGGGCCTGGTACAGCAGGGTGGTCACGTCCGGCGCGCAGCGCGGCGGGTCGGTCCAGCAGGTGGCGTGGGCGTAGAGGATCTGCCCCGGGGAGTGCTGGAGGATCTCCGCCGGCGTGTCCTGCGCGAGCCGGTTCAGGTCATAGACCACGATCAGGCCGGGGCCGGCGTCGGCGCTGTACTCGACCACTGGCAGCCCGAGGATCTCCTCGGCGGCGGCGGCGAGGATCTGGCTGTCCCGGTCGGGCGGCGCCAGGATCCAGGGCGGCGCCTCGTCCCAGGCCTCGAGCAGGGCCTGCAGGCGCGTGAGGCCGAGCTTGCATAGCTCCATCGTGTCGGAGACGTAGGCGTAGCGCCCGTTCATCCCGTCGTCGAAGCCGTAGGGGGAGAGGTGCAAGAGCAGGCCGCCGGTGGTCACGAAGTGCCAGCCCCGCAGGTCCTGGTGCCCGAGGTCGCTGGTCTCCTTGAGCAGGTCGGCGCGCTGGAGCATCGCGGCGACCCGCGACGCCATGTAGGCCTCGTCCTCGCTCTCGCGGCTCTCCAGGGTCGGCAGCAGCGCCCGCGCGCCGTCGAGGTCCGCCGAGAGCACCGAGTTGAAGGCGAGCAGGTAGCGGCAGACGAAGCTCTGCTCGCACAGCTGCGGCTCCGCGCGGAGCACCTCGCAGGCCTCCTGGTTGCGGCCGTCACGCTCGAGCGCGGCGACGAGCTCGGTGACGATGGGCTCCTCTCCCGGCGTGAGCGAGTTGGCGCGCCCGAGCGCGCAGGCGGCCACGTCGGGCAGGCCGAGCTCGATCAGGGCGTAGCCCAGGCCGTAGAGCACCTGGGAGTCGTCGGGGCTCTGGGCCACGGCCTCGGCCACCGTCGCCGTCTGCTCGCCGACGACGCTGGCCAGGATCGGCCGCAGCGCCGTGATCGCCTCCACAAAGCGCTCGCGGTCCCCGGCAAGCTCGGGGTCGAAGAACACCCAGCGCAGCTCGCCGAAGGCCTCCGTCGCCTTGTCCTCCGCCATCAACGCCCGCGCGGCTGCAATCCTCTCCTCGAAGCTCTCGCTCATCGTCTCACCAGGGGTGTCTGAGGCAACCGGTCCTGGAGGAAACCATGGATCCGGTTGGCCATCAGCCGTGGAAACTCCATCACCGTGTAGTGGGTCCCGGAGGGCACCTCGAAGTAGGTCGCGCCGGGGATGCGGCTCGCCTGGTAGCGGCCGACCCGGGTTGGCGTGATCCTGTCGTTGCTCCCCGCGGTGACCAGCGTGGGCACGCCGATCGAGGGCAGCAGGTCGTCCGCGTCGTGCTCGTCGGCGTAGAGCCCCATCGTGGCGTAGACGCCGTAGTCCAGGGTCAGCACGCCCTTGAGCGCGTCGTGGAAGCTCGGCGGCTGGCCGTGGACCACGCCGACGAGGGAGGCGGCGCGCAGGGCCAGGGGCGAGCGGGCGAGCCCGCGCAGCAGCGGGAGCAGCGCCGGCCCGACCACGGGCGCGGCGACGCGGAGCGCGGCGACCGCCGGGGGCAGGAGCAGGGCGGCGAGCTTGCCGTCGACCGAGCGGTGCAGCACCTTGCCGTGGGCGCCGTGAATCAGCAGCAACGCCTCGACGGTCTCCGGCCGGCGGCGGTACTGCTCGAGCGCCACCTGCACGCCCACGCTCCAGCCGGCGAGGACCATGCGCTCGATCCCCTCGGCCTCCATCAACAGGTCCAGGTCGCGGCAGCTGTCCTCGATGCGCAGCCGGCCACGGTCGGCGGGGATCCCCGAGCGGTACAGGCCGCGGTAGTCCCAGAGCAGCAAGCGGTAGTGGGGGGCGAGCAGGTCAAAGATCTCGGCCCAGGCGCAGAAGGTGCCGCCATAGCCGTTGGCGACGATCAACCAGCGCTCGCCCTCGCCGCCGGTCTGGTAGACGATCCGCGTGCCGTCGAAGCTCTCGAGCGACTTTTCCTGCATGAATCTGCAGAGTAACCGAGGTCGAGCGGGCAGGCCAAGCCAGAAATGCGCAGGCGCTGGCGGCTGAGAGTCGAGGGACGGAGCGAGGCGGAGGAGACGGAATCCCGCAGCTTCACCCCGGAGCGCCCGCAGGGCACGTGGAACGGGATTTTGCCGCCTCCGCTGCCTCGCCTCGAAAAACCGGGAAGAATCCCGCTCCCCGCGCGTACATCGATGACCGGAGCAATCCAATGCCTTACGACACGAACAGGCCAGCGGCCGGCCAGCCCCGGGTCGGAGCGCTTGACGACACCATCGAGCAACAACCCGGTATCGGACCGGACCCGGGGCCGGGGGCCACGGCCCAGCGGCTGCGTCTGACGGCGGCGGGCCCGCTGCTGTGCAACGCCACCGCGGTGCCCAGGGTCAGGGACGGGGACTACTTCGCCGAGCGGCTGCAGGCGGAGCTGAGCCGCTGCACACGCCACGACCAGCCCCTCGCCGTCGCCCTCGTCGAGGAGATCGACGGCGCACCCGGGGCCCACATCGGCGAGGGCCTACGGGCCTACGACGTGGTCTGCCAGGCGCAGGGACGATCCCTTCTGATCCTGCCGGGAGCGGGGCCGGCGGCCTGCGCCGTGGTCGTCGCCCGGCTGCGCCAGCGCCTGGAAGGCTCCCGCGTCGCCGTGGGCACGGCCTGTTTCTCCGCCGACGGCAGCAGCGCCGCCGAGCTGGTGGCCGCGGCGGATCGCTCGCTGGAGCGGGACCGGACCCGCCAGCTGGAGGGGCGGGTGGAGCTCGACCGCATCCCGCCCTCGATGGTCGAGGGCCTGGAGCGCGACAACCAGGAGACCACGGTCTGGTTCCGCGGGCTGCCCAAGCGCCTCCCGGTCCAGGTCCTGCGCACCCAGGCCGGCGTCCGGCTCAAGCTGCCGCTCTCCTTCCTTCGCAGCGGCCGGGAGTTCCGCATCGACGCCGACGCCGCGCGGCCGCTGGCCGGCGTCGTGCGCGAGGTGATGCTGAGCCGCTACCGCGCGCTCGACGACTCGCCCGTGGTCTACCTCGACGTGAGCCCCGACTGACGCCGCCGCCCGCATTTGACAGGCGGCGGGCCCCGACTATATACCAGGCGCTCGAACGAGGGGGGCCGTCACAAAGGAGGCGCCGTGCAAGTGCTCGTCACCGGCTCCAGCGGGTTCACCGGGAGCCGCCTCGCCCTCTACCTGGCCCAGCAGAAAGAGGTGGGCTCCGTGGTCGGGATCGACTGCGTCAAGCCCCGGGTGTTCCACCCCAAGCTCACCGGGCACGTGCTCGACCTCACCGACTGGAGCTCCTTCGGCCCGCTGCTGCGGGACGAGGTGCGGCCCGACGTGGTGGTGCACGCCGCCGCGGACCAGGCCTCGCCCTACCTGCTGTTCGCGAACAGCGTGGCGATGAAGAACCTGCTCGACTACTGCTCCGAGCGCAAGATCGAGCGCTTTGTCTTCTTCAGCTCGTACTACGCCTCCATGCGCTGCAACAACTACTACCGCTACGGCAAGCTGGACAGCGAGCACGAGCTGAGGCGCTCGGGTCTGCGCCACGTCACCCTCCGTCCGGACACGATATACGGCCACGGCGAGCCCAAGTACGACACGCTGATGAACGCGCTGCGCAAGCACGCGGTGCCGGTGATCGGCAGCGGCAAGTACCTGCGCACGCCGTGCTACGTTTGGGATCTGGCCGTCGCCCTGCACCGCATCCTCGTCGAGGACGTCTACCCGAGCGACGTGTTCGAGGTCGGATCGCCCACCTCCTACTCGATGAACGAGATGATCGCCCTCATGGCGCGCGAGATCGGCGTGCGCCACTACCTCCGCGTGCCCCTGCCCACCGTGATGTTCAAGGCGCTCTTCAGCGTGACCAAGACGGCGGACGCGGACCAGATGAACACCCTGGGCGAGGACCGCGTGGCGGACCCGACCCGGTTCATCGAGGCCTTCAAGCTGACGCCCATCGACTTCGAGGAGGGGGTGTCCTACCTCTGCAAGGGAGACGACCGATGGCCACTGTGATCGTCACCGGCGCCTCGGGGTTCCTCGGCGCGCACTACCTCAAGCACACCGTGCGGCACCACCCCGACTGGAAGCTGGTGGCCCAGCTGCGCAGCACGCCGCTGGGTTTCTCCGAGGAGCAGATCCGTCCGCTGACCTGCGACCTGACCTGGCGCGGCGCGGCCCCGGTCCTCGCCGACCTCGGCCCCGACGTGGTCGTGCACATGGCCGCGGCGATCATGGAGGACAACGCCGGGCAGCTCAACCAGGCGATGATGGGGACGGTGCTCGAGATCTGCCGGCGGAGCGGGGCCAAGCTGGTCTACATCAGCTCGTCGCAGGTCCACTTCGCGCGCCTGAACGGCTACGCGCGGTCCAAGATCGACGACGAGAAGGCGATCCAGGCCTCGGGCGTGCCCCACGTGATCCTCCGGCCGGCGGCGCCCTACGGCGCGCTGCTGCCCGATCACCGCCCGGCGCGGGAGCAGTCCATGCACGTGCTCGCGGGCTTCGTCAGCCGGCTGCCCGCGGTGCCGGTGATCGGTGATGGCAAGTACACGCGGCAGCCGGTGCTGGTCGACGACTTCAACGCGGCGATCAACCACTTCATCGAGCACGACCGGTTCGAGGGCGGGGTGTTCGACATCGGCGGCCCCGAGGCCTATTCGATGGACCAGATCATCGGCATCCTCTGTCGCATCGCGGGCAAGAAGGTGCTCAGGGTCCACCTGCCCAAGCAGCTGTTCCTGCTCGCCTCGCACGTGGTGAAGACCTTCCACCCGGACCTGCTCTCGACCATCGACTGTGACGAGCGCGCGGACAACACGGCACTTCTGAAGGAGCTCGGGCGTGAGAGCTTCACGCCCTTCGAGCGTGGGGCGAGCTGCCTGTTTTGACAGGCAGGTGGTCTAGCCGGGGCGTCCCAGTCGGATCGTGGCCAGAAAGAGCCCCACGGTGACCAGCATCAACGAGATATTACCGTAAAGAAAGAACATCGACTCGTTTCCCTACATTCGCCCACATATTATCACGCACATCGATCTACGGCCAAAAAACCCCTCCTGTCAACGGTCAGTGCAAGTAGAATCCCCGGATGGACTCCCGAAAGGCGCGCGCCCTGGGGCAGATACCGCTCGTGGCCTTCGTGCTGGGGGCTGGATGTCAGCCAGAGGTGGAGCTGGACTTTGTCCGCCCGAGCCTCAGCATGGTTCAGCCCGTGGCCGCGCTCACGCGGCGGGGTGAAGCCGGGGCGCGGCTGCAGGTGGCCTTGCTCGGCAGCCCCAGCTGGTGGGGTCTGTCCCCACAGGACCGGATTCGCGTCGGGTCCCGGGTCTTTCGACTCAACGATCTGAAATCGAACGACTTCACGGTGTCCACACCGGGTCAGCGGACACAGGTCCGCGGCCTGACACATCGGCCCTGGAGCCCGCGCCTGAGCCTGGGGATCGTGGTGGACAACAGCGAGTCGGCCGGGCTGTCCGACCCGGCCGGGGAGCGGTTCGTGTTGCTCTCCCGCCTCGCGAGCGCGCTCGAGTCCATGCTCGGGCAGGGGCTGCTCCGGTCCGTGGACCTGAGCCTGCTCTGGCTTCAGGGGGGCAGCGTCAGCGTGGCGGCGAAGAACCAGGGGCCCGCGGCGCTGGTCGGGTTGACCGGCCCCCCGCCGGCCGGGCGCGCCGACCTGTTCGACGGGGTGCTCCGGGCGAGCCAGCTGCTCGAGACCGGGAGCCAGCAGGCGCTGGTGCTCTACTGGAGCTCGAGCGGGGACTCGGGGTCCACGGCGACGGAGGATCAGGCCCTGGCCCTGGCCCGCGGCGTGCCGGTGCTGGCGGTGCAGGGGCCGGGCGCCGACGGCCTGGCGCTTCGCCTGGCCGAGGCCGGCGGAGGGCTTGTGCTCGGGGCTCCGGTGCCGGCGGCCATCGCCGACGCGGCGTCCGTGCTCACCGCCCGGACCCGGGGCGTGTGGGAGCTGGACCTGGCCACCGGCGCGCCGCTCGACGGTGCCTCCGAGCTCGACGGCGAGGTGGCCCTGAGCCTTTCCCCGGACGGGGCGTGGAGCCGCGCCTTTCGCCTGCCGCTGTTCCGCTCCCCGGGAGGACAACCATGAGCCGTCCATCGCTCGCCGCGCTCTGCCTGGCGCTGCTCCTGCCGGGCGCTGCCCTGGCCCAGCACGAGGAGCAGCTCGCCCCCTTGCTCGCGCCCTACTGGGCGCGCGAGACCGTCGCGGTCCAGCCGCTGGCGCACCCCAAGGCGCGCTGCTTCGAGCTCACGGCCCACGCCGGCGTGATCCCAAACGATCCGTTCGTGGTCTACCTGCCGCTCGGGATCCGGGCCGGCTTCCACCTTACGGAGCGCTGGGCCCTCGAGCTCGGCTTCTCCTACAACCTCCAGCTGGACACGGATCTCCTGCGCTACCTCGAGGACAACGACGCGCAGCTCGGGGTGCGTGCGCGGGGCCGTCAACAGCTGCGGGCGGCGGCGACGCTGGGCTGGTCCCCGGTCTATGGCAAGCTCGCCCTGGGGTCGTGGATCCTCCACATGGATCTGCACCTGCTCGCCGGCGCCGGGATCGTCCGCACCGAGGAGGCGCCGCAGGTGGATCTCGGGGCGGCGACGCGGCCCGACTTCCAGCTCGGGCTGGGGATGCGCTTCTTCCTCGGCGGCCGCTGGCTGCTGCGCCTGCAGTATCGACAGCACCTCTTCCTGCGGCCCGAGGCTCGCGGCGGCGACGGGGGCGGGCTCGGCTTCCCGTCCGAGCTCGGCCTTGGCGTCGGGATCCTGCTCGGGGGGCGGGGCCGATGATCCGGCGCTGGATCCCCGCGCTGCTCGCCGCCCTGGCCTCGCCCCACGTCGCGGCCGCAGATCCCTCGTCCCGCGCGCTGGCCGAGCGGGCTCTCGCCGAGCACCGGGCCGTGGAGGTCGCGCCCCGTCTGGTCGCCCGCGGACGCCGGAGCCGCCGCCCACGCGATCTGTACTGGGCCGCCCGCCTGCTCGAGGTCGCGGGGCAGAAGAGCAGCGCCCTCGAGCGCTACCTCCAGGTCGTGCTGGCGGGCCAGGCGGGGGGGCTCGGGCCGCTCGCCGCGCGGCGCCTGGCGCAGGATCCCGGTTTTCCTCTCGCCTCCGAGAGCATGGCGCGGCTCGTTCGCGCGGATCTCTCGGCGCTCGACGGGGCAGCACGCCACGCTCTGCTCCATCGCCTGGCGCTGTTCCAGCTCCGCACCGGCGACCTCGACGGGGCGCGGCTTTCCCTCGAGGCACAGGGGGACCGCGCCGAGGCGCTGTACCTGGGCGGCATGGTCACCCTGCGCCAGGGGCAGCCGGCCCGGGCGCGCCGGCTGTTCGAGCGCGCCGTGGAGCGGGCCCGTCGGCCGGGCCTCCTGGAGCTCGGACACCTCGCCCTGGCCCGCCTCGCGCTGGAGTCGGGCCGGGTGGAGCAGGCCGGGCGCCACTACACCCGGGTGCCCTTTGGCTCGCCGCACTTCTTTCGGGCGCAGCAGGAGCTCGCCTGGGTCAACCTGCAGCGCGGCCGGGCGTCCCGGGCCCTGGCCGCGAGCGTGACCCTCGCGGCCCCGTCGCTCAACCGCTACTGCCGCCCCGACGCCGAGCTGGTCGAGGCGGCGGCGCTGCTCGCGCTGTGCCGCCCCGAGGAGGCCGCGGCGCGGGCGCGGGTCGCCCTGTCCCACCTCGATCACCTGACGAAATCCACGGCGAAATTTTTGCGCGAGAGACCGGATGCCCGTCTTTATTATGTGGAGGCGATGGTCTCGGCTGTGCGGCGGAGCGGGGAGCTCGACAAGGAGCTGGTCAAGGTGCTTCTCGCGGACTCCGGTTTCCGCCGCGCTTTCCGGACCGTTCGGCAGCTACAGCGGGAGCGTGGGCTGTTGCTTGGGACCGGGGCAGCGGCGCTGCGCCGCGAGCTGTCAGCCGAGCTGGACAGGAGGCTGGTGGAGGCCCAGGAGGGCGCGGGGCGGACGGTGCAGGGGATCCTCACCAGGCTCCAGGCGGAGCTGAAAGACCTGAGGCTGAGAGCCCGGGAGCTGCTGTTCGATCTGGAGGGCCTGGCGGCGAAGGGGCGCCGCGAGGAGCGAGAGAGACGCCGGCCCGTCGTCCAGGAGAGCCGAGAGAAAGGACGACAGCTGTGGCCATTTCAGGGAGAGCACTGGAGCGACGAGATCGGGCACTACCGCGTTTCGCTCCCTGGCGCCTCCTCCTGCCGCTAGCGGCGGCGTGGCTGGTCTGCGCGAGCGCTCTCGCCCAGCCCGTGCTCCGGCACAAGCAGGCCCAGGTGCGCCAGCTCGAGCGGCTGCTCGCCGACAGCGCAGCGCCCCACCGGCGGGCCGATCTCCTCTTTCGCCTCGCCAGGCTCCAGCTCGAGGTCGCCGTGCTGCGCGAGAGCGCCTCGGGGCGGCCTGACCTGAGCGCGCCGGTCTTCACCTGCCGTCGGCTGCTCGCCGAGGTCCCGGCCTACAGCCGTGTCGCCGAGGTGCGGCTCTTCCTCGCCCGGCTGGAGCGGCGGCGGGGCCGGCCCGATGAGGCGCGGGCCGTGCTCGCGGCGCTCGACCGCGACCCTGGCGGCGACGGCGCGTGCGAGGCCGGCCTGCTCGTCGGCGGCTGCTGGCTCGATGCCCACGACCGCGGCGCGGCGCGGGCCGCCTTCGCCCGGCTGCTCGAGCGAAAGGGCTGCGATCCGGCCCAGCGCCTCGAGGCGCGCTACCAGCTCGCCTGGACGCTGCTCGGCGACCAGCGCGCGGTCGAGGCCGCCCGGGAGCTGCGCCGGGTGGCGCTCGAGGCCCGGGGGGCGCTGCTCCAGCGGGCGCTCCAGGACCTGACGCTGGCCTGGACCATGGGCGCGGTGGATCCCGACGCCGGCGAGCTGCTCCTGCGCCGCGCCGGTGACGCCCGGTCCGGAGCGCGCCTGGTGCTCGGGCTCGGTCAGCGCCTCCTCGAGGCCGGCAAGCTGCCGGGGCTGCTCGCCTTCTCCAGCCGGCTGCTCTCCGGGCGACGATCGGCCGAGCTGACCCGGGCCCTGCGTGTGCTTCGGGTCCGCGCCGTCGCGCTTCACGGCGGCGCCCGTCAGCTCGAGGACGAGCTGCGCGCCGCGGGGCCCGATGCCGCCGCGCCGGCCATCACCGCGGCGATCCTCTCTCGCGCCCGCCGCCGGTCGAGCGAGTCCCACGCCCCGGAGGCCGAGCGCCTCTACCGCCGCCTGATCGCCTCGCGGACCGCCGCGGCCGACGAGGCGCGCGAAGGTCTGGGCCTGCTGTTGCTGCGCCGGGGCGCGCTGGAGCCGGCGGCGGCGGAGCTCGAGGCGGCGGCGCGGCGCCGGGGTCCGACTTACGAGCTGGTCTACTGCCTGGAGCGGCTGCTGGAGAAGACGCCGGCCGGGCAGGGGAAGCAGCGGGCGGCCCGGCTCGCCCGACTGCTCGGGGCGGCGCGGCGTTTCCTCGCCGCGCACCCCGACTCGCCCCGGGCCCCCGACGTCACGCTGGCTCTGGGATCGCGGCTGGTGGTCGCGCCGGGCCAGGAGGGCGAGGCGATCGCGCTGCTCCAGCGCTTCGTCGATCGGCGCCCGGCCTACCCTCGACGGGGGCGCGGCCTCGAGCTGCTCCTCACGGCTCTCGAGCGCGCGGGGCAGGACGAGCGGGCCTTCGATCTGGCGAAGAGGGAGCTCGCGGGCTGCGCGGCCGAGAGCTGCCCGGCGCTGCGGCGGACCGCCTCGGCAGCGGCCCGGCGCCAGAGCCAGCGGCTGGCCGCCGGCGGGCGCTGGGCCGAGGCCCACACGTGGGCCCTGCGCGCGGTCCGGGTTGACCCGTCCCTCGAGCGGACCACCCGGCGACGGATCCTCCTCGCCGCGGCGACCATCGCCGCCCGGGCGGGCAGGGCAGGGCAGGGGCAGCGCCTGCTCGAGAAGCTGCTCCGCGAGAGCGCAACGCCGGCCGAGCGCCGGGAGGTTCGGGGCGTCGCGCTCCGCCTGCTCGAGGCCGCGGGCAAGCTGCGCGAGGCGGGCCAGAGCTGCCTCGAGCTCGCCGAGAGCAGCCCCACGCTGCTCGCACAGCTGCGCTGGACCGAGACCGCCGCCGAGCTGGCAGCGCTGGACGGCGACGGCGCGGCGGCCCGGAAGCGGATCCGCCAGCTGCGCCGGCTGCTCCGCGACGAGCGGCTCCCGGCGCGGCGGCTGGGGCCGTGGCAGCTCCGGCTGGGACGCTTGCTGGAGCTCGCCGGCGGGGAGCCCTACCGCCACTACCTGGCCCAGGCGCAGGTCCTCTGGCGCCACGACGGCCGCTCGGCCGCCCTGGCCCTGGTGCGGGCCGCCGAGCTCGCCCCGACCCCGGAGCGCGCGCGCCGGCTGTTCGAGCAGGCCATGGTCCAGGCGGGCCCGCTCCGTCGGCGGCGCGCGGTGGTGGTCGCCGCCGCCCGGGCCCGGCTCGGTCTGGCCCGGCTGGTGCGAACCCGGCTCACCGGGCTGGGCGCCGGGGCGCGCCTGCAGCTCCTCGCCGCCCAGCAGGCGCCGCTGATGGAGCTGGTGCGGCTCTCCGAGCCTCGCTGGGCCGGCGCCGGGGCGCTCGAGCTGGCGCTCACGCTGGGCGCCACTGCCGAGGCGCTGCGGTCCTCGCCCAGCCCCCGCGGGCTCGGCGAGGCCGAGCGAGGGCGCTACCGCGCCGCGCTCGAGGACCGGGTGAAGAGGCTCCTCGAGCTTCGCGGGCGCCTGCTCGAGCGCCTGGCCCGACGCGCGGCGGCCGCGGACGGGCTCGACAGCAACACCCTCGCGGCCCTGCGGGCGCGGCGCGGCCCGACGACGGCGCCCTGGACGCTGACGGGCCTGCCGGTGGACGACGGTCCGGTGGGCCCGGTCCTCGCCCGGATCCGGGCCAGGCAGCCCCGGGCCGCCCGGCGGATCGCGACCCGGGCGCTCGAGGTGCATGGCCGCCGCGCCGACCTGCTCTGCGCCCGGGGCGTGGCGCGCTTCTCCTCGGGCGAGGTGCGCGGCGCGCTGGCCGACCTGGAGGACGCGCTGGCCCTCGACCCCGCGGGCCGCTGCGCCCGGGACAACCTCGCCGCGCTCTCGGTCTGGCGCGGCGACAACGAGCGCGCCCGCGCGCTGCTGGCGGCGGGCGCTGCCCCCGCGGCCGGTCGTGTCGCCGCCGAGGGGGGTGCTCGATGAAGCGATGGATCGTGCTGATCGTGCTGCTCCTGCCCCAGGCGGGCCGCGGCGAGCCCGCCTCACGCCCCGCGCCCTCGTCGACGCCCGCGCGCGGCGCCGAGTACCGCTTCGACGCCCTGCGCGTGGACGGTCGACTCCACGGCCCCGAGGCGCTCACCGTCCGCGCGATGACCGGGGGCCGCGGCGCGCCGCTGCTGCGGCTGCGGCGCTCCTTCGTCCACCGGATCTTCGAGACGCTGGAGGACGCCTGCCTCCACCCCCCGTCGCGCTGATCGGTTCCGTTTGACCTTCGTCGGAGCGGTTCCTATCCTGAGCTGGTGGGGAACATCTGCCCGACCTGCCGACGCGACATCGACGACGAGCTCTCGGTCTGTCCCTACGACGGGACGCCTCTCGGCACGCTGGTCATGGACCGCCTGCTCGGCGTGGCGCTGGGCGGCCGCTACGTGCTGCACGAGTGCCTCGGCGCGCGCGGCGTCTTCCGGACCTACGTCGGCGAGGAGCAGGGCACGAGCAAATCCGTGCTGGTCACGCTCACCGAGCGAGACGTGGACAGCGAGGCGTTTGCGCGTTTCCGCGAGCTCGCCGAGAAGCTCTCCACGGTGGACCACCCGGTCTGTACCCCGATCCGGGACTTCGGCCGGACCGAGGGGCTGCTCTACCTGGTCGAGGAGGGCGAGCGCTGGCACCGTCTGGACCAGGAGCTCGCGGCGAAGGGCCGGCTGCCCGTCGCCCTGGCGCTGGACCTGGGCGCCCAGCTGCTCGAGGGGCTGGACCACCTCCACGGCCACGGGGTCGTGCACGGCCGCCTCTCGCCGTCGGCGCTGGGCCTGACACGCGACGAGGAGGGGAACCTGCGCCGGCTGCTGATCCCCGGCTCGGACATCCCCTGCCGGGCCGTGGATCCGCGGGATCTCTCCGAGGGCTACGTGCCCGCCGGCCGCGAGGCCGGCCTGGACGCCGACGTCGAGCAGGCGACGCGGATCATGGTCGGCATGCTGACCGGCGCACCGCCGCCGGAGACCGCCTGGTCACCTCCGCCGCTGGGCGAGCTCGCCCTGGAGGGCGAGCGCCTGCAGCGCCTGCGAGGCATCATCGGCCGCGGTCTGGGGCTGGACGGCCCGCGCTACGGCACGGCGGCCGAGATGCTGCGGGAGCTCCAGGCCATCGTCGGCCAGTCGCGCTTCGGTCGCTACGACCTGCTGCGCCAGATCGGCCAGGGGGGCATGGGCGAGGTCTACCTCGCCCGGGCCGAGGGCATCGAGGGCATGGACCTCGACCGGCTCTGCGTGATCAAGACGATCCGCACGAGCCTGGCCGACGATCCGACCTTCGTCGACCGCTTCCTCGGCGAGGCCCGCGTGCTCGCCTCGCTGACCCACGGCAACATCGTGCCGGTCTACGACGTGGGCAAGGTGGGGACGACCTTCTACATCGCGATGCAGTACGTCGCGGGCAAGGACGTGCGGCAGATCATCAGCCGGGCCAAGTCGGTGGACCGGCGTCTGCCCGTCCCCCTCGCCCTGTTCATCGCCAAGGAGCTCGCCAACGGGCTGGCCTACGCCCACCGCGCGGCGGTCCGCGGCAGCCAGGGCCTGGTGCACCGGGACGTCAGCCCGCACAACGTGCTGGTCTCCTACGAGGGGGAGGTGCGCCTCATCGACTTCGGCCTGGTCCAGGCGGCGACGCAGGCGCCCACCGCGGAGCACGGCGTGGTGATGGGCAAGATCTGCTACCTCTCCCCCGAACAGGCGGCGGCCCAGCCCCTCGATCGGCGCACCGACATCTTCTCCGCCGGTCTGGTGCTGTTCGAGCTCGTCGTCGGCGAGCCGTTCTTCAACCAGCCCACGGTGGACGAGGTGATGGCCAAGGTCGCGAGCCCTCTGCTCCACCCTCCGTCGAGCCGCGCGCGGGACATCCCGCCGGAGGTGGACCGGATCTGCCTCAAGGCGATGGCCGTGGACCGCGAGCAGCGCTACTCGTCGGCAGCGGACCTACGCGACGACCTCGCCGCCGAGCTCGCTCGCATCGCCCCGCGCACCAACCCCGAGGAGGTCGGGGCCTTCGTGCGGGAGCTCTTCGCCACCGAGCAGGCCGAGGAGCAGCGCACCCTGACCGACCTCTCCGCGACGCTGCCGCTCCTGCCCGGCGGGGCCGGGGGCGAGGCGCCCCAGGAGCGCCGCAGCGAGGGTGTCTCCCTCATCGGCGTCTCCCCCACGCCGGTCCAGCTGGCGGGCACGCTGCGTCCCGAGGCGCTCGCCGCTCCAAAGCCGCCCGCGCCCGCTCCCCCGGCGGCGCCCGCGCGGGTCCCCGATCCCTCCCAGCCGACGCTGTCGGTCCCCGCGCTGCACTACCCCGACCGCCAGCCGGGCCGGGGGATCTACGTCGTCGCCGTGCTCGTCGCCCTGTCCATCGTGGTCACGCTTTTCGCGGTGACGCGCTGGCGCCGCGCCGTGGAGCGCGAGAAGCAGATCCTGGCCCGGGGCGTCCCGACGCTGGCGGTGCTGACCATCGACGCCGGTCGGCGCCCCACGGTGGTGGACGCGGTCCCCGACGCCGGCGCCGCGCCGCCGGACCAGCGCGCGCCGATGCAGCGCGTGCGCCCGCGCCGCCCGCGCCCCGCGCCGAAGAAGGCGGCGCCGTCGCCGACCTGCAAGCTCAAGGTGATCGGCGGCCCGCAAGGGGCGGAGGTCCTGGTCAACGGCCGACTGGTGGGGACGCTGCCCCTGGCCGCGCCGGTGAGCATGCCCGCCGAGATCCCGCTCGGGATCACCATCCGCCGCGGAGAGGCGCGGCCGTTCCGCACGCGGCTGACCTGCCGGCCCGGCGAGACGGTGCGGGTCCGGGCCGGCGTCCGCGTGCGCTGACGCAACACCCGCCGTTTGCATTTGGTGTACAATCGAGGCAGACCAGGAGGGCAGCATGTCAGACAAGCGGCCAACACGGGCCATGGGGCAGCTCTCGGCGACGGATCCAACGCAGCAGGTCGGCACCACCATCGTCGGCGGCCAGCCCCCGGGCGCGGGCCGCCAGGGCATCCTGGTCAGCGCCGGCGTCGAGCGCGTGCTGTTCCTCGCCGCGGTGGACCCCGCGTTCTGCGACGAGCTGCTGCGCGACCGCGAGGTGGCGGTCCGGCGCGGCTTCAAGCTCAGCGAGTCCGAGCTCGCGGTGCTGCGGCTGATCCCGGCCGAGCAGCTCCGGGCGACCATCGACAGCCTGGACGCATCGCCGGACAACCTGCGCCGCCGGCGCTTCCTGCAGGCCGTGGCCGTGGGCGCCGCCGCCGTGGCCGCGGGCTGCGGCGACGACGACGTCAAGACCGACGCGCCGGTCTCCGGGCCGGACGCCACCGGGATCCTGGCCGACATGCCGGTGGGGCCGGACTCGGCCGGCATCGACTCGGGCCCGGTGATGGCCGGAATGGACTCGGGCCCGGTGGACGTCACGTCCCCGGACGGGCCCGCGGGCGACGGCGGCAGCGACTAGCTCACTGCGGCCGCTGCTTGACCACCACCTGGAGCAGGTAGGCCACCCCGCCCTCGAACTTCTGGTCCTGGCGCACCAGGGGGAGGTACGAGTCGTTGTCGACCACCGCGGCGATGTTGTAGGTGCCCGGGCAGAAGACCGCGGTGACCGAGCCGTTGGGCGGGACCTTGGTGTGGTGCGCGCACTTGCCGGCGAAGTAGAGCGTCAGGTTGAACGGCGTGCCGTTCTTGATCTCGGTCACCGGGTCGCCGACGCCGCCGGTGGAGACCGGCTTGGCCTCGGGGAGCACGTCGTGCTTCTTCTCGATGATCCGCTGCACGCGGCCCCAGATCACCATCTTGCGCCGCTTCGGCTCGGCCGGGATGCGCTCCACGTCGCCGGTGATCTCCTCCTGCGGTTTCTCGGGCTGGTTGGCCGAGACCGTCTTGCTCTTGATGTTCTCGGGGGGCGGGGCGGGGGGGCGGCCCGGGCCGGCACAGCTGGCGAGGACCAGGGCGGCGACGACTGCCGCGGTCAGTGGGATCACGGTGCGCATGGTTACCTTCACTCGCTCGCCTTGCGTTTGATCATCGACTCGAGCGCCAGCTGGTTGTGGCGGGCCGTCTTGTCGTTCGGGAACACGGCGAGGATCGCGCGGGTCAGCGCGAGGGCCTCGCCGAGCTGCTCGCCCTTGCCGAGCTCCTGGATCAGCCCGTCCACCGCCGGGCGCAGCTTGGCGTCGGCGCGCAGCGCCTCGGTCACGTTGCGCTCGGCGCCGCGGGCGTCACCGGTGCGCGCCAGGGCCAGCCCCAGGCGCAGCCTGGCCTCGGCCGAGCCGGGCAGCGCCCTCGCCGCCCGACGGTAGGCCTCCACCGACTTGGCGTGCTGGCCGCTCTGCTGCAGGGCGAGCCCGAGGTTCATCTGCAGCGGCCCGTCGTTCGGCTGGGACCGGGCGGCGATTTCCAGGTGCCGGGCCGCCTCGGCGTGCTCGCCGAGCTGCAGCAGGACCGTGCCCAGGTTGGCCCGCGCGTCCACGTTGCTCCCGTCGGCGGCCACGGCGCGGCGGAACGCCTCGGCGGCCTCCTTTGGCTTCTTGGCCCGACCGAGCAGCACGCCGAGCCGGAGGTGCGGCCGCGGATCGTCGGGCTTGGCCGCCGCCGCCCGGCGGTAGGCCTCGATGGCCGCGCGCGTCCTGTCCAGCTTCTCAAGCGTGAGGCCGAGGTTGAGCTGCGCCCGGAACGAGCCCGGCGCGATCCGGGTCGCCCGCTGCAGGGTGGCGCGCGAGGCGGGGGTCCGCCCGGCCTGGCGCTGGGCCACGCCGAGGTCGATGAGCACCTCGACGTTCTTTGGCGCGAGCTTGACCGCCCGCTCCAGCATCGCCAGGCCCTCGGCGTGCCTCACCTCCTCCATGCGCATCAACACCAGCCCGAGGTTGTAGGGCGCGCGGAAGTCCCTGGGCGCGTAGCGCATCGCCCGGCGGTACTCGAGCGAGGCGCCGCGCAGGTCGCCGGCCCGGGCCCGGGCGGTGCCGAGGGCCAGGAGCACCTCGGGGTCCTTCTTCTTGCCGCTCGAGACCGACTCGAGGCGCGCGACCTCCTGGGCCGCCCGCTGCTGCTCCGGGCTCGGGCCGGCCTCCTCCGGGGCGGGCGGCTCGGGCGGGGGCGTGGGGGCGGCCGTCGTCGTGCTCACCGGCCTGGCGGGCGGCGGCGTGCGCGGGGCGGGGGGCTGTCCGCCGCACGCGGCGACCAGCAGGGCGAGGAGAGCAGAGCAAGCCAGTCTGTCGTTTGCGTACATCGCGGTGCACATCGCTCGGCGCCCCCCTTCGGGGCCCGGGGCAAACAGGCCCCAGCTTCGCCCCTATGGTACAATGTTGCGCTACGTTGGGAACATAGCACCATCGAGGTGTCTCATGAACCGTGTGGTTGTCCTGGCGCTGGTGCTCCTGGGGCTCGCCAGCGCCCCCGCCGCCCTGGCCGAGAGCCCGGCCGCCGCCCTCAAGCTCCGTGGCGATAACCTCCTGGCGCAGGGGGCGCCGGACAAGGCGGTCGAGGCCTACAAACAGGCGATCAAGGTTGACCCGAGCTACCAGGACGCCTACAGCGCCCTGGCCGCCCACTACCTGCGCGCCCAGGCCTACGCCAGCGCGGTGACCGTGCTGCGCCAGGTCCTCTCCCGCTCGCCGGACTTCGAGGAGGGCTGGTACAACCTGGCCTACGCCCTGCGCAAACAGGGCAAGCTCGACGCGGCGATCGGCGCGTACCGGCGATTCGCCCAGCTGCGGCCGACGAGCGCGGACCCCTACTACGGCATCGGGCTCGCCCTGCAGGCCAAGGGGGACGTCGCCGGGGCGGCCCGGGCCTTTCGCCGCTACGTCGCGCTGGAGAAGAACCCGGGCAAGACCGTGTGGGTCGACAAGGCGCGCAAGCTCGCCGAGCGGCTCGAGAAGAGCGCCGGCATCCAGCCCGCGCCGACCGTCGCCACCAAGCCCGCGCCGACCGTCACCGCCAAGGCACCGCCGGCGAAACCGAAAGCACCGCCGGCCGTCGAGAGCGGCGACACGCTGTCGCCCCAGAGCTCCCACCACGAGGACTCGGCCCCGGTCACGCCTCAGCGCGAGCGGGCCATGCGCTGGAAGGCGGCGGGGGACCAGCTCGCCCGAAGCGGTCGCCTCGCCGACGCGGCCGACCGCTACCGCAGGGCGGTGAAGGAGGACTACTCCTACACCGCGGCCTACAACGAGCTCGGCACCGTGCTCTTCGGGCTCAAGCGCTACGAGGAGGCGATCCGCGCCTTCCGCATCGCGCTGCGGGACAACCCGGACTACCACCTGGGCTGGTACAACCTGGGCTACGCCCTGCGCAAGACCGGCCGGCTGCTGCCGGCCATCGCCGCCTACAACAAGTTCATCCAGGTCCGGCCGCGGGATCCGGATCCCTACTTCGGGCTGGCCCTGGCGCAGAAAGCGGCGGGCAACAACCAGGAGGCGATCAAGGCCTTCAAGCGCTACGTCGAGCTCGAGCGGCGCCCGGCCCAGGAGAAGTGGGTTTACAAGGCCAAGGTCGAGGTGGCCTTGCTCGAGGGGCGGCCGCCACCCGAGTACAAGCCGGGGCAGGAGATCGTGGCCGCCGTGGCTCCCTCGCCGAAGCCGCTCTCGGCCAAGGAGCAACGGCGGCTCGCGCGGGAGGAGCGCAAGCGGGCGCTTCTCGAGAAGAAGCGGCTGGCCGCCGAGGCGCGCAAGGCCAAGCGCGAGGCGGCGCGGCTCGCGCGGGAGGAGCGCAAGCGGGCGCTTCTCGAGAAGAAGCGGCTGGCCGCCGAGGCGCGCAAGGCCAAGCGCGAGGCGGCGCGGCTCGCCCAAAAAGAGCGGGCCGGGAAGAAGCGGCCGGCAGCGGACACGCACGAGGAGACCGGCAGCGCGGCGGCGGTCCCGGTGGTTCCGGCTCTCCCGTCGACCGGCGCCGCGGGCGCCCTGGCCGGGGTACAGCCCGCCCCCGATGTCATCGTCTCGCCGGCCATGCCAAGGACGCCACGCTCGGCCGGGTCGACCCAGTCCGACCGCTTCCGTGTCCAGGGCGACACCCTGGCGCGGACGGGCAAGCTGCAGCAGGCGGCGTCGGCATACCACCGGGCGATCAAGATCGACCCGTTCAACACCCGTGCCTACGACGGCATGGCCTACGTCGCCTTCAAGCTCGGCGCCTACGTCCAGGGGGCGCGCCGGCTGAGCATCGGTATCCGTGACAACCCGAGCTACACCGGCGGATGGCTGCACCAGGCGCGCCTCTACCGCGCCGCCAACGAGGACGTCAAGGCGGTGGGCTCCTACCGCAAGTACGTCCAGCAGGCGCCCGACGACATCGCGGCCCGGCTCGAGCTCGCCCGGACCCTGCGCAAGCTGGGCATCAAGGACCAGGCGGTGGCCGAGTACAGGGCGTGCCTGCGCGCGAAGGTCGCCGGCAATGAGCCCTACGTCGTCGCCGCGCGCGACGAGCTCGGTGGGCTCGGGGTCACGCCCCCGCCGTTGCGTGGCGCGGTCGCCGCCGCTCCGGTGCCCGCGGTGAGCGTCCCGAGGCCCGGCGAGAGCAAGGCCGAGGCGCGCAAGCGGGCCCTGGAGGAGAAGCGACGGGCGCAGCGGGAGGCGCGCGAGGCGAAGAAGCGCGAGCTCGCCGAGAAGCGCCGCGCCCGGCGCGAGGCGCGCGAGGCGAAGAGGCGCGAGCTCGCCGAGAAGCGGCGCCTGGCCGCCGAAGCGCGCAAGGCGAAGATCGAGGCGGCAAAGCTCGCGCGCGACGAGCGCCGGCGAGCGCTGCAGGAGAAGCGGCGGGCGGAGCGGGAGGCGCGCGAGGCGAAGAAGCGCGAGCTCGCCGAGAAGCGCCGCGCCCGGCGCGCGAGGCGCAGGGGGCGGCGAGGGGCGGGGGCGGCCCTGGCCGAGGCGGTGGCCGAGGACATGGCAGAGGCGGCCCCGCCTGTCCCGCCGCGGACACGCATGCACGACGTGCTCCGCCCCGCGCCCGACGCGGCGGCGGGGTTGATGAGGGTCGCCGACGACCAGTTCGCCAAGAAGCGCTACGTCGTCTCTCTGGGCATCTACCAGCAGGCGGCGCGGCTTGACCCGGGGAGCAGCGAGCCGCTCTACAAGGCTGGCGTGGCGGCCGTGGCCCTGGGCCAGATGCACCTCGCCGCTGACCTCTTCACCCGTGTGCTGAAGATCGACCCGGCCAACGCCACCGCCCGGGTCAACCTGCAGATGGCCGAGGCCGCCGCGCGCTCGACCAAGCCGCCGGCGGACTACCTCGCCACCGCCGGGGCCGAGGCCCGGCAGGCGCTCGCCGAGGGGCGCTACGCCGAGGCCGAGCAGCAGACGAGCCGCCTGCTGCGGCAGAGCTCCTCGGCCGAGACCTATCTCCTCCGGAGCGAGGCGCGCCTCGCCCTGCGCAAGCCGCGGCAAGCCCTCGTCGACGGCGGCCGGGCGCTCGCGCTGGATCCCGGGGCGGCCGCCGCGTTCCGGGTCCTGGGCGACGCCCACCGACAGCTCGGCCACGCGGACAAGGCGGCCTACTACTACCGGATCTACCTCTCCCGCGCGGGCGGCGCGGCCGACCGGGCCCAGATCGAGCAGCTCCTCAAGGAGCTCAAGAGCGAGTAGGCGCTCTCCACGAACGCGGCGGCAGGGGCTTCGCGCTTGCGGACGCTCGGCTTGCACTTGGCCGGCCGATTGAACGCGACCTCGGCCGGCCGGCGCACCGAGCAGCTAGATGTCGGAGTCGTCCTCGGCGGGCGGGGCGTCCTCCTCGGGCGGGGGCTCCTCGCCGCCGTTGCGCTTGACCGTGACCCGGTTCTTGATGCTCGGCTTGACCACCTTGGCGTCGTTGGGGATGAAGCGGATCTCGGTCTTGATCTCGAAGGACAGGCTGGTCAGCAGGCGCTGCAGCTCCTCGTTGAGGTTCAGGCTCTCGAGGAAGCCACGCAGCTCGGTGGCCACGATGCGGAACAGCTCGTTCTTGGTCGACTGGGCCTGCTGGACGAGGTAGCTGGCGACCTCCTTGGGCAGGGAGAACTCGTTGGCCAGCCGGCGGATGCCCTCCTCGGTGGTGAACACCGCGCCCAGCCCGGCGTAGAAGGTGCGCTTGATGACCTCGGGGACGAGGCCCTCGAGGCGCTGCTTGAGCGCCTCGTCAAGCCGCAGGCTCTCGTGGCGACCGGAGTTGCGCGAGCGATCCTCGTTGTCGTTCTCACCCATCGCGTCCGCCTCCTACGCACTGCGTCATGACTCAACAGCTATCGTTCAGCGGACGTAATGTCAAGGAAAAGCCCGAGGCGGCCCATGCTATGATTGCCCACCATGCGGGTGGCAGAGACCAGCGCCTCGGCGCAGCCTGTCGTCGCGGGCTGCCCCACCAGGCCGCCCTGGCGGATCCTCAAGGCCTACTTTGTCACCTTCGTCGTGCTCAGCTCGTACCTCTGGCTGCGGCTGATGGCCCGCTTCCGCTCGCAGAGCTCGACCGAGGAGCACCTCGAGCGGGCCAACCTGCGCAACGCCCGGCGCATCCACCGCGCGATCATCGAGCTGCAGGGGCTGTACATCAAGGTCGGCCAGCTCTTCAGCATCATGACCAACTTCCTGCCCGAGAGCTTCCGCGGCGAGCTCGAGGGGCTCCAGGACCAGGTGCCGCCGCGGAGCTACGCCGCCATCGAGCGCCGCTTCCGCGAGGAGTTCGACGGGCACGGGCCGGACGAGCTGTTCGCCAGCTTCGACGAGCAGCCCATCGCCTCGGCGAGCATCGGTCAGGTGCACGTGGCGCGCCTGCGCGGCGGGCAGCGGGTCGCCGTCAAGGTCCAGTACCCGGACATCGACCGCGTGGTGCGCAGCGACCTCCACGCGCTGCGCCGCATCTTCGCCATCCTCGAGCGATTCATCCCCTACCGGGGGCTCGACGCGGTGTACCACGAGATCCGCTCGATCATCATCCAGGAGCTCGACTTCACCACCGAGGCGAGCAACGTCGACGCCATCGCCAAGAACTTCGAGGGGCAGGACGCGGTGTGCTTCCCCAAGGTGGTCTGGGAGCTGTCCACCCGCCGCGTGCTGACCACGGAGTTCGTGGAGGGGGTGAAGGTCAACGACCTGCGGGGCCTCGAGCGGCTCGGCGTCAACCGCACCGAGCTCGCGCGGCTGGTGATCGAGACCTACTGCCAGCAGATCTTCCACCACGGGCTGTACCACGCCGACCCGCACCCCGGGAACATCCTGGTCAGCGAGGGCCCGGTGATCACCTTCGTCGACTTCGGCGCGGTGGCCGAGGTGTCGGAGACCATGCGCCGCGGCATCGTCACCCTGCTGCAGGGCGCGATCAACCGCGACACCAACAAGCTGGTCGAGGCCCTGCGCGACATGGGCTTCATCGCCCACCGCTCCGACCCCAAGGTCTACGAGCGCGTGGTGGACTACTTCCACAGCCGGTTCCAGGACGAGGTGAAGCTCGAGAGCTTCAGCCTGCAGGACATCAAGTTCGACCCGCAGAAGGGCCTGGAGAACCTCGCCGACCTGCGGCGCATGGACATCTCGCTGCGCGACATCACCAGCACGTTCCACGTCCCCAAGGAGTGGATCATGCTGGAGCGGACGATCCTGCTCCTGATGGGGCTGTGCACCGAGCTCGACCCCGAGCTGAACCCGATGGACGTGATCCGCCCCCACGTCGAGGAGTTCGTTCTCGGCAAGGACGGCGACTGGTCCAAGTTCCTGCTGGACACGGCCCGGGACATCACGCTCTCCACCCTGGCCCTGCCCCCGGAGATCAAGAAGTTCACCAGCCACGCCATCCGGGGCGACATGGAGATACAGCTCGCCGGCGCCCGGGAGCGCGCCGGCATGTACTACAACCTGGGGCACCAGGTGATCTACGCCGCGCTGGCCATCGCCTGCTACGGCTTCTCCCTGCACCACGCCGCCGCGGGGCAGCAGCTCTACCACGACTCCTTCGTCGGCGCCGCCGGCGTCTTCGGCCTGCTGATGCTCCGCTCGTTCTACCGGACCGGGCGCTGGCTCAGGCGCGAGCTGCGTCGGCGCTACTGATCGTCCCGTTCGAGCTTCACCTTGGTGCCGGGCCCGATGCCGTGGGCCGCGGCGAAGCCGCCGCGCACCTCGAGGACGTAGCGCGAGGGCGCCTCGACCCGGCGCGAGGTGAGGGTCAGCGGCGCGGCGTTCTCGACCACCCCGACCACCGTCATCGTCTCGTCGATGAAGATCATGTCCAGGGGGATGTAGGTGTTCTTCATCCAGAAGGACTGGACCTCTTCGGTGTCGAAGAGGAACAGCATGCCCTGGTAGGGGGTGAGCTTCTTGCGGAACATCAGCCCCTTCTCGCGCTGGGCCGGCGTGCGGGCGAGCTCCACCTCGACCCGAACGGTCTTGCCGCCGCCCTCCAGCACCACAATGCCCTTCTCCAGCGCCGGCTCCTTGGCCTCGGGCTTCGGGTTGTTGTTGTGGGTGCAGGCGCACATGGTCAGGGCCACTAGGACTGCGATCCGCCTCATCGCCAGAGACTATAGGGGCGCGGCGCGGGCAGCGGCAAGGGCGAGTGTCCTGACCGGCGGCTCGCCGACGCTGGTTGATCCCTCACGAGGCCTGGAAGGCCGCGGGCGGACGGGGTAAGCTGCCGGGCCGATGGAGAAGGCGGGAAAAGTGTACCTGGTCGGCGCCGGCCCCGGCGCCCGGGACCTGATCACGGTCCGCGGGCTCGAGTGCCTGCGCGCCGCGGACTGCGTGCTGTACGACAAGCTCGCCAGCCCGGCGCTCCTGGACGAGGTGCCCGCGGAGGCCGAGCTGGTCAACGTGGGCAAGGAGGGCCGGCGCAAGACCCGCGAGCAGGACGAGATCTGCGCCATGCTCGTCGAGCGCGCGCGCCGGGGGATGCGCGTGGTGCGCCTCAAGGGGGGCGACCCCTTCGTCTTCGGCAGGGGCGGCGAGGAGGCCGAGGCCCTCGCGCGCGAGGGGGTGGCCTTCGAGGTCGTGCCCGGCGTGACCGCCGTCGCCGCGGTGCCGGCCTGCGCCGGGATCCCGCTCACCTTCCGCGGGCTGGCCGAGGGGTTCGAGGTGCTCACGGGCCACGACGGCCGCGCCCTCGCCCGGGAGCAGACCACCTGCGTCGTGCTGATGGGCATGCGCCGCCTGGCCGACAACGTCGCCCTGCTCCTGGCGCGGGGCTACCTCGAGGACACGCCGGCGGCGGTGATCCAGCACGGGACCCTCGCGCGCCAGCGCACGGCGGTGGCCACGCTGGGGACCATCGTCGAGGCCGCGAGGGAGCTCGGCTCGCCTGCCGTGCTCGTCGTCGGTCCCACCGTGGCGCTGCGCGAGCGCCTGGCCTGGCTCGAGCGGCGCCCGCTGTTCGGCCGGCGGGTGCTGGTCACCCGCGCGCGCCATCAGGCGCCCGAGACCTGCCGCCTGCTCGAGGAGCTCGGCGCGGAGACGGTGGTGATGCCGACCATCGCCATCCGCCCGCCGGCGGACCCCGGGCCCCTGCGCCGGGCCGTGGCCGATCTCTCGCGCTACGCCTTCGTCGTGCTGACCAGCGCCAACGCGGTGCAGCCCCTGCGGGACGAGCTCGAGCGCCAGGGGCTGGACAGCCGGGCGCTCGCCGGCGCCACGATCTGCGCCATCGGACCGGGGACCGCCGAGGCCCTGCGCGGGCTGGGGCTGCGCGCTGACCTGGTCCCGCAGGACCACCGGGCCGAGGGCCTGCTCGAGCTCCTCGCAACGGAGCGGGTCCAGGGCCGGGCGGTGCTGATCCCCCGCGCCGCCGAGGCCCGGGCGATCCTGCCCGAGACCCTGGAGCAACGCGGGGCCGAGGTGGACCTGGTGCCGGTCTACGAGACCGGGGTCCCCGACCCCGGGGAGCGCGCGGCGGGGCTGGCCGCGCTGGAGGCCGGCGAGGTCGACGCGCTGACCTTCACCAGCGCCTCGACGGCGAAGAACTTCGCCCGTATCCTGGGCGAGCGGCTCGGCCCGCTCTGCGCCGGGAAGGTGGTCGCGGCCATCGGGCCGGTGACCCGCGACGCCTGCCTCGAGGTCGGCCTGCGGGTGGACGTGATGCCAGGGCGCTACACGCTGCCGGCGCTGGTCGAGGCCCTTGTCGAGCACTACCGGAGCGGCCAAGCTTGGGGTCCCCGGGCGGACTCAGGCCGCCCGGGGCCGAAAACCTAGCGACGACTTGCCAGAGCGGAGGAGCGAACCATGCAGTTCCCCGAGTACCGCGCGCGCCGCGTGCGAAAGACCGAGAACCTGCGCCGCATGGTGCGGGAGACCCGCCTGTCGGTGGACAACCTGATCTACCCGATGTTCGTCCAGGAGGGCGAGAAGATCACCGACGAGATCGGCGCCATGCCCGGGCAGTTCCGCTACTCGGTGGACCGGCTCAGGGAGCCGGTGAAGCGGATGGTCGACCTCGGCGTCCCCGGGGTGATCCTGTTCGGCATCCCGGACAAGAAGGACCCGCTGGCCCAGGAGGCGGTCAAGGCGGACGGGGTCGTGCCCCGGGCGGTCAAGACGATCAAGGATCTCGCCCCCGAGCTGACCGTGATCACCGACGTCTGCGTCTGCGAGTACACCAGCCACGGCCACTGCGGCGTGGTCCGGGACAACCAGGTGGACAACGACCCGTCGCTCGAGCTGCTGGGCGAGATGGCCCTGGCGCACGCCAACGCCGGGGCGGACGTCGTCGCGCCCTCCGACATGATGGACGGGCGCGTGGGCTTCATCCGCGAGACCCTCGACGAGGCGGAGCACGACACCGTGGCGATCATGGCCTACTCGGCCAAGTACGCCTCGGCCTACTACGGCCCGTTCCGCGAGGCGGCGGACAGCGCGCCCCAGTTCGGCGACCGCCGCGGCTACCAGATGGACCCGCCCAACGCCCGCGAGGCGCTGCGCGAGGTGGCCCTGGACATCGAGGAGGGCGCGGACATCGTGATGGTCAAGCCGGCGCTGGCCTACCTCGACGTGATCCGCCAGGTGCGCGACGAGTTCGACTACCCGCTGGCGGCCTACAACGTCTCGGGCGAGTACGCGATGATCAAGGCCGCGGCCGAGCGGGGCTGGATCGACGGCGAGCGGGTGATGATGGAGACGCTCACCGCCATCGTCCGCGCCGGAGCGGACATGATCCTGACCTACCACGCTCTCGAGGCGGCGCGGATCCTCGCCGGCGGCTGACCATGCGCGCGACCCGCTACAAGGTTGTGGAGACCCAGACGGTCACCGACGAGGACCTGGAGGAGATCATCAACGAGTGGGTCGGCAAGGGCTGGGTCCTCGACGGCGTCCAGTTCGCGATGCGCGAGGCCTCGAAGCGCCCGGCCATGGCCTTCGTGATCTTCACGCGGACGGACCACGTCGAGGAGGACGACGCCTCAGCGCGGGAGAAGCCCGATCTTGCCGTGGCCCAGGTCGAAGGCGACGTCGTGGCGGAAGAAGACCCCGAGCCCTAGGATCGTGAACGCCTCCTGATCGTCGACGAGGATCCCGTCCAGGCTCCAGGTGATCGGGGAGCCGACGGTGAGCTTCATCGTGAAGCCGTCGGCGTGGCTGACCTCGAAGGTCACGCCTGGGGCGAGGAGCCCGTCGGCGGTGATCGCGCTTGGCGGGAGGTTCCTGGCGTGGATCACGTCCAGGTTGGAGCCCGTGTCGAGCACGGCCTCGGAGCAGGGCGGGTCGGTGTCCGCGTCGTTGACCCTGTAGCAGAGCTGGATCTGATCGTCGGCCCAGGCCGTCGCCCCGCCGGGCAGGGCGCCGGCGCTCTTGAGCGTGATGGTCGCGGCGCCGGGGAGCTCGGCGGCGCCCAGCACCAGCTCGCCGGTCTTCGCGCCGAAGCCGCCGGTGCGCAGCGTGAACCCGCGCGAGAGCGGCGCCCCGAGCTGGGGCAGGGGGCTGACGATGCCGCTCGAGCCGCCTCGCAGGCCGATCCCCATCACCCCCTGGATCCCGGCGTCCTCGACCTCCTTGGCCACCGTGGCCGGATCGCAGTACGGGTCATTTGGGATGCAGCTGATCTTCTCGACCAGGTCGAAGTCGATCTCCCCGGGGGCGGTCACGCCGCCGATGGTCAGCCTGCCCGAGGCCTTGTGCCCCGTGAGGATCTCGCCGCCGAACTGGGTCAGCGTCGCCTCGGTGGTCGTGGTCACGTTCGTGCCGCCGAGGGCGGCGGCGAGCACGCGCAGGCCCGAGGAGCCGGTGTCGAGCAGGACGTTGACGGTCGGGCTGCCGTTCACGCTGACCGGCGCGAGCAGGAGCTTGCCCGACGCGCCCGGGTAGTCGGCGATGGTCAGCGGCACGGTGACCGTGCTCGCCGCGCCGTCCGGCGCCCCGTCCTGCCGCGCGACGTCTGTTCTCCCCGCGTCCGCCGCGGGCCCGTCGTTGTCCAAGCAGCCGGCGACGAACAACAGGGCGATGCCGAGAGGGGCCAGGCGGCGCGGCTGCGTCACGGAGACCTCCTTCAGCGGTAGGCGCCGAGGCTGATCCCCACGCGCTCGAGGTGCTCCCTCAGCTCGCGCAGGAACGCGTCCTCGTCCTCGTTGATCCCGTTCTCCCGGGCCAGATCGAACAGAAAGCGAATCACCGCGAGGCCCTGGCCGGAGGCCTGCAGCACGTCCACCGCCCTCCGGGTGCGGGGGTCGCCCTCCTCACCCGCCGGGCCACGCTCGATGTCCGCGACCGCGCGCTCGAGCTGTCTCCCGGGCAGGTCGGAGTCGGCGCCGCCCCTGCGGTCGCGCCACTCGAGCCAGAGCAGCGTGAGCCGCTCGCTATTCTCCAGTCGCACCGGCCAGTCCATCTGCAGCAGTCGGGCGCAGAGCCAGAACATGGCCTGCTGCTCCCGCGCGTCCAGCTCGCCCAGCCCGCTCATGGCCGCATCATAGCACGCGGCGATCAGCCTCCGGGCTGGATGGCGACCGCCCAGCTCGTGGTGTCGTGGTACGGGTCCCCGGCGGGTCCCGCCGACGTGCGCAGCTGGAGCAGGCTGCCCTGCTGCACGACGAGCTTCAGGGTCTTGTTCGCGCTGCTGTTGTTGGGCAGCGCCACCGGGCCCCAGACCGTCGTCGCGCCATGGACGACCTCGACCCACGTCCCGTCCCCGCCGGTGTTGTCCGCGGCGGCCGCGGTGAGCTCGACGGTCACCGCGCCGCTGACGGGCGAGACCCAGACGAGCTCCGCGCTGTGCGTCGGCCCGGGGTGCATCCATCCGTCGCCGATGAAGACGCCGGCCTCGGCCCCGACCCAGCGGTTCTGCTTCGGGTCCCAGGTCATGTCCGTGACGCTCCCGCCCTGGCGATCGCGGTAGCGCCAGGCCCCCGCGCCCTGGACCGGCCCGAAGCCCAGGCCGAAGCTCCAGCCGTCGGCGTGGTGCGCGGCGGCGGCGTTGGCGAAGCGCCGGCCCAGGGTCAGGTTGCTCGCGCTGTCGTAGTGCACCGGATCGGTCGCGTGGGTCGAGAGGTCCGCGGTCTCGACGACGTTCATCGGCGCCAGCGCGGAGATCGCCGCGATGGTGCCCGCGCGCACGGTCGTCGCCCAGGGCCACTCCGGCCGCAGCGAGATCAGGCCCGCGGTGAAGGGCAGGGCGGGCAGGCCGAGGTCCTGGCGCAGCGCGGTGACGAAGGCGGTCAGGTTGGCCTGGTAGGCGGCGGCGTGCGTCGCGTTCATCCCGTCGGACTCGCCCTGCATCCAGACGACGCCCACCACCCCGGCCTGGGTCGTGGCGTTGAGCGCGGCGAGCTGCTGCTTCACCGTGCTGACGAGGGTCAGGTAGAGATCGCCGGTCTTCGCCGCCCAGCGGTCGTACAGGGCGGTGCCCCCCTCGGCGACCTTGATGATCGCCAGCGGCGGCTGGGGCCAGAGCTGGCGCAGCCGGCGCCCGAACGAGAGCTCCGGGCCGAAGCGGTCGGCGGTCACGCCGAAGCCGGGCCCGAGGGGCATCCACTTCAACGTGTTCGGGTTGGGGTGGATGCTGTCGTCGTAGTAGATCGTCGTGCTGGCCACCGGCGCCTTGTCCGCGGCGGAGAGCTCGCTGTTGTAGCCCAGCCCGACCATGTTGGACTGCCCGGCGAGGATCAGCACCGGCAGCTGGGGCAGGGGAGGACGGCTGTCGGGGACGGTGGCGTCGGGATCCGGCGGGGCGAGGTCCACCGGCGCGTCGGCGCGCGGCCGGTCGGTCGTCGGGGCCTGGTCGATCGGAGCGGGCCCGTCGATCGGTCCCGCGTCGGCGCGGGCGTCGGGGGCCCCTGAGCTCGAGGAGCAGGCGCCGAGGGCGAAAAGGACCGCGCAGGCGAGCGGTCTCACGCTCTCAGCTCCTGGTCCCGACCAGCACGTTCCGGTCCGGCATCAGCCCGTGGGGCTCGAGCTCGACGGAGAAGCCGGCCTGCTCGAGGGTCTCGGCGATCAGCGCGCCGGGGCAGAGCCAGAGCCGGTGGCGCTCGACGAAGTGCTCCACCTCCGGCTGCCCGGCCCGCAGCACCAGCCAGTTGAAGTCGAGCACGGCGTGCTCGCCGTCGAGCCCGGAGACGCAGGCCCGGGCGCACTTGAGCTCCTCGCCGTCGTGGGTCTGGAGCATGATGCGCCCCTCGACGTACTCCCCGGGCTCGATGAACGGCTCGACCACCAGCACGCCGCCGGGCCGGAGCGCCGCCACGAAGCAGCGCACCGCCGCCTCGAGCTGCTCCCGGGTCAGCAGGTAGCCGATGGAGGAGAACAGGCAGAGCAGGGCGTCGTGAGGCCGCTCCACCGCGAAGTCCGCCATGTCGCCGAGCTCCAGGCTGACGCCGGGGAGCTTCTGGCGCGCGATGGCCAGCATCCCCTCGTTCAGGTCGAGGCCCGAGACGTCGTAGAAGCGCCTCAGCTGCTCGAGGTGGCTCCCGGTGCCGCAGGCCACGTCGAGGACCCTCGAGCCGTCGCCGACGCCGCGCTGCGCGAGCATCTCGCGCAGCCGCTCGGCCTCGTCGTCGTAGCGCTTGAAGTGGTATATCGCGTCGTACAGCGCGGCGCGACGGTTGTAGAGCGACTGGTTTTCCATGGTGGATCCCTCGCCACGGCATTCTGTCGCCCGGCTCCGCCCGGGTCAACGGCGGCGGCGCCGTACGGGCTTTTGGTGTCCGCGCCGGCGGGCGGTGGTTTAGAATCACCCCGGGGAGCCCGAATGTTCCGCGACGAGATGGAGGCGGCGCTGGCCCGGGCCGAGGCCGCCGAGCGGGAGCTGGCGGAGCTGCAGGCGAAGGACGACGCCAGCCAGGCGCAGATCGAGGCGCTGCGGCAAGAGGTCGAGCGGCTGAGGCGGTCGGGGGGGCGCGAGGCAGCGAAGCGACGACCCGCGCCGCGCGCGCCCGCGGCGCCATCCGCGACGGAGGGGAGGGCCTGGCGCGTGGCGCAGGTGGCAGGTGCCCTCTACGTCGCCGTGGCGCTGGTCTACCTCGGGACCATGGTCTGGCTCATCGTCGGATCGGTCGTCCCCGCCGCTCCGTGGGGCTGGCTGCGCTCGGAGGGCCTCTCGGACGGACCGCTCGGTGCATTCACAGGCTGGGGCCTGGGCCTGGGGCTTCTGGCCTTCTTCCTCTGCGTCCCGGTCGTCATGGCCTTCCACGCCTATTTCGAGAAGAGACCGGACATCGAGATGGACACCTCCAACCTGATCGTCCTGCTCATCGTCACCGGTCCGCTCTGGGTCATCGCGGGCGTGGTCTACGCGGTGAAGCTCTTCCGCCACGGGCCGCGGGCGCGCTGGCTGGCCATCGTGCTCCTCGTCGCCGCGCTGTGCATCACCGTCCTGGCCGGGACGTTCTGGCTCTTCGATGTCGGGGACTCGATGTGACCGCTGGATAACGCGCTTTGCGTCACACCGTGAGCACCACCTTGCCCCTCCCGTGCCCGTCGCCGAGGTGGCGGATCGCCTCGGTCACCTCGCCCAGCGGGAAGCTCGCGCTGACCACCGGCGTGACCTTGCCCGACTCGATGAGCTCCTTGAGGACGAGCAGGTCCTCCTTGCTGTCCGTGTGGATCAGCGGGCGCAGCTTCTGGCGCACAAAGGCTGACAGCGCGAGCCCCCTGATGAAGCGGTCCGTGCCCTTGAGCCAGCGGCCCCCCGTGCCCGAGGCCATCACCAGGGTCCCCTCGGGGGTCAGCGCGCGCCGGCAGTCCGCCAGCGATCGGTTGCCCACGAGGTCGAGGATCAGGTCGTAGCGTTCGCCGTCCCGGGTGAAGTCCTCCCGGGTGTAGTCGATGACCCGCTCGGCGCCGAGGGAGCGGACCAGGCCGACGTTTTCGGTGCTGCACACGCCGGTGACCCGCGCGCCGAACGCCCGGGCGATCTGGACCGCGAAGGTCCCCACGCCGCCCGAGGCGCCGTTGATCAGCACGTTCTGTCCCGGCGCGATCTTTCCCTGGTCGCGAAGGCCCTGCAGGGCGGTGAAGGCGGAGATGGGCACGGCCGCGGCTTGCTCGCTGGTCAGGTTGGCCGGCTTCGGCGCCAGCCAGGCCTCGGGGACCGCCACGTACTCGGCGAAGGCGCCGCTGCACCAGCCGAACACCTCGTCGCCCGGCCGGAGCGCGGTCACCTTCTCGCCCACCGCCTCGACGCGGCCGGCCACCTCGCGCCCGGGGACGCGGTTCTTGGGCCTGAGTAGCCCCGTCGCCATCCTGGCGACGTAGGGCCAGCCGCGCATGAGGTGCCAGTCGTCTCCGGCCACGGGCGCCGCCGCGACCCGCACCAGCACCTCGTCATCCTTGATCTCCGGCTTCTCGATATCCTGAAGCGCCAGGACCTCGTCCGGCGCCCCGTACTTCTCCTGGACGATAGCTCTCATGACCTCCTCCTCGCTGAGCAGCTTGAACAGGGAAAGTTGGGGGGAACCGGGGCCGGAGCAACCTGCAACGAGGCGATACACCGTATCGATCTACTGGATACACCTGCACCCGCGCCGTCAGTCTCGTCGAAGTGGTTGAAACCACGACACTGCATGCCTGCACGTGTGCTGCAAAGCAGCCCGGCATCAACGAGGAGAGCAACGATGAAGACCAAAACGAAGATCAAGGCTGGGCTGGTGGCGCTGGGCATCGACGGCGAGGCGAAGGACAACGCCCACGCGAAGTGGGTCGAGGGGCCCTAGCGCGCGGCCTTGCCCCCCCCGTGGGCGTGGTGCTATGAGCGGGCAACGGCCCCGAGGTGCACCGTGTCCGAGCCCACACCAACCGAGAGCTTGCTCGCCGACGTTCGGGTCGTCGAGCTGGGCCGCGGGATCGCCGCCCCGCTGGTGGGGATGCTGCTCGCCGAGCAGGGGGCGGAGGTCGTGCGCGTCGTCGACGCCACCCGGCCGGCCGTGGACCCGGTGCTCGACGCCCTGCTCGCCCGGGGCAAGACCGAGCTGCGGCTCGATCCGGGCCGGCCCGAATCGGCGCAGACCCTGCGGCGGCTGCTCGCCCGGGCCGACGTGGCGCTGCAGGACGGCGACGGGCCTCTGCCCGTGGATCCCGGCCGGATCCGCGCCGAGGAGAACGGCGGGCTGATCAGCTGCCGCATGCCCGCGTTCCCTGCCGGGGATCCCCGGGACAAGCTGCCGGGCCACGAGGCCGTGGCCGGCGCGGCCGGCTTCCTCTACAACAAGCCCCTGGGCCGCCCGCGCTACCACCGCTTCCCCATCGGCTCGGTCACCGCGGCGCTCTACGGGGCCGGCGCCGTGGTCGCCGCGCTGATCGCCCGGCTGCGGCTCGGGCGGGGTCAGGACATCGAGGTGCCGCTGCTCAACGCGAACCTCACCTCGCAGGTCGTTCAGATCCTGGTCAAGGCCGGCGTCCCCCGCGGCTTCCTGCCGCTCAAGATGATCGGCTCGCCCTTCATGCGCTGCTGGCTCTGCCAGGACCGGCGCTACGTCTACCTCCACATCACGCTGCCCACGCACAACGCCCAGATGCTCGAGATCCTCGAGGACAGCGGCCACGCCGCCGAGGTGGCGCAGCTCAGGCGGATCATGTCGCCCGAGACGATGCGCGACCCGAGCCAGGTCAGGAGCATCGCCGAGGCCAAGCGGATCAAGGAGGTCTATGACCGGATCTTCCTCGCGCGCACCGCCGACGCCTGGGAGCAGATCCTCGGCGAGAAGCTGTGCTGCATCAAGGTGCGCACGGTCGAGGAGTGGCTGCGGGACAGCCTCGCCGCCGGCATGTCCGACGCCTGCGAGGTGGAGGATCCCGAGCTCGGCCGGCTGCTCGGCCCCGGCCCCTGCGTCACCGCGCCGGACCACCCCCCGGTGGTCCGCCCCCGACGGATCGAGGAGGATCCCGACGCGCTGCTCCGGCGCTGGGAGGCCGCTCCGTTGCCGGATCCCCCGGCGGATCCGGTCGATGGGCCGTCGCACCCCCTGCACGGCGTGCGGGTCGTGGATCTGTCCCGGGTCATCGCCGGGCCCTGCGCCGCGCGGGTGCTCGCCGAGCTCGGCGCCGACGTGATCTCGGTGCAGAGCGAGACGCGCCTGGACTGGGCGCTCTCCTTCCACCTGATGTTCAACGCCGGCAAGCGCTCGGTGACCCTCGACTTCACGACGGACGAGGGGAAGCAGCGCCTCTGGCGCCTGCTCGACTGGTACCGGCCCGACGCGTTGCTCCACAACTACCGCCACATGGACCTCGCCCGCACCATCGGGGTCGGCCCGGAGGCGGTCCGGGAGCGCTTCCCGGGCCTGGCCTACACCCACCTCAACGCCTACGGGAACCACGGCGTCTGGCAGCACCGCCCGGGCTTCGAGCAGGTGGTCCAGGCGGTCTCGGGGATCCAGCTCGCCTACGCCGAGGGGGGGCGGCCCAAGCTGCTGCCCTCGCCGATCATCGACATCGGCTGCGGCCTGCTCGGCGCGTTCGGAACGCTCCTCGGGCTGTACCACCAGCGGCGCACCGGCGCCGGGGCCGTGGCGACGACGCACCTGACCAGCGTCTCGGTGTTGCTCCAGCTGCTGAGCGTCGCGGAGTTCCAGCGCGAGGCGTGCCTGGCCCGCGCCGCCAAGCGCGGGCTGGAGCTGCGCCACGACAGCGACGGCGAGGTGGTGGCCGACGTGTTCTGGACCCTCGGGGCCTTCGCCTGCCTCTGCGGCCCGCGCCGCGATCTGCGCCGCTGGCTCGAGCACGCCGGGCTGGCCGCGGCCGGCGAGGCCCGGGGGCGCGAGCTCGAGGTCGCCCGGCGCCACCTGTACCGCCGGCCCGTCTGGTTCTGGCGTCGATCCCTTGTGGAGGCCGGGGTCCAGGACAGCGTGGCGATCCTGCGCTACCCGAGCATCCGGCGCGTGGTCCAGGAGCACGCGCGACGCGATCCGCGCCGCCCCCCGGTCGTGCGCAAGCGGGACTACCCGGGCAGCCCCCAGCCGCTGGTCTTCGTCGACAACCCGGTGCGCATGTCTCTGACCCCGCTGCGGTCGGTGGACCCGCCCCCGCAGCGCGGCGCCGACACCGAGACGGTGCTGCGCCAGGCCGGCATCGAGGTGCCGGCGGGCAGCGGGCCGATCCCCTACCCGCAAAACAGGTCCCTGCCGGTCTGGCTCGCCAGCTTCATCCGCTGGGGCTACTTCGCCTGGAAGTCGGGCAACATCTGAGTCCTCGCAAGTGTTGCCCAGATCGACGGCAAGAACCTAGAATGAGAACAGATGAGCAGAACCCACAGACAGACGCGAAGGGCTGTCATGAGCGCGATGGTCGTCACCTGTGCATGGGTCGCGGGGTGCCTGGACACCGTCGACGAGAACCTGTGGAAGGGCAGGGACGCCAAACCCGACGTCGGTGACGCGACGACCGATGCCGTCGGCTGCGGGACCATCGGCGCGCCGTGCTGTGTCGGCAGCACCTGCTCCCAAGGGAGCTGCGTCTCGGGGGTCTGCCAACAGTGCGGCGCCCTTGGCGAGGCCTGCTGCGCGGGACGGCTCTGTGCCGAGGGTCTCTGCACGGGGACGGGAAATGGGGTCTGCACCGCCTGCGGCGGCGCGGGAGAGGCTTGCTGCACCGGCAACAGCTGCGACGACAACGGGTGCTGCGTCTCGAGCGTCTGTGTCGCCGTAGGCTCCACCTGCCCCGGCATCGGAGGGGTGTGCGCCACCGGGAGCTGCGGCACCTGCGGCGGCGCTGGCGAGGCTTGCTGCACCGGTGACGTGTGCACGGGCTCCAACCTGAGCTGCGTTGGCGGGAAGTGCGTCGCCTGCGGCGGCGGCGGCGAGCAGTGCTGCGCCAACGACACATGCAAGAGCACCACGTTGATCTGCGTGGCTGGCACCTGCACGGCCTGCGGCGGAGCGGGCCAGCCCTGCTGCGCGGGCGGGATCTGCAGCGTCTCCGGCTACGCCTGCAACGCCACGAGCACGTGCGAAAAAGTGCTGCTGCCCGACGTGGGCGTGGACGTCGCCGTCCCGAAGGACACCGCGCCCCCTGTCGATCTCCCCCAGCCGCCGGACACCATCGGCCCTCCGGTCGACATGTCGCAGCCGACCTGCGGGGCCTGGGCGAGCTGGACCTGCTGGACCACGCCGAAGGTCTGCGAAGCGAACTGCCCGAACACCACCTCGCCGGCCTACATCCTGACCTGCAACCAGAACGGCTGCAGCTGCGAGAACGCCCAGCTTCAGACCAAGACCTGCACCACGCCCCCATCGACCATGGCCTGCACCGACTGCGAGGCCGCGTTCAAGAGCGGCTGCTGCCAGGGGATCTAGCGCCGGAGGCGCTCGTAGGCCTGGCCCAGGGCGAGGATGGCCGCGTCGTCCCAGGCCCTGCCGAAGAGCGACAGGCCGACGGGCAGGCCATTCACCCGCCCCATGGGCAGCGTGAGGTGCGGGAGCCCGGCCGCGGCGGCTGGCCCGCTGGAGCACGCGATCGCCGGGTCGCCGCTCTCGTAGCGCGTCTTCCAGGCCGGCGGCGCGCTGGGTGAGACGAGGGCGTCGAGGTTGTGTTTGGCGATCAGCTCGACGATGGCGACGGCTGTCTTGGCGTGCACGTTCCTTCTGGCCGCGAGGTAGGCCGGGGCGCGCAGGCCGGTCGTGGCCTGGGCCGCGAGGAACACCTCCTGCCCGAAGTGGGGCATGACCCGGGCCGCGTGGGCCTCGTTGAAGTCGATGAGCCCCTGCAGCGTGGCCGGCTGCCCGGGCCGCGCGTGCGCGGCGAGGTAGGCGTTGATGCCGACCTTGAACTCGTGGAGCAGGACCGTGTAGCCGTCCTTTGACCAGCTCTTCGCGTCCAGCGCGACGTCGACGAGCACGGCGCCCGCCGCGGCGAGCCGCCCGCGCTCGGCGTTGAACAGCGCCATCACGTCCGGCTTGAACCCGAAGCCCACGACGCCCAGCCGTTTGCCCCGCAGCGTCGCCCCGGCGAGGGGCGCCTCGAAGTCCAGGCTCATCCCCTCGGGGATCGAGCGCGTCGCCGGATCGCCCGGGTCGGGGCCGGCCAGGGCGCTCATCAGCCGCGCCGCGTCGCCGACGGTGCGGGTGATCGGTCCCACCGTGTCCTGGCTGTGCGAGATCGGGACGACG
>Ga0316576_10000030_pt1 | contig 41956 bp, 31 predicted proteins | sample S0NA_FD_203075 | JGI IMG/M metagenome (GOLD analysis project Ga0316576, IMG submission 203075) | Rhizosphere microbial communities from salt marsh grasses in Alabama, United States - S0-2_050615r3r5 | ecosystem: Host-associated > Plants > Roots > Rhizosphere | place: USA: Alabama | collected...
GACGGCGGGACCACCCCGACCGGCGACGGCGGGACCACCCCGACCGGCGACGGCGGGACCACCCCGACCGGCGACGGCGGGACCACCCCGACCGGCGACGGCGGGACCACCCCGACCGGCGACGGATCGGCGATCTACACCGAGGCCGGCATCATGTACCCCGACGGCGGGGGGACGGGCTCGGGGGACGACGATGATGGCTGCGGTTGTCGGATCGCGACGGCGCCGGAGCTGCCCGTGCCGGCCGTGCTGCTGTTCGGGCTGATCCTCGGTCTGCTGGTCCTGCGCGGTCGAAAGCGGGTTTGCGGCAAGGCCCGCCGCGGTGATACAAACGTTTAACCACCCAACTAGAGGAGATCGCCTATGAGAGCCTTCGGCACCCTGATCGCCGGCGTGGCAGCGGCCATGCTGCTGCTGACCGCCGCCCCGGCAAGCGCCGCTGTTGACTGCAACAAGTATCCCTGCGACCCGAGCTGCCAGGGGTTCTGCGGGGCGAGTTGCGTGAGCACCTGCTTCCTGGACGGAGACAGCACGACCGCCGGCAACGGCACGCCGAATGTCTGGCTCACCTCGCCGATCAAGTACAAGGTGAACATCGACGCCCTGGTCACGGGCCAGGGGCTCGACAAGACCAAGGTCCTCGCCGCCATCGACGCGGCGTTCAAGACATGGGAGCTCCCCTGCACCACGATCAAGTTCCAGTACGCGGGCGAGACGACCTCCGCGGTGGCGGAGAACGACTACATCCTGATCTACTTCAAGAACGACCCGGCGGACTCCACGCTGTACTTCCTGGACACGGGGACGAAGCTGCACCCGAGTGACCCCAAGGACATGGTCATGCTCTACGGCCTGATGCAGCTCAACGCCACGCCGAACCACCCGCAATACAGCTTCGACTGGACCACTGACGGCGCGGTGGCCAACAAGTTCGACATCCAGACCGTGGTGACCTACTTCCTGCCCCCCATGCTCGGCTTCCAGGTCGGTCGGAACACCGGCGCCCAGTCGTTCCAGGTGCCCTACGCCTACAACTACAGCAAGCACGACCTCTGCCAGGCGCACAAGGACATCGCCACCTACGTCTACTTCGACAGCGCGAACACCACCTGCACGAAGCCGAGCGGCTTCGTCGACTGCGCCGCTCCGCCTCCCGGTGACGGCGGCACCACGGTGGGCGACGGCGGCGTGAACCCGGGCCAGGAGGGCGGCGTCAACCCGGGCTACGAGGGCGGCGTCAACCCCGGCTACGAGGGCGGCGTCAATCCGGGCTACGAGGCCGGGATGAGCGGCGAGGGGACGATTCCCCCGGCCGAGGACGACGGGTGCTGCCGGGTGAGCCACGGAGAAACGACGAGCAGCGTGCCGTTCCTCTCCCTGCTGGGCTTCGCCCTGCTGCTCCTGCTCGGAATGCGCCGACGCGGCTGATCCCGCGATCCTGCTGTATAATCCCCGAGATTGACATTGCCAGGACCCCGGTATAGGGGTTGACCGGCCGCCGATGGAGACCGGAATGGACGGAAAGACTCCGACCTCGAGGAAGGTGGGCGCGCCCCTGGTGGGCCGCAAGGCAGAGCTCCGGGAGCTGGGACAGGCGCTGGACAGGGCGATCCAGTACGAGACACCCCAGGTGGTCGTGCTGGTGGGGGGGCAGGGGATAGGCAAGACCCGGCTGATCGAGCACTGGATCGAGAACCGCGTTCGAGAGGACTACTTCCAGGTCAGGACCTTTGTCTGCCGTGCGACGGCCGGTGCGCCGTCCTACGGCCTGTTCTCGAACCTGCTCCGGGTGCGGTTCGATCTCCCCGAGGCCGGAGAGGACGTCCTCGATGCGTTCCGGAGCCAGGTCGAGGAGGTGCTGGAGGACCGCCGGCTCGCGGAGGTGCTGCACTTCCTGGGCAGCTTCGTCGGGGTCACGGTACCGGACAACCCCTTCATCCGCGCCCTGGACGAGGCACCACGCCAGCACGACCAGATCGCCCGCACGGTGCTGCGCCGGTTCCTCGAGCTCGACGCCCAGCGGGTCCCGCAGCTCCTCGTGCTCGAGGACCTGCACCTGGCCGACGAGGACTCCCTCGTCCTGTTCCGGGAGCTGGCCGAGACCCTGGAGGGGGCGCCCCTCGTGCTGCTGGGGACAACGCGTCAGGAGCTCTTCGTGCGGCACCCGGACTTCTGCGCCGTCGAGGCCGAGCTCACGCGTATCGACCTCGCCCCGCTCGAGGTCGACGAGGGCGAGGAGCTCGTGCGGGCGCTGCTCGCGCGGGTCGACTCCCTGCCCGAGGAGCTGGTCCAGGCCGCATCGGAGATGACCGGCGGCAACCCCTTCTTCATCGAGGAGCTCGTCAGGGTGCTGATCGCCAACGGGACCATCGCGGCCCACGGGGACCGCTGGACCGTCGACGCGGAGCTCGCCGACGAGATCGACCTGCCGGTCTCGGTGGAGGACGCGGTCCACGCGCGGATCGCCACGCTGTCGCCCGCCGAGCGCGATGTGCTGGAGAAGGCGTCCACGCTGGGGAGTGTGTTCTGGAAGGAGGCGCTGATCTGCTTCAGCCGCCTCCAGCGGGAGGTGGCCAAAAAGGTCGACCTCTGGCTCGCCGACGTGGAGCACCAGACGATCCAGGAGATCCTCGACCAGCTGGTGGAGCGTGACTTCATCCTCCAGATGCCGGACTCGTCGATCCCCGCCGCAGGCGAGTATGCGTTCAAGCACAACATGGAGCGCGAGCTGATCGAGAAGATGATCAGCCCGGATCGGATGCAGCAGTACCACCTGTTCGCGGCGCAGTGGCTCGAGACCAGGCTGCGCGATCGCTCCGAGGCGCAGCTGGAGTACGTGGGCAACCACTACGAGCTGGGCGGCAACCGGCGACGGGCGGCCTTCTTCTACGTCCACGCTGGCGACAAGGCCCGTGCGCGCTACGCCAACGAGCAGGCCGCGACGTACTACGGCCGCGGCATCGGCCTCCTCGGCCTGGAGGACGTGCTGGCCAAGATCGAGGCCCTGCACAACCTCGGGGATGTCCGGAGCATGCTGGGCCAGAACGCGGCTGCGCTCGAGGTCTTCTCCGAGATGCTGCACAACGCCTGGCTGCTCGACAACATGCCCAAGGGGGGCGCCGCCCACAGGCGGATCGGCCGCATCTACCGCACCATGGGCGACTACGAGCGGGCGCTGGCGCACCTGAACAGCTCGATGCGGCTCTTCGAGCAGAGCGGGGACATGCGCGGCGTCGCGGCGACGCTGGACGACGTGGGGCAGGTGGCATGGCTCAAGGGCGAGTACGAGCGGGCGCTGGAGTTCCACCGCCGGGCGCTGGGCATCAAGCGTGACATCGGCAACCCCAGGGCCATCGCGGTCACGCTCAACAGCATCGGCAACGTGCACCTCAACTCGGGGGCGTTCAAGGCCGCGCACGACTGCTTCGTGGAGGCGCTGGAGATCCGGCGCGAGGTCAACGACCGGGTTGGCGTCGTGGACAGCCTGCTCAACCTCGGGGGAACCTTCCGCGCGCAGAGCGACTACACCCAAGCCTTCGAGCTCTGGGATGAGGCCCTCGAGCTCGCCCGCCAGATCGGCGATCGCATCGACGAGGCGTACCTGTTGATCAACCTCGGCGAGGCGCTGATCCAGCTCGGGCGCCCCCGGGACGCGGAGCAGCGGCTGGTCGAGGCCTCGATCCTCGCCAAGGAGCTCGGCGACCGCCGGCTCAAGGTCGAGGCCGGGCGGATCCTCGCGGAGGTGAAGCTGGCCATCGGCGACCACGAGGGCGCCGAGCAGGAAGCCCTCGTGGCCTACGAGATCAGCGTGAAGCTCGGGTTGAAGCCGGAGACGGGCGCCGCGCTGCGGACCCTCGCCGAGGTGATCGCCTCGCAGGACATCGACGACGACCGAAAGCAGCGGGCCTCGACGCTGTTCAACCGCGCCATCGAGCTGTTCACCAACATCGGCAACGACCTGGAGCTCGCCCGGACCTTCGCCAGCTTCGCCGACTACCACGACCGCTGCGGGCAGTGGGAGGACGCCGACCACTACCGTTCGAGCGCGGACGAGATCTTCGACAGGCTGAAGGGCGCGAGCAAGAGGCCGGGGTGACCGCCCGCGACATCCCCGCCGGCGTGATCCCGCAGGAGGTCGCGGGGCTCTGTCGGCGGCTGGGGGAGGCGGGCTTCGAGGCCCACCTCGTCGGGGGGTGCGTCCGTGATCTGCTTCTCGGCCGGGAGGTGCACGACTGGGACGTGGCGACCTCGGCGCGGCCGAGAGACGTGCAGCGGCTGTTTCGCCGGACCGTCCCCATCGGGATCGACCACGGCACGGTGGCGGTGGTGCTCCCGAGCCGCCTCCAGGTCGAGGTGACGACCTACCGCGGCGAGGGCGCGTACAGCGACGGGCGGCGTCCGGACTCGGTGACCTTCGTGCGCAGCCTGGAGGAGGATCTGCAGCGGCGGGACCTGACCATCAACGCCATCGCAATCGACCCGCAGGCCGAGCGCGTGGTCGACCCCATCGGGGGTCGGGCGGATCTCGCGCGGCGGGTGATCCGCGCCGTGGGCGATCCGGGAGAGCGCTTCGCCGAGGACGGGCTGCGCTGCATGCGGGCGGTTCGTTTCGCCGCGGTCCTCGAGTTCACGATGGAGCCCGACACGCTGGCGGCCATCGGGACGTCGATGGGGAGCTTCCGCAAGGTCTCCCGGGAGCGGGTGCGCGACGAGCTGCTGAAGCTGCTCGCGGCGCGCCGCCCCTCTCTGGGGCTCGAGCTCATGGAGTCGAGCGGCCTCCTCGAGGAGGTTCTGCCCGAGCTCGCGGCGGGGAGGGGCGTGCAACAGAACCGGTTCCATGGCGAGGACGTCTACGAGCACTCTCTGCGCGCGTGCGACAATGCGCTGGGTGACCCGATCCTGCGGCTCGCCGTTCTGCTGCACGACGTGGGCAAGCCCGAGACGGCCGCACCCCACGAGAGCCGGGAGGGCGAGAGCACGTTCTACGGCCACCACGAGGTCGGCGCGCGTATCTGCGAGAAGATCGCGGGTCGCCTCCGCCTCTCGCGTGAGCAGTCGGAGCGGCTGTGTCGCCTCGTGCGACACCACAACTTCCCGCTCGAGGGGTGGACCGACGCCGGCCTCCGCCGGTTCGTGCGCCGGGTCGGGCGCGAGTCTCTCGATGACCTGTTCACCCTCCGTCGGGCCGATCTCGCCGGGCGGGACGGTCCGGACCAGCGACCGCAGCTCGAGGAGCTGCGGGGACGGATCGACGGGCTGCTGCGTCAGGAGCCGCCGCTGGAGCCGCGGGAGCTCGCCGTGGACGGCCGGGCTCTGATGCGCCGGCTCGGCATCCCCCCGGGGCCGGCCGTGGGGCAGATCCTGCGCGCTCTGATGGAGCGCGTGCTCGACGACCCCGACCTGAACACCGAGGAGCGGTTACTCGGTCTCGCCGAGGAGATCGCGGCGGGGCAGAGCGGACAGTCCGGCGACTGACCCGTCAGAGCCAGGAGGGTCGGCGCAGCCCCTCGGTCTGGGCGCCGGAGGCCTGGATCACCAGGGGCGGCGTGCGGGCGGCCGGCGCGCTGATCCGCGCGAGGTGTAGCCAGCTCATTCGGTCGGCCAAGTCCGCGCCCAGCGCGCAGAGCCGGCGAACGAATCGACCGAGGGCGGCGGCCTCGATCGGACCGAGGCGCAGGGGTCGGGCGAGGACAGCGGCGGCTTGCTCGAGCGCGGCGCGCCCGGCGGGGCAGACCAGCACGACCTCTTCCTGCGCCGCGCGCAGGGCGACCAGCGGGGGGCCGCCCCTGGGCCAGAGCACCCGCGCGACGAGCCCGCTCGCCGGGATGTCTCGGTGGACAAGCACTCCCTCGACCTCGGGCAACGGCAGCATCCGGGCGCAGTCCTGGATCACGCGCTGGAACGCCAGGCGCGCGCCGGCGATGGACTCGGCCCCGCGCTCGGGCCCTCCGAGCCCCGGACCCACGGCGCGGGCTCGCACCGGCAGTCCAACGGCCCGGGCCGCATCGCCGGCGGCAGAGGCAGCGGTCACCAGCCGGCCGGGCGGACCGTCGATGCGGTAGCAGGCGAGTAGGCGGCGGAGCTGGGCCTCGTCCAGCGCCCTCGGGCAGCCGTCGAGCAGCCGCCGGGCAGGCCGGGAGCGACGCGGGGCCCTGGCGGCCGACGGTCGGGGCAGGGCGCCCAGCTCCGCGAGGGCGGCGAGGGTGTCGCGGGTCGCCTGCCAGGGTTGCAGCCGCTCCCGGGCCGAGACCAGGGAGAGGCCGCCGGCCCGCGCGGGTGACCGGGGTCCGCTCAGCGTGCAGCAACTCTCGCGCGGCGAGGCGGTGGTCGCGAGCCCGGCGGCCTGCACGGCGTCACCGAGCAGCGCGGTCTCGTCGGGCGAGGTACCTCGAACCTGCACCGTCGCCGGGCCGCGGGGGACCGGACCGTGCTCGAGCAGCCAGGCCAGATTCACCAGCTCGCCGGGTGTCGTGACCACCGGGATGCCGACGGCCCGGGCGAGGGCGCGCGGCGAGACCGTGGCGCCGAAGGGCAGGGCGAGGGGCTGCCGCGCGGCGCCGGAGAGGAGCAGGACCGCGGGCGGTGGGTCAAGGAGCGGGATCCCGTGCAGCAGCCCCGGGGCGGGGGGACGGTGCAGCGCGGCGAGCACTCTGGGGTCGCCGTGCCTCCGGAGCGCCTGCAGGACGATGCGCTCGAGGGCCCCCTCACGCTCGCCGACGGATATCGCCGCCTTGATCGGGAGACCACGGGCCGCGGCCGCGGCGAGGATCTCCTCGGCCACGGCGCACCCCTGGGTCAACAGCAGACAACCCCTGGCGCAAGGCTCGATGCCCGGCGCCGTGATCCCGGCCTGCAGGGTCGAGGTCCACAGACCGGCGCCCGGGCCGAGGACCGTGCCGTCCCGCAGCACGATCCCCTCGCCGACGACGAGGGTCACATCGGCGCGATCGCGGGAGCGGACCCGCCGGCAGCCCCGGCTCTTGACGCCGGCCCGGCGCAGGTCGCGTCGCGCGGCGTTCGCCGGGACCACGCAGAACGAGCGGGGGTGTACGAGGGGCCCCGTCACCGCCGCGGCTCGAGGAGGGTCGCCAGGCTCTCGACGTCCTCGAGCATCGCCGCCCTGGGATACCCGACGAGAAGGACCTCGCGACCGGTCGCCACCAGCGGCTTGCGGAACGGCAGGGTCATCTCGGCCAGGCTGAGCTGCTCGATGGCGCAACGGTCGGGGGCGTCCGTGTTTTCTGCCCGCCCGCGTTCGAGGCGGGGCCCGGCGAGCAGGGCGAGCACCGCGGGAGGCTTGACCAGCAGGTCGATGTCGCAGCGCTCCCGGCGGTGGCTGACCAACAGATCCGCGTCTGCCTTCTCGACGCGGACCACCGACGTGACGTGGGGCAGGTGAAGCAGGTGGGCCACCGCGGGCGCCGTCCCGCCGCTGGCCCAGTCCGCGGATCGCTGTCCAGTCAGGATCAGATCGAAGCCCACTTTCCGTAGTCCGCCGGCGAGGACGGTGGCCAGCGTCCGCTGGTCCGCGTCGCGGATCAGCGGATCGGTGATGCGGATCGCCCTGCCGATCCCCTCCGCCAGCGCCTCACCGAGCGCTCCCTCGCCGTTGACCGGACCGGCGGTGATCGCGATCGTCTCGTCCTGTTCCGTGGCCAGGGCGATCGCGGTGCCCAGGGCCGCGCGATCCCCGGGGCTCAGCCCTTCGAGAGTCTCGTCGGATCCAGGGCTCGTCCGCGCGCTCTTGAGCAGCACGATGATCTTCACCGCGTCACTCCTTCCCCGCGCCGAGGCGCTCGGACAGCTGGCGCAGAACCTCCCGCGGGTCGGACACGAGCCCGTGACGGGCGAAGGTGAACACGGGGTCCTCGGGGTCGGCGCTCACGGCGATCAGCTCGGTGTGGGGCGCGACGCCGACCAGGTGGCGCTCGGACCCCGTCGACCCCAGCGCGAGGTACAGATCGGACTCCACGCTGGATCCGTCCAGCCCGACGCGCCAGGCCGGATCGGCCAGACCGGCGTCGCAGGCCGAGGGGCTGGCCACGGCGCGACCTCCCAACGCGGCGGCGAGCTGGCCGACCCGCTCGAACGCCTCCTTGTCGCCGAGCCCCACGCCCCCCCCCACGGTGGGGCCTTCGGCCGGCCGGGTGGACGTGGGGGCCTTCAAGCTCACCCGCGGCGAAGGATCGACGGGGGCGTGGATCACGACCACCTCGGCCTCCTCGTCGCCGAGCTGCTCGGCTGTCCGTCCTCCGCGTAGCGTCGTCACCACGGGATCATCCAGCACGTCGAGCGGCTCCCGGACCTCGTATCGGCGCCGGAACACACGCCGGGACAGGTAGCGCCGGCCCCCGCTGAGCGTGATTACCGCGTCCGGCACGTAGTGGGCACGCAGCGCCATGGCCAGACGCGGCGCCAGGTCGCGTGCCTCGGCGGAGGCCGGGAACACGACGAGTCGCGGCGGGAACTGACGGCAGGCCGAAACCAGCGCCTCGCCGTGGGTCGCGAACAGGGCCGGCGGCGCGAGCTGTGGGTGGCTGATCAGGATCACCTTGTCAGCGCCGTGGCGCGACAGGATGGCGATGATGTCCTCGTCGTCGTAGGTCGGGGTCGCGCCACAGGGGAGCAGCGCGTACAACGTGGCGCCGAGGTCGGTCGCCACGTCACGGGCGCGGTTCAGAGCGTGCAGCGAGCTGGCGGTCGCCTCGTTGTCGCTGAGCTCGATGTACGTGAGGATGTTCGCCACGTCTCGACCACGCTACCCCTCTCGCGGCCCGACGGCCGTGGGGGGCAGACCTGTGCTAGTCCTTGAGGCCGCGGTTCTGCCTGATCTGCTCCATCACCTTGGCGTACTCGATGTCCCAGTTGGATGTCCCCTCCTCCAGGTTCTTGATCCGCTTGCGGACCTCGGCGTCCAGCTCCTCGTCCACCATCATGTGTCGCTTGAAGATCGTCTTCATCGCCTTGCGCATGTCTGCGTCGGAGGCGTAGATCTCCTCGATGAACTTGGACTGCATGAAGGTCTCGAGGATCTGGTTGATCATCCAGGCGATGCCGTCCTCGCCGAGCCCGAACCCCTTGTCCTCCGCCATGGCGTGTTTGAGCTTGCCAAAGGCGCCATGGGGCATTCCACGGCGCTCCATCAGGTCCTTGGCCTTCTCGGTCAGCTCCCGGTCGGTGCGGAGGTACTCTCGCAGCACGGACTGGATGTCGAGCTCGGCCTCCTCGCGGTTGCCCACCTCGATTTGACCGTCGTCGGTGAGCTCCTTGATGATGTCCCGGGCGATGATGGGAATCTTGGTGCTGTAGAGTTTCATGTGATTTCGCACGCTTGTGTCGAGAGCGCTCGAAGTATAGAGGGCGGCCCCCTGGGTGTCAACGGAGGTGCGCGCGGCCGGGAACGTGTTCGGGAGCGGGCCAGACCCATGTTGCGCGGGTCACCCCGTCGCGTTACTCTGTTCACCCTTCACGGCGACGCAGAATCAACGCGGCACAACGCGACAGCAGCGAGTTCGGTATGGAAGGCAAGAACAAGCTCACGAAAGAGGTCGTTGCCCAGGAGTCGCGGTTCATCCTGGACAGCCTGGTTGCGGCCGGTCAGTACAACAAGGAGGTGCCGTTCGAGGAGCTGCGGCGACTCTGCGAGCAGTCCGTCTCCTTGCGTCTGCTCGACTACGTCAACTTCCTCGAGCGGTTCGGCTACATCACCTACGACCGCAACACCCACCTGGTGATGATCACGAATGACGGCCAGCGGGTCGTCGGTGGTGAGAAGGTCGCCGAGATGGTGATCGACGTTGTGCACCACTTCCGGCCGATCCTCTCCCGCGCCCGGGCCAAGGAGGAAGGCCCGGCCCCGGCGCAGCCCAGAGCTCGGCGGCAGATGGGTGGCCCCGCCGAGGCGGGGGGGCGCGAGCTCATCGATGGGCGCTACGAGCGGTTGCGAGCGGTGGGCTCGGGCGGCATCGGGACGGTCTACCTCGCACGCCAGGTGCACCTCGACCGGGAGGTCGCGCTGAAGGAGATCCGTGAGCTCTTCGGGTTCTTCACCGAGCCGCAGCGACAGGAGATCATCAGACGTTTCGACGAAGAGGTGCGCCGCGCCGCGCGCCTGTCGCACCCGAACATCGCAACCGTCATGGACGGCAACACCAGCTCCGACTACCCGTACGCGGTGACCGAGTTCATCAGCGGCGGAAACCTGCGGCGGATAATCAAGCACGCCAAGGCGATCCCACCGGAGCTGTGCGTGAAGGTGTTCCTGCAGATTCTCCACGGGCTGCGCCACGCGCACGAGAAGTCCGTGCTCCACCGCGGTCTGAAGCCCGAGAACGTCCTGTTCGACAGCTCGGGCAACGTGCGGATCACCGACTTCGGGATGAGCCGGGTGGTCGAGCGCGATCAGGCCGTGATCCAGCATGTCTACGTCGGCATGGGATCCGTCGCCTACCTGGCGCCGGAGCTGTTCAACGATCCAACGAAGGTCGGACCGCAGAGCGACCTCTACGCCGTCGGCATCATGTTCTACGAGATGCTGGCGCGGAAGCTCCCGGGCCGCCGGTCGCCGATGCCGACCAAGCTGCACTCCAAGCTGCCCAAGGTGGTGGACGACATCTTCGACAAGCTGACACGGGATGATCGCGACGAGCGCTACGAGTCCGTGGACGCGGTTCTCGAGGATTTCCACAAGGCAGACGCTTCCAAGGACTTCCTGGAGCCGAGGGGGGCGGTGTTGTTCCTCGACAACCCGGTGGGCAAGCTGGAGCTGGAGACCCCGGAGGGAAGCGAGGACGCCGCCGCCGAGGCGCCCGCCGACGGACCGTCCCCGGCGGAGCCGGCCAAGGTCAAGCCCCCGATGCCGGCCAAGACCCCGATCTCGGCACCGGCGCCAGCACCCGCCTTGACCGGCGGAGCCAAGCCGGAGTCCGACCCGGCCGCCGATACGCAGATTGGCGGCGGCAAGGACGCCGCGACGGCGCAGGCCGACGCCGGGGACATCGTCGAGGAGGAAGATCTCGACGACGACGGCGAGGGCGACGGCTCCGACGAGGGCGACGGCTCCGACGAGGACAAGCAGCGTCGCCGCCGCGGCGGGCGCCGGCCCTACTCGTTCCAGCAGAGAATGAAGGATCGGGACAAGTAGCCCGTCCAACCCCCATGCGCTGGACCACCACCGTGCTGCTGGTCACGGCCCTCGCCGGCGCGGCCGCGGGGCAGCCGGGGCCCGCGGCGAAGAAAGCCCAGGCTGGCAAACCCGAGGAGGAGCTCGGCACGCTGATCGCGCGCCGGATCCAGCGGGCCACGGGGGTCAAGGTCCGGATCCGCAAGCTGGTCTACGAGCTGTTCACCTCGACCTTCGTCGGCGAGAGAATCGCGGTCGGGCCAGCCGGGCGGCCCTACGTCGTGATCCCGGACCTGAAGGTGGAGCTCAGCCTGCTGGCCAAGGGGCCCGGAGCCACGGTGGCGCTGGTTGAGGTGCGCAAGCCGCGCCTGCGCGCGCGGGCGGCGTGGCTGAAGCGGATCTACCGCTTCCCGGTCCACCGGCAGACCACCGTGCGGGTCGGGCGGCTCGTGGGGGGGCACGCCACCATCGAGGTCGACGGGGGGCAGATCGTGCTCGACGGGCTGGCGCTCACGGTGGAGGGCCTCAATGTCCCTGTGACGCGGGCGGGGACGCCGCCGGCCGTCACTGGCGACGTCTCGCTCCGCGCGGCGCATGTCCGAATCGGTGCGCTCGCGCTGAAGGACCTGGCGCTGGACGGGACGCTGACCGGCAAGGCGCTCGAGGTGAAGCGACTCTCCCTGGGCCTGCCTGGCGGAGCGGCGACGCTCGCTGGCAGCGTCGGTTTCGGCGGCAAGAGGGGGCCCGGGCCGGTGGACCTGTCGGGGAGCTTCAAGGCGGCCATCGACGGCGGCGCGACCCTGGCGGGGACAATCCGGATCAGCGGCAAGACCCTCGACAACCTGGTGCTCGGTGGCAAGGTGGAGGGCGGCAAGCTCCCCGCCAGGGGCGGGCTCGAGGGGGCGCCGGCCCTGGATCTCCGGATGCGCGCGGGCCGCCGCAGGCTGCGCGGGACGCTGCGCGGCTGGCGCCTGCGGTGATCCCGCGAGCGGAGCGGGGAGGCCGCGCGCGTCTACTTGTAGCTCTTGGGCTCGAGGAGGAAGCGGTCCAGGGTGAACTTGCGGAAGGTGTAGATCTCGTCGGACCCATCGCGGGTCAGGCCATAGACCCCCTCCTTCTCCACCGATCCGACCTTCAGCCGCGCTCGCGTGCGGTCCTTCAGCCGTAGCTCGACGATCCAGCCCGGTTGGTCGAGCCCGAGCTCCTCGGCGCTGTGACGGGCGAAACCCTCGGCCCGCAGCGTCGACAGCGTCTCCAGCGCGCCCTTGATCTTGCTCGTGTCGGCGACCTTCTTGCCGTCGCCGAGCCAGTCCTCCCCCTTGCGGGTCAGGGTCACCGAGTCGCGCTTCTTGTCCGGCCCGATCTGCTCGATCCGCAGGCTCTCGACGTCGGCGGGCTTGAACGTGAGCACCGACTTGTCGCGGAAGTCGATGGGGCGCCGGAGCAGGGCGTCCACGGCGTACTTCTTCACGATGTAGACCTGCGGGTCTCCCTGCCGCTGGATGCGGTAGTCGTCGCCCTGTCGCTTTCCCACGACCAGGGTCTGCACCTTGCCGTCCTTGAGCCCGACCGAGATCTTCGCTGTCGGGGAGTCGAGCCCGGCCTCGGCGGGGGAGGCCTTGTCGTCGAAGTCGAAGGCCGCGAGGTTGCCGAGGGTCGAGAGCAGCGAGCTCACCGTGGCCTTGTCCAGTCGGTCGACCGGGGGGCTCGCGCTCTCCACCTTCCAGTCTGACTTTTCGCCTGGTCGGGTGAGGACGATGGCGCCGGCGCCCGGAATACCGGCGGTGGTCACCTCGATCCTTCGAGCGTCCTGCTGCTTGACCTGGACCACGGTGCGGTCGCGCCAGTTCTTGGGCTCGCGCTCGAAGACGTAGGTCAGCGTCCCCACGGCCTGGTGCACCTGATCCTGGCCCGCAGCGCGCAGCATGGTGAAGCCGTCCTTGACCTTGCCCAGGTAGAAGTCGGCGACGGTCTTCTTGCCGTCCGAGACCCGCACGTGGATCGCGGACTTCTCGTCCACGCCGTGCTCCTTGTGGCGGTCCTTGCGCGCGGTCACGAGGTCCCCGAACTCCAGGCCGGTGAGCTTGTCGACCATGGTCTTCGCCGCCTGGCTGTCCGCGTCGTCATCCACCGGTCGGGTGATCCGCCAGTCCTCGCCCCGGCGCTCGAGCACCACCTCCTGCCCCTTGGCGGTGACCGTCACCTTCCGCACCTGCTCGGCGGTCAGCTTCGCCACCGGGCGGGGGCGCTCTCCGGTCCGCTCCCCCTTCTCCGGCCTGGTCTGGAGGTAGTAGACCAGGCCCAGAAGGGCCACGAACACCACCAGGGCGAGGGTCGTTTTCCGGCTCATTGTCCTTCCCCCTTTGTGGGCGGCTCGGCGAGCAGCTTCGCCACCGCGCTCCGGCGCGAGACCCGGCGGATCTGCCAGCGGACCAGGCCGAGTAGCACGAACACGACGGGGAGCCCGATGATGTTCAGCCACTTCGCCAGCGTGACCTTCCCCTCTTCCAGGTTCTTCAGCGGCCGCCGGGTCTGGGTCTTGCTGCGGATGCCGATCATCGTCTCGTCCTCTGCGAGGTAGTCGACGGTGTTCAGCAGCAGCAGCAGGTTGGCGTTGTTCAGCCCGAGGAACTGATCCTGGATCATGTCCGCGTCCCCGACCACCACGAGACGGGTCGTCGGTGGGCTCTTCTTGCCGCCCGTTGGCTTGGGCTCGTTCTCCTTCGGGGGCGTCGCTGGCCCGGGCGGCGGCACGGGCTTCCCACCAAAGTAGCTCGAGAAGGTGCCCTGGAGCAGCACGGCCAGCGGGAACGGGCCGACCTTGTGCTCGCCGGCCTTGTACTCGGGCTGACGCATCGGATCGAAGAGGAAGAAGCCGGTCTGCTGCCAGCTCGCCTTGCTGCTCCTGGCGAGGATGGTCGCCTTGACCCCGTTCTTGCCGGCCGCGGCCTCCTTCGTCGGGACCACGGAGCTCGGGAAGACCGAGACATAGCCCGTCAGCTTCCGGGTCACGGGAGAGTCCTTGTTGAGGTCGAAGACCACGGGGAAGGCCGGGTAGTTGGTGACCACGCGCTGATTGCCGCCGGCGGGGAGCACGACGCGCTGGTTGCGCTTGTCCATGACCAGGTCCTTGCCGAGGGTGACGCCGTAGTGCTTCAGCATCTCGCGGATCCCGATCACGTTGGCGCGCGCGATCCGCGGCGGGGCCTGCCCGGGCTGAAACTGGCCCCGGGGTGTCTCGAGGATCATCCCGTCGATGAACATCGCCACCGACTTGCCCTTCATCAGAAAATGGTCGATCTCGTAGAGCGCTCGCTGGGGCAGCTGCTTCTGCGGACCGATCATGACCAGGATGTCCACGTCGTCGGGGATCGGAGTCTTGCCCTCGGTCAGGTCGACGGTGGTCGTCTCGTAGTCTTTCAGCGCCTCCTGCGCCGCGCTGAGCCCCCGGAACAGCGTGGGCTCTCCGTGGCCGCTGGTGAAGCCGACCTTCTTGCGCTGCCCCAGCAGACGGCGGATGGTCGAGGAGACCTGGTACTCCAGCGTGTTGATGTCGGCGGCGAAGGGGATCGACTCGATCTTGCCACCGTACTGGAAGGCGATGCCGAGGTAGGACTCGCTGACCGAGACCTTGGTCTTCTGCATCACGCTGAGCCGGGCCGGGTGCACCTTGAGGCGGCGCGCCTCCTCCTTGATCTTCTCGTCCTTGGCCGGATCGAGCGCCTCCCAGACCATCTTGCCCTTGGAGGCGCGCGCGTACTCCTCGAGCATGTCGCGCAGGTAGCGGGCGATCCCCTTGACCTGGGGCGGGAGGTCGCTGGAGATGAAGGCCTTCACCGTCAAGCGGTCGGGCAACGAGGCCACCAGCCGCTTGGAGGCGGAGCTCAGCGTGTAGATCTGGTCCTCGGTCAGGTCGATCCGCGCGAACAGCCGGCTCGAGACCAGGTTGACCAGGACCAGGATTCCGATGACCAGCAGCGCGTAGAGCACCGCGTTGCTGCCCAGCTTGATCTTTCGGCTCGCCATGGTGCCCTCCTACTTCCAGCGCCGGCTGTCGAGGGACTGCACCGCGAGGAAGAGGCAGGCCACGATCAGCGAGAGGTAGTAGACGATGTCCCGGGAGTCGATGACGCCCTTGGCGATGTTGGAGAAGTGGGTGTCCAGGCTGATGTACTCCACGATGGGGGCGACGGCGGCGGGCATCAGCGGGATCAGCTTTCCGAACAGCCAGAGGGAGAAGGTGATGCCCCAGGCGATGATGAAGGAGACGACCTGGTCGCTGGTCCAGCTCGAGGCCATCAGGCCGATGGCGACGTAGGCCGCCGCGAGCAGGAGCAGACCGAGGTAGCCCCCCACCACCGAGCCCCAGTCCAGGTCGCCGAACTGGCTCAGCGTGAGGGGGAAGACCAGGGTGAGCACGACAGCCAGCGCGATCACCGCCAGCCCGGCGAAGAACTTGCCCAGCACCACCTGCCAGTCGCTGACCGGCATCGTGATCAGCAGCTCGAGGGTGCCGTTCTGCTTCTCCTCGGCGAGCAGGCGCATGGTCACGGCCGGCACGAACAGGGTGAAGATGAAGGGGGCCCAGTAGAAGTACCCGCGGAGCGACGCCTCACCCTCGACGAAGACCTGGCTTACCTCGATCCAGAGGTAGGCGATGCCGACGAGAAACGCCGTGACCACGATGTGGCCGATGGGGGAGTTGAAGTAGCTTCCCAGCTCCCTGCGGAATATTGTGAGCGTGTTGCTCATGGTGGTCCTCGTTGTTTTTTGCCCCCCCGCGTCCACCCACCGTCACATTTGGTCCGCTTCCGGGCCCTGGGCGGTGAGCTTGCGGAACACGTCCTCCAGACCCGTGCTCCGGCTCTCGAGCATGAGCAGGGTCCAGCCGTTGTCCTTCACGCAGCCGTGGATGTCGGCCCGCAGGTCGTCGCCGTCCCGGCCCTCCAGCGCGAGGAGGTAGCCGTCGTCGGCCGCCCGGCAACCCTTGACGTGCTCGACGCCGCCGAGCCTGTCCAGGACCTGCTCTGCCGGGGCGCCGTCGGCCAGCCGGAGGAACACCCGCTCCTCGCCGTGCTCCCGGACGACGTCGTCGATGGTGCCGTCAGCGATCAGCTCGCCCCGGTGGATGAGGATGATCCTGCCGCACGTCGCCTCGACGATGGGCAGAATGTGCGAGGAGAGGATCACCGTCTTCTCGCGGCCGATCTCCTTGATCAGCTCCCGGATCTCGACGATCTGGTTCGGGTCCAGACCGCTGGTCGGCTCGTCCAGGATCAGGATCGGCGGGTCGTGGATCAGCGCCTGGGCCAGACCGACGCGCTGGCGGTAGCCCTTGGAGAGCTCGCCGACCCGCTGCGCCATCACTCCGCCGAGGCCGCACACGTCGCTCGCCGACCTGATGCGATCCCTCCGCCTCTCGGGATCCACCTGACGCAGGGCCGCGGCGAACTGGAGGAACTCCAGCACCGTGAGGTCGTGGTACAGCGGGGTGTCCTCGGGCAGGTAGCCGATCTTGCGCCGCACCTCCAGGGAGTGCGCGGAGATGTCGAGCCCCGCGACCTGCGCGCTCCCGGATGTGGGGGCGATGAAGCAGGTGAGGATCTTCATCGTTGTGGTCTTGCCGGCCCCGTTGGGCCCGATGAAGCCGAGGACTTGGCCGCCGGGGACGTCGAATGAGATGCCCCGGATTGCTTCTTTGGCGCCGTACCGCTTGGTCAGTTTCTCGACCCGGATCACGGCCTCTGTGGTGGTCATCAGCGACTCCCGCCCTGGTTGTCCGCTACGGAACACGGCCACACCCCGGGCTATTCCTCTGAACGCGACACTCTATACCGACCGCAGGTCGGGAGTGTCAAGCGCGCCCCGTAACTTGACGCTTCGGAATTACAAAGATATTTTATGGGCATGCGTATCGCGCGGACCCTGTGGGCCGCAGTGCTCCTGCTGCACGCTGGTGCCGCGGAGGCGGGGGAACGGCCGGTCGTCGTCGTACCGGTGGGGCAGGAAGCCAGCTACCGGGCGGTGGCCCGGGTCAGCATCGCGGTTCGGCGGGTCCTCGCGTCCCGGGGGCATGTCGTGACCAGCGCGGCGCTTGTGCTCAGCCCCAGGTCTCCGGCCTCGAGCGAGCTCGCGCAGGCCAAGGCCAAGCTCAAGGAGGGGATCGAGCTCTACGACGGGCTGGACTTCAAGCGCGCCCGGGGCGTGTTCAGCGAGGCCGTGGAGCTTTTCCGCCAGGCCTTGCGCCAGGGCTACGGCCGCAAGGACTACGTGCGGGCGCTGCACTACCTGGCCGCCTCCGCGCTCTACGACAACGACCGGAAGGCCGCGGCGAGCCACTTCGTCGATGCGCACGCCTTCCGGCCTTCGCAGGGGCTGGACAGCGCCGTCTTTCCCCCCGACGTGGCCAAGGTCAACCAGGAGGCCATCGCTGCAGCGACGGAGCGCGGCTCTCTCAACATCGTCTGCAACCCTCCGGCGGAGGTGCTGGTCAACGGCAAGGCCGCCGGGGCGGCCCCGATGCTGCTGCGCAACCGTCTCCCCGGGAGCTACCTGATCACCTGCCGCCGCGCGGGCTACGAGAGCGACTCGCAGTGGATCGCGGTGGAGGCCGGCGGGAAAGCGGAGGTCCGGACAGAGCTCCGGCCGCTGGCCCAAAAAGCGGCGTACGCCCAGGCGGTGTCCGGGGCTCAGCAAGAGCTCGTGGCTGGAGCCCCCGGGCCGGCGACCCAGGGCCTGGCGCAGATGCTCGGCGCCGGGGCGCTGGTGCTGGTGGCCCAGCAGGGGCCGGCGATCACCGCCGTCTGGTTTGAAGGGGGGGCGTTCACCAAGCGCTACCAGGCGCAGGTCGCGGCCCGGGGCGAGCGGACCTTCGCCGAGCAGTTCGTCACCGCGGGCGCCGCGGTCGCGGCGGGAGTGTGCACGGCCGCCAGCGACTGCCCCGCGGGACAGCAGTGCGCGGGAGGGCGGTGCGTCGGGGCCGCGAGCGGCGGGACGCCGTTCTACAAGACATGGTGGTTCTGGACCGTCGTCGGCGTCGTCGTCGCCGGTGGCGCGACCACGGCGGTCGTGCTCACGGTCGGCGGGAAGGAGAGCTGGTCGGCGGAGCTGAGGCCCGGAGGTGTGCGATGAGCCAGCGCCGTTGGGCCGTCGGTCTGCTCTGTCTCGGCCTCGCCGCGGGGTGTGGTGATCCCGAGCTGACGTTCTTCCCCGGCGCCGGGGTGTTGTACGTCGCCCAGCAGGCGTCGATACTGGTCACCTCGGGCGGTGACGGCTCGGACCTGGTCGAGTCCAGCCTCAAGCTGGTGGACGGGGAGGGCACGGCCTTCGGCGCCCAGGAGCTACAGGCCACCGAGGTCTCGGGCGACGAGACCCAGTTTGTCGTTCCCGCCGGGATCGCCACCGGGAAGGGGACACTGAGCGTCGAGACCAGCAAGGGTCCGTCTTTCAGCGGCGAGGTGGGCATCAACCGTCTAATGGCGATGCGCGATCTGTCGGGCAAGATCTGGCTGCTCGCGCTGACCGGCAGCGGGGCGGGGGCGCAGTTCGCCGAGGCAAAGGCCGGCAACTTCGGCACGGGCTTCGGCCAGGTCGCCATCGGCTACGAGGGGCGCCTCCTCGCCACAACGTCGCGGAGCTCGGGGGAGCTGTTCCTCGCCTGGGTCGATCCCGGCCTGAAACCATCGACGCCGCACACCATCAGCACGACGGAGACGATCAATGACCTCCTGGTGACGCCGAACGGCGTCACCCTGGTCGCCACCTCCGGCGGCGTCTACTACGCGCCGGCGCCGACCCAGGACCCCCCCGTCGAGCCTACGCTGACCCTGCTCAACGTGGGCGAAACCGTGGCCCTGGCGGCCGACCCCGCTGGGGGGAAGGCCGCGGCGGTCGTCGATCCGGGCAGCAGCGGCAACGTGGCGCTGACGATCCTCGACCTGACCATGTCGCCGCCCCTGGCGGTGCAGACCCTCTCGACGACGTGGTCCGGGGGGGGGCATGCGCTGTCGGTGGCGATGTCAAGCGACGGGAAGTCCATCGTTCTGGTCGACGGAACCGACGACAAGCTCGCGCTGTTCGGGGACGGGCAGACCACACCCACCGAGCAGAGCTTTCCGTCCGGCGAGTCCGGTGCGGTGGCCATCGCCGCGGCCCCCGACGGGAGCACGTTCTACGTCGCCAACAAGACGTCGGGGAACCTGAGCAAGGTGACGGTCTCGGCCGGCGCGGCGACCTTCGACTCGCCGCTGGACCTCACATCTGGCAGCGGCGCTCCGGTGGACGTCCGCGCCAGCACCAGCGACGAGGTGGTGGTCTTGCTCGAGCACGACCTCGTGCTGCTCTACGACGCGGGCGCCAAGGCCAACACGCTGAAGCTCACCAACCTGTTCGCGGACAAGGTCAACGGCGAGGTGGGGGGAAGTCTGGCGATCCAGCCCTAGCGATCGAGCCACAGCCCGTCGACGAACCGCAGGTCGAGCTGGTCGGGGTCGAGGCCGCCGACGGCGTCAGCGAGCCCATCGGTCCACTCGCGAACGACGTCGCGCTCCGCGTCCTTGGCAGGGCCAAGGAGACGCAGGGCGGCCTCGGCCACCTCGGCGCGGAGGCGTCCGGCCGCGACGTACTGTCCGAGGAAGGCGCGCAGCTCCGTGAGCCCGACGGGCCGCTGCGGCCGTCGGTCCAGCAGCTGGTTGACCAGCGCGGTGCGGAACAGGTCGCCGTAGGTCACGCCCTCGGGCAGGGGCGACGGCAGGCTGGCCCGCTGCATCAGCCCGGCGGCGGACAGGGCGCGGTCGATGCACTGGTCGGCCTGCTCCAGGTCGGCGAGGTCGCGGAAGGGGCGGCGGTCCCCGAGCTCGACATCGAAGCAGCGGGGGCGCGGCGCGAGGAGCGCGGCGATCTGGTCACGCAGCGGGGGGTCGATCAGGTCGACCTTGCCCGCTCCCCGGCCCAGCGGCGTGGCCCGGCAGCCGGCCAGGACCCGGCGGCGACGATCCAGCGCGAGGCTGTGCCCAACCCGGGCCACCCGGAGCAGCGCCACCGATGCGAGCACATGGGCCGCCCGGGCGATGTCGCCGCCGCACAGGTGCTCCAGGCCGATGCTGAGACGCCAGTGAAGATCGTCGAGACAGAGGCGCGCCGCCTCGACGTCCGCCGGCGCGACCCGATCGGCGGAGAGCGCGCGGTTGCTCACCGTCACCAGCGCATGGGCGATCCGCTGCTGCTCTCCCTCGTCCGGGAGCGTGGCCAGCGCGCGTGACCAGAAGGAGTCGTCGTGGAGCTGCGGGGCCGGGAGCATGTCGGTGGATCCCACGGGCTCCGGGTCGCTGGCCAGCGGACGGTCCGCCGTCCGCTCGCCAGGCTTGACGGAGCGCGGATCCAGGTAGGCGTAGATCAGCAGCGCCGTCTGCGGATCCGCGAAGCCCAGGTCTTGCAGCCGGCCGTTGCGCCAGCGGTAGCTCCACTCCTCGAGCTCCGTGGGAAACTCGCCCATCAAGCTCTGGAGCAGGCGGCGCGCGTGATCGGAGTCGTCGCGGTAGAGCCGATCCACGACGTCGATCAGCTGCTCGACGGTGGTCCGATCGTCGGCGATCAGCTCCAGCACGAACCAGCCGTCGGGGGTGGACATCAGCGTGCCCTCCGGCTCCTCGGGGACCGCCTCCTCATCCTCGGCGAGGTAGACGTGCATGTGTCGCAGGAGGATGTACCCCACGAGCTCCACGTCCAGGGTCCGGATGGTCTCCCGCACACGATCGTCCGGCAGCTCGGTCAGGAGCAGGTGGAGCCAGTCCAGCGCCTCGGGGAGATCGACCCGGTCGCCGCGCCAGATCTCAAGATCCACGACCTCGCGGAGCTGCTCGGGTCGTGCCAGGGCGAGGAGCTCCGTGGCGTCCTGGCGCCCCACCTCGCTGAGCAGCCGGTGCAGCGCCAGGCTGGACATCTCGGCGACGCGCTGCGGGGCGCGCGGGTCGGCGATCAGCGCGTTGATCCGGGCGGCGGCGGTTGGGGTGGGAGGACGTCCCGAGGTCTGGATCGGCATCGGATCGGATCAGTCTTCGTAGATCTTGGCCACCAGCTCCGCGCGGGTGCACAGCCCCTTCTCCACCATCAGCGCCATCAGCTTGCGCAGCACTTTCTCGTCGCGCTCAAGGTTGGCGACGAGCTGTCGCACCGTCTCGTGCAGCTGCATCAGCAGCTGGTCCCGGGCGGCCGAGGCGAGGGGCGGGCGCTCGCTGGTGGGAGGCCGCTTGCGGGGCTGGACCTCCTCGGGGAGGTCGTCGGGCCGCTCGGGCGGAGCATCGCCCGCCTCGTCGGGCCGACTGAGCCACGGCCGGTTGTCGATGGAGACCTCCACCGCCGGGGCCTCGCCGAGGTAGTCGCGCCGGATCGCCGTCTCGATCGCCCGGTGGCCGGCGATGTGCGGCCGGATGTTGCACCGCGTGCGCACGCGGATCAGGTCAAACAGCTCGGGGTTGGTCGGGTCGGCCATGGCCACGTCGAGGAACTGACCGCGCTCCTCGTAGCTGAACGGGAAGCAGGCGTGCTGCTGGCAGAACTCGTAGTCGAGGAGCATCAACGCCTCGGGGGTGGCGTTTTTCCCTTGGAGCTCCACTGCCTGGATGTTGAGCTGGTTGCTGAGGGCCCGGACCAGGGCGCCCTCACTGATGAAACCGAGCTCCACGAGGGTCTGGCCCAGGGGCCGGCCCCACTTCTTCTGCTCGCCGAGCCCAGACTGCAGCTGCATCAGGTCGATCACCCCGGCTTCGATCAACAGCTCACCGAGCTTCCGTCGTGCCATGCTCGAACCCCTTGGCTACCGCGAGTGTCCAGGAGCGGTTGGTCGCTGTCAAATTGATCCGGGACGAACGGCGCTTGACAGGGCCAGGGCGCGAGGCTGTCATGGGCGGATGGAGCCGTCAGCGCACGGGCCTGCTCGCAGGACCGCGATCGCAGTTTGCGGGTCCGGGGCGGGGGCCGGGGCGGCGACCCTCGCGCTCGCCGAGGAGCTGGGGCGCGTGATCGTCGAGAGGGGGTGCGCGCTGGTCTGTGGCGGGATGGGGGGGGTGATGGAGGCCGCGTGTCGCGGCGCCCGCGACGCCCGGGCTCGTGGTGCCGACGGGGTGGCGGTGGGGATCCTGCCGGTGGATGGGCTGGACGGAGGCAACCAGCTCTGTGAACTGGTGATCCCCACCGGGATGGGCGTCGCGCGGAACATCCTCGTCGTTCGCTCGGCCGACGCGGTGGTGCTCGTCGGCGGCGGGGCGGGAACGCTGAGCGAGGCGGCCTACGCCTGGCAGCTGGGCAAGCCCCTGATCGCCCTGCTCGGCTCGGGGGGCTGGGCCGACCGCCTGGCCGGGACCCGCGTCGATGAGCGCCGATCCGATCGGGTGGCCGCGGCTCGCTCTGCCGAGGAGGCGGTGGCGCTGGCGCTGGCAGCGGCAAGACGGTGATCACCCCGGCCGCCCTGCTGCGCGAGCTGCTGGACCTCGACCTGGTCCGGCGCGGTGAGCGGGGCGCCGTGGCGCTCTCGGGGGGCGGCGACTCCCTCTGTCTGCTCCACCTCCTGGCGCAGCTTCGCGACGAGCTTGGTCTCGAGCTGGTCGCGGTCCACGTCGACCACGGCCTGCGTCCCGAGTCTGCCGAGCAGGCCCGGCAGGTGCAGGCCATGGCCCGGACGCTGGGGGTCGTGGCCCATGTCCGCCAGGCCCGGCTCAGCGGTGCTCCCGGCAACCTCCAGGAGCGGGCGCGGGAGGAGCGGAGCAGGCTCCTCGGGGAGCTGGCGACGGACCTGTCCGTTGACTGGGTCGCGCTCGGTCACACCGCCAGCGATCAGGCCGAGCTGGTGCTGATGCGCGCGGTCCGCGGCGCCGGCGTCGCGGGGCTGGGGGGGATGGCTTGGACCACGCGGATGGCGCCGGGGACACGCCTGATCCGTCCGTTGCTCGGGGTGACACGGGAGGCAGTGGGCGCCTACCTCGCGCGGCACGGGCTCCAACCCGTGCAGGATCCGTCGAACGAGACCGACAGGTACTTCCGCAATCGGGTTCGCCGCGGGGTCCTGCCCCTGCTGCGGCGTGAGAACCCGCGCGTGGTCGAGACGCTGTGCCGCCTGGCCCAAAGCTGCCGCGAGGAGGACGGGGCCCTGGAGTGGGCAGCCGCCGGGATCCTCGAGTCGGCGCGGTGCGCGGACGGGCTTGCAGTCGGGCCGCTGCGCGAGCTCCCGGCCGGTATGCTGCACCGCGTGCTCCGGGCGGCCCACCGCGAGGCGACCGGCTCCCTCCGTCGGCTTGAGCGGGGACACCTGGAGGAGCTGGGGCGGCTGCTTGGGTCTGACGGGGGGACCAAGGGGCTCGACCTCCCGGCCGCGCGGGTCGAACGGCGCTACAAGCGCCTGGTCTGGCTCGTGGAGCCGGCAGGTCCGGCGACCTTTGCTCCCGTGGTGGTCGACGCACCGGGGCGGGTCGTCCTCGGTGACGGCCGCGCCCTGCTGGTGCGCATCTGCCCGACCTCGGACCACCGGCTGGCGCTCTCCGCGGAGCGGGCGCCGTTTCCGCTCACCGTGCGGCCTGCAGCGGCCGGCGACCGGGTGGCGATCGGCGGGGGAGGGTCCCGCAAGGTGAGCCGGGTGCTGATGGATGCGAAGGTCCCGCTCGCCGAGCGGGGAAGAATTCCCGTCGTCGTCTCGCAGGAGGAGGTGGTGCTGGTGGTCGGGCTGCGGCGGGGGCACGGGCGGGGCCCTGGCCCGGGTGAGATGGCGCTGGTCGTCGAGCTCGAAGGCGGGAAACGTGCGGCGCCCGGCGGGATTTGAGCTATGTCTCAGGAGGGTGTTGAAATCTTCATTATCGTCGCTATGTTGACGGACAGAACCCCGTAGCTAATAATAGGGTTTGGAGGCACCTGTTGAAGCAATCCCACAAGACGATCCTGCTCTGGATCCTCCTCATTTTGATGTTCCTGGGGATCTACAGCCTGTTCACCACGCCCACGCGTGAGCAGGGCAAGGTGGATTTCTATCAATTCGTGCAGGACGTCGAGAAGAATCCCGAGAAAATAAAAAAGGTTACGATCAAGGGGACGAAGTACACGATCGACTATGCGGACAGCCAGGTCCGGACCACCGGCCAGGCGCTGGACAGCGAGCTCCGCGAGCGGTTGGACAAGGCCAACGTACCCTACGCCATCGAGGAGCCCGACGAGGGCTCGTTCTGGCAGTCGATCCTGATCTCCTGGCTGCCGGTGATCTTCCTCTTCCTGATCTTTTTCTTCTTCATGCGCCAGCTGCAGGCCGGCGGGGGCAAGGCGATGAGCTTCGGCAAGTCGCGGGCGAAGCTCCTGTCGGACCACCAGAACAAGGTGACCTTCGAGGACGTCGCTGGCATCGAGGAGGCCAAGGACGAGGTCGAGGAGATCGTCGAGTTCCTCAAGGACCCCAAGCGCTTCACCCGGCTGGGCGGGCGGATCCCCAAGGGCGTCCTGATGATGGGGGCGCCAGGCACCGGCAAGACGCTGCTCGCTCGCGCCATCGCCGGCGAGGCGGGCGTGCCCTTCTTCTCGATCTCCGGCTCCGAGTTCGTCGAGATGTTCGTCGGTGTTGGCGCCTCCCGCGTGCGCGACCTGTTCGAGCAGGGCAAGAAGAACGCCCCTTGCATCATCTTCATCGACGAGATCGACGCGGTGGGTCGGCACCGAGGCGCGGGGCTGGGCGGCGGCCACGACGAGCGCGAGCAGACGCTGAACCAGCTCCTGGTCGAGATGGACGGGTTCGAGAGCAACGAAGGCGTGATCATCATCGCCGCCACCAACCGCCCGGATGTGCTGGATCCGGCGCTCCTGCGGCCGGGGCGCTTCGACCGTCGGATCGTGGTTCCGCGCCCCGACGTGCGCGGCCGCGAGGGCATCCTCAAGGTGCACACCCGTCGCGTACCGCTGGCGGAAAACGTCAACCTCGCGATCGTGGCGCGGGGCACGCCGGGCTTCTCCGGCGCCGATCTCGAGAACCTGGTCAACGAGGCGGCGCTCCAGGCGGCGCGCCGCCTCAGGGACAAGGTCGAGATGTTGGACCTCGAGTACGCCAAGGACAAGGTGTTGATGGGCTCGGAGCGGCGGTCCCTGATCATCTCCGAGCGCGAGAAGCGCAACACGGCCTATCACGAGGCAGGGCACGTTCTGGTCGCCAAGAACCTCGAGGGCGTCGACCCGGTCCACAAGGTCACGATCATCCCCCGCGGGCAGGCGATGCTCGGTCAAACCCAGCAGCTCCCGATGGAGGACCGGCTGAGCATGGACCGCTCCTACGCGAACAACACCATCGCCATCCTGATGGGGGGGAGGATCGCCGAGGAGCTGACCTTCGCCGAGGTGACCACCGGCGCCGGCAACGACATCGAGCGCGCGACGGAGATCGCGCGGAAGATGGTCTGCGAGTGGGGCATGAGCCCGGCGATGGGCCCGCTGGCCTACGGTCAGAGAGAGGAGCAGATCTTCCTCGGGCGCGAGATCAACCGCCACAAGGACTACAGCGAGAAGACGGCGGAGCTCATCGACTCGGAGGTCAAGCGCATCGTCGACGAGAACTACCAGCGCGCCAAGGAAATCCTCGAGGGGCACGCCGATCAGCTCAACTCCCTGGCCCAGGCCCTGCTCGAGTACGAGGCCCTGGACGCCGGGCAGATCGACGCGGTGCTGGCGGGGCGCACGCTGGAGTCGGCGGTGGACGACACCCCCTCGGGTGGGCTGACCGAGAAGGAGAAGAAGCAGAAGCCGATCTTCAAGCCCACCCCGCCGATCCCCGCCCTGAACGAAGATCCGGAGAAGGCCTAGCCGGCCGGCTGGGCAGAGCCACGTGAACCTGTTATAGAATCGCCGCGCGATGCCGACGATCCTCGCCCCCGTGCCGCTCGGCGGCCGCCTCTGGGACTGGTCGCGAACCTGTGTTTTCGGCGTGGTCAACGTCACGCCGGACTCGTTCTACGACGGGGGGCGCCACGTCGAACCGGCGCAGGCCGTGGAGCACGGGCTGGCGCTCGCGGAGGCCGGCGCCGACGTGATCGACGTGGGGGGTGAGTCGACGCGCCCCGGCTCGACACCCGTCCCCGAGACGGAGGAGCTCAACCGGGTGCTTCCGGTGATCGAGGGGCTGGTGACGGCGGGTTGCCCGGCGCCGATCTCGGTGGATACCTACAAGGCGCGGGTCGCGCGGGAGGCGGTGGCCGCCGGGGCGAGCGTGATCAACGACATCAGCGGGCTCCGCCTGGATCGTGGCATGGCCCAGGCGGCGGCCGAGACCGGCGCCACCGTGGTCCTCGGGCACCTCCGGGGCGCGCCGGCGACGATGCAGACGGGGATCCACTTCAGGGACGTCGTGCGGGAGGTGGCAGACGAGCTACGTGACTCCGTCCGCGAGGCGGTCCGGGCAGGCGTGCCCGCCGGGCGCATCTGGGTCGATCCCGGCATCGGGTTCGGCAAGACCGCGGAGCAGTCCCTGGCGCTGCTGCGAGCCACGGGACAGCTCCGGGAGGCGGTGGGCTACCCGATCATGGTCGGCCCCTCGCGCAAGTCGTTCATCGGGGCGGTCACCGACGAGCCGGCCGGGCAGCGCCTGATGGGGACCTGCGCCGCGGTCGCCGCGGTCGTGCTCGCCGGCGCGGACGCGGTCCGGATCCACGACGTCGCCGAGCTCGGCCCCGCCGTGCGGGTCGCCGACGCGCTCAGGAGAGGAGCCCGGCGGTGAGTAGCGTGCTCTCGTGGATCGAGCAGCTCAACCTCTGGTTCGTGCTGGTCCAGGTGGCCGATGTCGCCATCGTGGCCTTCATCATCTACCGGATCCTCCTGCTCCTGCGGGGGACCGGCGCGGCGTACATGCTGATCGGCCTCCTTGTGGTCGCCGGCCTCTTCCTCGCCGCGCGCAAGCTGCAGCTGAGCACCGTGAGCTGGCTGCTGGACCACGTCATCACCTACATGATCCTGATCGTGATCATCGTGTTCCAGGCCGACATCCGCCGGGGGCTGATGCGAGTGGGGCGGCGGCTGTTTCTGTTTTCCCAGCCATCGATCGAGGTGGAGGACATCGAGGACGTCGTCGGCGTGTGCGAGCAGATGGCCCTGTCACGGACGGGGGCCCTGTTTGTCTTCGAGCGCGAGGCCGATCTTTCGCAGTTCATCGAGCAGGGCGTACCGCTGGAGGCGCGGGTCACGCCGGCGATCCTGCACAACATCTTCGCGCCGTGGCCGGACAACCCGCTCCATGACGGCGCGGTGGTGATCAAGAGCAACTGGATCCGCCAGGCCGCGGCGGTGCTGCCGCTCTCGATGAACCAGGACCTGGATCCGCGGCTGGGGACGCGTCACCGGGCGGGGGTGGGCGTGACCGAGGAGACGGACGCCGTCTCGGTGGTCGTCAGCGAGCAGCGCGGGGCGATCAGCCTCTGCGCCGGAGGCCGGATCAAGCTGAACCTCTCCCCGGACGAGCTGCGGGCCGAGCTGTCCTCGTTGCTCGCCGCGCCGCGGAGCTCGCGCTGGAGCTGGCTGGGCCGGCTCGTCCACCGGCTGGAGGGATCGTTGATCCGCGGGGCCCCGACGACCGGGCGTCGACGCCCGCCGCGGACCGAGGAGCTGCTCGTGGAGTCGATCCGCGCCGAGCTGGACGAGCGCGAGCGCAGCAAGCCAGTCGAGGGCGGCAAGGAGGGGCAGGCGTGAGCGGCTGGCTTCGCGGCGTCGTGTTCCGTAACTTCTCCCTCAAGGTGATCGCCCTCGCGCTGGCGGTGCTTCTGCACATCCTCGTTCGTCCGACGAACCACGGGCGGTCGGTGAGCAAGGCCCGGGCCACCACCCGGGTCAAGCAGGAGAAGGCGACCGCCGTCCCCGACGCCGGCGCGCCGGCCCGTCCCGGCGCGAGGCGCGGGCGACCCGGTCGGGCCGGAGCTCCGGCGCCGGCGACGACCCAGCCCGCGGCGACGCAGCCGACATCGCTGCCGGTTCCCTGAGCGCCCCGGCGGCGCCGTGCCTTGACAGAGGGGGAGGGGCCGGGGGATCGTCGATGCTTCAGAAAGGACGACCATGGGAGACCGACAGCTGTTCGGGACCGACGGGATCCGGGGGGTCGCCAACACGCCGCCGATGACGGCCGAGACGGCCCTCCGACTCGGCCGGGCCGTGGCCTACCTCTTTCGCTACAAGGGGATCCCGGGTCGCATCGTTGTTGGCAAGGACACCCGCCTCTCGTGCTACATGTTCGAGAATGCGCTGGCGTCGGGCATCATCTCCATGGGCGCCGACTGCTGGCTCTCCGGCCCCTTGCCCACGCCTGGCATCGCCCACATCGCCTCGAGCATGCGCGCCGACGCCGGCGTGGTGATCAGCGCCAGCCACAACCCCTACACCGACAACGGGATCAAGGTGTTCGCCGGCGATGGGTTCAAGCTTCCGGACGACAAGGAGGCGGAGCTGGAGCGGCTGATGGAGTCGGACGAGCTGTCCTCGGCGCTCGCCCCCCCGGAGGCGATGGGCCGGACGACCCGGATCGACGACGCCCGCGGCCGCTATGTCGCGTTCCTCAAGAGCACCTTTCCGCGGGAGCTGTCGCTCGAGGGCCTGCGTCTCGTGGTGGACTGCGCCAACGGCGCGGCCTACAAGGCGGCGCCGGCGGTCTTCGACGAGCTGGGGGCCAAGGTGTACCCGCTCAACGTTCAGCCCAACGGTCGGAACATCAACGACGGCTGCGGGGCCCTGCACCCCAAGCAGGTCCAGCTGGCCGTCCTGCAGCACGAGGCGCACCTGGGCATCGCCCTGGACGGAGACGCCGACCGCGTGATCGTGGTGGATGAGAAGGGCCAGGTCGTCGACGGCGACGCGGTGATGGCGATCATCGGCACGCGGATGCTGAAGCAGGGCACGCTGAACCACAGGACGCTCGTCGTGACGGTGATGAGCAACCTCGGGCTGGAGCGGTGTATCACCGCGGCGGGTGGGAAGGTGCTGCGGACTGCCGTGGGCGACCGCTACGTCGTGGAGGAGATGCGTGGCGGAGGGTACAACGTCGGCGGCGAGCAGTCCGGTCACCTGATCTTCCTCGACTACATGACCACCGGGGACGGCGTCGTGGGTGCCCTGCGCCTCCTCGCGGCGATGGTGCGCGAGGGAAAGCCGATCAGCGAGCTCGCCCGCGTGATGATGCGCTACCCGCAGGTGCTGGTGAACGTGAAGGTCGAGGAGAAGCGCCCGCTCGAGACGCTCGAGACGGTCAACGCCCTGATCCGTCAGGCCGAGGAGAAGCTCGGTGACGAGGGGCGAGTCCTGGTGCGCTACTCGGGCACGGAGGCCAAGGCGAGGGTCATGGTGGAGGGCCCCGCCGAGGACGTGATCAAGCCCCTGGCCGAGGAGATCGGCGCCGAGCTGCAGCGCGCCTGCGGAGAGGAGCACTAGATGACCCGGTTGCACGTAAACATCGACCACGTGGCCACCCTGCGCCAGGCGCGGGGGACAACCTACCCCGATCCCGTCTGGGCGGCGGCGCTGGTCGAGCTCGCCGGGGCGCACGGGATCACGGCGCACCTGCGCGAGGACCGTCGTCACATCGTCGATCGTGACCTGCGCCTGCTGCGGCAGACCGTGCGCACCGCGCTGAACATGGAGATGGCGGCCACCGACGAGATGGTCGGTATCGCCCTCGAGCTCCACCCGGACATCGTCACCCTGGTGCCCGAACGCCGGGAGGAGCGGACCACCGAGGGCGGGCTGGACCCGCGCGGGTCCGGTCTGCCCGAGCGCGTTCGTCGCCTCCGGGACGCGGGGATCCGGGTCAGCCTGTTCGTCGATCCCGACCCCCAGATGATCGAGCCCTGCGCGGCCCTGGGCGCGGAGATGGTCGAGCTGCACACCGGGGACTACTGCGCCGCGAAGCACGACGGGGCGGAGCGCGAGCTCGACCGGCTGCGTCGGGCCTCGAGCGCCGCCGCCGCCGCCGGGCTGCGTGTCGCCGCGGGGCACGGCCTGGACTACCCCAACGTGCAGCCGGTGTCCCGGATACCCGAGGTGGAGGAGCTGAACATCGGGCACTCCATCATCTCTCGCGCGGTCTTCGCCGGTCTCGAGCGGGCCGTGCGGGACATGCTCGCGCTGACCGCCGGACAGGAGCAATAGAGATGCTGGTTTGCACCGCAGCGCAGATGCGAGAGCTCGACCGTACCACCATCGAGGACTACGGGATCCCGGGGGTCGTGTTGATGGAGGCGGCGGGACGCGGCGTGGTCGAGGTGATCCTCGATTCCCTCGACGAGCGCGCGGGCCGCGATCCCACGGGGCTGCGTGTGGTCATCCTCTGTGGCAGCGGCAACAACGGCGGCGACGGCTTCGTCGTCGCCCGCCACCTGGTCTCGCAGGGCTGTCACGTGCTGGTGTACCTGGTCGCCGAACGGGCCAAGATCGGCGGAGACGCCCTGACCAACCTTCAGATCCTCGAGCGGATCGGCGTCAAGCCGATCCCGCTGCAGACCGAGGACGACCTGGAGCGGGCGGAGTCGACGCTGGTGCACGCCGCGGTCATCGTGGACGCGTTGCTCGGTACCGGACTGAGCAGCGACGTGCGCGGCCAGTACCGCAGCGTGCTCGAGCGCGCGAACCGGGCCACGGCTTTGAAGGTGGCGGTGGACATCCCCTCGGGGCTGAACGCCGACAGCGGCGCGGTGATGGGGGTGGCCTTCGACGCCGACCACACCGTGACGTTCGGGTTGCCCAAGGTCGGGCTGGTCACTCATCCGGGCGTCGAGCGGGTCGGCAAGCTGCACGTCGTGGACATCGGGATCCCCGGGGGGGCGACCGCCGACAAGGAGTTCGCCGCCGAGCTGCTCGAGCCGGCGATGATCGGGCGCTGGCTGCTCCACAGGCCTCGCTGGGGCCACAAGGGGACGTACGGCCACCTGCTCGTGATCGCCGGCTCCCCCGGCAAGACCGGCGCCGCCGTGCTGTGCGGCGAGGCGTCGCTGCGCTGCGGGGTTGGTTTGGTCACGGTGGCCAGCCCTGCTCCGGCGATGCAGGCGATGGAGAGCAAGACCCGCGAGGTGATGCTCGCGCCCCTGGTGCCTGACGGCGCGGCGGTGGACGACAGCGATGCGGTCTTCGGCCACCTGGGGCGGTTGCTCCAGGGCAAGCACGCCGTGGCCATCGGCCCGGGGATCCCCCGCGGCCCGGGTGTGCAGGCCTTCATCTGCCGGCTCATCCGCGAGGCCACGGTGCCCATCGTCGTCGACGCCGATGGCCTGAACGAGCTGGCCGGGGGGCTGGAATGCCTGGCCCAGGCCACGGTGCCGGTCCTGCTCACGCCGCATCCGGGCGAGATGTCGAGGCTCACCGGCAAGACCGTGGACGAGATCCAGTCGGACCGACTGGGGGCCGGCTCCAGCTTCGCACAGTCCCGGGGCGTGTACCTCGCGCTGAAGGGCGACAGGACCATCATCGCGGCGCCGGACGGACGCTGTTACATTAACCCGACCGGCAACTCGGGCATGGGCAGCGGCGGAACCGGGGACGTGCTCACGGGGATGGTGGGTGGGTTTCTGGCCCAGGGGCACGATCCCCTCGACTCGCTCAGCCTCGGCGTGTTCGTGCACGGGATGGCCGGAGACCTGGCGGCGGAGCGCAGCGGACAGCGCGGCCTGCTGGCCTCGGATCTCCTCGCCGAGATGGGGCGCGTGCTCAAGCAGTGGGAATAGCACGCACGTGACCTTGTAGCCGCCTACTGGCTGGCGACCCGTCGTACGCTGTCGCACTCCGAGCAGCTGAAGCCGTCGTAGTACAGTCCCAGACCGAAGATCCATGCGGCCATCGGGTCGGGCTTGAACCCGATGGCGAAGGAGCGACGCACCTGCAGGTCCAGCGTGCCCAGGTGCAGATGCCTGTCGGTCTCGTGCAGCGCTCGAGACAGCCCGACGTTGAGGCTGAGCTGCATGCCCATCTTGGTGCGCTCGGTGTCCGCGAAGCGGAGGCCGAAGGAGAGCATCAGGTGGGCGGCCCAGGGCTCGGCGCCGCCGATGAAAAAGTGGGACTCGGGGACGAAGGAGCCGGAGAGGCCGAACCTGCGATCGTAGCCCAGCTCACCGCCCCCGCCGAGGGCCACGCCGTCCGAGGCCCGCGCGGGCCTGATCGGGGCTCACCACATCATGCCGCGGCGGCGTGGGGCAGGGCGATGCCCTGGGCCTGGGCGTAGTCCCGGAGCTGTTGGCCGAGGATCCGTCGCGCACGGTGCAGGCGCGACATGACGGTCCCCAGCGGACAGCACATCCTGTCGGAGATCTCGCGGTAGCTCAGCCCCTGGATGTCGGCGAGGATGACCACCTGCCGAAAGTCCTCCGGCAGCGTCGCCAGGGCAGCGACGACCTCGTCACCCAGCAGCCGCTCGTGGAGCACTCCCTCGGGATCCCAGGCTGCCCGGCGGCGCACGGGGGAGACCAGCGGATCGGTGCGCGCCAGCCACCGGCGCTCCCGGTGGCTGCGTCGATACTCGTTGATGAAGTTGTTGGTGAGGATACGGAAGAGCCAGGCCCGGCAGTTCGTGCCTTGCTGGAACTGCTCCCAGGCCGCGAAGGCGCGGAGGAGCGTCTCCTGGACCAGATCCTCCGCGTCCTTTTCGTCACGGGAGAATCGAAGGGCCGTGGCGTAAAGCTCTCCGAGGTACCCGAGGGCCTGTTGCTCAAAGCTAAGTCGCTGGTTTGGCGTCCGTGGGGTCGACTTGGAGGTGTGCGCCATGGCATCAAACAAAGCAATTGACATGCCACCCACCCGGCGATGCTAAGCTCCTGGAATCAAGCCTGGCTACTGAGATAATCTGTGCCGCTGACACGACAACCGTGACATCATCGTCACGGGGTGCCCACGGTTGATTCGGCTGAAATCAGGTGGTTGTACCGGCTGCCCTTGGAATGACAGGTTATCGACACCGCTTGGGGTCGAGCAACCAGGTTGACAGGGATCGTGATGCGACGTTCACGGATCCCGTCAGTTTTCTGAGGGGACCACCGAGGGTGGAGGGAGCTCCGCAAAACAGACCCCATCGGAGAGGTTCTCTTCCCACAGCTCGGCTCGCGGGTCGCTGACCGCTCCACGAACAAGGCCGCTCGGGGTAATCAGGGCAACGAGCGCGCTTCGAAGGGGACGCCGTGCCTGGTCGAGGAGGAACAGCCCGACCCAGCTGCCACCGCTCCCATCCCGTGGCTTCAGCATCTGCCGCGCGAGCTTTCGCACGCGCATGTCCAGGTCTTCGCTGACCACGGTGCGAATCACCTGCTCCACCCCTCGCCATCGCCGACCATCGGTGGACCTGACGACCGCGGGTCCCAGCCTTCGCAGGGACCGGAGGGCGTTGATGCGGACCCACGGACTGCGGTCGTTGAACAGGCGGGAGACGAGGAGCGGCGCGGTTCCGGCGGCGTCACCGCCGATCAGCCCGAGGCCGAGGATGGCGTTGGCGCGGACGTAGGCCACCTGGTCGGTCTCGACCAGCATCCTGAGCAGCGCCCGCGCTCCGGGGAGGCGCATGCGGGCCAGCGACGCGGTCGCGTTTGTTCGGACGATCCAGTCGGGATCCCGCGCCGCGGCCATCAACCGCTGGGCGACGCCCTTGGTTAGCCCCGCGCCGCCGGCGAGCTTGCCCAGCGACCAGGCGGCGGCGCTGCGCAGCTGGTTGTCGTCGCTGTCCAGAACGTCGAGGAGAAATGGGCCGACCCGCGCCGCCTGCGAGGGGTCGTTGCCCAGGACCTCGACGACCTTGCGCGCCATCAGGGGGTCGAGCTTGGGGTAGCGCTCGATGAGCAGCTCCTGGATCCGTGGATCCCGCATGGCAGCGAGGGCGTCGGTCGCGGCGAGGAACACGGAGCGGTCCTTGCCGCCCAGGAGCCCCTTGATGAAGGAGAGAGCCCTCTCGTTTGTCTTGCCCCTGAGCACGCCGCCCAGCGCCTGGAGGCAGACCACGCGAACGGAGCCCAGGGAGTCCCTGCACAGCTGGAGCAGCGGCGCGACGGCCGCCGGCGCCGCGATCCGGGCCAGCGCCTGCGCCGACATCCGGCGCAGGCTGCGGTCGTTGTGGCTCAGGAGGCGGATCAACACGGGGACGGCGCGCTCGTCCCGGCAGCGGGAGAGAGCGTGGACCGCCTCGCGGGCGACCGCGCGGTCGCTGCTCCGGGCGAGCTCGATCAGGCGGGGCACGGCCAGCCGGGATCCGAGCCGGCCGAGGTAGTCGATCACCACGAGCCGCAGGCGTCGGCTCCTGTCACGGAGCAGGTTGACCAGCGGCTCCGCCGCGCGCTCATCGACGATCCCGCGGAGCGCATGAAGCGCCGCCAGCCGTACCTCGAGGCTCGGGTGCTGGACGAGATCCAGGAGCGGCCGCTGGGCCCGGGGATCCCCGATCTCGCCCAGGCTCTCGATCAGCAAGGGCAGCGGGAGCCTGCCCAGCTGGATCTGCTCGACGATGGCCGGCACCGCCTTGCCCAGTCGGGCGTCCCGGGCGATCTCCACCGCGGCGGTGGCCACCGCCCGCGGCGATCGTGGATCCCGGAGCAGGTCGGTGAGCGCGTCCGCCGCGTCGGCCCCCACCGTGACCAGGGCGTTCTTCGCCGCCGAACGCAGGCTGGGGTTGGCCAGCCCCTCGACCAGCGCCCTGATCGCCAGATCCGTATGGAGCCGGGCGAGGGCCGCCGCCGCGCGTCGTCGGTGGGTCGCGGCGCCGCTCCTGAACAGATCCACCAGGGGCTCGGTTGCGCCGGTGTACCGCAGCCGACCAAGGGTCTTGATCGCCGCGGCGGCGACCTCGAAGCTGGGATCCCGCAGCAGGCGGACCAGCGCTGGACCTGCCTTGGCGTCGCCGAGCTCGCCGAGGGCGTCGATGGCGGCGATCCGAACCTCCCGCGCCGAGTCCTCGATTCGGCCCATCAGGGGGATAACGGCCCGGTGGTCGTGCTTGCTGGCCAGCACCTCCACCGCGGCGCGTCTGACCTTCGAGTTGGTGTCCTGGAGCCGGCCGAGCAGGGGGACGATCTCCAGGTTGTCGGGGGTGGACAGGGCGCCAAGCGCCTTGATCACCTCGAGGCGGACCTTGAGCTCTGGATCGACCAGGGCGCGGACCAGGTTGCGGGCCGCACGTGGGGCGCCGATGCGTCCCAGGCTCTCCGCCGCGCTCAGCCGCATGCCGGTGTCCCAGTGGGACAGCCAGCCGACGAGCACCGGCACGGCCGCGGTGATCTTGCGGTCGGCGGCGAGCGTCGCCGCGAGCCGCTGCACCCGTGTGTCGCTGTCCGAGAGCGCCCTGAGGATGAGCGGGGCGATGTCCCGATGGCGGTACTGGCCAAGCCGGGTCAGCGCGCCCAGCCGGACCTTGACGTCGGGGCTCTGGAGGTCTCGTGTGTCCTGCTGGACCTTGCCGGCCCAGTCCAGCCCGTGGGCAGCCGGAGCGGCGCTCAGCAGGGCGAGGAAGACGAGCGTTCTCGAGACCATGTCCTCAAAAGCCTAACACGTTGCCAAAGCCGCAGCATGGACCGCTGGAGATTGTACGGCGGGAGGGGACACCGGCTGCCCATGGCTCATCTATCGCATGAGGCAATGACCGACAAGCGCCCGGAATTAAAAATCTATCACGTCCGGCTAGTACTGGAGGTTCATCGAGAAGCTGGCCCGCGTCAGCTGGCCGTCGAACGAGGGGAACTTGATCCCCTGCATCTTGCCGTTCACGCAGGCCTGGAACGGTCCCCCCGACTTTCCGTTGACCTTGACCGAGGAGACCCGGCCCGTGCCACGAACGCCGAACTCGATCAGCACCTGCCGCAGGGAGGAGTTTCGTCGCGCCTCCTGGACGACGCACCCCTTGAGCTTGCCGAAGTTCTGAGCCATCACGCTCTGGACCACCTTCTGCGACAGGAGGTCGTCTCCGCCCTCCTTCGTCGCGTCGCCGAGGTAGGTCACGTCGTCGCTCCCGGATCCCTTTTTTCCTGCTGGCCGTCGGCGTCGGATCTTCTTGCGTTTCTTGGCTTGCTCCTCGGGCTCTTTCTTCCAGGTGATGTCGATGCCCTTCAGCATGTTGCCGAGGTTGTCCCGCTCGCGGTAGACGATTTTTTCCCGCGTCTCCGGCTCGCGGAGGAGAAGGAAATAGGCTGCCACGCCGCTCGCGCCGAGGATCGCCACCGAGCCGGCCACGATACCGATGAGCCAGGCCCGTCGCCGTCGCTCTTGATGCATCCGCGACATCTCGGCCTGGTTCGCCTGCTCGCTCGCCAGGTGACGCTCGAGGTGGATAATGAAGTCCCTGAGGAGCGGGTGGTTCCGGATCCGGTTGCGCTCGCCGGTCTCCTGGTCGACCACGACGTCGTCGCCGCTGAACTCCTGCTTGTAGAGTTGCTGCTTCAGATCCCCGAGCGAGAACGGGCCGAAGTCCAGGCGATCCTTCTGGATCAACCACTTCTCGGTCTGGTCCCCGCCCACGTCGGCGAGCAGTGTTTGGATGTCCACGGGCCGCTGGAGCGCCGGAGCCGCGGGCTGCTGGGGGGCGACGGGCATTGGTTGCTGGGGCTGCTGCCGTGGCTGCTCGGGTGCAGGTGGTCGCGAGGCCGGGGCCGCCTGGGGCTGCTGCGCGGGCGCTTGCCGGGGCGGGGCGGGCGCCTGGGGCTGGGCCGGTGCCTGCCGGGGCTGCACGGCCGCGGGCGCCTGGGGCTGAACCGGCGGCGCCTGGCCGGTGAGGCCCGGTGCTCCTGCCACCGCCACGGCGCCTCCTGACTCGTCCAGCGTCGGCTGCTCCTCTGCCTCCTGCATCGCGGCGTAGAACGCGGCCTTTAGCTCGCGGGTCTCGCTGAACCGTGCACGTGGGTCGTACTGGAGGCAGCGGCTGACCACCTGGTCGACGATGGGCGGCAGGTGGGGCGCGACCTGGGACGGGACCAGGTCGGGGGACGAGGGAGGCTGGCCCGTGAGGAGCTCGAAGAGGACGACCCCGAGGCTGTAGACGTCAGCCTGCGGGCCGATGCTCGATGGATCCTGCTCCGCCTCGGGCGCGATGCAGTAGAAATCACCCAGGCGGCCCACCGCGTTGGAGCCCGGCGGGAGGGCCGGGACCATCCCAAACTCACAGACCTTGATCCGACCGACCTGGTTGATGAGCACGGAGCCGGGGCCAACGAGACCGTGGACCATCGTCTTGTGCGCCTCGGTCAGCGCGTTGCAGATGTGCGCGATGACGTTGTAGGCCCCTTTTAGCGAGAAGGTCTTGCGGGAGGAGCGCTTCTTGTCGACAAGGTGTCTCAGGCTACGCCCCTCGATGAACTCCATCGCGATGAAGCGGACGTCTCCCTCTTTGCCGAGACCAAACACGGAGGCGACGTTCTTGTGCTGCAGGGCGGAGGCAGTCCTGACCTGAGCACGCAGCCGCTCCACCAGCGCTTCGTCGCCGCCGATGTCCCCCGCGAGGACGCGGAGCGCGACCGGCTTGTGTGATTCGAGGTCGGTCCCCTTGTAGAGCGGTCCCAGCCCACCGTTCCCCAGCAATGCCTCCACCTGGAACCGCGAGGCGATAACAGCTCCCGGCTGCAAGGCCCTCTCCTGTAGTCCTGCGGTGGCGCCAGCCTGTGAGGCGCTATTGTAGTTCATTTCCATGAGATACCGTAGCCAAGGGTGATCTGACGAACCAAGGTTTTGTTAGTCAGATAACAGTATTGCCCAAGGTAGTACAGGGAAGATGCTACCGGATCCGCTGTTTTGGTGCAATCCCTCGCCATCGGCGCCTGGCTCAGCGCAGCCGCTTGAGGAGGGCGCGCACCCGGCGCGCCTCCTCGCCCTTGGGGCGCAGCTCGAGGTACCGATGGAGCGCATTCTTCGCATCTCGCCGCCACTGGCGCTTTTTTGCCAGGGCCAGGCCCAGACGCAGGTACCCGTCGGCGAAGGTCGGTGTCTTCTCCACCGCCTGGCGGAAGCACCAGACAGCGCGGTTGTGGTCGCCGCGTTGCTGGTACAGCAGCCCGAGCTCGAGGTACGCGTTTGGCGGTGCTTGCTTGGCCTTGGTGGCCTCGAACAGGAGCTCCTCGGCGCGGTCCTGGGCCCAGCGGTCGCCTTTGCGGAAGACCCGACCAAGCTCGACCAGGGTCTCCTGGGTTCGATAGGTCTGGTTTGTGTCCCGCAGGAGCCGGATCGCTCGCATCCCCAGACCGAGCGCGCTCCGGTAGTCACCGGATTGGGCGTGGACGCGGCTCAGCTGGAGAAGCAGGTCCGGGTCACGGGGGCGCAGCTCCAGGGCCCGCGCGAAGTGCTTGCGCGCCGCCTCGGGGTTCTTCGAGGCGGCCTCGATCCGTCCGAGCTCGACCAGCGCCTCGGGGTTGCTTGGCTCCTTCGCGAGGACCTCCGCGAACATCTTTCGCGCCTGGTCCAGCTTGTTGTTGGCGACCGCGACCCGGCCGGCGAGGATCTTGATCGGCGTCGAGGAGGGGTTGAAGGCAACGCCGTGCTCGATCAGCTTGGCTACTCGACCCGACAGCCCGGCGGAGAGGAAGGCCTCTCCCGCCGTGGCCAGGACCGACGGCTGGGTTGGCTTCGCCTGCAGGACCTGCTCGAGCAGCGACTGGGCCTCGGTGTCGTGGCCCGCGGCGACCAGGGCGCGCGCCAGGGCCACGCGGCTGCGGACCGATCCCGCGTCGAGCTTGACAGCTTCGCGCAGGATCCCGACGGCGCGCTGGGAGTCGCCCTGCCGGGCCAGGGCCGAGGCCAGCGCGAGCCGCGGCGGGACCGGGTCCGGAAGGTCCGCGCCCTTGACCCCGCGCAGCCGCTTGATGGCGCCGCCGGTGTCGCCCTGGGCCAGGGAGCGCAGGCCACGGACGTAGGCGTTGGCCGCGCTCCCCTTGAGATCTTGCGTCAGCCTGTCGGCGGCCTGCAGGTCGGAGCGCTGGAGGTAGGACTCGATGCAGGCCAGGCGCATCGCCTCTGCGCCGGGCTTGCCGCACAGGCTGTCGACAGCGGCGATGTCGTCGGTCAGCTCCGCCGCGCGGACCTGGAGGGCGAGCACATCGTCCTGCCGCTCCCCGGCGGGGATCTGGTCGAGGGCCTTGGCGGCCTCGTGGGGCCGCCCCATCAGGATCAGGGCGCGGGCGAGGACCGCGAGCGCCGGCGGGCGGTAGTGCGCCATCGTCGGAGCGGATCGCTCGAGGACGGTCAACGCCCTGCCTGCGTCTCCACCGGGACCAAGAAGCAGTCGCCCGAGCAGCATCCCGGCCTCGGGATCGGCGGGTGTGATGCCATGCGCTCTTTCGGCGTGGCCGAGGGCCAGTTTGCTCTCACCCTTGGCCCGAAGGAGCCTTGCGCGTACGACCTCGGCGGCGGCGGCGTATCTGGGCACCCCCTCGCCTGACCGGGCGAGCGGCTCGAGGTCCTTCGCGCTGACCGGTCGGCGTTGTGCGAGGTCGAGCAGGATCTGCTGGAGGAGGAGGCCCGTGTGGCGCGGGCTGGCCTTCAGCCCCCGCTCCACCAGCTGGCGGCTCTCGTCCAGATCGCCGTGCCAGCGCAGGAGGGTGGCAACCTCGAGGAGCACCGCCGGGGCGTCTCCACCCGGGGCAGCGGGGGCGGCACGCGCTGCGGCCAGTCGCTGTCCGGGCGGGGCGGCGAGAAGACGGCCGAGGAGCAGGTGCCAGCCTCCACTGCTGTCGCCCCCCACGGTGGAAGGCCTTCCGGCTGCCTCTGCGTCCAGCAGCACCTCCGCGGCCCGGGCCATCTGTTGGCCCTTGGCGCCGCGGCGTTGGCCGAGTAGCTCGCGGGCCTCGGCGGCGAGCTTTGGCTCCGTTCCCAGGCGGGCGCCGAGGTGTGCGTCGACCAGGGCCAGGCCGGCCAGGACCCGCGGATCGTGCGGGTGCTTCGCGCGCAGGTCGGCAAGCTGCTTTCGGGCCTGCGTGTAGAGCTGGCGCTCGTCGGGGCGGGTGCTCGCCACCACCCGGTCGACCTCCTTGCCGAGACGCTGGTCCTGGACGTGTCGGTAGTAGAAGAACCCGGCGACGGCGAGCCCCGCGACCCCGACGGCCGCCAGCGGCACGATCCACATCCAGCGCCGGCTGCGGAACTGGGGCAGGTCGCGGAGCAGCTCATCCGGGCTGTGCAGGGCGTGAGCGGCGGGGGGCGGACCGGGTGGCGTGCGTGTCGCGGTCTGCGCCGGCCCGGGGGGGGGAGGCGGCGCGGGCGTCGGCGCGGGGGCTGGAGGCGGTGGGGGCGCTGCCTCCGGGGTCGCCGGCGGCGTCGTCGGCAGCGGCATCGGCGTGATGTCGAAAGGTGAGCTCTGGAACGAGCGCGGGCTGTGGCGCGACTCGTCCATCATTGGGCCGGGGGTGAGATCGAACAGGGCGTGGGGAGTCGTCCGTTGCCCGATGGGCCGCACGCGGGGCCGCACGGCGGCGCGCGAGGCGGCGGCGCGCTGCGCCCGGGCCTGGCTGGACAGGTCTGCGCCGCTGGTCTCCTCGGACCCAGACTCGTCGAACAGCTGGTCCAGCTCGTTGGTGAGGTCCGTCATCGGTGGGACGTCGGGGGCGTAGTACTCCTGCGTGCCGGAGAATGGCGCGGCCGCCTCGCCGAGGGTGGCGATCAACGCCCGCGCGTCGCGGTTGAGCGGGTCGAGGTTCATCGCTTCCCTGGCGAAGCGTCGCGCCTCCTGATCCCGCCCTGCCTCGGCCAGGGTCATCGCCCACTGCAGCCGTAGCCGGGCGGATCGGGGCAGGTAGGCCACGGCCTTGCCGAAGACCTCTCCCGCCGTGCGCGCGTTGCCCTTGATCCTGAGCGCGGTGAGGTAGGCCACGGCGCCGCGCTCGTAGCCGGGGTTGGCGGCGAAGCCGGCTTGACCCACCGCGAGCGCGCGGTCCACCTCCCCGTTCTCCAGGTGGTGCTCGACCAACAGAGCGAACGCGGGCGAGCCCGGGTGGCGCGAGACCGCCTCCTGCAGCTGCTTGACCTGAGCGTCCTTCCCCACGGCCGTTGCCCTCGCGTCGTTCCGTTTTCCACGCGCCCCGCGGGGCGCTCCAAGGATAAGCATGGGGATTATACCGCTTCAGGTCCGTCCGGGCGAATGGCGGGTTTTGGGGGGAGCTGTCCCCGGCCGAGCAACGGGGTTTCGTGGTTTGGGGACCGATCCGCCGTACGCGTGCGATACCTTTGTTGACACCGGGCGTAGTGGGCTGGATACCATGAGACCACGTCAGCACGTGCCCCGATGACCGACATGGCCACACCCAACACGCCCCACCCGCGTCCCCGCATCCCGGCGGTCTGGGCCGCGTCGCTGGCCACCGTCGCGCTGCTGACGGCGGCCGGGCTGCTGGAGCGGAAGTGGTCCCCGCTCGACGTCCCGCCCAAGGGGAGCGTGGCCTCGCACACCATCCGCGCGCGGCAGGACGCCGTGTACGACCTGCACGAGACGGTGGCCGCCGAGGCGCGCGAGGCCAAGCAGGCCTACGTCCCGATCTACAACAAGGACAACCAGCTCCTGTTCGACTACCGCGAACGGATCGTCAAGTCGGCCCTGGCCGAGTCAGCCACCTTCTGGCAGTGGGCGGCTGCTCCCGAGCCGACCACGACCGACGGAGGTCCCGAGGCTGGAGGGGGCTTCGTCGGGCCGCCGGCGCCGCCCGACGTCCAGGTCGCCGACCTTGGTGCTCCGGACGCGTCGCCGGACAGCGGCGGCGACGAGACGGCGGAGAACGAGCTGGCCCAGGAGCGCCGGCGGGAGCTGGAGGCGCTGTTCCGCGGGTGCTTCCGGCTGTTGATCCCGTTCTACAAGGATGGCGTCGTCGGGGACAGCGAGTACCCGCGGGAAAAGAAGACGGTGCGGATCTACTCCCT